>Ga0118677_10001551_pt1 | contig 48343 bp, 38 predicted proteins | sample AliMusrvi5mmetaG_FD_86154 | JGI IMG/M metagenome (GOLD analysis project Ga0118677, IMG submission 86154) | reverse complement strand
CACCCCGTTGTCGTTGGTCTCAGGGTAAACATAACCGGGCACCCCCTCGGGTTTGCTGGCAAAGGCTCCCTGTCCGGGCGCCGGAACGCCGTTGACCTTCGTGTTGTCAGACTTGCAGAGAAACGCTTCGGGCTGGCTGATGTAGGTTGGAAAGAGGCAGGACAGCCATTTGGGCAGATCTTTGAAGTCATCTTTGTACATGATCAGCCCGACGCTGAGCTGATGGAGGTTGTTTTTGCAGGCAGCCTGTCGGGCCCGTTCCCGTGAGGATTGTAGCGACGGCAGCAACAGGGCGGCCAGCAAGCCGATCACCGCGATGACGACGAGCAATTCGATGAGAGTGAAGCCGCTGGATCTCTTAAGAGTAGTGGTCATGTAAATTTGATTTGTATCAGTCTCAAAACATAGCCGAAGGACACATTTCTGGGCAAGAATAGAGGTTCAGCGCGTAATGGTTTTCACTACAAGCCCTGTAGTGATCGCCCTGACTAGACGGTTATTCAATCCTGTGCTGAAATTATTGCAAATCGTTGCTCATGGGTTGGGCAGGATGCACGTAAACTGAATGATGCAAAACAGGAGGATTGATATGGCTACTGATATTGAAATCAAATGCATAAAGAAAAGTAATCGTACTGATCCCCATGAACGTATTCATGGTGTGGGCGGGGTTAATGCTGATAGTACCAGATGGTATCTTCCCCTTGATCAGGCCATTGCTGGCATTGAGGCCGGGAAATGGCGATTCTGGACAAGCGGCGGAGGGAAGCGCGTCGGGGTTATTATTGCTACTCACAACGGCCACAAGTATTTGAAAACAGAGGCGGATGGGATTCACCCCAACAATCTGTTGAGCCTACCGGAATGTCCGTAATCAGTTTGTTGATTGGGTTGCAATCTTCGTATGGGTAACTGCAGGTTGAGAGGGAGGAATGTTGATAAATTCGCCTATTGGCCATTGGTTGTCATGTTCTAAAAAAATATAAAAAATAAAATAGTAGAACAGAGGTGCTTGACATGTGGTAATATCGAGGTTATCTCTGTTCTACTATATGGCAACACTAAACACTTCTGGCACAGATCGCCTTGCAAACCTACTCCTCAAATTTGCTGAGGCAGGCTTGGAAGGCAACCGTCAGCGACTGGAGTTACTGACACTAGGTGCGATCCGTTCAATGCGATCAGACTTTCCTTCTATGACCGGAGAACTTGGTTCTATCATTTCGAAATTCACTGCTAATGGTGGGGTGGTTCGCGGGCAGATCACAGAACCGCTTCCGGCCGATGCAGATGCTGGGCTCTCTCTTCTGCGGGTCGTATCCCTTGATAACAGTGCAGAACCCATTTTCGCCCCAACGGTTCGCGAGAATTGTGACCGATTCTTGGAAGAGCGAGCGCAATGCGATTGTCTTCTTCGGCAAGGTTTCTCTCCTCCCCGTACCCTGTTGGTTAAGGGAGCGCCTGGTACGGGAAAAACCATGTTAGCCAAATGGATTGCATACAAACTCGGTTTAAGGTTTGTAGTCCTGGACTTGGCGACTTCAATGTCGAGTTATTTGGGCAAAACGGGAAGCAATCTCAGGCGTAGCCTTGATTACGCTAGGGCCACGCCGTGTGTCCTTTTGATCGATGAATTTGATGCTATAGCCAAACGCCGTGATGATGCAACGGAGATAGGGGAACTCAAGCGCATCGTTAATGTTCTCCTAAAGGAACTAGAAGACTGGCCGATGCATTCGGTGCTCATTGCTGCCACTAACCATCCGGAACTTCTTGATCCGGCTATTCATCGACGGTTCGATGTTGTTTTAAATATTCCTCTTCCAAGTGCTTGCGAACGTGAAGCCATCATTGCGCGAGCGTGTGGACATTTCCTTTCTTTATTGCCGGATGGTTTTCTTAAGACGGTCGCCGGAATTCTAGAGGGACGGAATGGATCCGAACTCGAGACCTTAACTCAGGCGGCTGCCCGAAAACATGTTATTAGTCAAACTCCGTTTGTCCGGTGTTTCATTGAGACGATGTGTAATTCTTCAGCATTAACCATTCCCAAGAAACATCTGGCTGCAATAGCCAGCACTTTGCAGATTAACACTGATCTCACAGTCCGCGAAATCGCGTTTTTGTTGGGGAAAGGTGCGTCAACGGTTCAGTACCACATAAACAAGGAGCATGCACATGGCAGAGTTGCAAAGACGCCTAATACTCGGTAATGGAGAAAAATACGTTACCACGATGACTCGAAAAAAAGGGGGGCGCCCCCCGGTAATGCCTCGTTCCTATAGTGCGGCCCGCGATTTAGTCAAGACCCAGGTGCATACAGCGTTGGATAAATATGAGGCACTTCCACGCCATCAGCGTTTTTCTGATGAGGCTGTATTTTGCCTGCGTTTACATCCCGATATGATGGCCAAAAGCTATGACCCAACCGCAATTTTCAAAATAGTTCCCGAATTGTCGAACGTTGGTTCGCGCAATTACACTGTCTCGGCGACAAGTATCGCCCAGACGGAGCGGATTCAAAAACAGCAGCGGGCGCAAAAAGATAAGCAATTGCGGGAGCAAGTACAGGAAGAAGTTTTCAACGTCACGGGGCGCCTCGTATTTGTCCGAAGTGATGATGCAGGATTCAAGCGGCTTCTTCAGGTTCTTGACGAACCGGAGAACTCTCTGTCCCAAGATTTCCGTCAAGGCATTCAGAAGATTGAGGCTTTTGACCTTCTCTCTGCGACGGAGCAGATTCTTGGTTTCACTGATGATTGGAAAGAAGGTCGTGTAGAGATTGTTTTGCATCCTTCCCGGCATTCGGAAGAGGAGCAGACTTCGTTCCTTAAGCATTTGTTTGCCCAGAACTCGGCTCCCTGGAAAAAGACGCGAATTGCATCATACCTTGGTGGGCCAACCTTTGTGTCATGTCACCTCAATCGCGCCGCTCTCGCTGGTATTACAGGGGCAAATCCATTGCGGGCTGCGCATCCACTCGTTTTCGGTGCAATTGAGGATCTTCGCGGAGCCGCTTCATTCCCATCTCCAAAACCACCAGTCTCCACGACGCGATCGACCATCACCGTAGGCATGTTTGATGGTGGATTGGATCCAACCCACCCTTTGTTTAAAGGTCACGTGGAGCAAGATGAAGGGCTTTCAATAAAGGTTGCTCAGCATCAAGAACTTGCCAAACATGGTACGGCCGTGGCTGGCGCTCTTCTGTATGGCCCGCTTAATGATAGGGATACTTCGATGTCGTTGCCCATGCCAGCCGTGTCCGTGGTTAGTTTCCGTGCGTTGCCGACATCTGACGCAAAAGACATGGATCTATATGAGGCTATCGATATAATTGAGGCTGCAGTTCCTGCGCGCCCGGATATCAAAGTTTTTAATATTAGCTTTGGCCCCCGCGGCCCTATTGTTCCTGACATTATTTCTAGGTTCACTTACGCACTAGACACCCTTGCCGTATCGCATAAAGTTGCATTTTGTGTTGCCGTCGGTAACGATGGCGAAGCAGGTCCTGGGTTTGACCAAATCCAGGCGCCGGCTGACCTCGTAAATGGAATTGGTGTTGGCGCATATACAGAGCGTGGCGGTCACAAAATGCACGCCCCCTATTCATGTATAGGTCCCGGTCGAGAATGCGCGAAGATCAAGCCAGATTTGGTCGCGTTTGGCGGATGTGACCAGAAACCTATCCATTTAGTTTCATCTTCGCCAGGGCATAAGATTCTTTCTTGGGGAACAAGCTTTGCATCACCTATTGCAGCTGCCCTTTGTGCCCAAACAACTGCTGCCTTTGCTCGCGGTACGCCTTTGCTCGCGCGGGCACTCCTCATTCATACTGCAAATCATCCAGATGTCGACCCAGATCACCTGTTGGGACATGGTATTGTGCGCCCAACCATCGATGATATTCTTCAGTGCCGACCCAATGAAGTGACGATTATTTTTCAGGGGGACCTTATCCCAACGAAGCAGGTTCGCTTACCTGTTATGTTGCCCAAAGGTCTTTCTATCGAAGGCAATATTGAGATTCGATGGACGATCGCAGCCTTACCTCCAGTATGTCCTAATCACCCGTCAGACTATACCTCGTGTTGCATTGATGATACTTTCTACCCCAATAATGAGAGATATTCCTTCACGGGTCCGAGCGCAAACGGAAAAGAGAAAACTCTCCGCCTGCATTTACAGGACGATGCCGTAAAAGTAAATGATCTCATATCCGCAGGGTGGCGAAAAGGATCGATGCCTGTTTCAGAGTCAGGCAACACATACCCGACGGAAGCGGAGCGTAGAGCGGATTATAAGTGGGAACCTATCGTACGTAGAACCACTACTAAGCGAGCGAGTTCACTACTTGAGCCTTTTTTAGTTTTACATGCCATTCCTCGAAATTCATCGCCCTCAAGAATGGACTATGCGGCGGTTGTGACAATATCGGCACCCAAATGCTCTAGTGACCTGTACGACGCTGTTCTTCGCCGTTTCACTGCTCTGCAACCTATTCGGATGCGAACAGAGGCTGAAATCAGAGTGCAGATCAATTCATAACCTGTAGTTGCTGGAAATTCACTTGCACTTGTTGACATAAAACGCCTCGGAATATTTTTCGATTCCGTGAGCTTTCGGCTTGATTTGTTGACGGGAAAATTTCGGCATTGAAAAATTGATATTCAAATGAACGAAACTCTTCAGAATTTTTCCAATATAGCAGTGGCCATTGGCATCCTTCTTACAGCGTTGGGTGGATACGGTTCTTATATCTTTGGCAAGCGCTCCGAAAAAGAGAAAGAAGCCGGAGCAAAGGCCACAGAATCGCAGCTATCTTTGCGAATCGAACAACTTTCACTGTCCGCACAGGCGCTTGAGAACAGGCTCGGACCTTTCGAACGACTGGCTGCGGCCCTATATCCGAATCTGCAACTCGAGTCAGCAATGGAGAAACTTCGTCAAGACACCCTTGAACTTCGAAGAAAAACTGAGGACATGGAGATCAGATCGACGCCGCGCACAATTTCACCTGAATCGTCCAAGAAATTCATAAATTCCTTGAGGAACGTGCCCAAGGGAAAAGTGGAAATACACAGTTACATGACCGCTGATCCTGAAACGATCCAGTATGCGAATCAGATACGTGATATGGTCGCAGCTGCTGGTTTCAATACTGAAGGAATGGTCACTTTAGGCATTTTAACCGGGCCGGTTCCTGTTGGGGTTGCTCTTACCATTAGAGATCCCAGTGCCGCACCTTTGTTTGCGGGGCCAGTCCAGCGTGCTTTCGATAGAATAGGGGTTCGCCTTGATGGATTTGTTGATCCGTCAGTACCTGCGGACAAGGTACGTGTACTTATTGGATTGAAACCTAAATAGATGAAGATATTCCAACGGCAAAGATAAAAAAATTGTTATTAGCCTCTTGCAAAATAAATGATCGGCAGAAGGCCGCCATTGGCTATTTACAAAAGAATTCTCTGGTTTTCACTTTGGCTTTTCAGGCAATCACTAAATGCTCGCGGCGGACAGCACTTCCCGACCTTGCGCAACTTGCAGAGATGGGGCTGATCGGGCTTAAAGGTAAGGGGCGGGGTGCTCATTATGAATTGGCTCCGAAAAGGGCCATAAATGCGCCAAAGGTGCGTTTGTAGTGTTCTCTTTCGGGAATGCGCCATAAATGCGCCAAATGCGCCACCGCTGAAGATCAAATCTGGCACTTTCCAGTTCTAAACGGCCATAACTCATGCTCCGTTATCGGGCACCATACAAAAAGCCTCGGCTGCGGCAATGTCTACAAAAACCTTGATCCCGACATTCGTCGCCGCCCCGACATGAGCAGAAAATATCTCGGCGTAAAAAAGCGTGGATCGCATGGCAACGATGGCAATATTGTTTTTTAGCGTGGAATGAAACGTCTCCAATGCCGTGGCAATGTCAACCACCTCGGCCTTTGCCTCGTGCTCATAGGTGGCATCCCGAAGGTCAATAAGAGCCGTGGAATTTGGGTGAAGGAGGGGATCGCACATGACCCGTTCGATCAATCCTTGGCATTCATGGGAGGTGATTTTGCCGCTGATGGCAATCCTCACATGCTCGCCAGATCGCATAAACTTGTAATCAAATTGCATGGGTATGAATGCTCGACCATGAAGATTATGGCGGGAATGGTAGTTCCGCAATGAGTTAAACCCTGAAAAGAGCGTCAGGGTTTTCCTGATGATTGGAAATTTCGGGATGTAATGGTTTCCATTACAAGCCTTGTAATGATCTGCCTGACTATCCAAGTTTCAGATCCCGTGCTCAAATGATTGCACATCGTTGCTCATGGGTGGGCAGGATGCATGAAAACATACTGTTGCAAAGGGGGGATTGAGTATGGCTGTTGATGTTGAAATCAAATGCATTAATAGAAGTAATCGTACTGACCCACACGAACACATTCTAGCTGTTGGCGGGATTAAGACTGGAGGCAAACGGTGGCATCTTAAAATTGAAGACGCCATTGTCGGGATTGAGGCCGGGACCTGGCAGTTTTGGACAAACGGTGGAGGGAAGTCTGTCCGGGTAATTATTGCCACTCACAATCGCTGTAAGTATTTGAAAACGGAGGCGGACGGTATCCATCCAAATAATCTTCTGAGCCTCCCTGAATGTCCATAATCAATTTGTTGACTCGTCGCATGGGTGAAGATAGGCCGGAATCTGGGTCTGTGCGGAATTTTTTTAAAAGGTTGTATGAATACAGGGTTTAATACGCACGGAGGTTAGTATGGTTGAAAAGAAGCTGATTGTTCTGGCGCATGGCATAGGTGACACACCCGAGGGGTTCCACATGGCGTGGGAGAAAATCATTTCAAGGAATGTAGATTTGTCGAACGCAGAGGTGAGAGGGCTATGGTGGGAGGATGTATTGGACAAGATTGAGGCTAAGTATCCGCTTATAGACGGCGCGATGGCAGATGTGGTGGAGTCATGCGGTTTCCCTGATTTGAAAAAATGGATTGGTAGCGATAACTACAAGTTGTTTCATGATTATATGATGGATGTGCTCGTATATGTCGGTTTCCCTGACATGTGGCAATATATCCATGATGAATGTGTTAAGAAGCTTGATGCATTGCGTTGCGACGCGGATGGCGAGCAGCAATATGCGGCATGCGATACGATTCTCATTGGCCATTCACTCGGCGCAGCGATGCTGCCGCATCTTGTCTGGCAGGATTTCGCATTCAATGGAAGCATGGCGTATCGAGGTCTGATCCTGCTGGCCTCACCGCTGGCGCTCGTGTCGCCTGTCCCGAACATCTGCGGAGATTTCATCGGACGGATGGGCGAAGTATTTGGCGGGCCTGACCGCAACAATGTGCTCCGCCGATTCGCAGCCGCCTGGGATATGGGCGGTGAGGGACGTCTCCGGTTTATTTGTAATGAGAACGATATCGTCTGCTCAGACGTGAAATATAAGGTTCCTGGTAAGGATGAACTCGTTGATCTCATTCCCCTGCGTCAGGGTTTTGATCCCGCCGAGTCGAAATTGCTCAACGATGAACATTCCGGGTCGGTTCAGGTCATCTCCTTCGGTAAGCGTGATCCGAGGAAGGTTGTGGACAATCACGACGTATTGACCTATCTCAAGCAGCCTGCCTTCATCAATTCGCTTTCATTCATGCTGAAAGGATAAGTCATGAAACGGATATTCATTACCATTTCTGTCAGCATCGTCATCTTCGTGCAGACGTTTGTTTCTGTCGCCGGTCAGCTCTCGTCAGATGTCGAACTGTACAATCGTGAAGTTACGCCTCTACTGAAAACCACTACAAATACCGTTGTGCAAGAATTTCTTGCGAGCTGTCTTTCCGGTGCTACTCAGCTTAAGGGACTGGAAGCGTACGATAGCCGAACCTCCGCCTCATTCGACAAACTGGTCACGGACCGTATCAAATGGGTTGGCGATCTCCGTCACGGTGACCGGCGCGATCCTGTTGTTGCCTTGGAATCGAAATCGTACAACAAACATCTCTACCCATACAGAGAGGCGGAATACGTTAATCTCGTTCGACTTCAGGACGAATTGTTTGAACGGAAATATTTCAAGACCGAGACAGCGAAGAACGCAAATGTCATCGAAGGTGCTATCAATAGCCACTGGTTACTCACACGCGCAGAGCGTGGCGATCCCAAGGAGATCCTCAAAATGCCAACGCTGGGTGTATCACCCTGGGAGGCAATACTTCGATTCGAGCCGGCTGTTGTTTTCGATAACGGTGGTCAGGCTGCCGTTATGGGCACTTTTGGGTTGAACAGGACTTTTTTTCCGTCAGTTGCAAGTGGTGTGAATGGAGCGACATTCGATGAGTCGTTTTGGTCGAAGAACGTCCAGAAAGCCGGATTACGAGCAGGTGTTGGCGTCGAAAAAGATAATGATCAGGCAAAAGTGTTGCTTGGCGTGGGTGTCCAGGTCTGGTCCGTCGGTGTTTGGGGTTTCTATAAGCCCGACGACTCCGAGTTCCTCGTTGGCGTCAGCATGAGTGATCTGAGTAAATTGAAGAAGATATTTGGGTGGTTTGAGTGACTAGGCGATGGTGGTCTTCCCATACAACTGTCCGACAATGACAGTGCCGGCATTGTGGCTGACAGGTCTTGTGGCTGGCGTGGAATGGGTTCCGCTCATCCCGCGGGGGCGCCGTTATCACCCAGATAGTGGACAGTTCGTAGGTGAGGATGCTTAAAGGAGATCGGCGGTGCCCTCATTTTGATTCTAGCGTTACGGAATAACCGCATTCGCAGCCATTTGCGTCTGGAGCAGGAGATGATAGGTTTTGGATTTGTCAGCACGGCGCTGGGTGACCTTGACTAATTGGCCTCATTGGCTCTTCAGTAACTGGTCAAAGGGGATAAGGAAATCAAAATAACCTTCTGACGTTACCGCCTTGTCGAGAGTCCCTTCGTATACCAGGGCCGTGCGGATAGACACGCGGCGGTCTGATGGCAGGCGCAATACTTTTTCCCGGACTTCATCCACTACGGAGAGCGGGATGGCTTTGCGGAGTTTGATTTCCACGACATAAAGGGAATGCCTGGTGCGTATTAGCAGGTCAATTTGACAGCCTTTTTTGCGGGCCGTCGGGCGCTGACTGTATGGTGCTGCAGCCAGTAAGGGAGTTCGCTCCAAACCTATGAGTTTGCTCAGCGCTGTCACGTTATTTACTACGAGGTTCTCGAATTGAAGTCCCAGAACGGTGTCCCACTCGGGCAGTTGGTCGAGTGGTAACCCGCGCAGTAACCCCTTTTCGATGGCATCGCGTCGGGGAGCGACGTAACGTAGGTAGAAACGTGCATAGTTGTCACGTAAGCGGTACTTCTCGGTGCGCGTAGGGCGTATCGTTTTCGGGTTAAACACGCGGTCACGCGCGAGAAACCCGCCTTGTACCAGGTCTTCCAGGTGCTCACTCAGGTGCCCGCTGCGCTCCTTGCCAAGTGCCGTACTGATTTCCGAGACCGTTCTGCTGCCGTGCGCTAGGGATTCGAGGACGGACTTATAACCTTCCGCACGCTTCCCGAAAACGTCATTGAATATCTGGTCGAACTCCCTGAACAAAAATCCTTCCCTCTGAAAACAGAGCCGCCGGATATTTTCGTCCGCCGAAAGCGCCGGATCCAACTCCTCCAGGTATTTCGGGACACCGCCTGTGACGGACAAGACGGCTAGTTTTTCGTAGGAACTGGTGCGGTCGCCCGCTTTTCCCCAGAATCTGTTGCAGTCGCCCGGCGGTAACTCATCCAGCAGGACGTCCCAGGAATCCCGCCCCACGAATCCTGTATTGTTCAGGATGTTCTTCGTAATCCAGGCCGATACCGAACCGCACAGCACAAGTATTAGCTTGGGGTGCTGCTTGAAAACGCTGTCCCAAGCCATCTTGAGGTGGCCGGGAAAATCTGGATCGGAACCACCTAGCCAAGAGATCTCATCGAGCAGGATAACCGTCCACTCGGTGCGGATGGCGCTGGACAGCAACTGGAATGCCTGTGGCCAGTTAGTAAGCTCAACCTCCGGTAGGTCGGTCTGCCGGGCGAGCTGTCGGCTGAATGCTTGCAGTTGATCGTGGTTCGTGAGGCCGGGCCGCGGCGGTAGCCCCTCGATGACAAGAAATCGGTCCGCTTTCTTGGCGAACTCGCGGATTAGCGTGCTTTTTCCGATGCGGCGGCGTCCCCGGCATGTGACTAGTGACGGCGTTTTCTTGCGCAAGAGTGCCGTGAGATCGTTCAGTTGTTCTTTTCGTCCAGTAAACATTATCGCTCCTCCTCGTTCGTCTTTCCGGGGCTGATCATGACGGGACATTCTGGGCACGAAATGCGCATAATGTCAAGTTAGTGACCGAGTCAGATTAGAATAAGTGGGCACGAAACGCGCAGCATGCGATGTTTGTGCCTTCGTAAAGGGAGGCTTTTTGGGCACGAAATGCGCAAGTTAAGCCGATTTTGCAATACTTTCCTGCACCATGCGGTCTTTAACCCATTCCCTGGCCTGCTCGATTAAGGCGGCGATCCGCGTTTGTTCCTTCTTCCATGCCGTTGCGGCTTTGCCGGTGGGCGCAGGCAGGCTTTCCAGTCCCTTTAGCGCCTCTTCCAGTAATTCGCCCGGTTCCTTCTTCTCACGTTCCGGTTCGCTGGACTCCATAAGCAATTTCGGCATGGCGCTCTCGATTGCCTGACGGAAGTCTTCCCGGCCGGGACGGAAGTAGTGTTTCAAAACCACATTAACAGTCTGATGCCCTGTTACCCGCGTGACGAGTTCCATGGGTACGCCTGCAGCTAACGCCAAGGTAATCCAGGTCACCCGAAAACTATGAAAGTCCCGGATCGATGCCCGCCGTAACCCGCCCTTTCGGGCCGCGCTCAAGTCTCCCAGTCGTTTTACCGCCCGATTCTTCCCCGTTACTCGAAGCACCCTCAAACCGCTCCGACGTTCAATTTCGTGCAGGTACAGAGATAAGGTCGACTTACTGTGGCCTAGTTTCTCAGCGATTGCCGGTAACTTGCCTCCACCCACGTATGCTTTGAAAACTTCCGTCATCACCTCCCGTTTCGTGGCATCCATTTCATTTTCCGGTATTTCGGCCAAAACCTTCAAGCCCCGTACCAGGAGTTCATTGGCGGGGAGTAGGGGGCGCACGTCCTCAACGACAGTTTCTTTCTCTTTCTCGTCCTGTTCCTGATCGTCTTCGCTCACATCGAAAAATCCAGCGGCCTCAAGCAGTTGCTTCACCCGGTAGGTGATTCCGTGGGAATTCTTCAGATACATCTTCGCCTGTTCCGGAAAGCAGTAGCCTTTTGCGTCTGTAGCATCCTTTGTGGTGTCAGGGGCTGGTGCAATAGCCGCCAATTCCTTGTGGAGTATAGGGAACATCGGAATCTCGACCGTCTCTCCGGTTTTTGCGGTCTTAACCCGGACGAATCTCTCTTGCAGATCCACATCTTCCCAGCGGAGGAGGCAACAATCACCGCGCCTCATGGCGGTACACATACCCGTAATGATTATCGGCCGGATAAAAGGATCCTTCTCAGTAGCCAGCAGAATGGCCTGCAGTTCATCCTGAGTAAACGGCTTCCTGTGGGTTGTTTTCTCATCCGCCGTAATGATGCCCGCGAATGGATTTTGAGAAATATTGGCCTTCTGCGATAGCACCTTGAATGCGGATCGGAGCAGAATAAGTGCCGCGTTGAAAGTCCGGCCACTAACCCCCCTTTTCTTTTCCCCGGCCATGAAGGCTTCTGCTATGGCAGGTGTTACGTCCGCCAGGGTCTCGGCGTCCTTGTATTCCTTTTTGACAAACTTCACGAATCGACCGAAAAGGGAATGCATTTCTTTGACATAACGAGGGGTTCCCGTCCGTTTACGAGCCGACTTGTCCCATTCATTGGCAAACTTTGCGAGGGGAATCGAATCAATCCGTTTCCCTGTGCGGATCTCGTGGAGCTTCTGGACGTACTCTACGGAATTCTTCTTTTCCTGCACGTCTCGGACCATGGCATCGAACTTCTCCATGGCCTTCCCCCGGGAGCGTTCGAATGCCTTATCGCTACTTTCCTGGCTGATCGATTCAGGCCGCTTTCCTTCGATAGGGATACGGAGGTTTACGCAATGAACTTTGCCGCCCACGTTATATCGACCGTACCACCACTTACTTGTTTTTCGCATTTCCAGAGGCATGCCAAACCCTCCCGCCGAGATGATTTACGACTCAAACAATTCCGATTGAAGAGCTGCTTGCGCGGGTGATAGACTTGCCGCAAAAAACAGGAGGCAACCGATGTCCGCAACGCCAAGATCGCTGTATCAATCCCACGAAAGCATCATCGACGAAAACGGCTCGTTTGTCAAACAAGTATCAAACATTTCGGCGCAAAATAATAAAACCGCCTTATTTATTGGCTAAAACTATAAATCGTCTCTGCCTTCCAAGCAGATGGTCGCCGGTTCGAACCCGGTCGCCCGCTCCATCCTTCGCTCGGTGTCGTAGACGGGCGCAACTTTAGAATGTCCCTTGTGTTTGTGTGTTTACAGCACGACATCAGAAATCGAGAGGGCGTTGCCTGCCAGTGTCTTGTTGGCTTCGGTGAGTTTCTCGCGGCTGCTCAGGACGCAAATGGGGCTGGATTTCAATCCGGCCTCAAGTGTTTCCAGCAGTGCGGAGCGGGCAAGGGAGGGGCTGACGGCCAGGCGGGCCGCATAAAAGGCTTCGCGCAATTCAGGGGTCACGCCTTGCAGATACCGTGACAACGCCTCGCCTGTGGCCTCACTGGGGCGAAGGGGTTTTTCATCGCCTTTGGCCGTTCCAATGATGGCGCGATCAATGTCGGCTTGGGTCCAGTCTGTGTTGTTCAAAAACTCGGGCGTTTTGGCGAAGATGTCCAGTGTCCGCGTTATATGCGGGTCGCGGAAGGAAGACATAAAAAGGGTTCCAGTGAGGGGATTGTAGGAGATGCCGCCCCCGTAGGCATTTCCTTTGAGCCGAATCTCGGGAAGAAAGTATTCAAAGCGAGTCAAGTGGGTGGCGATGACCAAGGATGCAGAACGGGGATCATTTAATTTTGGCGCCAACATGCCTTGCGCACAGTGGGCGACTTGAACGGGGACGGCCAGCCCTTCGCGGGAAGCGGAGGAAGAGTGAGGCGTGAAACGTGAAACGTGAGAGGTGGAGGGCAGCAGCGAGTGGCCCTTCATGGTCGGGAGCCATTGTCCGAAAGCGCGGGTCATAGCCGCGTAGGCATGATCGGAGCCAGTAAAACTGATCGCCAGTCGGTCCGGGGAAAGCATGAAAGAACGGATCCGTTCAATGCGTCCCATCAGTGCCTCGACTTCCGCATCAAACTGGTCGCAGAGTCGGGCGGCGAGGGCGGCCTGGGGAATGCCAAAGCATTGTTCGTCCAGAACCCCAGTGGGCATCAGGTGTCGGGCCGCATGGCATTGGGCATAGCTTTGTCCGTTTTCCATCACATCGCTGCGATAGCCTGCGCGGGCCTGCATAAGGACATCACGGAGCCGGCTGGGGTCGCGGGGATCGACGGCAAAGATGAGGTCATGGATCACCTGCATGGCCTTGTCGATCTGGGCATCCAGTGCTTTACAGGCAAAGCGCATCGTCAACACAGGGTGATCAGGGTTGCCGGCGTGGGATTGAAAAGAGGGGGAGCATGAGAAACCGCCGGTGGAAGCCGATACACGGCGCGCCATGGTTTCGTAATTCATGCCGGCGGCGCCCAGTTTGCTGATGGCCTCACAGTAATGCGGGAGAAATGACCAGAGATCTTCGGGTAATCCGGCCAGATCGAGGCTGAATCGCAGATAGTTTACGCCATTGGTGAAGAGGTCGTTGCGAAGGACGGGGACACATGAGTTCCGAGTCGAGAGTCCCGAGTTTCGAGTCCCTTCAGGCAAGGTCTGTGGTCTATGGTCTGTGGTCTGAAGTCTCTCAATGGTTGTGGGGATGTGGCGTGGTTTGGTGGGGAGATCCTTGACCTTGAGTTGGGGGAGAAGGGCGATTTTTTCCGGGGAGTTCGCGGTGCCGGCATCCGCCTCAATGGCGGCGGATTTTTGCGCAATCTCAAGGCGTTCGGCTTCCGTCCGGCCGCATCGTTCGTTTTCCATTCGTACGGCCAGTGCGGCGTCTACCCGGGCCTGCCACGATTTGTCAGGCGCCAGGATGGTGGTGAGCCGGTGTTTGTTTTCGACCAGGCTCTGCATGATCAGCCGGGAGAAGATTTGCGGGTCGGCTTCATAGCTTTTCCGGCAGGCTTCAAGATGTTGGCTCATATCCAGGAAGGACAGCGGATCGGCTCCATGCACCCAGGCACTGAGAACGCGGTTCATGGTGTGGAGCGGGAACATGGGCATGATCTCAAGGTAATGGTACGCCGTTTGTTGGAAGGCCGCTTCAATCAGTTCGCGGGGAAGTCCGTTGCGGGCAATGGCCTGTAATGAGGCAAGCACCAATTGTTCAAATGCATCGGCCTTGTCCGGATTGCTACCTTTGATCCCCACGCTGAAGATGGTTTCGGATCCGAGTTCCATATCGCCGCTGTCGAGAATGTCCTGTCCGAGTTTGGAATCAATCAAAGCCTTCTTAAGCGGAGCCGCTTCATTTCCGAAGAGGACATAAGTGAGGACGTGTCGTAGCACGGCTTGTTTGGGATCGAGCGCATTACCGGTGAGCCAGGTAAGCGAGAGAAAGGTTTTGTCTTCCAGCGGCTCGTCCTGAGTGGCGGGGTAGGACTCGGTGAATCGGACGGGGGCTGTCCAGCGGGGCTGCCGGTCAGCAATAGGCGTAGTCGGGCGGCGGTTCATTCCGGCAAGGCGGGGGGCCAGGAACGCCAGATAGGTGGCGGTGGGGATATTGCCGTAGAGATAGAAGAAAGCATTGGAGGGGTGGTAATGGGATGCATAAAACTCTTTAAATTGATCGTAAGTCAGATTGGGGATGGCGTCCGGATGGCCGGCAGAATTATTGGCATAAGACGTGTCGGGCAGAAGTTTGGGGAGCCAGGTATAGAACAACAGGCATTCCGGACTTGAGAATGCGCCTTTCATTTCGTTGTATACAATGCCGCTGACCGCCAGCTTTCCGTTAGGTTCCTCCGGGTTGACTGGGGCCAGGTGATGGCCTTCCCGCATGAAGGTGCCTTCGGTAAGCAGGGGATGGAAGACGGCATCGAAATAGACTTCGGCGAGATTAAAGAGGTCCTGTTCCACATTGCTTGAGACGGGGTAATACGTGCAGTCGGGGCCGGTCATGGCGTTGATGAAGGTGGCCATGCTGGACTTCAGCATCTCGAAGAAGGGCTCGCGGACGGGAAATTTTTGCGAACCGGCGAGGACGGAATGTTCCAGAATGTGGGGAACCCCGGTGTCATCCGGGGGCGGGGTGGGGAAGCTGATGGAGAACAGGTTCTCGGTGTCCTCCGTGTGCAGATGCAGAATCCGGGCACCGCTCGCTTCATGTTCAAGTTCAATCGCCGTGCCACGCAGGGCGGGCACGGGGGTCGTCTTACGGACGATAAAACCAGGAACATCACAGTGCATCGGCAAAGGCCTCGGCCATCAGCTGATTGCCTGCTTCATTGGGGTGGAGGCCATCGTCCAGGGTAAGCCCTTCGCCGCTGCCGAATTTGGATTCCAGATCAACAAGGCGCGCCCCCTCGGCGGCGGCCAGGCTCCTGATGGCGACGTTCAGCGATTTTACCCCGCCATTAAAACGGATGTGGCTGTAGATCATGGGGTTCAGTGTCGCGATGACCGGTACGGTTTTATTGGCTTTGCATTGTCGGATAATGGAACGCAGGTTATTGATGGCGTTATCCTGGCCCATATTGTTGATGATATCCACGGCGCCGATCATGAAACAGCAGGCGGCGGGTTTGGCGGAAGCCAGGATGCCGCCCACTCTGCCAGCAGCGTCACCAGTGCTTTCATTTTGGCGCGCATAGTTGTTGACCGCTTTCTTGGTAATGGCGGCCAGACGGGGCGGAAAGGGATCGCCACCTCCGTTGTTACCATCAGTAGTACTGTCACCCAGGGCGATATAGAGGTTGGCATTGTTGCCGCCGATATCACCCAGATCGCCACCCCCACTCCCACCGCCCCCGCTGCCATTTTCGCACCCGACAGATCCCAGCATGGCAGTTAGAAGGCACGCACCAGAAACGATTCCCGCAAATTTCATAAACTTCATTCTTATTGTTCTCCTGAATTGGGTACTAACTGTATTCAGAGAAAAGACATCTGAAAAGGTTATTCCTGCTCCATCCTAGAGATCGATGCCTGCGATAGTGGTTTTGCATTCGGGGCAGGTTCCTTTGTGAATCCGGTTGGAGATGATGGAGAAACCTAAACGCTTGATCAATAATGCCGAACAGGAAGGGCAATAAGTGTTTTCGCCTCCTGCACCGGGGACATTCCCCTCATAGACATAGCGCAGACCGGCGGCCAAGCCGATGTCACGGGCTTTTTTCAGGATTGCGACGGGGGTCCGGGGGCGGTCGGTCAATTTGAAGGTAGGGTGGAATTGGGATACATGCCAGGGGGTATCGGCCCCCAAGTGCGTCATGATGAACGAGGCGATACCCTGCAATTCCGCATCGGAATCATTAAGTCCCGGAATGATGAGGGTGGTCAACTCTATCCAGATTCCCTGCTTGCGGTACTCAATGATGGAGTCCAATACCTCCGAGAGGCGGGCGTGAATAAGGTCGCGGTAGAAGGCTTCGGAATACCCCTTCAGGTCGATATTCGCGGCATCCAGATAGGGTGCGATTTGGGTCAGCGCCTCCGGGGTGATATAGCCGTTCGTGACAAAGATATTTTTCAGGCCAGCCTGCCGGGCGAGTCGGGCGGTGTCGTAGGCGAACTCATAATAAACGGTGGGCTCCGTGTAAGTGTAGGAGATGGACTGGCATTGGGTTGCTTTGGCCTGTTCAACAATTTCACCCGGTGTTTGCTTCATTCCTTTGATGGGTGACTGTGGTGGGAGTTGTGAAATGGAATAATTCTGGCATTGGTGGCAATGGAAATTACAGCCTGCCGTGGCAATGGAGAAGGAGGCGCTTCCCGGCATGACATGGTAAAGCGGCTTTTTCTCGATGGGATCCACCTGTTCGGCGCAGATTTTGCCATAAACAAGGCTGTAGAGCGTTCCACTCTGGTTTTCGCGGACTCCGCAGATTCCCCGCGCGCCATCCTTAATCAGGCAACGGAATCGGCATAAACCACAGCGCACATGGCTATCATCCTCACATGTGAAATACATGGCCTCATGCATGGTATACCTCCTGTGCTAGATACAAATGATATAGCCCTGGGCGAGGGTGTGGTCAACTCATCGTTTCCCTTCAAAAGGCCAGAGGTAGATCCAATATTTTTCATCCACTATGGTGGGCCCGGTGAATTGGCGCAACAAGGTTGTTTTTGCTGATCGCTGCGAGTCGCTCAACTCACGATTCAGGATAAGGATGGCATCCTTTTCTGTTTTCTTTACGAGATCAGCCATCTGCTGGTTAAACGGTCTGTTGCCTCTGCCGTATCGTCGCTGATCCCAGATAACATATGAGCCGAAATCCTCCCGATCGGAATAATAAATGCGGTCGAGTTTCAGGTAGCCAACCACAGAGCTCGCTACACAGGCATGGTCGCCAACAAAGACGAAACGTGCCCGGTCGGGGTAGTCCGTCCTGAGCCACTGGGCGACCGCCTTGGCCTGAGAGAAGGGCTCCGTCCAGTCCTCCATGACGGCAATGCTGGCGCCATACACATGTAATGCCAGAAGCGGTGTTAAAAGTTTCATGCGGTGACGATCCCAGAACGCCGGCAGCCATTCGGCCCAGCGCTGAGGAAAGGACCATGGCCGATAGGAAAAAGACATCCACAGGAGGGTGATGAACCACAGGTAGAGAAATCCCCAATGTCGCATTCCTCCGCTGAATTTGACATGATAGAAGGTAATGAGCGCAAGGCTTCCCAGCCAGTAGGGAACGATGAGCCAGGGACGCTTCAAGAAAAACAGGCTGCCCAGCATCAGGGCAGACACCCCCCACGCGAAGCGATGCGAGCGCGGAATGTGCCCTGCGCCTGCTTCTGATTCCGGCGTGTCAAGGAATCGGTTGGAATTCCAGAAATCCAACCGTTGCACAGGGACAGGGAGATAAGCCCGTATCACCATGGCTCCCACGTTATCTGCCGCCCCTTCCTTCCACTCCCATTTCCAATTGCTGGCATACCCTGAGTCGGGCGGGGGCAGGGTTTGCCGGAGGCTCGAGAAAAGGCCTAATGCGACCAGGCCCATTCCCGCAAGGAATCGGCCCAGACAGCGCTCCGCCTCCCGATATCGGCCGGCATAGGCCACGGCAAACTCGATCGACAGGGTGATGGCTAGTACGAGTACGAGTAGCCACGCAAAAGCGTTCGTATGGCATAGCAGGAAGAGTGCCGCCGCAATCGCCGGAAACCATTTCCATCGATGCTCGAACAAGGTGCAGATCGTAAAAAGAAGCGTCACACTGAGGGCATAGTTGCGGGCAATGACCGCCCACTCGTAAGCAAAGAAATACCCCAAAACAAGCAGGATCTTGACGCCCCAGGAGAAGGGAGAAAACCGGAATACAAGCCATGCGGAGAGGCTGGCCAAGGCCACGTGCAGGCCCTGCATCCAGGTCAGGTTCCCCGAGAGCCGCGCGAAGGGCCAGAGCATGAGATGCCACAGGGCCGGGTGCCCGTCGTAACGCATGTGGCGAAGAAGCTCCAGAGGATTGGCGGAGTCGCGAGCCAGCAACCAGGCCTGCAACTCGTCACGCCACATTTCATGCCGGCTGGTTATGCATCCCATCGTAACGGCGAACACGATGGTGAGAAAGTAGGGGAGAGTGGCCCTATTACGCTGCCAAAAATGGTTCCATTGCATCTATCAATAATAAGGCCACAACGAGTCGGCAGCAAAAACTATTTGCAAAACTATGGGTAAGTGACGCCATAACGATTCAGCTAATCGAATTGGAAACTTTGGCGGTTATGCTACATTCGCGATCTATGACGACGAAAACAGAGACGGCGGACATTGAAACTTCCTCTGAGGGGTATGCGGCGCGCTTTGCCGGACCGGCCGGTGTTTGGATGTTGGCGGTCCAGGAAGGGATTGCTGTCGACCTTCTTCCCGCTTCTGGCGCCATCTCGGTGCTTGATGTAGGAGGCGGGCATGGGCAGTTGGCCCGGCCGCTTTGTCGGCGCGGCTATGAGGTGACGGTGGTGGGGAGTGATGTTCGTTGTCGTCATCGGATTTTAGATCTGATTGAAAAGGGATCATGTGGTTTTACGGTCGGCAATATGGTGGCGTTACCTTTCCCGGACCGGTCATTTGATGTGGTGATCTCGTTCCGTCTTCTGCCGCACTGCACGGCGTGGCCCGCTTTGATCGGTGAACTCTGCCGCGTGGCACGGGCCTCCGTCATTGTCGTTTATCCCACGAGTGAAGGATTGAACGCCATCGCCCCGGCCCTGTTTGGCGCCAAGAAGAAACTGGAAGGGAATACCCGCGAATGGCGGATGTTCCGGCATGCCGAGGTCGAAGCTGAATTTGCGAAGCATGGTTTTGTGTCGAGGCGGCGGGTCCCGCAATTTTTCCTGCCAATGGTGTTGCACCGGATGTTGAAATGCCCCCGATTTTCTGCGGGACTGGAAGCCGTTTGCCGGGGGCTTGGCCTGACCCGGCGTTGGGGTTCTCCTGTGATCGTGAGAATGGATCGGGCGGGATGAGGATGATATTATGAGTAAACCTGAAACGGCATGGCTGAAGATGGCAGCGGAACATGTATTAACGCCGACGTCTGACCGGACTGCGCCGGTGGGCTTATTGAGAACGGAAGGGCGAGTGGAGCGGGCGGAGGCGCTGTTTCGCGAAGGCGGTCAAAGTTGCCGGCTGTCATTTGAGAAAGGCCACATCAAACCAGTGGTGGTGCTTGACTTCGGTAAGAGCAGCGTGGGCGGCTATGCGGTCTTCACCGTCACGGCCAAGACCGGCGAGCCGGTTGTCCGGTTGGCCTACGCCAATCATCCGGACGGTCTTTCAGAGACAGGGTGTTTCACGCGTGAAACCAGTGCGCGCTATCTGGGGCCGACCTTTGACCTTCCCATACTTCCGGCGAATATCTATCGCCATGAGTGTTATACGATTCCGCGGATCGGTCGCTTTATTGCGCCGCTGATTCAGGGGCAGACACGTTACATAAGGGTGCAACTCGACACGGAGGCAACCTCCGTGGATATCGATTCGGTGGTGATGGTGAACAGTGAAGTCTACGACCGTTCGGCGCACGACGGCTATTTTCTGTGTAGTGACGAGCGTCTCAACCGGCTCTGGTACATCAGCACCTGGACCTTGCAGATCGCCTCGTTTCCCAATCAGGATGCCTGGAAGACGGTCGACGGCTGGCTGTTGCCTCGCAAACTGGAACAGGCGGATGACGTCGGGCTGAGCGCGGCGGGTGAGTTGTGGGATGACGTTACGGTTGAAACGCGCTTTGAACTCAGGGCCAATCCCCATCACATCTCGGCGGCGGGAATAGCGTTCCGGGCAAAGGATCCGCGTAATGGCTACCGGGTCGAAGTGGCGCTCGACGGCGCTTTTAAGCTGGTTTGCCGGAAGGATGGCAAAGATACGGTACTCAGTGAAAAGAAGCTGTCCGGTCCGTTGACGGATGGGCAGCAGTACAAGCTGGAGATTACCGCGCGTGGGCCGGTGTTCACCACGCATCTGGATGGCGCCATGATTGATGAGACGCAGGATGCGACCTTTGCCGCCGGGCGGGTGGGATTCTATTCAGCAAAAGAAAAGTGGCCGCTGTATGATTCTGTCCGTGTCACGGACAGCAAGGGGCGGGTGCTGTTGTCGGACGACTTTGAGGGCGATCTCTCGCAGTGGGTTTTCCCCCGCACCTTATCGTATGTATCAGACGGGGCCAAGCGGGACCGGTTGGTCTGGTCGGGCGATCTTTACTGGGCGGAACGCAATGCCTTTTATGCATTTTCAAAACCCACGTATATGCGGGATTCGCTGAAGATGCTGGCTTTCAATCAGACGCCCGAGGGGTATGTGAACGCATCGCCGTATCCTGAACGCGCGGTGCCGCCTGCCCCAGGTGAGTATGGGCCGTTCCCTTCCGATGAGTTTGCCGCCTGGCTGGTGCCAGTGGCGTGGGACTATCTGCTTTTCACCGGCGACAGGGAAACGCTTAGGGCGCTCTATCCTGCCATCACGCGGTTATTGGGTTATCTGCGGAGTCACATGGGGGCTGACGGGCTGTTTGTGCAGCGCGCCGAGACATCCAAGCATGCCTGCGATTTAAATCCCGGCGATATCCGTACAAGGTCTTATATGAATATCCTGCTCTGGGGAACGTTTGTTGATGCGGCCCGGATTGCAAAAGGGTTGGACCTCCCGGCGGATGCGGCGGCGTATCAGCTTCAGGCGGGCGTGGTAAAGCGGGCTGTTTTCGAACGGCTCTGGGACGAGTCTGCGGGCTATTTCCGCGAGGCACTGGAAACACCGGCCTTCGGGTTTGAAGCCAATGCCCTGGCCCTCTCAATGAAATTTGTCTCGCCGGAGCAGGCATTAAGGATTGCGACGCGATTGCAGAAGAATGGCCATGGCAAGTTCCAGGCCCTGGCCAGCCGGGGAAAATTTGAGTACGGCTTCAGTCAATCGGCTTTGCAGGCTTTGTTCGATCACAATTGGACGACACTCCTGTCTGAGAGTTGGAAAGGGGCCAGTACTACAACCGAGTGCATGGGACTCTTTACGAGTGGCTGGGGCGATGAATCCCATCCCGATACCGCCATTGCGTCGCATTTCTCCTCCTACATTCTGGGGGTGTGTCCCTCCGAGCCTGGCTACCGCCGTTTTATGGTGCGTCCGCAACCAGTTAAGGAGGTCGCTTGGGCCAAGGGTTTGGTGCCCACGCCACAGGGGCCGATCTCAGCCGAGTGGGAGTGGGTGGGTAATACGCTTCGGTTGTCGCTCACTGTGCCGCAGGGGACGGTGGCGGAAGTGCGCCTGCCGGAGTGTGCCCGCCTGCTCGTTAATGGCAAGCCGGGGAATCCCATGAATCTGGTGGCGGGAAATTATGTCGTTGAGGCTTGTGAGGTGGCAGGGGAATCCCTGCAGGATTCTTTACTTGATGTTGCGGCAACTTCCGGGAATCAACGCCGCACGCTTACGTCATCCAGTTCACAAGAAGGTGACGGGTGGGGACTCGCCAATCTGTTTGCTCCTAAACAGGATCCGGCAAAGAAAGGTTATCGGTCAGAGGGGCATGCATCGCCGGCAGTGACAGAATGGATTGAGATCGATTTAGGGGAAGAGACCACTCTTGCGCAACTGGTCCTGGTGCCGTGTTGTCAGCAGACGAAAGAGTCCCCCATCGTGATAGGGTTCCCACGCGATTTTACGGTGCAACTCGCCAGGGAACCGGGCAAATTTTCCACGGTCAAAACCTTCAGTGATGGTCTGGTGCCGGATGTCAATGGGGTGGTGATTGATCTATACACCGTCATCAGTTATCCCGTGGCTCGGTACCTCCGCCTGACGGTGACACGGCTGGGAGATTCCCCCTGCAACGATCCCGTAAACTACCGGCTGCAATTATCGCGACTCCACGTCGTGCGCCCTGAAGAACTGCGTGAAGCCAAAACCCGGGAAAGCTGAAGAAAAGAAAGGATGAATGTCCGTGCTTGCTACCTGGATCTGCAAAGTAGTGGGGTGGCTTCTCAAACTACGGTATCGCATCCGTGTATTGGGGGTGGAGGACGTTGCTGCCCGGGGACGAACGGGGATTTTGTTTTTGCCGAATCATCCGGCCCTTATTGATCCTGTCATCCTTATGACGCAGCTATATCCGGAGTTCCGGCTACGGCCCCTGGCGGATCAGGATCAGGTGAATCGGCCCGGAATTGGTTGGTTTGCCCGCCAGATCAAGGTCGTCACGATTCCTGATCCCGCAGTCTATGGTGAAGCCAGCCGCAAGGCAGTGGAGGAGGGCGTTGAGAAGTGTGTTGAAGCGCTCAAGAGCGGGACAAACCTACTGCTTTATCCCGCCGGCCATATTGCACGCCAACGACTTGAAAATCTGGCCGGTGCCAGCGCGGTGGAAACTATTTTGCAACGATGTCCCGAGGTGAGGGTAGTGCTTGTACGGACGCGGGGGCTTTGGGGCAGTTCGTTCAGCAGGGCTTATGGAATGGCGCCGCTGTTGGGAAAAATCATAAAGAAAGCCGTGAGAACGCTGCTGGCCAACGGGGTCTTCTTCTCGCCGCGCCGAAAGGTCGACATTGTTTTGTCTGAGCCTGAGGACTTTCCCCGGGCCGCGGGGCGAGCCGTATTAAATCGTTATCTTGAGGATGTTTATAACCAGGATGCGCCGCCCGCTTGGTATGTTCCGTACACCCGCTGGGAGCGGGAGTCGGCTCACGTTATGCCGGAGCCAATCAATCCAGTAAGTCAGGCGGATATTGATGAAGTCCCTGCGGCAACCCGCGATCTGGTGATTGAACATCTCAAGAAACTGACCGGGCGATCTTCTATTCGGGTTGAGGATTCACTGTCGCGGGATCTGAATCTGGACAGCCTCTCCATTGTTGATCTCGGATTGTGGTTGGAATCGGAATTTGGCTTTGCAGTGGGAGATTCGGCGGCCCTTGAAACGGTGGGCGATCTTTTCCTTGCCGCTCGCGGGCATGTGGCGACCAATTCAAAAGTGGATCTCAAGCCGGTGCCTGAAGCGTGGTTCACGGCGGCAGGCAGCACCGACACCCTGAGAGCGGGTAGAGGCGGAGTGAAGCTTCCGGAGGGGGATACGTTGGCCTCTGTTTTTCTCGCCCAAGCGGCGCTCAATCCTGATCGGGTGGTGCTGGTGGATCAGATCAGTGGGGTTAAGACATATCGGGATATCCTCACAGGTATTCTGGCGTTGAAGCTCCGGATTGAGCGGATCCCCGGTGATTATGTGGGAATCATGTTGCCTGCTTCGGCCGGGGCGGGTGTGCTTTATCTTGCCACGCTTTTCTCCGGTAAAATTCCAGTGATGGTCAATTGGACGGTTGGTGTCAGGAATATGACTCATTCGCTGGATCTATTGGGTGTGACGTCGGTTTTGACCTCGGGGCGACTCGCCCAGAAGATTGAATCACAGTCCGGGAGTCTGGGTGAATTGAAGTCCCGCTTTGTATTGCTGGAGCAACTGGGGGCCGAGATGGGGACGAGAGTCAAACTGGGCGCGTGGCTGGGTGCCAGGTTGGGCTGGCGCAGGAAGTTGGCGTCCGTTCAGGTTCCGGATACCGCGGTGGTGCTATTTACGAGTGGCTCCGAGAGTACGCCCAAGGCCGTGCCGCTCACTCATTCAAACCTGTTGGCAAATATGCGGGATCTCTGCCAGATCTTCCAATTCCTGCCGAGTGATCGGCTAATTGGTATTCTGCCGCCGTTCCATTCATTCGGTCTGTCCTGCACAATGTTACTTCCGCTCTGCAGTGGCATTCCCGTGGCCTATCATCCCAACCCCACCGAGGGGGCGATTCTAGCGCGATTCATCAAGGCATATCGGATCACGATGCTGGTGGGGACACCCACCTTTTTGAATGGGATTCTCCGTGCAGTAAAGGGGTGTGAAGTGGATTCGTTACGCGTCGTGATCTCCGGGGCTGAAAAATGCCCGGAGCAGACTTATGAGTTGGTCAAACGCCTATGGCCGCATATGAAGCTGATTGAAGGCTATGGGATTACCGAGTGTTCTCCCGTAGTGTCGGCCAATGATGAAAATAATCCGAAGCCGGGAACCATAGGAAAAGTTCTGCCGTCGGTGGAATATGCGATTCAGGATGTTGAGACCGGCCGTCCGGCTCAAGTTGGAACGGCCGGATTGTTACTTGTAAGGGGGGCCAGCATTTTCGGAGGATATCTGAACTACGAAGGGGCCAACCCTTTCATGGAGTTTGAGGGAAAGCAGTGGTATCGTACCGGTGATCTGGTGAAACAACAGGCGGATGGGACGCTGGTTTTTGCTGGACGGTTAAAGCGGTTCGTCAAGTTGGGCGGAGAAATGGTTTCCCTGCCCGCCATTGAGGAAGTGCTGGTGCGCCAGTACGGAACTCCTGTCGATGAAAATCCCATTCTGGCAGTGGAAGCCACGCCAGTTGAGCTGAATCCCGAACTGGTGCTCTTTACTATTTGTGATCTGGATCGGGAAGATGTCAATAATCGGATTAAGGAAGCGGGGCTTTCCCCCATTCACAATATCCGGTTGATTCGTAAAGTGAATGAGATTCCTGTGCTGGGTACCGGAAAGACAGATTACCGAGCCTTGAAACAGCAATTGCAGGATCCTGTTATTAAACGTTAAAATTGTCAGGTTAAACAATAGAAACGGAGATTTATATGGCGAAAAAAGTATTTGTATCCGGCTGCTACGACATGTTGCACAGTGGGCATGTCGCTTTCTTCGAAGAGGCGGCGCAACTGGGCGATTTATATGTAGGCATTGGCTCGAGCAAAACCGTCTATGAACTGAAAGCCCGCAAAACCATCAATACCGATGAGGAGCGGCTCTACATGGTGAGTTCGCTGAAGATGGTCAAAAAAGCATGGATCAGTTCAGGTAGCGGGTTACTCGATTTTGAGAAAGAATTGCGCGAACTCCGGCCTGACTATTTTTTTGTAAACGAAGATGGCAACAGTCCGGAAAAAGAGCGGATCGCCAAGGAGTTGGGCATTGAATACATCATTAGCAAACGTGTCCCCCACGGGAATCTCCCCAGTCGGTCTACGACATCACTCCGGCGCGAGTGCTTGATTCCCTATCGCATAGATCTTTGTGGCGGTTGGCTGGATCAACCGTATGTTTCAAAATTTGCGGCCGGGCCGGTTATTACGATTTCCATCGAGCCGGATTACGATTTTAATGACCGGAGTGGAATGTCGACCAGTTCCCGTAAAAAAGCCATAGAACTTTGGCAAACCGACATCCCCGCAGGCGATAAGGAGAAACTGGCCAAAACGCTTTTCTGTTTTGAAAATCCTCCCGGAACCAAATATGTAAGCGGGTCGCAGGATGCCTTGGGCATCGTGATGCCGGGGATGAATAAATTATGGTACGACAAAGGTGAATATTGGCCGTCATCCATTGAGTCTGTGCTCAGCAATGAGATTTTGGCGTGGATCGAGGCGCATCTTTACATGATTCCTCTCTATCCCCGGGGGGCGGACTTCGCCGTCCTTGAAAACACAAAGATCGACGAAGCCGGTGCCGCGCGCTTGAGTAAAGCGGCGGTAGAATGCTGGGAGGCGGCCAAAGCCAGAAATCTAAAGGCATTTGGCGAATCGCTTACCCGCGGTTTTGAAGCGCAGATCGCGATGTTTCCCAATATGTTGTCCGAAGGTGTTCAGGAACAGATCGATTTACACCGCAAGCAGGCGGTGGGATGGAAACTTAGTGGAGCCGGCGGGGGTGGTTATCTGATTTTGATCGCCGAGAAGCCGATCACTCCTTCCATTCAGATCCGGATCCGGCGAGGAAGTAGCGTCTAATTCATGAGCGTCTTACGCCGCCGATTCTGCAACTTCGTCCAATGAGACGCGCTGGGAAACGACCATGGTCTTGGTAACGTTAAATTCGCGAACATTGCCGCGTTTGGGAACCTCGAACATGACTTCCAGCATGAGGTGTTCCAGAATGGCTCTGAGTCCGCGGGCGCCCGTTCCCTTTTTGGCGGCGATGCGGGCGAGTTCCTTCAGACCGGCTTCGGCGAAGGTCAGTTTGACATCTTCCATCGCCATGAGTTTTTGATACTGGCGTATCATGGAGTTTTTCGGCTCCACCAACACCCGCACCAGATCCTCCTCAGTCAGGGGATTTAGAATGGTGACGATGGGGAGGCGGCCGATAAATTCAGGGATCAGGCCGTACCGCATCAAATCTTCAGGTTCAATCCGGGTGTTGATGAGTTCCGCGGCGCTTTTCTTAGGGGGTTCTCCGAACCCCAGTGTTTGTTTGTGCTGCCGCCGGCGGAGAATGTCGTCCATGCCCACAAAGGCGCCGCCGCAAATGAAGAGGATGTGTTCGGTGTTGATTTTGAGATATTCCTGCTGGGGGTGTTTCCGCCCGCCACCCGGTGGCACGCTGGCGGTGGTGCCTTCAATAATTTTAAGCAGCGCCTGTTGAACGCCCTCACCCGAAACGTCGCGGGTAATGGAAACATTCTCGGTTTTGCGGGCAATCTTATCGATTTCATCGATGTAGATAATGCCACGTTCCGCCCGGGCAATGTCCCCGTCGGCGGCCTGGATCAGGCGCAGGAGGACATTTTCAACGTCTTCCCCGACATACCCGGCCTCCGTCAGCGTGGTCGCGTCGGAAATGCTGAAAGGTACATCAAGACACTTGGCGAGCGTTCTCGCTAGCAGGGTTTTACCGGTGCCGGTCGGCCCGCTCATCAGGATATTGCTTTTTTCAATTTCAACATCCTTGAAGGCTTTTTGGGCCTCCGTATGGGAATCCTGCTGATGCCGTTTGTAGTGATTGTGAACGGCGACCGAGAGAACCTTTTTGGTGTGATCCTGTCCAATAACGTATTGATTGAGATACTCATAAATCTCGTGCGGTTTTGGTATTTTTAGGGGTGCCAGCAATTTGTCTTTTTTGGCGGGACCTGAGGTGGCGGGCGCTTCAGTCTTGGGGCTTTTGCCGTTTTTTTCGAACATTTCCTGGCTGAGTTTTGAGCAGCTCTGGCAGATAAATACGTCATTGGGGCCGGCCAGCAGGTTGCCGGCATCGCGGGCGCTGCGACCGCAGAAAGAACAGCCAGGATCAGTGGGTTTTGATTTTGCCATACAAAGCTCAGTTTTTCTTTGCGCCGGTCTTGACGTTTTTCACGAGAACCGAATCCACCAACCCGTAAACACAGGCTTCCTCGGCCGACATAAAAAAGTCCCGGTCCGAATCCTTGACAATCACTTCCAGTGATTTACTGGTATGGAAGGCCAGGATCTCGTTCAGGCGATCACGCAGGCGCAGGATTTCCTTGGCCTGAATACTGATATCGGTGGCCTGGCCCTGGGCGCCGCCCCAGGGTTGATGAATCATAATCCGGGCATTGGGCAGGGCGAACCGTTTTCCCTTGGCGCCAGCCGTCAGCAGGATGGCCCCCATGCTGGCCGCCTGACCCATGCAATAAGTCGCAATATCGCACTTCAGGAACTGCATGGTGTCATAAATGGCCATACCGGCCGTCACGGAACCGCCGGGTGAATTAATGTAGAGGCTGATATCCTTTTCCGCATCCTCGCTTTGCAGGAAAAGCATCTGGGCAATGATCAGGCTGGCGGAATCGTCATCGATCCCGCTGCCGATAAAAATAATACGATCTTTCAACAGGCGTGAATAGATGTCATAGGCCCGTTCGCCACGGCCCGTCTGTTCCACGACCATGGGTACCAGCATTTGATGGGGTGTTTGCATGGGAAATCCTTATCCTTCCGGGGTGATGGTAGCCGCCGTATGTAAAAGATCCACGGCTTTTTCAAGTCGCAAATTCCGGCGGAGCGTTTCGATGGCGCCCCGCTTTTCCATATCCGCCTTCAGTTTCTCGGGGGTCTGCCCATACTGGTTGACCATCTCGCTGAAGCGTTTTTCCATGTCGGCTTCAGAGACCGTGATCTGCTCCTCTTCCGCGATGCGGGAGAGGATATAGTTGACCTTGACGCGCTCGGAAGCCGATTGGGCCGCGCGATTGAAGATGTCCTCGCGATGGGATTCGATGTCATCTTTGCTGACCCCGCGCCGCATGTTTTCCTGGACCACATCCTGAATAATGTGGCGGGCTTCTTCCTCGACCAGTGACTGGGGAAGATCGGTGAGCGGAGTGTGTTCCACCACCCATTTGACAATGGTGTCCTTCTGGCGGTTCGCCTCGTTCGAGGTGGCGGTGGCCAACAGGTTTTCCTTGACCTTGACCCGCAGGTCGGCGACGGAATCGGCGCCCACGCTCTTGGCGAAATCATCGGTGAGTTCCGGCGATTTCCGTTCCCGGATGCCTTTGGCGGTGATGGTGTAGGTGGCAGTCTTGCCCGCCACGGATTTCACGCGGTAATCGGCCGGGAAGACGATGCTGACTTCCCGGGTTGCGCCCACTTCAATGCCTTCAACCTGGGCTTTGATGCCCGGAAGAAATTCTGGCATTTTGTCGGAGAGCAACACCCAGAAATCCTTGCCCTGCGCCAACTCGGGGCGGTCAGGAGCCACCTCGCTGATGGGGTGTCCGTCACAAACGCCGTGGTAGTCGATTTCCACGACATCCTCTTTTTGAGCCGCACGCCCTGTCACTGCCTCGAAATGGGCGCTGCGTTCGCGGATGCTGGTGAGGACCTGCTCAATTTCCTCGTCCTTTACATCGATTTTCTGGCTGGTGATCGCAATTCCCCTGTACGGAGGCAGAGCGAAGTCAGGGATCAGGTCCACAGTAACCTTGAAGGATAGCGGGAGCTGTTTGGCAATCTGGACATCGCTGACGTCCACCACCGAGACCGGATTGATTTTCTCCTGCTTCAGTGCCGTTTGATAGGCCATCGGGACCAGCCGCTCACGGGTTTCCTCGAGGGCGTCTTTTGAAAACTGTTTCTCGACAATCGTGGCCGGGGCCTTGCCTTGCCGGAAGCCGGGGATCCGGGCTCGTGCGGCAATGGATTTGATGACCTGCTGGTATTCGGTTGTCACTTGTTCGGCCGGGACTTCAATCCGCAACGACTTGCGACAAGGCCCGATCTGTTCAACTATTACTTTCATGAGTTATTTCTATGCTCCCTTATTCTTTCATCGCCATCAGAAATTCGGCATTACTCTTGGTCTTTTTCAATTTATTCACGATTAATTCCATCGACTCCACTGGCTGAAGGCCATTGACAGCCCGACGCAAAATCCAGATCTTACCTAGCTCATCGGGATGGAGCAAGAGTTCCTCTTTGCGGGTTCCCGATTTTTCTACATTGATCGCCGGGAAGATGCGTTTGTCTACCAGGGTCCGGTCCAGGCAGAGTTCCATGTTACCGGTGCCCTTGAACTCTTCGAAAATCACCTCATCCATCCGGCTTCCGGTATCCACCAGGGCCGTGGCGATAATTGTCAGGCTGCCACCATGCTCGATGTTGCGGGCGGCGCCGAAGAAACGTTTGGGTTTGTGGAGGGCGTTGGCATCCACACCACCGGAGAGGATCTTGCCGCTGTGGGGCTGCAGGGTGTTGTAGGCCCGGGCCAGACGGGTGATACTGTCGAGCAGGATGCATACATCCTTGCCGCACTCCACCATGCGCTTGGCCATTTCGATCACCATTTCGGCAACCTGGACATGCCGCTCTGGCGGCTCGTCGAAGGTAGAGCTGAGCACGTGCGCCTTGGTCGTGCGTTCCATGTCGGTGACCTCCTCGGGGCGCTCGTCGATGAGCAGGATGATCAGGTAGGCTTCGGGGTGATTGGCCGAGATACTGTTGGCGATTTTCTGGAGGAGTACTGTTTTTCCGGTGCGGGGCGGAGCGACGATCAGTCCGCGCTGGCCCATGCCGATGGGGGTGAAGAGATCCATGACGCGCATGGAGACCTCGCTGGGCTCCCGTTCCAGGATGAAACGGCGATCCGGGAAAAGCGGGGTCAGATTCTCGAACGGCACTTTGCCCTTGGATTTTTCAGGTTCGCCGAGGTTGATCTTGTCGACCTTGACCAGGGCGAAAAACCGTTCTTTGTCCTTTGGTGCCCGGATTTCCCCTTCCACCAGGTCGCCGGTCCGCAGGGCGAATCTTCGGATTTGAGAGGGAGAGACGTAGATGTCCTCGGGGCAGGGGAGATAGTTGTAATAAGGGGAGCGGAGGAATCCGAAGCCGTCGGGCAGGATTTCCAGAACCCCTTTGCCGTGCAGGGTGCCGTTCAGGCGGCCATTGGCCTTCATGATTTCGAAAATGAGCTCATGCTTGCGCAAGGCGCCCAGATCGATGAGTCCGTATGTTTCCGCCATCAGGTGGAGCTCGGGGACCGGGCGTAATTGAAGATCCGAGAGGTTCAGGGACTGGGGAGTTCCCACCTGGCGCGGGGCCGACGGGGGATGCCCGGCGCCAATGTCCGGCATGGGGTGGCCTTCCGTCGATTGTGAGGGGAGTCCCCCTTGTTGTTGATACTCACCTCCGGGCAGTGGCATGGAGGGTTGATCCTGAGGCCCCATCTGTCCATTGTTTTGAGGAGGGGGCAGGTGTTGAGGGGGGCGATCCATCATCATGTCGGGTTTTGGGGGGCGGCGGTGCTGGGGGCGTCCTCCGCGATTGCGATGGCCTCCGCCCCGGCGATGATCTGGTCTGCCTGCGTCGGGTCTGCCTGAATCCGGTCTTCCTAAATTTGGTTGTCTGTCGTCCATAATTATTCTCCGCGGATTCCCCGCAATACCTGGTTTACCTGTTCTTCCAGCAAAGCCTTGCTGCCGCAATTAAAAATAACGAAATCAGCCCGTTCCATTTTTTCCGCCAAACGCATCTGTGCCCCGATTCTTGCCTGTGCTTCGTCCGCCGTCAGTCCTCGCTCCCTGAGCCGCCTGAGTTGTTCGGACTCAGGGGCGCCTACACAAACGACCACATCCCAGGCGTGTTGCGCCTCAATCTCGTATAACAACGGAATGATTGCGACCACATGGCCCGAGGAGGCCTCCTGTTTCACCATCCATTCGGCCAACCGCCGGAGAATGGCCGGATGCGTGAGACAGTTTAACTGGATTCTTTTGTCGGGATCGATAAATACTTTCTTTCCGAGAACGGTCCGGTCAATCTGACCCGTCGCATCCATAATGTCAGTTCCGAATTCCTTGATCAGAGCCGCTTGAACCGCCGCATCCTTTTCGAGTACCTCATGAGCGATTTCATCCGTGTCGCATACCGGGATTCCCCTTGTCCGCAACATCTCTCCGGTCAGACTTTTACCGCAGGCGATTCCGCCGGTTAATGCAATTTTAATCATAGAGGAAGAAGAGGTGAAACGAAACACAGCACTGCTTTTATTGCAATATGTTTGGAATGAAAAAATGCTCGATTTAGATGTGGAGAAGATTCTGCCGCAACACAGGGAGCCGGTTAGGACTCAGAAAAGTGTTGGTGTTCTATGATATTCCTGAGGGGAACGTCAATATAAATAGTGATGGGCTTTGCCGTCTGCCGCCATTTCACTATCAAAGGCCCTTGAGATGTTTTCCCGTGGCGACATCATGAAGGGTGTAAAAATTGACCTTGGTGGCCGCATATTCCAGCATGATTCGGAAATCCGAAAGGCGGGCGCTGTAAGCTTCGCCAATCAGGAATGAGGCCCCGGGCTTTGTGTTGGTGGTTAAATCTTCGCGATCCACCTCAATGGTTTTGCCGGTCACCTTTTTGACACTGAAATAATCCGCGAGGGCACGGCGGTTGATGTCCGGCACCAGAACGAGATCTGTGCCCTGGGGAAGTGTCACATCCACTTCCGCCGTGAGCGTGGTGCTGGTCACTGAAACGACTGTGCCTGTGGCGAAACTGCTGTCGGGTAAAACGCGGTGCCCATAGAGAAAGAGCAGGGTGTTTTTTTCGGCGGCGATATCGATCCATTGCTTAAGCAAATAGAGCGGGACATAATGGGCCATGTCAATGGCGGTGCCGGGGACGGACTTGTCGGCGCCGATCCCGTTGGCCAGCGAGAGGATTTCACTGCGGCGATAGCTTTCAATATGCGGAGTGACTGCGGAGGTCAGTTTTTTGTCGAACGCATTAAATGGAAACACCAGGGAGTGGATATTCAGGCCCATCGCTCCCAGTTCAGTGACAGATTTCTGGAATTCCTCATTCATCCATCGCTCCAGTCCGTTTTTCCGGACATACGCGGGAGAATTCAAATGATGCCAGGTGTGGGTTCCGACTTCCCAGCCATAAGTGTTTTGAATGGATAGCAGATCCTCCGTGGTAATCCGTCCGCTTCGTATGTTCTGGTTGTTGACGAAACAGCTGGCGACGCCGCCCACTTTTTTGACCTCAGGGGCAATGACTGTGGCCCAACTGGTCCAGCCGTCGTCGAACTGAAGCACCAATCCGCCTTGTTTCCCGGCGCCCAGCACGGGTGAGGCACAAAGGAGAAGTCCGGTTAATAAAGCCGCCGGAAAAAAGGCATTTAGAAGCCATAATCCAGCATCCAGCATGCGTTGTCCTCTTGTAGATTCATTATTCATTCTGACTCCTGTTGTCCGGTTACTGAATGGCCGTATTCAGGTAGGGTATGTTGGTTGTTTCCATACCTTGATTATACTCAAATAAAACAAACCCTTGGAATCCATTTTTTTGGATCAGGATGAGCTGTGCGGCGGCTTGATCAGGTGTGAGCAGGGATTGGGAGGAGATGAGACCCACTCCCGGAAAGATTCGGTGGGTGAGCTGAACGCGGCTTTGTTTGGCCAGGAGCGTTTGAAAGGCCTTTAAATCCGAGGTGTAGTTCATTGGACAGACGAAGTTGACGGAGTCCCGGCGCAGCCAGTCTGGCCAGTCCTGGCCCACGGAGGCGAAGCAGGCTGGGGTTGCCCCGTAAACGGCGGCGGATATTTGCAATTGGGGATTCACAGCCTGGATGGCCTTGCTCATGATGCTGACGCAGGTGGATATTTGAGCCGCCCGCCAGGCTTGATAGGTCTGGGTCAGTGGCCCGGAACAGGCCGCCTCGGGCCACCGGCTGATGGGGCGGCCCAGCATCTGTTCAAAACGCTGGCGGCAGCCCGCACAATAACAAGCGTGTCGATTCAGGTAACGGATGTAATCCAGGTGAATCCCGGAGAATACGGGGTCCCGGGCGAGGGCGGTGGCGGCCTCTGCAAGTAAGGTGCGGTTATCCGGATGTGAGGGGCAGAGCCAGTGGAGTGTTTCGCCTGTGTCAGATACCTGCAGACGGTTCTGGTCGCGAAGCCATTTCAATTGATCAGGCGAGGCGCCTTCAAGATTCATGCAACTGAGCCAGGCATGCAGCGCGGGAGTGGTTTTTTTGTCGAGCCGACGATGAGCCAGGACACTGTCCGGCAGCCGTTGCGCGGAAGGGCGCAGGGTCAGAGGATTTCCCATATGGAAAAAAACGGTGTTCAACTGGTGACGCTGAAGACAAGTTTCAATCGAAGGCCAGGACTCGGGAGAGGGACAAGCGCTTTCATCAACCCATACCCCCCGCAGGGAGAAGGTATTCGTGAGATTTTTTCGGGAATAGATCCGGGTGAGGTCCATCAGCCAGGCTTGTGCGGCTTGGTAGGATTCCCATTCGGTCTTTTGATTAATACTGGCAGGCTGACGTTGTCCAAGATCCCGGCAGGCGGCTTTCAGGCTCTCATATTCACCGAAGGGGCGACGGGGCGAGAGGCGGTAGGCTGCCGCCTGGGTCCAGAGATCGGGGAAGACAGTGTTCAGCATCGCCAGCAGCATCTGGCTTTTGTTTTCATCATCGCCCGGCTGAAGCACATGGCTCATCCAAAATCCGGCTTTGCTTTGAACCCAGGCGGCTTCCGGGGTGGGGGCGCCCCGGGCATCCAGCCAGCGGGCCAGGACATGCGCGGTGCCGGAATCCGGCAGGACCGGAATGAGGTGCTGTGAAACCTGGAACACCTTTTGGGGAAGACCGGGCAGTCGCGTGCGGTCAAATTCGAATGAGGTCCATTGATATTTAGATGAGGTCGACTGATAGGCGCCGAGTTTGACCTCCATGAGTGAGGCGAGGGCATCATCTGTCCCATAAAAGACCAGCAGAATGCCGCCCGAACGAATGACCCTTTCGAAGGTCTTGAGCTCAAGGGGCGAAGGATGCGGGTTGTAGGGAAGGATCACGGCGCGTGTTCTCCAGAAACGCCAGGGAGACACCTCTTTATCCGTGATCAGTGTGTGAGGGGCGCCGACATCGGTCAGCCAGGTGTCCATCTGTTTGGCAAGTTGAGACGCCAGATTGGTTTCGGATAAATCGGAGAGCGAGGAAGTCCCTTGCACGATTACGATATTCCGGGAATCCCCGCCAAACCATCCCGCCCCACAGAGTCCGGTCATAATGAGAAAAATCCATACGCTGGTGGCCAGTAACCGAGAATGGGGTCGGGTCCTCATGTTCAGTTGGTGCCGATGCCGAGATTGGGGTCCACGTCCAGTGCCATTGCCTGGGCGAGTGGCAGTCGGGTTGCCATTTTATGAAAAGCCAGACCCGCCACCATGGCGGCGTTATCCGTGCAATAGCGGGGACTGGCGAGGATGAGGCGCGTCCGTTTTTTTTCGGCCAGGGTGGCGAATTTTGCGCGCAGTCGCTGATTCAGGGAAACCCCGCCGACCACGGCCATGACCTTGGCGGAGTCCGCAGCGTAGGAGGCCCGCTTAACCAGGGTGTCGACAATGGCTTCCTGGTAGCTGGCGGCAAGATTTTGGATATCGGCGTCCGGTCCGCTGCCGAGGGGATGATTCCTGATGTGGTAAAGCAGGGATGTTTTCAGGCCGCTGAAGCTGACGCAATATTTGGGAAGGAGCCCGGGCATGCGTGCGGGGATTTTGCTGACATATCCGCGGGGGAAGGTGACGAACCCCAGATCGCCCGAGCGGGCGGCTTTGTCGATGGCCGGTCCGCCGGGGTATCCGAGGCCCAGAAGATTGGCCCCCTTGTCGAAGGCTTCGCCCGCGGCGTCATCGACAGTGCGACCCAATTGGCGATACTCGCCGATGCGATCAACCTGGATGAAGCAGGTGTGCCCGCCGGAAACGATCAGCGCGAGAAAGGGGCAGAGGGAATCTGGTGTTATTTCCGGATTGTCCAGAAAGATGGAGTAAATGTGGGCTTCCAGATGGTTGATGCCGAGCAGGGGTTTGTTGAGGCGTAGTGCCAGCCCCTTGGCTCCCGCCAGCCCGACGAGCAGGGAGGTCGCCAGACCGGGCCCATGGGTGACTGCAATGGCGTCAATATCATCCCATGAAAGACCGGATCCCTTAATGGCTTCGTTGATCACGTCCGGAAGATGTTCAACATGCATGCGTGAGGCAATTTCCGGCACCACCCCGCCATAAGGGCGGTGATGGGCGATCTGGGTAAAAACGATACTTGAAAGAACCGTGTGTCCGTCCCGAACGACAGCGGCAGACGTTTCATCGCAAGAGGTCTCAATGCCCAGGATATTCATGTTATCCTTCGCTTTTCAATTGATGAAAAATCAGGAGCCCCTTGAGAAGATCCACCGCCCGATCCAGTTGGCGATCCGTGACTTTGTCAAAATCAGCCGGCTTGCTCTTGGAATCCAGCAGGGCGGGGGTTTCTGTCATGATGCGTTTGAGTTGCACTTGTTGCCACTCCTCTGGTGGAACAGGAACGGAGATGTCAGGCTCAATGCCTTTCTCATGAATACAGCGGCCACTGGGCGTGTAATAATGGGCCGTGGTAATGCGGGCCGCCGTCCCATCTTCAATCTGCACGATATTCTGGACAGATCCTTTGCCAAAGGTGGTTTCGCCCACCAGTACCGCCCGTTTATTGTCATGCAAGGCGCCGGAAACAATTTCCGCAGCGCTGGCGGAGCCCCCGTTGACCAGGATGGCCATCGGGAAGTTGGTGAAATGGACCGGGCCTCCCGATTTTGCCGGGAATTGGTACGAAGAGGCGCCCCGGCCTCTTGTCGAGACGATGTCCGTGCCCTTGGGCAGGAAGAGTTGGCTTACTTCGATGGAAGAGGTCAGTAGCCCCCCGGGATTGTTCCGCTGGTCGAGCACCAGGGCTTTCATGTTTTGAGCCAGAAGTTCCTCCACGGCTTTCCTGAGGGCGGCGGCGGTGGGACTGCTGTATTCCGTGATCCGGATATAGCCGATATTCTCATCCAGCATCCGGGTCCCCTTGATGCTGGCGATTTTGATTTCCTCCCGGGTCAGGGCATAATCCTTCATCTCCGAGCCGCGTTGAACCCGGATGGAGACCGGGGTTCCGGGAACACCGCGTAAGCGGGCAATGGCGTCGCGGAGATCCAGCGTATCGATTTTGCTGCTGTTGATTTCGATGATTTTATCACCTGAAAGGATGCCGGCCCGGTAAGCAGGGGTGTCATCGATGGGAGTGATTACGGTCAATGCGTTATCCTTGATGCTGATCTGGATGCCAATGCCGCCAAATTTTCCCTGGGTTTCTTCCTGGAGTTCCTTGTAGGCAGAGGGTTCCATGTACTGGCTGAAGGGGTCGAGCGATTGGAGCATTCCCTTCAAGGCGAAAGAAACGAGGTTGGAATAACTGACTTTGGATTCATCCACGTAATTTTGGCGGACAAGCAACATGGTTTTGGTGAGAATCCGCATCTGGCGGTAGGCTTCATCCTCGGAAGTGGACGCCGCCTGAACAGACGGTGTTGCCGTGTTTTGGGCCGACTTCGGAGCAGGCGCCGGAAGGCTTTTGCAGCCTGTCGCCAATAACAAGACCAGCAGGGGAACTGTCGTTGCGAAATGTGTTTTCATAGCGTTCATCTTCAAACGCATATTATGAAATGACTTTGGGTAAGGCTCAAGCCCAAAGATACTTGCAGCGCAGGGCGGAAAGGCTCCGGCTTTTACGGAGAGGATGGGTTCTGCCTGAAGGGGGAATTATTTTCCCGGGGCCCAGGCAGAAGGATCCATCTTGAAGAACGACATTTCAGAATACTGAAGACCCAGAATGATCGCGAGCCCGATGACAGCAAGCAGGGCGATGAGCATGAACCAGACAGCAAATTTTCCGGGAATAGTGGTGATGGGGGCTGCTTCTGGTGTGGTCGTATGCGGCGCAACGGGCTCAGGAGATGGCGCCAAAGGAGGGGCTTCTGTCTCCGCCCCGCCCTCGGGAGGCGTCGCGGGCGCCGATAAATCGGCCGAGCCGGAAGGTTCCCCGTAGGCTTGTGAGCTTCGTTTTAGTTTGATGGTTCTTACGGTTGTCATGGCGCCATGCCCGACGGGTGTGATTATTTCATCACAACAAACTCAACGCGACGGTTTACAGACCAGGCCTTCTCATCATGGCCGGGATCTTTGGGTTTCTCTTTGCCAAAGCTCTTGGTTTGGATGCGGGTGGTGTCGATACCGAGATTCATCAGGTAGGTGCGCACGGCCTGAGCGCGGCGTTCACCGAGCGACATGTTGTATTCCGCACTGCCCTGTTCATCGCAGTGACCTTCCAAGGTAACAAACGTGCCGGCGTTGCCCTTTAAGTAATTAGCTGCGGCTTCCGCCTTGGCGCGTTCGGCTTCATCCACCAGGGCACTGTCAAAAGCAAATTGCACGGCGGAAAGTTGGGCGTTAACAATGGTTCCGCCCTCGCCAATGCGGGTGCCGGAGGTATTGGCATCCAAACCTGTTCCCGTGCCTGTCATTCCCACATCGGTCACGCCGGCATCGGGCGCCTTTTTCTTGCCAAACAGGCCTTTGCATCCGGTCATTGATACGGCCATAACACCCACGAGAAGTACCGATACTGCGAGACGTGTTTTCATTACTCTATATCCTTAATTGCATTGCGTTCAGTTATTACGGAGAAAATGGTTACTTAGCACACCATGAAGGGGCCGACCAACTTCCACCATACGGCGTCAAACATACGGGGGCATCTCCCATAGTGTCAAGGAGATATATCCGGGTTCCATTGCCTTCCCGCTTGGTACAAACAAGGTGGCGTCCGTCAGACGCCCAGGAGGGATCCTCGTAATTGGCGTCGGAGGGGCTGACCTGCCGTTCTTCCATGGTGGCAGGATTGATAATATAGATGGAGTACAGCCCGCTCCGGCGGCTGCTGAAGGCGATCAGATTGTTGGCGCCCCAGTCGGGATCAACGTTTTCTTTGCCCCGTGACGTCAGGCGTCGGCTGGTTCCGCTGCGATCCATGATGTAGAGCTGGGGAGAGCCTGCCCCGGCCATGTCGGAAACGTACGCGATTTGAGATCCATCCGGCGACCAGGTGGGGCTGGCCTCCCCGGCCCGCGGTGTGCGGGTCAGGCGGATCAATTGCCCATTGCTGAACGACCGTGAGTAAATCTCGGGATTGCCATCCTTGGAAAGCACCATGAGCATTTCCCCGCCGCCGGGCGAGATGGCACCCGCCATGTTGATGCCCGGACTTCGGGCGATCACCGAGCGTTTGCCGGAGGGCATTTCAATCATGTAAATATCGGCAAAGCCTTTCAGGAATGAGGTATAGACAATTTTTGACCCATCCGGGGCCCAGCGCGGAGCCATACTGATGGAGTTGTCGCGCGTGAGCTGGTGCAGATTACCCCCGTCGGCGTCACAGATATACAGCTCCTTGTTGCCGGTGGCCGTTCCCACCATCGCAATCCGCCCTGAACAGATTCCGTGGAATCCCTTGATGGCCATAATAATGTCATCGGCCACTTTATGGGCCAGCCGGCGGGCGTTGGGGGAGGTGTCGGTATAGGTCTTGCTTAACACGACACTGTTTTTAAGGACATTCAAGACCTGGCAGTCCACCGTCAGCGTGCCATCGTTGTCATGGCATGAGCCTGTGACGTTAAAGGAGGCGGGGCGGACCATGGCGAACCAGCCGCAATGCTCAAGGTCCGAGGTGAGGGTCTGGCGAAAAACATAACCATTGGCGCCGGCGGCTCCAAAGGTGGATACATCCAGACTGGCTTTGGTGCCAGTATTTTTTATAACCCGTACTTCCTGGGCGGACGCGGTTGAAATCAATGCCAGGGCAAGAAGTGAATGGAATAAAAATGTTTTCATAAGCGGCGCATTATCTCCTTCAATTGTTTCCTGTCAATTCAAACGCAACGGGAATACGGCGATGGGATGCAAGGTAGCCCGAGGGTAGATTGGAAACCCGGTGGACGGATTCCACCGCGCGCATGACCGAGGCATCCATTACTTTATTTCCTGAACTGCTCAGAATCCGGCTTCCCACAATAGTTCCGTCGGGATTAAAAGTCAGTTCCACGCGGGTGGTCAAGCCGGCGATGCCAATATCCGTGGGCTGGTTCCAGGCGCGGTACATGGCTTGGCGGACCATGTCCAGCACGATGAATTCCTGAGTGACGGCAGAGCCATCGCCAAACTTGCTGTCGCTGTTCAGCAGGCGGCGCATGTCAGCCTCGGAAAGGGTGGGCTTGTTGCCGATTTTCGCGCCACGTTCGAGCAATTTGCGAACTTCTTCAGGTGTGAGTTTACCCTGGCCGTTGGGAAGTTGTCGCTTAACGATTTTATTGCTGATTTTAATTTTGGGTGGAGTATTGTCCTTTTTCTTGATTTCTGGCGGCTTTTTCTCTTTTTCTTTCCCTTTTTTATTCAAGACCTGAACTTCGTCTGGATCGGGGGGGGGTTCATCCTTTTTCTCTTCGACTTGTTTGTCGGGAGGTTGTTTGACGACATCCGTTGGGATGGGGCTTGAGTCGTCGCTGGGAGGAGCCTGGACGATGAGTTCCATGGGAGACTTGATATCAGAGACAGGGGAATCACATCCGTGAATAAAGGAAGCGGCGATGAGTGCCCCGATCAGCAGTCCATGGCCGATTGTGACGACAAGCAATTCGTTGGTATAATTCTGACCGGGTTCACTCATGCGACTTGAAAAAATAGCGCAGAAGACGGGCGCGGTCAAAGCAATCAAACTACGGCAATGTTTTGCCTGTTGTTAAATGGGCGAAAGGGTCAAGTTAAGTCCTTTGTCATCAAGTTCGCAACCTTCGGCAATCTGTTGCAGTTTGATTTTTATCAGTTTCCCGGCCTTCAGTTTAAAGGGTTTGCACTCATGATGCTGCGCGGTCTCGCTGTGTGGCAGGATGAATTGAGTTGGGGTGTCCCCGATCATCAGCCGATACCCTGCCGGGGCACCACCCTGGGGGCGGCTGGCGGCCAGTTTCCATTCACCGGTTACTGCAGGCCTGACCATCCACTCTCGTCCCGTTAGAAATTTGCGCAGGCTGTAATAGTCCTGACCCACCATGCGATGCCATGCCAGGGAGGAAGGCAGGGGCAATTCGGTCGGCTTGGCCCTGTCGACGGAAATCACGTTTCTGGGTAGATAAGGCTGATCTCCATTATAATTTACTTCGACCACGGTGAGATTGTGGTCAAGTTTCTCCTGAGGCAGGGTCATGGCCAGCGTGCCCTGCTGGAGGGTGCAGGAAAGAGGGGCCCCTTTCCCGTCGAGAACCTTGACTTCGGGTAGTGTTGTGAGCCAGCCGGGCACCTGCAGGATACCGTCGGCGGGCAGTGTGGCAACATATAGGTACAGTTTGCCGGGCCTGCCGGTGGCGTAACCGAAGTCGAGCTTCAGGTGGGGTTCAGGATTGGAGTTGTAGATCGCTTCGCCATGAGTCTTCATCCAGCGTCCGATACCTTGCAACACCTCGCAATCAAACTCCACCAGGGAGCCATCCCCGCGCGGCCCGATATTCAACAGATAGTTTCCGCCCTTGGCCGTAATGAACGCCAGGTCCCGGATTTTTTCGCGGACCTTGTCTTCAACATTGCCGCGCACCTGCCAGGACCGGTAGCCCCAGGTGTCGTGGAACATCGTAACCGAGGATTCCCAGGGGCCTTCAAAATAAAAGTCCGGCGTCTCGTTGTCGCCGCATTCCATGAAATCATCCTGTCCATTCCAGATGCGGCCGCTGATCATGCAGTCCGGTTGGAGGGCATGTACCAGCTTGGCGAACTTAAGACTTTGCTCCAGCGTGGGCTTGGCCATGTCAAACCAGATCTCGCAGATGGGGCCATAACCGGTCAGTAACTCGCGCAACTGGCCCACTGTATAGTCCTCCAGCGCCGGGGTGAGGGGATCGGAATTGTGGTCGCTCATGGGAAGGGCGCCCGGGTAATGCCAGTCGATCAGGGAATAATAGAGCCCGAAGTTCATGTGGTGGCGTTCACAGGCATCAGACAACAACTTGAGGACATCCCTTTTTGCGGGGGTGGCTTCCACGGCATTGAAGTCTGAGAGTTTGGTATGCCAGAGATTGAAGCCATCGTGGTGCTTGGTGGTGATGACCACATAGTTCATCCCTGCATCCTGCGCCACTTTGACAATTTGGTCGGGGTCCCACTTTTCAGCGGTAAACCCTTCGCACAGGGTCAGGTAATCGGGCCACGATATTTTGGCGCGATGCTTGATTTGTTCGTTGTAGCCTTCGATGTTCTTGCCCTGCCACACGCCGCCGGCAACAGAATAAAGGCCCCAGTGCATCATGAGCCCGAATTTCATTTTCTTCCAGGATTCAACTTTGCTTATCTTTGTGTCCATTTGGTTTTCCATATTCCTGTCTATCCTGTACATCCAGATGCAAATAATGCTTAAAATAACGCGGCAGGATGGAGCAATCAAGAAAGGAACTGAAAAATGGCTGATATGAAACCACAAAATATGTTTTTAGATAATGCGCCTAAAGATGGACACTTTCAATATCGGCGGGACTGGGAAAACCAGGGGGTTACCGAGATCAATCGCGAGATAATGCACGCTCCTTGGGGCGCGTATGAAACCCTCGCCCAGGCCCGGGCCACTGACCGTGATGCCTCCACCAACGTTCTTTCGCTTGACGGCACCTGGAAATTCCACCTGGCCGCGTCGCCGGAGACCGTGCCGGAGAATTTCTGGAGTTCCGGGTTTAGTCCCGCCGCCTGGGCGGATATTCAGGTCCCCGGCAACTGGGAGGTACAGGGATTCGGGAAGCCGATTTATACCAACGTCATTTACCCTTTTCACCTGAACAAGGACGAGCCGTATCTGCAAAAGCCCTCGCTTGCTGGCGCGGAAGCAAATGAGCCATATCTGATGCATCCCCCTTTTGTGCCGAAGGATAATCCCACCGGCTGCTATGTCCGCTCCTTCGAGTTGCCCGCAGGATGGAAAGATAAAAGTGTCTTCATTAATTTCAATGGAGTGGAGTCGGCGTTCTATCTATGGATAAATGGCCGCCCCGTCGGGTATTCCCAGGACAGCAAACTGCCGGTACAGTTCGACTTGTCTCCTTTTGTGAAACCGGGTCTCAACTCCATTGCCGTGCAGGTCATGCGGTGGTCCGACGGAACCTGGCTGGAAGACCAGGATTATTGGCACATCTCGGGTATCTTCCGCCCGGTGCGACTGATCGCCAAGCCCCGAATCCATCTCCGCGATTGGTTTGTCCAGGCCACCCCGAATGAACATGGGGCCGGGGCGGTTTACAAGGTGGAAGTCCACCTGAAAGAGTTGGCCGGCTATGCGGATTATACCGTTCGCTTGCAGCTTTTTGATGCCGCTGGAGCGCTGGTCGTGCAGGAGGAGCGCAAGCAGAATCTGAGATGGCCGCACGCCGGACATAAGGAAGCCGGCATCACGTTCATTCACAATCTTGAAGCGGTGAAGTCGTGGTCGCCTGAAATCCCTCATCTGTACACTACGGTACTGACCCTGTTGTCGCCTGACGGCAAGGAAATCGATTTTGAATCGAGCCGCACCGGCTTCCGCCGGATGGAGATCAAGAACGGCGTTATTTACCTGAACGGGGTGCGCATGATCTTCCGCGGTGTCAACCGGCACGAACATGCGCTCGACACCGGGCGCTATGTTTCCAAGGAGCACATGCGTCGGGAAATCATCTTGATGAAACGGTTGAATTTTAATGCGGTGCGAACCTGTCATTACCCGGATGATCCGACTTGGTACGATCTGTGTGACGAATACGGGATCTGCCTGGTTTGCGAAGCGAATGTCGAGACGCATGGGGTTAGTAGCCTGCTGACCAACGATCCCGCCTGGGGCCAGGCTTTTATTGAGCGGGCCATCCGTATGGTGCTGGCGCACAAAAATCATCCGGCCATTGTCTCCTGGTCCCTCGGGAACGAGTCGGGGAAGGGGCCCAACCACGCCGCTATGGCGAACTGGATCCGCTATTATGACGCCAGTCGCCTGGTGCAATACGAGAGCGGTGCCCCCGAAGCGATCATCTCCGATCTGCGGGGGTGGATGTATGCCCAGCCGAACAATATCATCGATATGCTGGCGGATGCCCGCGATCTGCGTCCCATTGTCTTGGTGGAGTATCTCTACCAGATCCGGAACTCCGGCGGCGGGATGTATTGGTTCCGGGAACTTCTGGAACGTTTCGAGCGCTTCCAGGGCGGATTTGTCTGGGATTGGCAGGATAAATGCCTGGTGGCGAAGGAGGCGTCCGGAAAACCGTTCTGTGGTTATGGGGGTGACTTCGGGGAGGATTTGGTTGAACGCTCGGTGCCGCTCCACATGACCTGTAATGGGGTGGTGTTGCCGGATCTCACACCCAAGCCGGTGGCCTGCGAAGTCAAGAATGTCCAGTCGCCTATCCAGATCGCGGCGACGGGGCGGGAAGACCTTTTCAAGGTAAAGAATCGCCACCATGCCATTGATACCAGTGGATATGCCTTGGCATACCAGATTCTTGAAAATGGGAGAATGATCCGCAAGGGGGCGGTGCCCATGCCGCTGATCCGACCGATGGCGGATGCCGATTTCGAAATGGATTTCGCTGCGCTATTGCCGGAAAAGAAGCCCGGCTGCGAATATCATCTCGACTTCAAGGTGACTCTGGCAAAAGAGCTGCCGTGGGCACCCGCCGGCCATGAGGTGTTTCAAACGCAATTTGCCTTAAGGGCTGGCGCGTTGGTTTCAGTGAGTCAGCCGACAGCCGTGCCCGTCACTCTTTCCACTACGGAGGACGCATATTGCGTTTCCGGCCAGGGGGTTAAGGTGACGTTTAATCGGAAGACGGGGCTGATGACCTCCTGTGAAAAAGCCGGTGTCCGGTATTTGGATGGCGGTGCGCTTGAGAGTGTCTGTCGGCCGCTGACCGGTTTGGATACGAACCCCGGCTGGGGTCCCTATGATTTGTGGTTGGCGTTGGCCCCAGAGAAGCTGACGCGGCAGCCGTCCAGTGTGATGGCCTATTCCCTGCCGGATGGCCGGGTGCGGGTCGAAGTGGTGGCTTCGCTGAGCTCTTCGCTCAACGCCAGCCTGCTTCGGAGTGAAACGATCTACACGATTTCCGGAGACGGGCGTATTGGCATCGACACTCAGATGGACATTGATCGTGCTTGTAATCACATGCCGCGCGTCGGGATTTCGCTGGTTCTGGCGGGTGGCTTTGAAACAGTGGAGTGGTACGGGCGGGGGCCGGGCGAAAACTATTCCGATCGCAAGGATCATACGCCGGTGGGAGAATACAAGGCCACAGTGACCGGTCAGCATTTCCCCTTCATTCCGCCGTCCGAGTGCGGCGGGCATGAGGACGTCCGCTGGGTCCAGTTGACGAATGCCGGTGGCCGGGCGCTCCGGGTGAAAAGTCCCGCGCTGTTCCATTTCGATGCCCATCATTCCAGTGTGGCAGAATACCGCAAGGCGGCACATGACCACGAACTGGTCCGGCATGAGGAGGTGTTCCTGAATCTGGATTACCTGCATGCCGGCATTGGCAGCAACATGGCCTGGTCGACGGTCATGGAGGAAAAACACCAGATCCCGGCCCGCTGCTACCGGTTCCGGTTTGAAGTGGAGTTGTTATAGTCGGTATTGCGTTCATCTGCCTACGGGGCTATACAGGTCGTGATGTTGCGTTGTACTATGCCTGGCAGCACGGAGGCTTAACCTTGCATGAATTTGGTGATTACGTGGAGTGTGGCACGTTTGCGGTGAGTAAGGCGGTGTCGCGGATCAAGAGCCGACTCCAGTCGGATCGCTCCCTGCAAAAGACGGTGACGGAAATAGAGGATATCATGAAATCAAAAGCAAAAGTTTCAGGGCTGAAATGAAAACAATGTCCATATACGACCCCGCGACCTGCGTGGTACGATTGCGACAGTGATGGCAGTTACTCCGGCACGGAACCGCACCGTCTGATTGACGTTAAGGTCGCGGATGTGGTTGATTTGGTCTTGTCCAACTGTGCAAGTGGGGTGACGCTGACAAACTGCGACAGGGATGGGGTGGCCGTCAATGTGACCAACACGCTTTATATGGCCGAAAACACGAACGGGACGGCAACCATGACGATACAGCCAGACTGGGCCCCCACTAACGTTCCCCCTGAGCTTATTCACTGGGAAATCCTAAACCTTGATAATTCCCCGGCTGCGAATTGGTCCTGCCAAAAGGATGCTTACAGCAACGGAATTGCTGCAGTCGCATGGACCAACACCGGTGCCTCTGTGACGAGGCAATTCAAGGTGCGGGCATGGTATGATTGTGACCGGGATAACCACTTCTATCCCGGGGGGCTCGAACCGGCGCGGATAGCGTATGTGACCGTCCTTAAAGTGGAGTCCATTGAGCCGGATCCAATGACGTATCTTATGGAGATAGATGACGGTGATGGAGATCCCAAAACGCGTGTTTTCGTTGTGCCAATTTCGTCTGACTATCCGGCCGAAGCTGTTCATGTGCGAGCAAAGATATTGCCAAATCTTACAGAAAGCCAAGTGCCCAGCGGATTTGGGTTGATTGGTGGTAACGGCTCCGAACGATTAAGCAGAACAGTTGAACGGTCGTCCGAGAGTGAATCAGGCAAAACGGTATTTACGTTTTTTTGTGGTAACGTGGATTCAGGCCTTAAAACGACAGTTTATGTTTATGATGCTAAGATCGGTCTTTATGCAGATGGTCAAATTGATCCAGTTGGCCACAGTTGGGCAAAAATAATGATGGATTATGATAGCAAGCAATTAATTTCCCCAATTTATCAAAATTATCTGACTGAGATAGGGTTCTTTCCGACAAATACAGCGCCTTGGCTCGGTGAAGACGGGATCTTGGCAGGCACTTCTGTGCCTGGTGATGTTCGCCTTGATAATGCTGCCTTTGGCTCACATTTCGCTACCGGCCAGAAAGAATACCCAATATGGTTTATTCCGCTCAGGAATGCATTGCCTCAAATTCATCAAATGAAGACTAATCCTCCTGACTATAATCTGTTCGATTTTAATTGTACCGATTTTGCAATTATGCTGGGTCAATTGGTTGGCATTAATACAATGGATCCTGCAGGTATTAGCACTCCTCAGGCTTATGCCAGTTGGCTGAACTCTAATTAAAGTAGGGGAACTGTGAAGCAATCCATGAAATACATTATTTTGGTTTTGGTTGTGGAGGCGCTTGGCGTGGTGATCTTTCTGTTGGCTAGACCGTCGAATCGTTCGTGGGACACCCAGAGGGTTTCTGAGCCGCAAGTCCGCGAAGAGAATGCGAAGGTAATTATTTCGAATTCTATGTCTTTAAAACATGCCACGCAGTCAAAACATTCGGCATTTGTTGTGACAAATCAAACCTTTGGTTCCACTGTCGTCCAGAAATATGTCGCTAAATCTTTTGTGCCAACAGAAATCAGTACAAACCAATATATTAATACCAGGCAGAGTGATATGCTGTTGCCCATAATGCATGCTGTAAGTAATGCTGTCTTGTCAGTGGATAGGATTCTAAAGTCAAAAAATTACAAAAATGTTGAGCAGTTCAATCGGACTATATGGCTTGAATCTGTAGACAAGGCTGAGTCAACGGTGTGGAGAATATCCCCAACTTGGAGAATTGCTCAAGGCGAAACGAATGCAGTAGTTGGCAGTATCAATGCAACTGTTTATTCGGATGAGAACTTGACTCAGGTAGACCCTTCTCGAAGTTATCAGGTGGTGTTATTTCCTGAAACTGGTGCGTTGCGTGATTTTTGCTGGTCGGATAAGCATGAACTTTTGCGAGTTGAGCCACAAGGCAAATCCCATAGTGGCTATGAGAATTATTCCAAACATCTTGGCGGAGAGATTTGGCTTCAAATTGAATGGGATGGAATAGGTAATCTTGTTTCAAGTAATGTTTACAATTGGGCTGTTCGTGGACGCGTGATTGACCATTCATCAAAGTAATGGTGGCTGGCGTAACAGTTACCGGAGCGCCGCCGGGACAACCTGCTATCCCTTTATCATCCTGATCAGGGACATGGCGGCGCATCGTTGTTGAACTTGTCCCACACGCGCTCGAACCTCAATTCTTCGGTTCCAGCGCTTGAGTCCCTGAATACCTCGGTCGGCGGTAGCCGCCCTCGAAGTCCCTCCTGTCGTCGGGGATCGGAACTGTCGGGCCGCAAGGGATCGTGCCAGTCGCCGCCATCGGTCCGGGCTCAACATAAGAAACACCTAGGGACAGGCTAATAGTTAATTAGTTATTTACAAATGCAGGTGAGAGGGCTATAGATTTGCATAGTTGAGGGCGAGGAGCCCGTGGAGGAGACTATGCGGACAGCCAGGATTGT
>Ga0118677_10001550_pt1 | contig 48355 bp, 41 predicted proteins | sample AliMusrvi5mmetaG_FD_86154 | JGI IMG/M metagenome (GOLD analysis project Ga0118677, IMG submission 86154) | reverse complement strand
GATGGGATTGGGCGGAGGGGAGGGGTAATGTGGTGATGGGACGGGATGGACGAATCCAGGCTGTCTGTTCGGATCAGCAGTTATTCAAAGTGTTGAAAGAGGCACTAAAGTAGTGCGGGATGGAAATTTTTTATCTTGAAGCCATCAATAACCATTAACAAACAGTCAATAAACGATTATAGTGATTCTAATCATGGTGAGATCGATGAGGCGGTAGGGAAACTGGTAAAATGAGGAGATTTACAATGAGAATATTGGGGTTACTTGGGATGTCGGTAGTGATGATGGTGATGGCGGCAATGATCTGGACGGGCTGTGAGAATGCGGGAGGCACGGGTGGGGTGGGGTTATCTCCTTCCTCAGTAACCTTGGGCTCCGGTTCAAGCAATACTACTTCTGCTGTAGTTTTTACCGCCCAGATCAGTGGAAGCTTGGCGTTCCCCTTGGCGTGGCGTGTTTCGAATTCTGCGCTGGGCAATATCATCAGTGCCTCGGGCAGTAATGCCACATATCAGGCGAATGCCGGGAAAACGGGGGATAATGTTGTTACCGTAACCGATCAATACGGTAACGAAGGCTCAGCGGTAGTGACGCAGCAGTAGAGGGCAGAAGGAATAGAGATAACGCTGCCAAGAGGCTCCTTTCTGTTTGCGCAGTTTTTTTATGGGTGTTACCCTTCAAGTGGAATTAATGAATGAGGGTTAGCCTTATGTTTAACAAACGGAATACGATTCAAGTGAGTGGGCGGCTTCTGGCGCCAATATTGTGCCTGTGTGTTCTGACCTGCTTGGTTGCGGTTTCGGTCGTTTCTGTTAGTGGGGCGGTGATCACTCTTAAAATTCGAGTGATCAATCCCTCGAAAGCTGAAAAACAGAAAGCCACGGCGACGGCCCTGCTCCCCAGTTCTGCTAAGCCGGAGGACGTTGAAAACAAGGAGGGGTTTGAGTTTGTATATGATGTGGCTGGAAAAGCCTATCGTATCAAAAAAGAAGTGGAACTGAATCCTGCTGAAACCCGTACCTTTGAAGTGGTGATCAAGGATATTTGGACAATCCCCGCGGAAGATATTCAGAAGCTGTCACAACATGCCGGGAAATTGGCGGGGGCATTGAAATCGTCTGATAAAGAGGAGACGGCCGGGCGGCTCCAAGGTGTGATTGAGGAGGGGATAAAAGCCGTAGTCTCCCGTCAGGCGGCTTATGCGGTGGGGGCGGTTAAGCCGCTGGATCATATCCGTGCCTACGAGGCGAATGCCGAAGCCATGAATCGGATCCGCAGAGACGTGGGGGTTCTGGAAAATCTGGTGATCGCCTCGGGACTAGATCCGGAAATGATTCTGGGGGCAACTAAGAGTGCGCCGGCAGCGGATCGGGACATGAATGATGCGACCAATGCGGTTCTGATCCTGCATATTAAAATCACCAACACCTCCCCGACGGAGAAGCGCCCGATTCCGGTGAGACATGAGCTTCCCGCAGAGGTGAGGGTCACGGATATTCTCGATGCGGGCGGCTTGCAGGTGGGCGTCGATGCTGCCAATAATATCTGTTACGCCTATTTACCTGAGCCGCTGGAACTTGAGCCGAAGGGGGTTCGTGTTTTTGATGTGAAAATCAAAGATCCCTGGGCTTTGCCGAGTGGAAAGTTGTTGCGTCTGGAGACCCGTGTTAATGATATCCTTAAAATCACTCGTGAAAAGGAGTCCTATAAGGCGGTGACGGTTCAGGCCCAGGCCATCCTGACGGAATTGGAAGAAGTGAGCGGCCGGAAGAGGCCTGATGTGATGAATGAGCAGTATGTGGCTTTTTCGCGCCGGCAGTTCGGGGATGTGCGAGCGATTGAGGGACGCATTCAGCGGTTGGAGGAGTTTTTTCAGCCGACGGAAAAAGCCATCCCCGGGGGGCCGATCATGGATGTTCCTCGCCCTGATAAACGTACCACGTGGGTGATTATCTACATCATTCTCGGATTTCTTGGGATTTTCAGCTTGTTATTCTTCCTGCGTTGGTTTGGCAAAGGGAAGGCCGAAAAGGTGGATGGGGCTGGACATTAAACAGAATCGGGTTTTGAGACTATGGCATTAACATTGAAAATTTCTCCGCTTCAGATGAAGGAGTATGGAGTGGTATCAGAAATCAAGCAGGGGATTGCCCATGTGACGGGATTGACCAACTGCATGAACGGTCAGTTAGTGCATTTCGATGGTGGAAGTCAGGGTACGATTGTGGGTTTCGATAATGGGTATGAGTTGGTGATGATTGTCAAGGAGGGGGCTAAGACCAAGCCTGGCGACAAACTTTATTCCACCATCGAATCCTGTACGGTACCGGTGGGTGAACAATTTCTGGGGCGGATGGTGAATGGACTGGGTGAGCCGGTGGATGGGCTGGGACCCATCAAAGCGGATCGGCGGCAGCCGATTTTCAATCAATCTCCCAGTGTGTTGGAACGAACCCCGCTGAAGGAATCGCTGGAGACCGGGGTGAAGATTCTGGACATGATGAACCCGGTTGGGAAAGGCCAGCGTCAGTTGATTCTGGGGGATCGCGTGACGGGGAAAACCACGATTGCCACCGATACCATTCTCAACCAGCGCGGCAAGGGAGTCATCTGTATCTATTGCTGTATTGGCAAGGCCGAGGCTTCGTTGAATAAGGTTTTGGACCTATTCCGCGAAAACGATGTCATGAGCTATGGCATCATTGTATCGGCGACCGCTGCGTCGGCCGTCGGTCAGCAATATCTTGCTCCTTATGTGGCCGCCAGTCTGGGTGAATATTTCATGGAGAAGGGGCGTGATGTGTTTGTGGTATTTGACGACCTTACTAAGCATGCGTGGGTTTACCGGCAGATGTCCCTGTTGCTGGAACGGTCGCCTGGGCGGGATGCCTATCCCGGGGACATTTTCTATCTTCATTCTCAGTTGGTGGAGCGGGCGGGTAAATTGCGGCCAGAGCGGGGTTCCGGCTCCATGACATTTTTCCCCATCGTGGAAACCGTGCAGGGGGATGTGACGGGGTATATTCCTACCAATATCATCTCGATGACCGATGGTCAGATTTATGTCAGTACGCCCCTGTTTACGGAGGGGTTTAAGCCTGCGATCGACATTGGGCTGTCGGTATCCCGTATTGGCAGCAAAGTGCAATGGCCGGCGATGCGTAAACTGGCTGGGATTTTGCGGTTGGAGTACATTCAGTATAAAGAGCTTGAGAAGTTGACCCGTATCAAGGCTGGTGTGTCGGAGGCGGTTGAAAAACGGCTTCAAAAGGGGAAAGTGGTGGCGGAAATCCTCAAGCAGGACAAGAATGCCCCGGTTCCGATTGAAGAGCAAGTGGTTGTGCTCTATGCGCTTGCTAATGGGTTTATGGAGGATCTCAAACCTAACCAAGTTGGAGCGTATCAGGCTGGTCTTCTGGCTAAAATAAAAGCCGAAAAACCGGAACTGATTCAAGAGTTGATTCAGAAAAAAGATCTCACCGAACAGATCAAGGAGGGACTCCATGAGCAACTCACCGCGTATGGCAGTGGCGCCGTTTAAGATTAAAATCTCTGAGACCGGTGTGATCAAGGACATCAAGAAAATGATCGTCAGGATCACGGGGTTGCCCTCCTGTTTGAATGGGCAGTTGGTGGATTTTGGTGAGGGTAACAAAGGCATCATCATGGGCTATGATCAAGAGGATGTGCTGGCCCTGTTACTCGGGAGCGATGCGGGCGTCCGGTTGGGGCAATCGGTGGCTGGGGATAGTGAGCCGTTCACCATTCCGGTAGGCGAGGCGATGATCGGGCGCATGGTGGATGCGATGGGCCTTCCCTGTGACGGGCGTGGCGATGTGATTTGTGAGGTGCGCCGCGCGGTGTTTTCTCCGTCACCGCTCATCACCGAACGTGCCCCCGTCGAAAGTTTTTTATTCACGGGGACACGGGTCATTGATGCCATGGTGCCTGTGGGTAAAGGACAGCGGCAATTGGTTATGGGGGACCGCATGACGGGGAAGACCAGCATTGCGACGGATGCCATCCTCAGCCAGCGTGGGCGCAATGTGATTTGCATCTATTGCTGCATTGGTAAAGCTCTTGTATCTTTGGAAAAAGTGCTGACTGTTTTGTCAGAGAAAGAGGCACTTTCCTATACCATTATTGTTGCCGCCACCGATAGTGCCACTGCAGGTGAACAGTACATTGTGCCTTTTACGGCAGCTACCATTGGTGATTTTCTGATGCGGCAGGGGAAGGATGTGCTGGTGGTGTTTGATGATCTTACCAAGCACGCCTGGGCCTATCGCCAGATTTCCCTGTTGCTGGAGCGGCCTCCGGGCAGAGAGGCTTATCCCGGCGATATCTTCTATGTGCAGACCCAACTGATGGAGCGTGCCGGGCGATTGAATGCGGAGAATGGTGGCGGCTCCATGACTTTTCTGGGGCTGGCGGATACACTTCAGGGCGATTTGACCGGTTACATCCCTTCTAATCTGATTTCCATTTGTGACGGTTTGGTGAGCCTCAGTTCCAGTTTGTTTGGAGAAGGGATGAGGCCGGCCCTTGACTTCAAGTTGTCCCTCTCGATTGTGGGCGGACGGGCGCAGCCCTTGATCCTGCGTGAATTGAGCGGGGGGTTGCGGAGAAGTTATCTGGAATATATGGAGGTGGCCCGCCTGAGTAAGTTGCAGTCTAGTATGTCGCAGGAGGCCGAGCGTATCATGCGGCGGGGGCAGGTGATGATGGCGTTGTTCCAGCAGGCTCAATATCAGCCAGCCAGTTTAATTCAGGAGGTTTTGTTGTTGTATGCCTTGCGAATAGGCGTGCTGGAAGATTTGGATTCGAATGAATGGGTACGGTTTCGGGGTGGGATCGAGGCTTTTGCTAAAAAGGCTGATCCGGAGTTGGAACATGCGATTCAGGCGGATCCGCGCCTGACGGCTGAGGTTGAACAGCGTTTGGTGGCGGCTATTCATGGTTTTCTTGGCGCCAAGGGGTAGATATGGCGGCCACCTTTTCACTTAAAATATTGAATCCGAAACATGTGGTGTTTGAGGGGAACGTAAATAGTGTGTTTCTGCCTGGGGACGCTGGGGAGTTTGAATTGCTGGCTTATCATGTGCCGATTATTAGCCTCTTGAAAGAGGGGGATATCATTGTAGATTGGAAGACCCGTATACCAATTATTAAAGGTATGATAAGGTTTATCAACGAAGAATGTGTGATTCTGCTGGAAGAGCGGAGTCCGAAGAAAAATGTAAAAAAAGCGGATGACTAAAGGATGCGGAATTTCGTTATTTTTCTGGTTATTTTTCTGGTAGTTTTGGGGCCTTCAGCAGTGATTGCCACCATAGGGTATGCCAGTATTCGTGCGCTGGGGCGCAATCCCTCGGCCGCCCAGAAAATACTGCAGGCAATGATTATTTCGCTGGTATTTGCGGAAGCGATCGCCGTGATCGCGCTTTTGGTACTGTTCCAGTTGTTCGGGCGCTAAACGGTTGGTGTGGAATGAGTTTGGTTGGAAAGGAACCGATATGACAATGATGATGTATTTGATCATCGCGCAGCTGGCGATTTTTGTAATTTTAGTGATTGGGTTGAAAAGGTTGCTCATGGGGGATACCCAACTTGCGACTGCGAAATTACGTGAAGTGGAGGCGGATCTTGGTCGGAAGGAAGAGGCGGTAAGGAAGCGTATTGAGGATAATGAGGCTGAATTCCGGCGCAAAAGTGCGGAGGCGCAGGAAGGGCTGACCCGAACGCGGGAAGCCATGGAAAAAGAGGTTGCCCGTACTCGGGATGGGCTTTTGGATGAGGCGCGTAAAGAACGGGATCGGATTGTGGATGAGGCAAACCGGAGCAAAGAAAAACTTCGGCAGGAACTTGCCAGGCAGGCGCAGGCGCAAACGGTGGAGCATGCCCGGCGGGTATATGAAATGGTTTTCAGCGAGGAATTGGGGCGGAAGCTGGATCACTCTTTTCTGGATGAGTTGTTAGTTGCGTTGGATGAGATGGATTCCAGTAGCATTACCATTGCGGCTGCCGCCATTGAGGTGGTCTGCAGTCATCCTTTGGAACCTGTTCATAAGGAACGCTTGAGGGAGATTGTGTCCAGGAAGTTTGGTGTCGCGCTGGAAGTGCGGGAGTCGATTGACCCGGAGTTGATTGCTGGGATTAAAGTCAAGCTTGGAAGTCTGGAGATTGACGGGAGTTTGAGGAATCGGTTTAACGAGGCGATTGAGCAATTGAAGAGTGAGCATGTTTGAGGCGGCAGGTTGGGCGGCGGATGGGTAAGTTATGGCACTGTTGAGTCAACTCAGGCGGGATCTTCGGTTTAACACGGAGTTCCTGCAATTGATTGTGACACTCAAAAATATTGCGGCCTCGCAATATCATACTCTGGAGCGTGAGAAGGAGCGGTTTTCCGAATTCATGGATCAATTTGCGGGATTTTTCCGAGTTGTGGACATGGTTCATGTTAATGCGCCGCTGGTTTCTGTCGCTACCGATGTAATTGGGATTGTGCTGGTGACGTCGGATTCGGGGTTCATGGGGGGCGTGAACGCTGGCGTGATTGAGGCAGGATATGATGTGCAGGGCACCCTTCCTCACGAAAAAGTCCATTTTATTGTGATTGGCGAAAGAGGTGTCGCAAAATTGGCGGAGAAAGGACGTGAATTCAAGGCTTTCCATGGGATCAATCAGGATACCCGGTTTGAGCAAGCTCTTGAAATCCGTGATTACATTGTAAACGAAGTCAGAGAGAAGCGGATTGGAAAAGTCGTGATGGTTTATCCTCGCGCCATATCCTTCACGCAACAGACGGTTGAAACTATTACCATTTTACCCTGTGGCGAGCTGTTTGATAAACGTTCGGATTCCGAGATTGCGCGGCGTAGTACGGGGGTCATGAAGCAGATTGCTGATGCCCGCAAAGTGACGGTAGAATCTTCGTATCCGGCGATGGTGGAATATCTGGCAGGGATGTGGGTGGCCTCAAAGTTGTATGAAGTATTTGAAGACAGTAAACTGGCGGAGTTCGCCGCACGTGCCATGCATCTGGAAGACAGCAGTCAGAAACTGACCGAGGAACTTAAAAAATTAAAGCATCAATGTTTCCGCGCGGCACATGAGATGGTTGACAAGAGTATGCGGGAGTCGTTTTCGTCACGGAAAAAGAAGAAGAAAGTGGCATAATCTATGGGCGCTCAAGTTGCAGGTGAGTTGAAAAAGGGTCGGGTGGTTGGTGTTCAGGGACCCATTGTAGATATTCGGTTTAATCAGATTTCGGACATGCCGGATCTGCATGAACTGGTGATGGTTAGAACCTTTGACAAGCGTGATCTTGCCTTGGAGGTTGCGGAGCATTTAGAGGGCAGTGTGGCGCGCTGTATCGCCTTGTCCTCTACCTTGAACCTTCAGCGGAATGCGTTGGCTACGTCGACGGGTGATGTGTTACGAGTGCCGGTTGGAGAGGCTCTTTTTGGACGGATTATCAATGTGATGGGGCAACCGATTGATGGAAAAGGACCTATCAATGCCACCGAGACTCGCCCCATTCAGCGGGATGTGAGCAAATTGCGCGTCAATGTGGCCACTCTGGTTGATAATAAACGGGAAGTGATGGAGACTGGGATCAAGATGATTGATCTGCTTTATCCGGTGGTGAAGGGCAGTAAGACTGGGATTCTGGGAGGTGCCGGTTGTGGAAAGAGCGTGGTGATTCAGGAACTGATTCATAATGTGGCCGCCGAGCATGACGGATGCAGCGTGTTTGCAGGGGTGGGCGAACGTATCCGGGAAGGTAACGAGTTGTATTTCGAGTTCGAGCACTCGGGCATTCTTAAGAAGGTTATCATGGCGTTTGGTCAGATGGATGAGCCGCCGGGCGCCCGTTTTGAGGTGGTGAAAACCGGGATCACGCAGGCGGAATGGCTTCAAGAGCAAGGGAAGAACGTATTGCTCTTCATTGATAATGTCTTCCGGTTTGTACAGGCGGGGTCTGAGATCTCCACCTTGATGGGGCGTGTCCCTTCGGAAACCGGCTATCAACCCACTCTTAGTTCCGAAGTGGGTGATATTCATGAGCGGATCAAAGCGGGTAGCGGGGGATCCATCTCGGCCTTTGAGGCGGTCTATGTTCCTGCGGATGATTTGACCGATCCTGCGGTAGTGGCCATTTTCAGTTACTTGGATTCCGTGCTTGTGCTTTCCCGTGATCGGGCACAGCTCGGGCTTTATCCCGCCGTTGATCCATTAAATTCCTCAAGCTCCAATATGGATTCAGCGATTGTCGGGGAACGGCATTTTGGCATTGCTCAGGAGGTGGTGCGGATGCTGACCAAGTATGATGAATTGCGACGCATCGTGGCGGTCATTGGTATTGATGAACTGTCACGTACGGATCGCCTGATTTATGAGCGGGCCCGGAAGCTTCAGAACTACCTGACGCAACCTTGTTTCGTTGCGGAATCGTATACCGGCCGCAAAGGACAGTATGTTCCCACCGAGGTGACGGTTAATGATTGCGCAAAGATTATCGAGGGGGCCTATGACGATCGTGACGAGCGTGAATTTTACATGATCGGTCGGCTTCCTTAAGGAGAAATCATGGCGCCTCAATGGAGTGAATTACTGGTTGCGGAAAAGTTGCTCTCTCCGGCCCAGATGGAAGGCGCGCTTCACCTTTCTCGTGAGCGGAGTGAGCCGCTGATCAAGACACTGGTGCTTCAGGGGTTAGTGGCGGAAGACAAACTGCTGCGTGTGGTGGCCCGTCAGCAGGGGATCAACTTTATCTCCTTGCGTGAGACCCATCCTGAGCCTGCCGCCATATCCAGCTTATCCGCCCGTTTTGTGGCCCATTATCGCGTTATGCCGGTATCTCTGATCGGGCAGCGCCTGGTGGTGGCGGTTGCCAATCCTTTTGATCAAGCGGCTATTGAGGATATTGAGAGCAGTCATGGATTCCGAGTTGAGCGGGTGCTGGCCTGTGAAAGTGACATCATGGCGGCGATTCGGGTGCATTACGGGGTGGGATCCGAGACGGTCGAGCGTATTCTGGCTGGCTCTCATGAACAGGGGAGTTCTTCGCAACTCGAGGAATCGCATGATCTGGAGCACAAGGCCGAAGATGCCTCGGTGATCAAGTTGGTCAATCAGCTCCTGCATCAGGCTATCATGGATCGTGCCACCGATATTCATTTTGAGGTTTATCGTGATGATGTCACCCTGCGACGTCGTATTGATGGCATCCTCTATGATACGCCCGTGTCCCGGAATATGGCCGCTTTGTATCCCGCCATCATTTCCCGCATTAAACTGATGGCAGAACTTAATATTGTTGAACGCCGATTGCCTCAGGATGGTCGGGCCCGGGTGAATATCGGGGCCAACCAATACGACTTGCGTGTTTCGGTGGTGCCTTCGGTGCATGGTGAGAATATTGTCATTCGCATCCTCCCCACCTCCATGCTGTTCAGCATGGAACAGTTGGGTTTGTCGACGGATCATCTGCACATTTTGACGGACCTGATTCAGTTGCCACACGGGATTGTGTTTGTGACCGGCCCGACCGGTAGTGGAAAGAGCACAACGTTGTATGCCTGCCTGACGCGCTTGAATACAAGGGATCATAAGATTATTACCATCGAAGATCCGGTGGAATATGAGATCAAGGGGATCATGCAGACTCAGGTCAATCCCCGCATTGAACTGACGTTTGCGCGGGCGCTTCGAAGTATGTTACGGCATGATCCGGATATTATGATGGTGGGCGAAGTCCGGGATCGTGAGACGGCGGAAATTACCATTCAGACTGCGTTGACCGGACATCTGGTGTTCAGCACCCTGCATACCAATGATGCGGCCAGTGCAGCCATCCGTCTTTTAGACATGGGCGTGGATCCGTACTTGATTGCGTCGACGGTGCGGGCTTTTGTGGCACAACGCTTGGTGCGTGTGGTGTGTGAGCATTGTCGGGAATGGATCGAAATTCATGGGCGGCGATGTAGCCGCGGGCGGGGTTGCTCGCAATGTAACGGGACGGGGTATCGGGGGCGGGTCGCCATTAGTGAGATTATGCAGGTGTTACCTGAAATCCAGGACTTGATTTTGCGACGCGCTACCGCCAGGGATATTCGGCAACAGGCGGTGGCGTTGGGAATGAAGACCTTGGCGGCCGATGGGTGGGCGAAAATCGGGCAGGGGATCACCACCGTGGAAGAAGTGACGCGGACGACCTTTGACACCCTGACGCATGTTGAGGGTGGGTGACGTGCCAACCTTTGTTTATAAAGCCAAACAGGGACCGGATAAAACCGTTGAAGGTGAAGTGTTGGCGGAAAACCGGGCGGCAGCGGTGGCGCGGTTGGAGCGCATGGGCTACAGTCCGCTTTCCATTGAAGAGCTCGCAGGGCATCATCAGGTGGCCCCCTCATTGCGTGTTCGCAAGATCAAGACCCGCGATGTTACTGTGTTGACCCGCCAGTTGGGCGGTTTGTTGCGGGCGGGAGTTCCCATTTTGAGAGCCCTGATGACGATTCAGCAGCAAACGGAGAACGCGGTCTTGCGGGGTGTGGTCATGGAAATTTCCGGCGCAGTGCGGGATGGACGTACGCTTTCAGAAAGCCTCGGGCGTTATCCAGGCTTGTTCTCTGATTTGTTCGTCAATATGGTGCGCTCCGGTGAATCTGCTGGGATGCTGGATGAGATTCTGATGCGACTGGCGGAAGCGCGCGAGAGTGATGACGAGCTTCGTTCGCGAGTGATCGCGGCTATTGCCTATCCGGCTCTGGTGCTTTCGGTGGGAGTGCTTAGCGTCTTTATTATCCTGACTTTTTTTCTGCCACGGATTATGCACCTTTTTGAGGGATCATCCTTGGTGTTGCCATGGCCAACCCGGGTGGTGCTGGCGGTGAGTTCGGTGCTCTCCAATTACTGGGGAATCCTAGTGGTTTTGGTCGGAGTGACGGTCCTTTTGCTGGGGCGCTATTTTAAAACAGAGACTGGCCGTATGGCGCTGGATGGGGCTCTTCTAAAGATGCCGGTCATGGGGGCGTTTGCAAGGGATACGGATATTGTCAGGTTTGCCCGGACCCTGGCACTTCTGGTTAAGGCGGGGATATCTGTCGATCGAGCGCTGACGCTGTCGGGAAATACGCTGGTGAATGGGCGATTGAGGGCGGCGGTACTGATGGCGGCGAACGAAACTGTTCATCAGGGTGCCACGGTGGCGGCCGGCTTTAAGCGCCAGAGTGAGATTCCTGAATTTGTCACTAATATGGTAGCTGTGGGTGAGGAAAGCGGTCGGCTGGATGAGGCTTTGATGGAGGTGGCGGCTTTCTATCAGCGCGAGTTGGATCGTGATCTCCGGCAGGTTACCACGCTTTTGGAGCCGGCTTTGATTCTGTTGGTGGGGGTGGTGGTCGGATTCATCATATTCGCAATGCTCTTGCCGATATTCCAAATAGGACAAGCGGTGCGGTGATAAGCGAGTTGTTGAGTTGGTGGGGCGCTAAATTATTAAGGAGGAAACAATGAGACAAAATAATGATGGGTTTACCCTGATTGAACTCATGATTGTGGTGATCATTATTGCCGCTTTGGCGGCGATGGTGGCGCCGAATTTGATTGGGCGGAGTGATGAGGCCAAAGCCAAAATTGCCCAGGGAGATTTGGCGAGTTTGGATACTGCTTTGAAGCTCTATCGTTTGGATAAAGGTGCTTATCCGACGGGGGAACAGGGGCTTGAAGTGCTTCTTGTGGCGCCAGGGGCAGGTCGTGAACCCTATCTGGAAAAGCCTGCGCTTGATCCCTGGCGACGGAAATACCAGTACCGTTATCCCGGTACCCACCGTCCTTCGAGTTATGATTTATTTTCAGTCGGAGCCGATGGTAAGGAAGGCACCGAGGATGATATTAAAAACTGGGAATAAAGGGTTTACGTTGATTGAGGTGTTGGTGGCGTCGGTAATCCTGTTTGCGGGATTGGGTGCCGTTCTGAAGGCCTATAGTCTGGCGGTGGTTGCCATGGAATCAGCGGGGGATAAGTTATCCGTTTGTCAGGTTATCCAGGCGAAGGTGGGGGAGTTGGATTTACAGGTTTTTGAGTTTGGTGAGGCGCTCCCTTCCGGGGCGGGGCGGCAAAAAATGGGTGGTTATGAATATCTGTGGCGGATTCAGTCAACCCGGCAAGATTTGACGCCGCAAGTTTCTGTTTTGCGCGTGGCGATTGAAGTCGATCGGGCCTATCGTGCGCAAGGCAATGTTTGTCTTTATGAACGGACTCAATTCAGGAAAAAAAACTAGAATGAGAAGTCGGCGAGGAATGACCCTTCTGGAGCTGTTGATTGCAACGGCTTTGGTGGCCGTGGCGGCGCTGGTAGTGGCGCAGGCTTTTGCGGCAGGTTTCAGGGTATGGTCTCGCGCCCGTCAGTTGGGTGGAAATTATGCAGACTCTCTGATGGTCCTTGAAATGTTTCAGCAAGATGTGCGCAATACGCTTCCTTGTCGTCAGACCGCTTTCCGTGGAGGGGAGACTTGGGTGGAGATCCCTTCTTTGCTAGTGGAAAATGGAAAAGATGGAATGGGGGCGCAACCCGGTTTGATTCGGTATGATTTTGATGTTGCCGTGCAGAAGGTTGAGCGGGTCGTAACTTTTTGTGATGTCATCCCGGCAGAGGGGGCACGACGGGAGGCCATTGCGGGCGGAGTAAAATCAATGACCTTGCTTTATGCTGAACGGGAGGATGTTGTAGGTGGGGGGCTGGTATGGGCAAGGACGTGGACGGGACGGACGAATAATCCCACGGCGGTGAAGATAATGTGGCGTGGACAACAAGGAGAAGAAGACTTTGAGTTTGAGCGAACAGTGCCGCTACCCGTCCGGTGATCAGGGAAGTATCCTGATATTGGCGTTGTGGGTGATCTTTATGTTGGCCGTGTTGGCCGTGGCGGTAGGGGCTTATATTGATGGGCGCTTGGCGTTGGCACGGAGGCTGGAGCAGCGGATGGTGGGATACTATGCGGCGCGAGTGGGGGTGGAACGGGGGATGGCGCGCCTGCTTCAAGAAACCAATGGGTGGGATGGACTCGGAGAACCCTGGTCGGATTGTCCGGCAGATTTTTCAAATGTTGTTTCCGGTGCGGGGGTGTTCTCGCTCTTTTATGTTGTGGAACGTTCGGACGGAGGAAGTAACGTCATTTATGGGGTGTGGGATGAGCAAAGCAAAATCGACATCAATCAGGGACGGATTGAATTGATTATCGCTTTGTTGGAGGCGGCGGGCGGACTGAGTACCGAGGGTGCATCCCGGGTAGGGGAGGCGATTAATGTGGCTCGAACCCGGTTAGTCGATAAATTCCCCGCGATAGGGGGCAAGACAGGATGGGTGAATCCGCAGATGGAGCCCGGGCCGCTCAAGTCGATTTACGAACTCCGCTGGATCAAGGGTTTGACTCCTGAGCTGTTTGATAAAATTAAGGAGCACGTGACGGTTTTTGGCGGTAATCGTGTTAATTTGAACACGGCGGATCCTGTGGTGCTGCAAAGTCTCGGGCGGCTGGGCGGAGGGGGGGGCGCGACGGCGACGCAAAGTTTAGCAAGGAAGATATTGCAGTTCCGTGAAAGGGGCGGTATTTTCAAGACTTATCTCGGAGCTGGGTTGGTGGAGGCAATGGGGGATGAAACCAGATTGACAGGCGATGAGCGTCGTTTGTTATATGGTGTGACGCCTTATGTGACGGTGGTCTCTGATCATTTCAGGGGGCATGCGGAGGGGGGGATGGCGAGTGGACCCGCTCACAATCAGTGTCGAAAGATAGATTTTGTTTGGGATCGTAAAGAACGAAAATTTGAGTTTTGGCATGAAGATTGATTCAAAAATTTCATTTGGCAGAACCCTGCTGGCGATTGAGCCGGGGAATGACTGGTTCAAACTGGTTGAGATCACCCGGCATCGTGACGAGGTCAAGGTCAAGCGAGTGGTTGTGAAGCGGGTTGCGGAGGTAGAGCCACTGGCAGGCTCAAATCTGTTAAAAGCATTAGGCCTAGGGGAGTTGGCCGGGGAGCCGGTGGTAATCTGTCTGCCCCGCCAGGCGGTCAATGTCCGGTTATTCGATTTACCCTCCGGTGATCCGCAGGAAATTGCCGATATGGTGGATTTGCAGATTGCACGGCAAACGCCTTATTCCCGCGATGAAATTGTTTTCGACTATCGGGTGTTCCGGTCGGATAAAGAGGGCTATACACGCGTTATGCTGGTGATCGCCCAAACGGGGATGGTGCGCCAGAAGTATCGGTTTCTTGAAGATGCAGGATTGTCGGTTTGCTTGGTGACGACCACGACGGATGGATGGTTGGCGGCGTTACAGGAAGGGAAGATGGCTTTTTCCCAGAAGGCGGCGGGGGCCACCGTTTTTCTTGATATTGACATGACGTCTAGTGATCTGGTGGTCCTGCATCAGGGGGGGCCCTTGTTCAGCCGAAGTTTGTCGGTGGGGGCGAGTCAATGGGCGATGGGGGATGAACGATTACGCGATAAGGCGGTTCAGGAAATCTCAACGGCTCTGGAAACCTTTAGAAATGAGGTGCCTGCGGTACCGATTGGAGGGGTGGCATTAGCTGGGGCGGCAACGAAAAATCCGGCTTTTGTTGATCTGTTGACGTCGGCATTGGGACTTGAAATTATTTCGGTAACTGGGGTTGGGGCGGCTGCTTATGAACTGGCTGGTTCGGATGGCAGTGCGATGGCTTTGACGGGCATTGTTGGAGCGGCTTCGGCGCCGGCGATGTTGCAAATCAATTTAACCCCGGAGTCGGTTCGATTGAGGAAGTCGGTAATGGTGAAGGCGCGTCAGTTGACGATGATGGCCATATTGGCAATGGCGGTTTTCGGCCTGTTGTCATTATTTGTAATGACTCGCATTAATCGTCAAAAGGTCTATTTGGACGAACTGAAGACCATGAGTGAACAGACGACGACGGAAGCGGATCGTGTCGATGCCATGCGACGAAAAGTGGTTTTGGTATCCGAGCGTATGGCGATCAATATGATTCCGGTTCAGGCGCTGGTGGAACTCTTCGGGCTTGCGCCTGATACCATGGCGTTCACCTCTATTCAGATTTCAGAGGCTTCACAGTTGGTTTGCCGGGGTACGGCGGAGACGGTGGCGGATACCGTGCGGTTGGTTAATTCCATGGAGGCTTCCGCATTATTCAGGAACGTTAAAAGTACGCGAACGGTTTCCGGGAAGGATCGTACCGAGTTTGAGATTGTCTGTGAGTTGGAGAGAAAACGGCCATGATCGTTCTGAAATCAATCTTTCCCAAGGGACGAGACGCTTGGATCATTGTTGCGGGTGTCCTGTTCGTTATTTTTCTTATAGGGGGGATTGCCCTTGGGCCTGTCCGTAATAAATTTTATGATTTGGAGCGCGATATCTTGGCCCAGGAGAAAACATTAGCCCGAAATTTGAGGATTCTTGCCCCTACGGCTAAAAAAGCGGTTGAGAGTGAGTACCAGCAGTATGGATTGCGGATTCAAAAGAAGGGTTCGTCGGATGAGGAGAATTCGCAGATGCTGGCGGAACTTGACCGGCTTGCGGGGCAGAGCAAGCTGACGCTTCTTGCCACAAAGCCTCAAAAAACCAAGCCGGAGTGTGATAGCGAAACGTATGTCGTAGAAATTGAAGTTGAGGCCGAAATGCCTATCCTGATGGGGTTTATATACGGCATCGAAACTTCTGCGCAATTATTGAGGATTGATCGGCTGATAATTGACTCAAAAGACGGTGGGTCAGCTATAGTGAAGGCGGCATTAACGGTTTCAAAGATAGTGACGTTGTGATCCGCAAAAAAAACAATGATATAAGATTGTCGACATCGGCAATCTGTGGCATATTAACAAGTAGTGAGGTAGGGAGATTTTACATTTTTTCAGTTTGAAAATGGCGGGGGGTTGAAATGAAAAATGGATTACCAATTTTCGGGGGGGCTGCGTTAGCGTTTCTATGTGCTGCAGGAATAGCTAATGCATATGTGTTTGATAATTTTAACGGTCAGGCAAATGGGGCATTGCCTTCAAATTCGTTAGGGTGGACTGTTCAGTCCGGTGTGATTGTTTCAAATAAGCCGGGGGGAGACAAAGCCTTATATATCCCTATTTCTTCGGGTGTTACCAATTCATTGGTTTTGAGTACCAATAAAGTCTGGACGGATTTTTTTACGGTTCCCCGTTTTTTTGTTTCAACTATTTCAACTTATACAAGTGCTGTGGGTGTGGTGGTTTCAAGCAGAACGGCGCCGGATGTTGATACAAATTCCACGGCGCAGTTTTTCGTCAATACCAACGGCATGTGGGTGACAATTTCCGGCAATGGTGCTGGTTTGCTTTATACAAACGTCTGTACGAATGCGCTGGTTCCAGGTTTGACCTACCCTACAGTGACGCAGTATTCGGCTTATTACCACGTCAGCGTGTTGCATGATTATTCGGCCTCAAATTGGTCTTTATTTGTAAATGATGTGCCGATTGCAACTAATTTGGCATTTATTGCGAACGGATCGGTGGTGCAGCATACGTGGTTCCAAGTACAAAATCTGGCTGGAGAAACGACCAATATTTGCTGGCTGGATAATTTTTTACTGACCAATAGAATGGTGACGACAGGATCGGGGAATGTGTTAACCAATAAAGTCCCTGGGACAACCATGCCCGTGGCTGATGTGCTGATGGCTTTTGGTTCCGTGCAAGATCCAAGGCCGACAAATAAGACGGTTGGCGTAGTTGGAGCAGCGGCTATCAGTTTAGAATTTGGGCGGGTATATCCTGATGGTCGAAAGTATGTTGTTTATGGTACGCCGGAGTATACATTGAATAACCTTTCGAGTAATGGTGTGCTGTCGGGGACGAGTTATACGGACACTGTTTCTCTTGCTGGAGCCAATACACGACAATATTATAAACTTGTGACGATAGCCAAAGATGGTTCGGTGGCTGTAACCAATGATGAGACCTATGCGGCTTTCAAGCAGTATCGAACGGCTGGGAAATATTCTGTTTTTGGAGTTCCGGTCGGGTATCTTACTCCTGCGAACAGAACAATGGGCGGTGAAATGGGTGATCAGTTGAAAACAGGTTTATTGGACGGAGATGAGTTAACAATTACCACGAATGGGGCTGCTTATAGGTATTTTGTAAATGCCGGTGAGTGGTCAAGTCTAGATCATAAAGATGATTTTCTAAACATTCAATGGGCGCCTGGGATTGGAATGGTCGTGAAATCAGGTTTGACGGGGGCTTCTTATTTTGCTGGTCTCAAAGAGACGAATGCTTTGAGTGTGGCCATTGCAAATGGAGGTTGGAACTATTTGACTTGGCCACATAATGACGTGGCGCTAAATGGGGATGGCAGTAGCGTCTTTGGGTTTGTGGGTAGCAATAAAGATATCATTTACATACAAACCAATGGTGCAGTGAACTTGACCCTTGCTACGTTTGATAGTGCCACTGGGAAATGGCGAAAGGGGACTTATCCGTACCCCGAAATTTCAATGACTCTGGCGCCGGGTGACGGAGTCATTTATAAAGCCGTGGGCGGTGGTAAGGTGTTTAATTCCAATGGCCCTTGATAAAAAATTTATACGAAAATGGGGGGGTAAAATGAATAAAAGGATAACGATAGCAGTTTTGGTGACGCTGTTGGTCTATTTTGGGGGTACAAGAGGATTCTCTCAAGTGTCAGCCTTGGAAAAACCAGCAGCGAATTTAACAGAGCGATGGAGTACTAATAGTTCTGGGTGGACAAATACGGTTGCTGTAAGTTCCTCATGTGGATGGACAAATGGGGCCCTTGCAGTTCAGAGTTCTGGGGCAAACCTTTTGGGGGGAGATACCCTTAAGCTTATGGCACAAACAGGGGCGTCGGGTGGGATTTTTTTTGGAAATTATACCCCAATAGAGGCTGTTACATTTGATGTGCAGCCATACGATGTGATGAGTAGTGTTAGCTTTTATTTCAAAGGTTCAACGGGACGGACGTGGACGTTTCCGATTTTGCGATCGTACATCAATGGTGAGAAAGTCAGTATGACTATTCCTTTTAGTTATTCGACAAATTGGACGGGGACACAGACAGACATTGAGTCGCGTTTTGCGGCTGATAAGACAAATATCAATGAGATTGGCTTTTTATTATCTCGTGGGCCTAATGATACAAATGTACAGCAGTTTGCTATTGATAATATGAAATTAGTGGGGCCTTGGGGTGGGCCGTTCACGAGTAATGGAGTTCCTCTGGCGTGGGTTATCGAAACAGGTTTAACCAATGACTTCACGGTGGCTGGAATGAATCAAGACAATGATCATGATAATTTCAGCAATGTGGCTGAATTTCTGGCAGGAACTGATCCAACAGATTCTAACTCGTTCTTCAAAATTGAAATAGGGCGTAATGATTCTGGTCAAATGGTTGTGCGGTGGCCTGGCAATAATGTCGCGAATTACGTGTTGTTGGAAGCTAATAGCTTGGGAGCTACGAGTGAATTTGTGACGAATTCTGTTATATCACCCGTAACTGTGAAAACGCAGGAAGTGGCCGTAGAGCAGCCATCGCAGGCTACGAAATTCTTTAAAGTAATGATTACGCCGAAGGGTAATTGAGGGTAAAATGATGAAAAATATATCAAAGTTAATTGTAGCTTCCGTCATTGTGGGGCTGTGTTCAGTTAAAGTCGGGGCTACTCCAATGCTGGGGCAAGTTTGGGGTACAGGGCAGGCAGTAAATTGGACGACCATTGATATTGGTTCTGGGGGTGCTACTGATAATGGCCTGACAGGAAATAGCATAACGCTTAGTGTCCCGAGTGGTTTTGCTCCCGCTGCGACTATTTCGACGACGGGTTATTATGCGGGAGATTATTCTCCGTTACTGAGTACGCCAGGTCTTGCTGTGAGGTTTACCTTTGACCCGAATGTTCTGCCTGATGCTAATAATGGTGGGTTAAGTTTTTATTTCAAATCAGGGGCGAATGTTTGGTATGCGACAGCTCTAATTAATTCACAGCCGCAGGTTGTGGGATCGCAACTTTTAGATTTCAGTATTGGGTCGGCGTCGGATTGGAGCCCTGCTTTATTCAATGAAGGTGGTGCTGTTTGGGCTACGGCATTTTCCGCTATTGATGAAATAGGGTTTGAAGTTCACGGGCAGAACGGTGATGCGCTCACGTATACTTTTTCTAATATTGAGCTTTATAATGATAATGTTAAGGCTGTCCCTGAGCCTGAGACAATATGGATGATTTTCATGGTTTTGGCTTCCCTCGGAATTACCTTCCGCAATCGTTTGACTGAACTTGCTGGTCAAGTTAAGGCGCGAATTAAAGCCTGATTTTAAATGCTTTTGTTTTTATCAAATGAGCTTCAATGCAATGTCGCGGGCAAGCGATGACTGAAGATGATGGTGGATGAAGGCGCTTAAAAGGTGATTGGCGGAGGCTGATTGTTTTGGTGTGCAGATGGTGCGTTTAGCCATGGTTGGTGTATCTGTGGTCTCCCACCCGCGAAGCATCCCTAAAATGTCGTGATCCAAAGGGATAATCAGACTGTCCTGCCCGTTGTGGCAGGTCATGCACAGGAGTCCACCACGTGATATTGAAAAATAGGCTGGGTGTTCTTTGGAAAATGCCTTTGTGCCGCAATTGATGCAGTTCGATAGTTGCGGGGCAACTCCGAGAAGTTTGAGCAATTTGAGCTCCGACCAGTTCAGCACGGTTTCGGATGTTCCCTGGCTGGCCAGGAAATCCAGGGTTCGTTCAGCCCAGTCAAATAGTTTGCGACAAGCGGCCCCAGGTGGGGTCAGGCGGCCCAATAGATCACAGAGATAGGAGGCCGTGAATGAAGCCCGCCAATTGTCTCTGAAGGCTTGTCTCGAGGCAAGGGGCGAGCATTCCTTAAGGATGTGCAGGGAACTGTGTCGGCTTTGATAGAAGAGCAGTTCGCAGGTGTAGAAACAGTCGTATTGTCCCACCAGGTTGCTCTTCATGCGTTTGGCACCTTTGGCCAGCGTGACGGTTCGGCCATGATCCGGTGTGAGCCAGGTAATGATCTGGGAGGTTCGTGAGAAGGGATCCAAGCGGAGGACGAGGCCTGTAGTCTTGATGATCATGAAGCGGAGTTGCTTAGGCTGTTAGTAAAGTCAGATTCAGCCCCTGTTGTTTGGCACCCCGAAGCCAGCGGAGTTCGCGGTGGCGCATCTGTTGACGGCGTTGACTGGTGTTGTCATCGGCCCCGGATAAATGGTCACATCCGTGGGCCAGATAAAGGGCGAGTTCGTGGTTTGGTCCCTTGTAGGTCGGCCCTGTCCGACAGACGAAATCGACATTGATGACGATCTCCCCGTGCCATTCGTTCTCGGTATCGCCCGGCATGGGATCGAAATTAAAGCTGATCACATCGGTGGCGTAGTCATGGCCTAAATGCGCCCGGTTGACATCGCGCGACTCCTGGTCTTCCACCAGTACGACCGATACGTCACCCCATATTATTCCACCCCGTTTCCCCGATTTTTCAAGCAGGAACTTTGCCAGCTTCCGTATGGGTAGTTGGTTGACCTTGTAGCGTTTTTGCCGGTTGATAATGGTGATGTTCAGCAACTTTTCTTCTCTTCCTGTTTCGGATAGGCGATCCGGGAGTGGAGCATGTTGGAAAGGCAAAAAACAAAGGCGCGTTTGACGCGGGACAATTCTTCCAAGGTCATTTCACAATCATCGAGTTGACTATCTTCGACACGGGCGTCAACCATTTTGTTCACAAGTTCTGTGATGCCAGAGGCCGTGGGCTTTTCAAGGGAGCGTGAGGCGGCTTCGACGGAGTCGGCCAGCATAATGATAGCGGCCTCTCGTGAAGTGGGTTTGGGGCCGGGATAGCGATAGCTCGACTCATCCACGATTGTTCGGCCCTTGCTTTGAGTGGCTTGAGCTTGTCGTCCGGCTTTATGGTGGAAATAGACCACCAGTCCAGTACCCTGATGTTGCTGAATGATCTCTATTATTGCTTGCGGTAACTTATAGAGCATGGCGAGGGTGATGCCGTCTTTGATATGCGACATGACTAGAAGGGCACTCATGCTGGGGGCCAGATCGTCATGCGGATTCTGGCCTGTTCGGATGTTTTCAGTAAAATAGTCCGCCTTGGTGATTTTTCCGATATCGTGAAAATAGGCCCCAACTCTTGCGAGCACGGAGTTCGCTTGAATTTCATCAGCGGCTGCCTGTGCGAGGTTGGCGACCATCAGGCTGTGGTGGTAGGTACCTGGGGCCTCAAAGGCGAGACGTTGTAACAAGGGATGGGCAAGATCGGATAACTCCAGAAGACTCATGGTGGAGGTGAGGCCGAATAAGGACTCGTAGATGGGGAGTAGCAGCAGAACCAGTAGCCCCGCCATGAGTCCTCCCGCGATACTAGCGCCTATTATGGTGGAGATTTCCACCGCCCTGGTCGGAATGTGGTCAAACTGAAGTCCAAGACCGGCGAGTTGAAAAATTCCGATGAGGAATCCGACGCGAATAACTTGTGTTCTGCGACGGATTTTTTTGAGCCACCGTGCAGAAATTGCAGTGGCAATGAGCCCGGCTACCAAGATGGGAACACTGCCGCTACCGATTACGAAACAGGCCAAAGTGGTCCAGAGGCCGATTACGATGGCAGTTCCCCCGCCTAGCAGTACACCGGTGAGTAAAGGAGCGAGTGCAAAAGGCGGGAGCATTTCCGCAGTGGTGTGCGATAGAACGGGCCAGTGATCAGCCAGATGGATCAGGATACTACCGGGAATGATGGTGGCTAGTGCGCTCATCGCCAGCAGGAGCAGGTGGGTGTTACTTTTAAAGACTTTAGGGGCAAGTACCCGTAGTATCATGGCGGCAACGGCGGTAATAATTAAAAGGAACAGCTCATTACCGGAATTGGCTGCGGTCAGCTTAAAGGTACTTGTTTTCTCCCCGATGCCGCTGTACAGAAGTATACTGGCGGCACCCCAGAGAAAGGCGCCGATAAGCAACGTGATAGAGCGGTGATTCCACCAGCCGATGTCGCCAGCCTGAGCTTTTCGTCCCCCGTCCTTGTAGCGTTCTTTGAGCCGCTGCGACCTGAATTTTGATAGCCAGTGATTCATGTGTTGCTGAGCCCGTGACAAACGGAACCCAAACTGATACAAGCATTAATACATTTTTGGAGCCAACTGGCAAGAATGAGTAACCGAAAACAAGCATATCTATTTGTGGGGGACGATGAATACCCTCTTAATCTGGCCGCTCGACAGTTGGTGAACACCCTTGTGCCTTCCGCGGAACAGACTTTCGGGCTTGAAGTGATTGAAGGTCGTGCGGATTCGGTAGACGATGCTGTCAGGGTCACCAAAAGATGCCTGGAAGCGCTTGTGACCCCTGGTTTTTTAATGACGGGGGATAAGGTGATCTGGTGGCGTGGTGTCTCTTTTTTAGATTCGCCCACTGACAAGGATGAAGTAGTCCCTGAGAAATCCAAGGGGACAACTGACGACAATGATCTGGTGAAAGAGGCTGTCAAAGCGATCACCGTGGCGCTTCAAAATGGGCAGGCTGGTACTACGGTGTTGCTGGTGACGGCGCCCAAGGTGGATAAGCGATCTGCTTTCTATAAGTTTTTTTCCAGTCGATTCGAAGTCAGGGAATTTATGCTGCCCGACAAGGCGTATCTTGTTGAAAAGGTGGGGCGCGAAAAAATCAGTGTTACCTTCCGGGAGTTGGGAGTGGCGCTGGATTCGGAGGCGCAAGAACTGTTTCTGACCCGGGTAGGTGCCGATTCGCGTCAGATTTTTATGGAGGCTGAGAAGCTGGCTTTATTTTTAGGAGATCGCCGACGGGCGACGGTGGAGGATGTAAAAAAGGTGGTGTCCACTACCCTGACTTCCGTCATGTGGGATCTCCTCGATGCGGTTGGTGAGCGTAAGTTGCCCGAAGCTCTTGGGATCTTGCGGGATCTCCTGGCGGGGAAAGAAAATCCGATTGGCATTGTGGCCTCTCTTTCTTCGAGGATGCGGGATTTGCTTTTATATCGCGAGGGCTTGGATAAGGGCTGGATACGAATCAGAAGCGGTGCCCGAGAAACGGCGGAATGGATAGGGGTTCCCGGAGAGGTTGTGGAAGTGATGACCTCCATCCTCAAGCGTCCGCCCGATACGGTACATCCCTTTGTAGTGACCAAGATGGCGCAACAGGCGCGCCGTTATTCTGCTCCGGCGTTACGTCGCAATCAGCGCTTGCTGATGGATGTGTACGAGTCACTTGTTTCGAGTAGTGTGCCGAATCAGATTGTGTTGGAATTGATGTTGATCCGTTTGATGACGTAGTCCGGGAATGGGCTTGAGTGCAGAAAAAGCGCAGAGTTGACAGCGAGCCAGTTTTCGATAAGGTTTAGGCCACTTTTCATCAAGGCCAACATAGCTCAGCTGGTAGAGCAGCGCATTCGTAATGCGCAGGTCGTCGGTTCGATCCCGACTGTTGGCTCCATCCTTCGGCGCACGAAAAGCACTAAATTGCTTAGCAATATCGGGGTTTTTAGAGATTATTGCTTTTCTGGCGGTCACGTTGTTTTCTTCGCATTTTGTTTGTCAAACGACACCAAAATGGACACACCTTCAGAACCATAAAAAACATTACAATTTCCCGATGATAGAATGCCCTCTTCACGGAAATGACGGGGCCAGAGCCGACCCCGTTGAAAAGTCCGTCTATATATTGACCATTTCAATAGGCTGAATGTCATCATAGACTTCGATTACTTCAAACTCTTCACTCTCACCAGTGTTCAGATTACCCAAAGGCGTTGGATTCATGATGCAAGATGTCAGAGGCTTGTCCAGTCTGGCTGCTTGCTTCGCTAAGACCCACGTAGGAGGCTCCTTTGATCTAGGCGAAGGTTCCAGAGGTGTGGCCCCCTTGCAACACATAGAGACGCCTTTGATTATTGGCGTTATCTTGCCGCTGTTAGTCCTATGGGTAATCGTAATTGTGGCTGGCTTGCCTATAAGATCGTTCAAGTTGAAGCTGCTTTGGCCAGTATTTGAACCAATTGGATCATGACCAAACCAATTGATTAAAATATTTCGCAAACTTGATTTTACATGCAAGGACGCTGTAATAATCTTTCCGACCCGAAAAGGTTCACCTGCTAATGGCCCATTGGGAATTCGTTCATCGATTTCAAACCTTAGGGCGATTTTCCTGACAGGTTTCCCGTTATCAAACCCTGACTGTAAGCCAAGATCATCAACACCTGTACAAACTGCATTATGGGTTCCCGAGGGACACACATGTTTCTCATTTTTCATTTCCGAACCAAACAGTATTAGATTATTCATATATTCTTCCGTTTTATTGATATTGTTTCACCACCTTTGCATTCGTGTTGCTGACTCGTTCATTGTTGTCCACCACTCAAGCAAAGTTCCTAAATTTCGTTTTCTATTGTTAAATTCAAACCCGTTCACGTATGCCAAAATGCTATTTTCAATTATTCATGTATTTTTATTTCCTTTCTTCGCCCATACATAGGCAAGTCGCATTGTTATTGCCTCAAACTTTCTAAAATCTTATCAAAATTTATTATTATGTCAATCATAACATGTTCATTGATAATACGTTATAACATCTTAATTTGAAATTTTTGCCGAATGTAAAAATAAAAGAAAGAAACGGTCTGATTGCCGCTCTATGGCATCCAAAATAATAACTCATATCAGATAGAGAGGGGGCGGCGGGGCTTTTACCGTCTCAAAATATAGAAACATCCTATCCAATCGGCAAACGGGCTGTCAGTTTATCAGCCACAGGCCTCTATTAATAGTTTTGACCTAAAATTACGGCCGCAACATGGCGAAAATGTTTCAGAATCGGCCCCACACCCAGTTGAGAAATTAATAAATTTTGAGATAATGTAGACATGGTTATCTTCTTGTTTTGTGTATGTACGCTCTTCAGCGAGTTTGTGCAGACCCTCTATGGTTTCCACCAACTGACTTAACATGCTGACATCTATCGTTTTCATCATCCTTTTCCCTTTCTTGAGCTTTAGTCACTCTCTCTAGTTAAAAAGCATTTCGATCATGATGATTTTCGGCAGGATCGCAATGGCGGGGGAGCAAAAAAAAGAGGGCGCAACCTTCTGTCCCGCCACATCTCATTGGTGGGCCGCCAAGCCCTGTACCGAAATATGGAAACTGGAAGATTGCACCCAATCGGGCGCATCACTTCGCAATTTCGTTTCGGTACGTAAAACTTGGCGGTTTCCAATGAAACGATCTGCAACAATGCAAAAATTATGTTGTGAAATTTATATGTATCTCAAATCTGTTTGGCTCCTAATTTGACCCGCTCCCCTGTCGAGGGAATATCAGCGTCAAAAGTTATTGGATTCTTGCACCGTTTTCAAAATCGGTCAATCCGTGTTTTGCGGGAAGGGCTGGCGGGGAAAATCGCCTATATACTCACGGCGGAAATCGGGTGTTTTTATTTTTTTGAATCGATTTTGAAAATACGTATACGGCAATAATCCATATAGCAGTCTAATCTCTGGTACTGCTGATTTTGGTACTTCCGTTCTGAAAGTGATCCCTGTCTATGTCACCCCGACCGACGCCTTTATCGCTAAAGACAGTATTCACGGCCGATTTAAGGCGAGTTTCTTACACTTGATTCGCCCTTAAGCGGCTGGTGCATCGGCCAGCTTCAATAAAAGCTCTTTGACCGCTTGCCAGTTGGCGCAATTCAAGTCGCCAGCAATGCCACGAATAGCACTAGCTTCGATTAGGCGGGGCGATTGAGGGAGAGGGAGGGCTTTGATGTCTTCCCCGATAAGGGCGGGCAAGGCAGAGACGGCGGCAAGAGCGGCTAGATCACCCGTATGGGTATAATAGCGGGTCATGGCTGGACTGCTATGTCCGACGATTGATTCAACAACGGAGAGCGGGGCATTTGCGGCCCTGCACATGCTGACAAAAGAATGTCGCAATGAGTGAAAGCCAACCTCTAAAACTGCACGTTTCCCCGTGTGTACCATTTTTCGTTTCCCGTTTTCATCAATTTCAATTTTAAAGCCAGTTTCGGGTTTGGCGGTTGAAATGTCACAGTCAATAATATGAGCCTGTATTCGTTTCGATATTGCAGATGAATCTCGCAGGTGGGTTGTTGCCATTTCGGGAATTACATATTCTTTACGATTTGATAAAGGTATTTCATCCAAAATTGCTTGCAGGGTGGGGTGTATCGGCACAAGGACGGGTTTGGGATTGCGTCTTGCGGTCTTGGCGGGGATTCTCCGTATGATGCCACGTTTAAGGTCAACCTCACCCCATCGTAGCGTTACAGCGTCTCCCAGCCGAAACCCCGTATAGATTCCAATGGCTAAAATGATCTGAAGTTCACCTTTAGCTTTTGCACATACTTGGCGTAGTTCATCAATGGTGAGTTCCCGCCTTGATTGAGGAATTGATCGTTTGCGGCGAATTCCTTCCCATGGGTTCATTGTCAATTTTGCGGATTCGGACAGAATGCGAAAAACAAGTCCAAGTGCGTTCAGATGTTTATTGTATGTTCCTGCCTTCAGACCTCGATTTCGGAGGTGGGCTGTATATTCGGAGGAAATGGAGGGCGTTACTTCACGGAGTTGTTGAACGCCTTTATTGTTTTCCTGTAGCCAGTTCCAAAATGCGGTAAAATATCCTTCATAATCAGATAGGGTTCGATGTCCGCTATCAGGACGGTTTGAAGCTTGTAGGAATGCTGTCCAAGCTTGTCCGAATGAAAGGGGTGGGTTCCGTTCTTCGTCCAAAATGACTAATTCAGCCTTGGCACCCTCGATTCGAGCCTTGACGGTCTCTAAAGTGCGAACATCATCCACCACAAGAAAAGGTTTCATGATTCGAGACAGTTCCTTGCAGGCTTCGTCCTTATCAGTCTGTCTCGTTGACTGGCGATATTTCTTTCCTGATATCGTCCATTCGGCGTAGTAAGTGCGCCCTCGTTTTACCAGATACCCTTTTCTCGTTTTCATTTTGCTTTCCTTACGCTGTCGTTTTCAGTAATGATTGCAAAAAAGGGCGGGAAGTCTACCTCACGATGGACACAGGGGGGCGAAAAAGCCCTGTAAATGCGATAAAAAAGCGCATTCGTAATGCGCAGGTCGTCGGTTCGATCCCGACTGTTGGCTCCAATGATGTGCATACTATAGAATGCAGACCATCTTTGGTTGTGCGTACAATAATAGGCAGTGTCGTCGCCAGTCTCGCAATAATGCGAGCATTTTTTATTGGCATGCTTCATGCTGTAGCAAAGGCGGTTATGATGATTAGGATTCAAGGCATTCTGATGGTGGTCGCCCTAGTTGTGACATGGGCTTTATTTTCGGAGGCAGGTTGGGAAAATAACGCCCGCTCGGAGATTGCGCTGACGGCGGTTGATTTTCAAAAACTCGACACTTTTGAAGGGCATTTGCTGGGAAAGGCGGACAAGATTTTTGCTGAGAAGGATTTCCGCGGTGCTCTAGCGAATTACAGTGCGTTCATGGAACAGTATCCGAAATCGATCGCCACCGCTTATGTATTGCTGCGACGCGGGCGCTGTCTGGACTTGGATAATAAACGTTTTGAGGCCATCAAGGCTTACAATGAAGTTTTGGATTATTTCCCTGGTGCCGTGAACTATGCCAGTGCCGCGCTCTTCAATATTGGATTGTGTCATTCCCGGAATGGAGACCAGGTGGCGGCGGTCAAGGCTTGGACGGAGATGGTTCAAGACGAGGATTACCGGAAAAATAATCTGGCAGCTGAAGCTTTGTGCCGGCTGGGGGACTTGTTCACGCAACAGGGCAAGCCGGATGAAGCGGTGAAGTACTATACCCAAGCGGCCATCGATTTCCGGAAATCGAATCCGGAAGTTGTCCGGTACACGATGGAGCGGGTGGAAGGCTATCTGATCCGGACGCATCCAGATGAAAAGAAACTGGCGGATTTTTATCAGAAGGTGCTCACTTTCCATGCTAATCCCGACAAGCCAAGTCCTGAGGATTATTGGTACAGCGTCAAGGACAACGTTCGCCGATTTGGTGTGTTTCCTGAAAGCGAAAAGCCCAAGCGATTGGATTACTATCGTTATTGGGCTGGGGTTATGGAGGGCAAGCTGCCGCAGGATGACGAATTCCAGTTGGACTTGGCCGAATTCAATCGGGCGGTTGATGGTGACCAAGACAAGTGGACCGAAAGAGTGGATCGCCAGTTTAAAGCAAATCAGAAGCCTGGTAATTATGCTCGGGTGATTCGCTGGATTCGTGTGTTTGGCGAAAATAAGGCCAAGGTTCAGGAATACTACAGCAAGTTGAATTTCGGAGAAATGAGTAACGCCGAAATTGAAAGTTTGATCCAAACCCTTTGTGATTCGGCCAAAGATTTGGCTATGGCGCGTAACACGTACGACAAACTTCAGCAAAGCAAATGGACGGATGCGGATAGATCCCGGTTTGCTGGGTTTGCGCAGCAGCGAGATGGTGTTTTGATGGAGCGGGTCTGTGCTGACATGGGGGATAAGGATTTTGGACGCGCGTGTCTGATGCGATTTTATCATGGGCAGCGGAATCCTGAAAAAGCCCTGCCATTGGCCAATGACTTGGTGCGTCTTGCGGCCTATGCCAAAGAAGCCTATTGGGTGCAGGCCGAGATGCTGCAGCAGCAGAAGAAGTATCCAGAAGCTATTGCTGCCTACCAGTCCAGTGATCATCCTCCTCAATCCTTGTTTGCCATTGCCGACTGTTTCCGCGCGCAGGGTAAGAACGAGCAAGCACTGTCGCAACTTCGTGAGATTGAAGGTTTCTTTAAAGATAATGCGCCGGAGGCGGCGATGCGTATTGCCTATATTTATCGCGATTTGAAGGATATGAAACAGTATGTGGCGAACCTGCGTGGAATCATGAAAAAATATCCCCAGAGCGGGCAGTCGAATGATGCGCATGAGGAGTTAGAGCGTCTGGGTGTCAGGATAGGTGGAGGCGTAGATGCAAGCTAGAATCGCAAGGAAACTTACCCCCGTGTTGTTGATGGCCGCGGTGGCCTGGGTCGTGTGGCCGTTGGACAGTGGTGCTGCTCGTAAATCTCAGGTGGCTGTAGGGAAAAATAGCGGTGGGGCTGAAGAGGCCACCGTACCAGCTGAGTTGGAGGTTCGGCGTTTGTTGGCCAAAGCCAAGGAATTGATGGAGGCGCAGGAAAAGGAACGTGCGGTCAAGATGCTGGAATCCATTTTGGATCAGTATTCTACTAGTCCCGTGGTCAATGATGCCTGTCTGGAGTTGGGGAAGTACTACCTTGGCATTCACGAACAGCTCAAGGCGCTCGGCTATCTAAATCGGCTCAAGGCGCTTGAACGGCCTGATCAGGAGTTGACCGGTCATGAACTTGATCTTTACTTGGAGGGACTCTACTTAGCGGGAACGGCCTATTTCCAGACACGTCAGTATGGAAGCGCGTTTCCCTTGCTCAGGAAGATCACCGTCCAGTATCCGAATACGGTCTGGGCCAGCCAAGCTTACTACTACATTGGGTTGAGCCATTTCGCGCAGCAGAATTGGAGTAAAGCGATTGAAGCTTTGAGTTTGGTTGGAACCGCCATGGATTCGAATAGTCCCACAGCGCGTTATGCGGAGGCGGGGCGCAGGTTTTATGTCCGGATTGAGGATAACGATTTGGCCGTTTTAACGAGTCAGGGGAAATCCTGTCGTGTGTCCCTGCAGACTACGCGAGGCGACCGTGAAACCGTTGACTGTGTTCCCCTGACGGGAGTGGGCCAGATTGCGATAGGTTCGATCCCGACGGAAATCGGACAGCCCAAGCCTGATAACGGGGTTTTGGAGGTCACTGGAGGGGATCGGATTATGTCGATTTACACCGATGAGATGACAGAAAGCGGACAAATCAAGGTGTGTCGAACCAGTGAGGTGGCGGTTGTTTCCACCGCTTCGCTGGGTTTTATGTTGGGCGATTTTGAGACTTTTGCATCGGCGGCGTTTCTCGGGCAGCCGCTATTTGTTCTACTGCATGACGCCGACAAAGATGTTTCAGATGCGGCCGACACAGTCACTGTAAAGGTGGTGTCGCGGTACAAGGTCGAAGAAGATGATTCCCTGACCAACGCGGTAAGTGAGGCATTAACGGCAGGTAGTGATCTGAATAATGGGCCGCATTATAAAATTCGAGATCAAGTGGCTCTTAAACTGATTGAACTGGGTAAGCCGCCCGTCCATACCGGACGTTTTGGTGGAACTTTGAAGATTGAAGCGCAGTCGGGGGATGCCATGCCGGATCAGAGTGACAATATTTTGAGTTGTGCTTTGGGCGATGAAGTGGTGGCCTCTTATGTTGATGAACTTCACATAGGTGGGGATATGCCACGGACGGTGGAAGCCGTCATTCCCATTGCGGGTGAGCTTGACAATCGGCCTCGTGCCACGCAAGACGTGGTTTTTGACCCGCTCGTCCGGGCCCGCAAGAATTTAGTTGAAGCGACTGCCTATCTTGAGTTAACCAAGATTTTCATGAGTATGGGGCTTACTAAGGGGGCCCGCGATAAGGCGGCGCAGGGGATTGACCGTGCAGAGGCCGTGATTCGCACTAAGGAAGTCATCCCGTCGTCTTTGAAACAGGAGGCGTTTAAGCTCAAATGGGAATTGTCCCTTGAAAGTGACGATATGGCGGGTGCTCTGGCCACATGTAATTTGTTTGGCCGCTTGTATCCAAACTCCCCCATTGTTGATCAGGCACTGATGGGTATTGGTAATGCGCGTTTTGCCAACAAGGAATATCAGGAAGCGATGAATGTGTACCAGCAGGTTCTTGGACTCAAAAATTCGGAATCCAAGGGGGAGGCTCAGTTTCGGATTGGTCAGGCTATAGAAAAGGCGCAAGCTCAGAGTAAGGGAGCGGGAATCCCGGTGGCGGCCATTCAAGCCTATAAACTTTGTTCGGAGCGTTATCCTGAAAGCCCGTTTGCAGGTGAGGCCCTGGTGAAATTGGTGGATTATTATGTTGATCAGAATGATTTGGCCCAGGCGACTGCTTTGCTTGAACAGACTTTTGAGGACTATCCCGATGCTGTGTTTCTTGACAGTTTGCTCTTGAAGTGGGTTTTGGTGGCCTATCGGCAAGGTGACTATGCCAAGGCGCAAGACAAGTGCGCCCAACTCATTTCCGGGTATCCGGAGAGTCCGCATGCGGCAAAGGCCAAGCAGATTTTACCGAAAATTGAAGCCAAATTGAAAAATGGTGCGGCGGATTCCGTGCCGGAAAAGAGTCAAAACCCATGATGAAAAATAGCCTTATTTTTCTTTGCAGTGTTGCGGTTCTGGTGTCGGCTGTTTATGCGCAGACTCCGTCTGCGGATCCCCGGCAGGAAGCTTTTGACACCTTATTGATGAAAGGGCAGAAGACCCCGGATGCCATGACGGTAGAAGAAATGACGAAGCTGATTCAACTCAGTCAGGAACTGGGGCGTGCGGTGACGGTTGCGCCGGTGGTTCGATCCTATTTTTCCAAACATGCGGACGTTTCAACGGGGTTGCTTAAGTTGGCGGCCGAAAATGCCAGTGCGGTGGGGGACTATCGTGTGGCTGTGGCGCGGTATAAACAGATGTTGAAAGTGGCTACGCCGGGACCCGAAACCAAGCAGGCCGCTACGGATTTGTACCGTATTTTAGTGGATTACACTGTCCAGCCGGAGGTGGCCTTCCAGTTCATGCTGGAGAACGGGGATCGTGTTCGGGGGCCGGGACCGGCCGATGTCTATGACGGATGGTATCTTGATCGTTGTTATGAACAGCATTTATTGGGGGCGATGGCCAAGCGGCTGGTATTAATTCTGACCGAAGCTGCTCCCGTCGATTTGGAGCGGTTAAATTATTATTATGTGGATCGCTGTCTGGATCGTTTTGCCTCGGCTGGGGCAGCTAATGCGGATGCGATTGTGCCCGGGCGTTTGCTGCCTGCCCTTATCCGGGGCAGCCCGATACGCGCCGCCCGTGTCAAATTCCTTGTCGAGAATCTGGCCTACCGTGCTGGCGCTGCGGGTAAGGATCAGGCTGCCGTCGAAAAAGATTTTGAAGGGGTATTGGTGGCCGCGCAGGCCTACATTGAAGCGGCACCCAAAGCCGCTACGGTGCGTGATATTTATATGGCGTTTTCCGGAGGGGCGGAGAATCCCTCGGATGTGGTGTGGACGATGCAACTTGCCCAGAAACAAGCGTTTTTTGAACGGGTTGCGTTTGAGAAACTACCCGATGCTGAACGTGCTGACATTATGACCTGGAATTGGTGGGAGTTTCAGAGACGGTTGGCTACGCCTTACCAGTGGGCGGTACTCGGTAGTCGGCATGTCGAGTTGTTCAAAAAATCGGCAGCCCGTGCGACGATCCCCTTTGTCACATTGCATTCCAATCCGGCGGTTTACAGGGCCCAGGCCCAGTTTCTTCAGGGGGCCTGCAGTCAGGATTCGGCCATCATCAATTCTCTGGCAGCCACGGAGGACTTTCCGGGCGCAATAAAATATCTTGTTGAGAAGGAAAGTTGGTATGGAAGCTATGCCGGTATGGGAAGCTACATTGATATTGTTGCCAACAAACTCCTGCCGGCACACAACATTTGGCCGCATACCACGACTAATGCCTTTCGCTATGAGGCAAGTTTGGCGGCATTTTCCTTAGATAATGTGTTCAAGAGCCCGATCCCCGTGTTCTCCATTGACGGGGCGAGTCGGGCTTTGGTTTGGGTGTGGCAATATGGCGGGGCTACACCTGATGACAAAAGCAAATTTGCGCAACAAGTCCATATGTTGGACTGGGTCCCGTACAGTTCGGAGGAGCGGCTCAAGGTATTCGAGAGGGTACGTGTGGAGGTTAAAGGATGGGCGGATGAGACGCGGCGTCTATATGAGGCGGCTCGACAAGGAAAAGATGCCAACGTCATTAATAGTCTTGCACCCCGTGTCGCGTTGGTCAGCCAGATTGAGGAGGCTCTCAAACAAGCGGCAGAAACGGGGGTTGGGGACCCGGCCAAGGCTCCTAACCCTATTTGCCGGGGGTTGGCACAGGTCGTTTTGGCGGAACGACAGAAAGATCGTGATGCCTTTGTTCAAGCGGGGCGCTCACTCTATCAGGCTGTTCGTGATTATGAAATCAAGAGGACGCCGTATGGTGAAGCCCTTCTGGCGTATCTGACGGCCAACCGTTTAACTCTGTTTGACACCTTTGATTTCCAGTGTGAAATCCTTGTCGATCAAATCGGTCTTTACGCTGTCCAAGGGGTTCGACGTGGTTTGGGGACGACCGTTTTAAATATGCAGGTTGGACGGCCCGGGTGGCGTTATGAGTGGGGCTATATCGTTATCCCTGCGAATCAAGATCGTGATATGCGCGTCAAGCTTAATGGAATTTTTGCCAAGGCAGTCGAGGATCGGTTGGCCTCGGATAAGTTCGATGCAGAACTCTTTAATCTGTATCGAGCCATGCGCCTCAATGAACCGCGGGATCTTGACCTGATGGGGAAAATCATTGAACAGCGCGTGTTCCAAAAGAACCCTGACCTTCGCTACTATAACAGCACTAGTGCCACGTGCAGTTATATGGCGTTGGTCGCCAATGAGTTTCCGGCCTTGGCGCAGAAGTATCCCGTGGGGAGTTGGTTTGACGATATGTTTGTCGAGGAGATGCGTAACGGGGCTGCCGGGGTGGATGCGTTGTACTGGAACTACGGTAATGATGCGCAACACAAGGTGGCAAATGCGGTGGCGGAGCACTTGGGACAATTTATTCGGTTACCCTTTGGGTATGATGATCAGCCTGTCCGGTACACTCCCGCGCAGTATTGGGGATTGTTTAATCGTGCCTTGAACGCCGATGAGGCTCAGCGCAGCAGTATGTTGACCAAAATGGAAGCGGTTTACGGTACGAGCCGCTTTGACGAAGTGGCTGCCGGGCGCGCCTCCTTTCCCTATATGTCTGTCAGTTCGCCGGAACAACGCCGTGCCTTTTTCGATAAATTGGCGATGTATGCAGATCGTTCCGCCAAGGCTCCCTCGCCTTTAACCTTGCCTTATTTACCGCAGCTTGTTGCGCTCGAACAGTCCAAAACCCTTACGGGTGACGAATTGGGAGTTTTGGCTCGCTGTTTTGCGCGCTGTTGGTGGATGCCATGGTCCAGCGCCGATAATGCGCTGGATCGATATATATGCTTGGTAAATGACGCTTTGATTGAGCGTGGCGGGAAAGATTTAATTCCAATGGTGCCGATGTTTTGGCGAATTGCCCGTGAAACGGGTGTGCCTCTATTTCAAGCCAGGCTGACGGGTTATGCCGCCGCGCTGATGAGCAAGGGGCAGTCGGATCTTGCCGCGGTCTATAGTTCGGTTGGGCTTGAAATCATGGGGGCCCGTTTGTCGGAGGACTCCCGTACGGCTTTGAAGGCGGTGAAATCCAAGGCATTGACGACGATGGGTGGGAGTATCACCGTTGAGCGTTCTGATCGGCGCTATCCGATTTTTGCGGCACAGTCGTTCTATGCGGCAGGAAAACTGGACAATGCCTGGGAACAATATCTCTCGGGTAAAGAGTTGGCTCTAAAGGAATTTAAGGATTTGGATATTGAATTCACGACTTGGTTGGTGGAGCGTCACGTTGAATTGGGTGAATATGAGGCGGCCGATGCGTTGGGCCAGCGTTTGATTCAATGGGTGGACTCGACTCCGCAGGGGTTTGACATGGAGGCGCGAACCAGGCTTCTGTTGGCCTATGCCGGTATTTCTTTTGCGCGGCAGGAATATCCCCGTGCCCGTGCCCAGTACGAGCGGATTGCCGCCGCCAAAGAGTTTGAGAACACACAGAATGCCCGTCTGGCGGAGATCAAAATTGCCGACATTGACCGGCTGACCAAGCATTATGATGCCGCCATCGACCGATTAGAAAAATTGCGTCGTCGACCTGATCCTGTACTACAGGCCGAGAGCAATTACCAACTTGCTGTGATCAAGTACGATCTGGAAGATTTTCCGGCGGCGCGTGATTTCGTGAACCTGGTGTTCGCCACAGATATGAATCATGCCAACGCCCGCATCTTAGAGGGCAAGCTCAACCTCAAGATGAAGAAACTGGTCGAAGCCACTGAGGTGGTGGTGGGGCAGCCGATGGATCGGAATACGATCATTCCCGGAAAACCGCTGAAGATTCAAATTGAGGATCGTAATTTGGCCGTTGCGGGACGGATGGCTAATATTGAAGTACGTGTTTGGACGGACTCAGGGGATGAGGAAACCATCAGCCTCTTGCCTTTTGGTGACTCAAAAACCAAATTTGAGGGTGAGATATCGACGGCGCTTGCGCCGCAAGTAAAAGGGGATCACGTTTTGCAGGTTTTGGGCCGCGATAAGGTTCACTACGCTTTCTCAGAGCAATTTAAGAAAGCGTCCGGTGCCACGACGGATAAGATTATGACGATAGACGTCATTTCCGATGCGGAACTTTACATTTCTTCGGGTAAGATTTTGAGCAAGGAGGAGCAGGAAGAACGTGCTCTTCAGCACCAGTTGATGGCGACCGGCAAGACTCCAGAATCTTCTGGAGAGATGCTCAGCTCCATCCGGGCGGATAATCAGATTAAACCAGGAAACCCAATTTATGTGAGGGTAGTGGATCCGGATCGAAGTACTACGGCGGCGAAAGATTTGATTAACGTGCGGGCCGTTACAACAAGTGGTGATGCGGTGGATAACGTGGTATTGGAGGAGACGGATCCGTATTCAGGTGTGTTTGAAGGCAAAATCCCGACGGCGACGGCACCCGCTGCCGCATTTGCTTCCGACTCAGAGGAAGGTAAGGATCCGGCTTTTGCCATTTCCGGCGCCAATTATCCGCCCTGGGTGGCGTTGGCCGACAATCGACGTCCCAAAAGCTTTACGGTTGATCTGAATAATAATCTGACACTGGATCGGATGAATATAGTGGCGGATGTTCCCGGGCGGCTGCTGAAAAGAATTTCGGTTCAGACCTCCATGAATGGCAAAGATTATCTCACACTGGCGACGTGGCCGGTAGCGATCCCAGTATGGGATGGATATCCTCGTTATCGGCTTGTCCGATATGGCATGTTTGACAAAATGCCGGGTTCGATCAGCGCCTTCAGACAGTATCTGGATTCGGATTATATGGTGGATGGTGGCGAGCTGATTTGCCTGCCTGGATCGCTGGCTGACAAAATTGGCAGCGATGTGTTCGGGCAGGCTGACCGGATGGGGTTGAAGGGATCTGGACCGGGGAGTTGGTACATTGCTCATGTTCAGGGTGTATTTTACGTTCCCGAGCGAAAGAAACGCGTGTTCCGTGTTGACCCGAAAGGGAAACTGGATCAGATTTCTTATATCCTGACGTTGGATGGGATGGTCGGGAAAGGACCGCGTGAAGTGTCGATGGTTCTTGAAAAGGGATTGCATCAATTTGACATTTACATTGGAGCGCAGCGACAAAGTCAGCCGGAATTTGAGTTGCAATGTGACATTCCCGAAGCCCCATATATGGCGCGGTGTCCGATGTCCATGTTTATGCCTGCTAACCGGCCCAGCACCGTTCCTCCCTTCATGAGTCAGGCCACCAAGATTGTTGCGGATCTCACTAACAACACATTTAATATCACATTCCCCAGCAACACGAATGCACGGTTGATTCGTATTGGCATCGCTGATTTTGAGGGCGATGCTCCTGCGATCCGGCGTTTGTCGCTCTTTAGCGCCGGATTGCAGGTTTTGCCGGTGAAAGAGGACCTGCTGACGCTTCGCAAAAATAAGACGCTGGAAATTGTACCGGGTGATCGTATTTCAGTAATCTATGAAGACCCGAGTTCAGTTACAAAAGAAAAGCGTGTGTTGGAAGAGTTCATGAAAGCCACCTTCTATGATGCGACTATCGCAGCTTGTTTTATTGAGTCGAGTGCAGATGCTTCTGGTATTCGGCATGCCCAGTACATTCCGATGCGGCGGTTCCGGGCGGGCGATCCGATCTGCGTGATGATTGCCGATCCAGATGGAGATATCAGTGATGCTCAGGATAAATTAAAGTTTAAAATTCGATTGATGCAGGGGAATTCCGTGGAATTGGAAGCCCTCGAAAGTGCCGCGCATTCAGGAGTTTTCGTCGGTAAATTTTTCCCCGTCAACAATGCGCCTCAGAGACCATCTGAAGTGAAAGTTGATCCCGGTGAAGATATTGTTTTGGAATACATGGACGAACAGAACACGGAATTTGGAATTCCATGGAAGCGTACTTGCCGAGTGGAGCAGGTGACCCCCTCTGAACCGGAGATCAGGGCTTTTGATTTCACGTCGAGTGTTCTTGATACGAATGAACTGAAGGCGAACGTCGATGCGCCAGATATTCGGACAGGGGAAACCCGGCCGGTTGTAAGAACGCTTGTGGCCAGTCGACCGGATGCCGCAACTCTTACTCATGTGGCCACAAACCTCATAGGCTGTCCGCTCATCGCTGAAATTCGGTATCCGACTATCGCACTATCGCCGATATCTACGGCCAAGCTCTATGTGCAAACATCTTCAGCCCTCAAACGCGCTGGCCGCGAGGTAACCAATGTCTTTGATGCTACCGTGCCGGGCACCTTGAAATACGAGTTTGGGCCGGGAGACGCTGGCGTGATTGCCCCACCGCCGGGATATCGCGATGTTCTGGTTCGTGGTAATTCGTACGCGCTGGATCCGCTCGACGATGGTCGTTTCACGGTTGTTATCCCGATGCGACTGGGCGAAAGCGCGGAAAATACGGATACCACCACGCCGGGCGAAAATGCGCCGGGCAATCTCAGTGATCCGGATCGGGCTGGCTCGAACATTGTCGTCGCTTGTGTGGACGAAGATGGTAAGGCGGGAACCATCCGGCGCCCGGTATCCTGTCCGGTTCTGCTCATTCGTCCGGATGATGTGATCACGTTGGCATTCGAAATTCCTGGGGAGGCCGGGAAACCTTCGCGTTGGTTGACCCAGCGTGTCGTACTGAGCGCAGATGCCTTCTTTGATGTCATGGATCAACGTTATCAGCAGGTGAAACGGACGGCCTATATGGGAGAACGCGTCTATCTGCGTGTTGTGGATCCTTTGCGCGATATCTCCAGTGGGAAGGATGTGGTTACGGTCAAGGTGCCCCTGTCGAATGGAAGTGTCACGCAAAGTTTATTGTTGGGTGAGACGTTTGCGCATTCAGGGATATTCAAGGGGAGTTTTCAAGCGTCATATTATGGTCTCGCCAGTAATGCTGTGCAGACGGATGTGGTACCGGTTAATTATGGGGACACAGTGAATTTGAGCTACTCTCCTGCTGCGGGAGGTGTTCCCATGATTTGCCCTGTGTTGATGCACAAGGGGGCGGATGGGATCGTTATGCCTTTTACCAAGCGTTTCCGGGATCCTGCCATTGCGGTTCAAACCCAGTTTACAATTGCGGAAGCTTACTTCGAATTGGCGAAAAAACATCGGGAATTGAAACAAGAAGAACTGGCTCGGCGCGAGATTGCCCAAGGCAAAAAGCTACTTGAAGAGGCCATTCGCGATTATCCGGAAACGGAAGAACGCGCTCATGCTGACTATCTGCTGGCCAATCTGGCGATGGAATACGCTGAAGAGATCCAGGATCCTGAGGTTAAGAAACAGCGTTTTATGGAGGCGATTTCCCGGTTTAGTGATCTGGTTTCTAATTATTCTACCAGTCCCTATGCGCCCAAGTCCCAGTTCAAAAAGGCACTGGCTTTAGACAAACTCGGCCAGCTTGACCAAGCTTGTGAGGAGTACGTAAAACTCTCGTACCGCTATCCTGATAATGAACTAGTCGCAGAGACGATCGCCCGTCTTGGACAATATTTCATGTCGAAGGGTAAGGAATGGCAAGACAAGATCAGTACGGAAACGGATGTCGTGAAGAAGGAAAAGGCACGTCTCCAGATGCTCGATATGTATAAGTCTGCCGCGCGGGTCTTTGAACGGTTGGCCGTCAGGTTCCCGGATCACGCCCTAGCTGGGAAAACAACGGTACTCGCAGCCCAGTGTTGGATTCGGGCATCGGAGTTGGATAAAGCTATTGAGGTCTTTGGCGGAGTGATTGCCGCCAAAAAAGGTGACACTGATCTTATTGCCCAGTCCATGTACTGGAGCGGTGATTGTTACATGAAGAAAGGTGATAACGTCAATGCCTACCGATTGCTGAAACGGTTGACGTGGGACTATCCCGAGACGACTTGGGCGAAATATGCTCGTGGACGTCTTAGCGAGGATGCTCTTTCTAAGATTGAAGAACAGGACGCAGCAAAATAAGCGGAGTTGATCCTTAATGAACGCTTTCCCCGCACAGTCTTTAGAGCCAAACCTAACCCAGGCGGAACAGAAGCTTCTGGATGAGGTGGCAAAAGGCCGTTCGGCGGTGGTGCTTGTCAGGAGCGCAACGAGGGTGGATGTTGGTGAGTGGCTCAGGCGGGGGCATGTGGTGGGCGTCTGTTTTGGGGACGAATGGGTGATGTTTGCTGCGGGGCGGCGACCTTTTATCGAGCGGGTTCCCGCCCGGATTCTGGTGGCCAGTACTTACAATCCCCTCGTTGGTGAACTGGTGTTGGCTCCGGCCCCCGATATCAAGGTGCGTCAGATTAAGATGTCGCCGTTGGAGGCTGGACGGGTTTTGCATGGGATATTGAACGTGAGTGATGAAGTTGCGAATTAAGGAGATGAAAGATGCTTGAGAAACTGATTACCGGTGGATACATGATGATTCCCCTCATGGCTTGCAGTGTTTGCATGCTGGCGGTACTGATTGAGCGGGGGATTGCCTTTTATAAGTACGGCAAACTGGACATCAAGACATTGCGGGCTAAAATTCTGGCACTTCTAGGGGAAGGCCGCGTGGAGGAGGCCATGACGATTTGTGCCAGTACACCGAGTCCGGTTTCGGCCGTTTTGCTCGTGGGACTTCAAGCTTTTCAGCGGACTCAACTGGTTAACGCTTCGACCGAAAGCCAGCGAACGTTGATTCAGAAAGCCATGGATGATTTTACGCCGCATGCGATTCATGCCTGTGAACTGCGGCTCAATTGGCTGGCTACCATCAGTAATGTGGCGCCACTCTTTGGCATGACGGGAACTGTGACTGGAATGATCCGTTCCTTTGGGTCCCTTTCCGGTGGAGGGACTCTGGATGCTGGCGTGGTTGGGGCCGGTATTGCGGAGGCGTTGGTGGCTACGGCTTCCGGCTTGGTGATTGCGCTGTTCTCGCTCATACCCTACAACGGATTTATGAATCGTGTTGAAAAAATCAACCTCGAGATCGGTGAGGCTTCATCTGAATTGGTGGAATATATTTGTCTAAAGAGGGAACTGGATCAGAAACACTGAGGTTGCGTGATTGATGTATAAGTTTCCGAAAAAAAAGATGCTGGGGCAAGATGCGGTTCCGACCACTTCGCTTGCGGACATGATGTTCCTGCTGCTCATCTTTTTCATCATGACAACGACCCTTACTCGCGTGCGGGGCATTGTCAGCGATATGCCGGCCGGCACGAAAGACCAACAGCCCCAGTCTGAAAAAACGCCTACGGTCATGCTTCACGACAACAAAATCACGATGAATGATGAGGATGTGACGCGGGACGTGATGGAGCGGAACTTGCGGGGATTGAATCTGGGGCAGAAGACGGGGAATGCCAAGGTGGTGATTTTGGCGACTGAGGGAGACGTAAGTTACCAGGATTATTATCAAACAATGGCCTTTATACAGAATTGTGGTGGCGTGGTGGCGATCGAGAGCGAAGAAGGCGGGGATAGCAAATGAAGCGTATGCCCAGACATGAACTCCCTGTTGTTCCCACGGCTAACTTGGTGGATATTGCTATTCTTCTCATTATTTTTTACATGGCGTGCAGTAATTTTATATCCCAACAGGGCGGGAGCCTCAATCTTCCTAAAGCGGCTGGACTTGAGAAGCTGAGTGAGCCTTTGGTGTTGGTGGCTATTGATGGTCAGGGCGTGATCAGTTTGCAGGGGAAGCCGGTTTCGGGGGCGGCCGATGTGGAGAGTGCCGTGGCTGAACTGCTTCAGGACAAGACCACAGATGAATCGCGACACGTCATGTTCCGTTGTGATGCGGCGGTGAGTCGCAGTGTATTTGAACCAGTCGTGAATGCGATCGTGCAGGGTGGAGGCATTTTGGTGGCGGTGGGAGAGAAGACCGGGGAGTAGCCTTCTCTTGGTACCATGGCGGGATAATATAAGAAAGCAGAGGAGATTACACATGGAAGAAAAAGTTCAGAATGTGGTGGTAATGTCGCCACAAAAATTACTAAGTGGGTTTTCCAAAGATCGGATCATATTCTGGCTCGCGATTGCGGCCGCTATTCATGTTGTTTTGATCGGTCTATTATCTCTGGGATATATTCGGGATCGATGGATTGATCCTGAGGGTGCGGTTGAACGGAAGGCGGCTGTGCTGGCTGCACAGGAGGCACTTAAGAAGGCGACCGTTGCCAAGGTGGTGCGTCCGCCTCTTTCGACTGGGATCGTGAATCAGGCTGCTGCCGCGACGTCTGAGGTCGCCAAGACCACGGGAATCAGTACCGGAACCACCGAACAGATTCTTGAGGCGCGCAAGAATTCACCTATTGTTAAGCGTATCACGGAGAAGGCCAAACCGGATGAAATTCCCGCGCAACCAAACGATCTCGGCATCTCGATTGGTGATACCAATGTTCGTTAGGCATGAATAAACTGCATACGAAATACCGCTTTTGGCCCAGTATATTAAGTCTACCGCTCGGCATTGCTGCGGCGGTTATGGCGCGGTATGCCGTTTTGTTGTCGGGACTTTATGAGCAGTTCGTGGCGGGACATCCGCGTGTACTGGGTCCCTTCATTGAAGCGGGGCTTCCAGGATTGGTTCACCTCCTATCATTGGCGGTCGGACTGGGAGCGGTGGTGGCGCTGGTTGCCAGTCTTCTGGTGTTGTTCCCTAAATGGTGGACCCTTCGCCTTCTTCGTTGTGGATACATGGCGGTGTGGTTGGTGTTTTTGTTCTATGGGCAGGTTGTCTTCCGTGCCACCGGCGCGATTCTCGCAGGAAATATTCCGATCGATGATGTGTTGCCCGTGCCGGCTACATTGTTTTTTTGGCGTTACGATCTTCTGTTGCCGGTCGGGTTGGCGGCACTGGTGGCGTTGGGCCTCTATCTTTGTAGTTGGCGGCGTACGGTCATCAATCTTTATACCGGAGCTCAGGATGAGCAGCCCGCACCGGGTGATTTAATTCTCGAAAATCTCCGTACCCATGGTCGTGATCCGGCGTATCGCAAGAGTTTGTGGTCCAGCTTTGGTATCCACCTGTTGGTGATTGTTCTCATCCCATGGTTACTGACATTCTGGGGTTGTGTGGAGCCCTATCGGGTTCCCAAGGGCAGCGGTACACCCCAGGTGTTGAGTGGCCCGAAGGTCGTGGTGAAGACGAAGAAGGTGAAGAAGAAAAAGAAGAAGTTTGTGTTAAATCCTCGGTCAGCCATTTCGTTCCACAGGCCAGATCTGGATGATTCTGATGTAAGTAAGAAAGTGGAAGAGGCGAGCCAAGCGACCTATGTTGCCGATTCAACTCGCGTGATGGGAACTGGTGCGGGCGGGAAGATGGGTGCGGGAGGTGGCAAGAAAGGTGGTTGGCCGGATGGGATGGAAAACGCGAAGGTGCGTTTTATCCGCCTCGAATATGATGGTCCGGATTGGGAAGACGGCATGGATGCCCTTTCGCGGGCGGATATGAATTTTCTCGATGCTTTCAGAAAACTCACTGGATTTCCGGTGGCAACACAAGGGGAAAGCCATCCCATTTCCAGGCTTGCCGATTATCCCAAAGGAATGGCCCCCCCATTCGTTTACATGACGGGAGCAGGTGATATCCGTGTCACGGAGCGGGAGATCGGAACTTTACGGGACTATCTGATGAGTGGTGGAATGTTGTTTGCCGATTGCGGGAGCCCGAGGTGGGATGGCCCATTCAGGAATCTGGCGCAGCGGTTATTCCCCGGTGAGCCCCTCACTACCATTTCCGATGACGATCCGATTTTTCAGGCGCCCTTTACTTTTGCTAATGGCGCGCCGCCGCTTTGGCATCATGGTGGCATGCGTGCGCAAGGGGTCAAATACAAAGGGCGTTGGGCGATCTTCTATCATCCGGGTGATATCAACGATGCTTGGAAAACAGGACATTCCGGGATGGAGGCCCAAATGGCCGAGGGGGCCATCGAGATGGGGGTCAATATCGTGTATTACGCCTTTACGCATTATCTGGAACTCACGCGCAAGGATCGGAAATGATCTCGAACCTGTACAACTATTTTGGTGTGATTGGCATTCTATCCATTCTTGTGTGGGTGACGGCGCTGGTGTTGTTGGTGATGAGCATCAAGCGGCGGGCGCGGCCCGTCTATTGTTTTCTGGCACTAGGGGTTGCGGCGACGGGCGGGATGCTGGCCCGGATCAACTCTGCGAATGTCAGCGCTATTGAATTGGATCGGCGTGATGAAATGGCTGCAGTGACAAAGGCTAGGTTGGCGGATGCAGGTGCCGATGCGCCGAAATCGACGGCCGCCGCTTTGCATTTTGCTGAAGGCGACCCTGAGGAAACCATGCCCGAATACCGCAAACAGGGAAAACAGGTGCGCAACGGAAAGTCCATGGGGCAGACTTTGGGGAACGAGGCGTTTGAGGATAATCCTGAGAAGCCTGTGAAAACTTTGCGCGAAGCGGATTTGTTGGCAGCCAATCGGCTGGATCGACTCAATTTGTTGATGGTCCGGTTGATATTGTGCCTGGCTGTGGGACGTGTAGTGTTGGATTATCTGACGCGTCTCAATTCAACTGTGGGGGTGGTCGGGACGTTACCGATTGCGGGTCAGTGGCTTGATCATTTTTCTGGAAAAACTCACTCGGTGTTGGTGAAGGTTCCGGCGAAAGAGCGTCTGACATCAGAGGCCTATGCCGAACGGGTAGTGAAGAAGGGCGAGAGTTTTATTTATTTCGGTGAAAACGATCCCTGGCAGGGGCGGGATTGGTTACCGAGGTTTTCTATCTGGCGTTGGCCGGTGTGGCGCCTCACGAAACTGGATTATAGCGATCCGGAAGTGTCCATCAATGGAGAATATGTGCTCGATGCCGCTTGGTTCAATCGTGCTGGTGTAGTGGTGCTGGGGGATGAAAACGGGTTTCCTTTGTTTGATCACATTGCAGAGTTGATCGCTCGCCGCTACGAAGCGGGGGCGGCGGCACGTAATACCGTTCATATTCTCTGGGATCTGCAGCAGATGCCGTCGGCGGACATGATCGTACCTCTTCTGCAGATTGCCCGTGAAACCAACATCAAGCTGACGGTGTGGGCATATTCTCCTGTGGAGAATGAATTTGCCGGCTTGTTTGAGGAGTGTTTCGACGAGGTCGAGGTTGAAGTGATTGTGGTAGGTTAGTGGAAATCCGGGGTGTGCACATCATAGGAGTCATGAAGGGCTTGAATAGTATAGCCTTGATGGTGTTGATGACCGCGCTTCCGCTCTTTGCGGCAACATTGTCCCCCCCGCCACTGGATTTCCCCCCGCACCCCCGATTGGAATACACGGCGGGGGAAATTGCAAATTGGAAAGCTGATTCTTCCCGGCAGGGCGAAATCCAGAAGATTGTCGATCAAGCCAAGGCGATTCTCGCGAAAGGTCTTAAGGTGCCCGAGAAGGAGGGCAATTGGATTTTTTATTACGTTTGTCCCAAAGATGGCGACGGGTTGACTCCGGAAACACCAGAACGGCATGTTTGTAAAACGTGCCGACAGGTTTATACTGATGAGCGTACTGTTGCCGCCTACTATACCCTGTTGCATTACCAATTGAATCGTGACTGCCATGCGCTGGCGCTGGCCTATGCGCTTACTGGAGATGTGCAATACGTGACACCGGTCACGGAGGCGTTGCTGAAACTCGCCCGGTTGTATCCCACTTGGACACGCCATGATCGCTGGGGACACCGGGGATTGCTGGCGGTGGTTGGGGGACGACGTTTTGCCCAGTTACTGAATGAGGCCATTTCCGCTATTGAACTTGCCAAGGTCTATGACCTGATCGCGCCAGCCATTTCAGAGGCTGATCGGAAGATCATCGAAGCCGGGTGTTTGGAAGATCCTGTCCGCGAGATTATGAGATACCAGATTTTCGCCGGTTCGCGTAACAACCATCAGACTTGGTTCAATGCTGCCTATGTCGCCACCGGTTTGGCGATCGGAGACGCGAGTATGATACGTGAGGGAATTGATGGTGGGGCGGGTCTGGTTTGGCAATTAAAGGAATCCGTTACCAGCGATGGTTTGTGGTACGAAGGGACGCTAGCCTATCAGCATTATGCCATGGAAGCGATCATGGAGACTCTTGATGCAGCTAAACGGGTTGGATGGGACTTTTCGCAGAACGTGCGTTTAAAGAGCCTTTGGTTTGGCCCCCTCAATCTGGCCTATCCTAACGGCCAGTTGCCTGTCTTTCATGACAGCGATCCGGCCAATCTTGAGAAGTGGAAGGATCTGTTCCGCTGGGGGAGCGATTACTTTAAGGATCCGGTTCTGGGCCTCTATGCGGGGAAGTCGGTTGCGGCAGGGGTTTCCAAGCCGGTGCTGAAGAGCAACGACCTTTCCGGAATAGGTATTGCGGTTCTCCGTGGCGGGACGGTTGAGAACCCCATTTGCGCCATGATGGACTATGGCCTCCACGGTGACCATCATGGTCATCCCGACAAACTGAACATTGTTCTCTACGCCCTAGGCAGGGAACTGGTGCTGGATCCGGGGCGACTCTCGTACAGCTTGCCGGAATACGAGACTTGGGCGCGTACCACGGTGGCGCACAATACGATCGTGATCGACGAACGTAACCAAGAGCCGGACAATGGAAAGATGCTCTATTTTGCAGATAAGCCGGATTTTTCCGCAGCCTTTGCTTTGAGTGCCGGGGCCGTACCGGGAGTCGTCCTCAAGCGATTCATGGTTCTGAGCGGTGAACTCCTGATCGACGTTTTGGCGGTTGAAAGCAGGCGATCCCGGCAGATTGATTGGGTACTGCATGGGCGCGGTTCGATCATCACGTCCTTACCGTTGGCGGAGAGAAAGACTCCTCTCGGTGACAAGAGCGGCTATCAACACTTGCGCGCGTTGCGTGAAGGCAAGGGGGTTGAGGAGATCGTTACATTCAATTCAAAAGAGGGCAAACCCCATCGGGTGTATTGTCTGGATAACCAGCCTACGACTCTGGTTACGGGGGAAGGGATCGGCTATTCGCGTCAGGAAAGGACTCCATTCCTGATGCGCCGGCAATCAGGACGGAATGCCGTGTTTCTCACGGTTCACGATCTCTCCGGGCTGGATCGTGATTTGAAAATCATGCCCCAGTTTCGAGGTGGGGCGGGGCGATCGCCTGCCGAGGAGATTCGGGTGAAGGTAACGTTTGGACCAACGGAGGGCCGAACGTTTGTGCTTGATTTACGAGAAGAGTCCTCTTCCGCTGAGCGGTGTCAGATGACTACTCCTTGAATCAGTTTTTTCGAGACTCTTACTTTTTGCGCGCGGCCAGAATGCGGCGCATGTTGCCAGCCAAAATGGGCAGCAGGATTTTGTCCGGAACATTGAGCGATAGAAGTCGGGCCAATTCCCAGTTGAAGTCGTGAGCCATGGCATCGGTGCCGAAGACCACCTGGCGCGGATCGACTTTTACAAACGTTTCTTCCCAGAGGATTGTGGAGCAGAAACTGCCGCACCATTCCAGGTAGACATTCGGGTGCTTTTGAGCCAAGGATTCGGCTTCACGGCGAGCATCGTCGCCTCCTCCGGAATGGCCCAACAAGAATGACACGTTCGGGTAGCGCTTGACGAGATCCTTGAACATGGCGGGTGAATCGAACACACTTTCCCAAGTGTGTGATAGTATCGGCAAGTGATGGCGGTTGGCATAGACCCACATGGGGGTGAAACGCGGATCGGTGATAGCAATCCGCCAGTAATCGCAGAGGGTCTTGAATCCTTTGAAGAAAGAGCTAGCGAAATAGTCGTCGAATTTGGGCGTCAGTTCGTCGGCATAAATGGGATTGAATCCAACGTAACCCAGCACACGATCGGTGTGGGGGCGCAAAAGGGTTTCCATGAGTGCCTGAAGTCCCGAAACCAGCAGGGTTTGGACGCCGTTTTGTTCATGACCTTCAGTCCTGCCTTCAGTTGCTGGCGTTCCTCCTGGGCCTCCATTACATAGCCTGCCGAAGGTCCCAGGTGGCCGTGGGCATCCACCACATCAACCCCCAGAGGCTTACCTTCTAAAAAGCGGGGCCAGAGGGTGTTGGCTGTCCAACGCGATGTTGAGGCAGGCGTGGCATTTAACCCGGTCAACCGGTCCAGATTGCCGTGGGCAATCTGCCGGCGCTGGGCGGCCGTGATGTCGGCCCGCGCTAGCGCCCCCATTGCCGCGCCGTTGTGTGATTTCGAGCCCGTTCCGAAAACCAGACGCTCGGCGCCGAAGTGTTTGACGATCAGTTCGATGGCCCCGAAGGAATGCAACCATGAGGTGTCACAGAGAATATTTTTCCGGCGGCGCATGACCGGTTCCAGTTGCATCAGGGTCAGTCGTCCAAAGACACTGGTAAACCGCAGGGAGCGGCAGGGCATGGCTTTCAGCTGGTCAGGGACACGACCCCGTCATTTTCGTAAATCATCAGATTGGAAATGGTCAATGCCGGGAAAATTCGGCCTTCGGCGTCGGGCGTTTGGTGGATTTCGTCAATCAATGACTGGTTGCTGGAGAGTGCATGGTTTTGAGTAGACTCTGAATTCCAAACCAAAGCGCGGTTGATCCCCAGCCGGTTCATGGTGTTCAGTCGCTCTTGAATGGTCGGAAAATCAGATCTGCCCGCGCAGGGTTTGCCGAAAATGGCATTGACATCAAATAGTGCGGGTACTTTGCTCATGGTGGTATTCCTTAGGTTGAATGATATGTTTCTATGCGATTCGCTACGATGGGGTCAAGGCCTGAATCTTGATTCCGCTGAAAAACCCTACCGCTGGATGTCCCTCTGAGCCGGGTGAAAAAGCGTTTTTGCCGTGATCGTCACGGGGCCGCCGGCTTCCTCTGGGCGACGCCGGGGAGCGTGTGGCGTTTCTCGACGCCGTTTTGTTGCGGATCGCTTCTTTCTATTGCCCTCGCACCTCTTTTCTTTCGTTTTCAACCCGCC
>Ga0118677_10001549_pt1 | contig 48359 bp, 12 predicted proteins | sample AliMusrvi5mmetaG_FD_86154 | JGI IMG/M metagenome (GOLD analysis project Ga0118677, IMG submission 86154) | reverse complement strand
CTCCCGCGCCGATACCCGCAGCCCAGACCGTGCTCCGCGCCGTTGCCCCGTCCCTGCCTCCGGTCACATAAAGGTAGCCATTATAAACCGACATAGCGTGCCCGTAACGCGGCGACGGCAGCGGCGTCTCTACGTTCCAGGCGGAAACGGCCCCGTCATCGCCCACCGCGGCCCTTTGGACTACGGCGTCCGCGCCGGCGGAATATCCTCCCGTAACATAGATCTGCCCCTTGTAAAGCAGAGCGGCGTGCATGTATCGCACGCCGGTAAGCGGGGCTTCCGCGCGCCAGGGCCCCAGCGCACCCATTGTGGAGATGGCGGCCGACCAGACCTGGTCCGTGGCGCCGCCGGAATTATAGCCGCCCAGCAGGTAAAGGCGTCCTTTAGCGGCCAGTATAGCGGCGCCGTAGCGCGCGGACGGCAGATACCCCGCGAGCTCCCAGGTATTCCATGCGCCGCCGGTTAGCGTTGAGTGATAGACCGCGCTGCTGAAGCTTACCCCGTCGCTGCCGCCGCCGGCAAAGATGAAATTTTCATATATGGCCGACCCATGCCCGTAGAGGGGCCTCGGCAGCGATGACTGCGCCTCCTTCGACCATGGAGTGTTGAACACGGCCCCCGGATTAAGGAAATTGTGATAGATCAGGTTCGAGGAGCGCGGGCCGACATCGCCGAAAGCCATGGTGTTCTCGATAACGCCGGAGCTAAGCGTGACCGCCGCTGTGGAGATCGTCCCGCTAAAGTCGCTTTCCATATATTCGGACCGCATATAGGAGTAATAGGTCGTATTAGGTCCAAGTCCGAAAAAACCGGCCGCGTAAGCCTGTGTGCTCTGGGAAGCGATATAGGCATCGCTTCCCTCATATGTGGATATTAAAACCGTATAATCGGCGCCGGCGGGATCGGCGTTCGACCAATTGAATACGACCGAGCCCGTAGAAACCTCCTGATAGCTGTAAACCGACGGCGTCAGCAGATACGAATAAAAACCGGATTCCAGCATATTAACTCCGCCGGAGCGGGCCCCGGCGGCCGTAGACCCGATAAAACCCTGCGCAAAATAGTTCCCCCCAGCCAGCTCTATGCTCCCCGCCGGCGCGCCGAAAATGTCGTCCGTGACAGCGAAGATCCCGCCGGTTTTTCCGCCGGCAGCCGATGAATTACCGCTTAGGCATAGGAATAGCGCGGCAAAAGCGCTGAGCGCCGCCGCTAATACCCTCGATTTAGCCGGGAAACCGTGTTTTCCCAGTTTCATAATTATTTCAATTCAGCTTCACCTCTTAACTAACAAGAAGAAACAATGGATTTGGTATCTTTATTATATTGCGCCGCCGTTTCGGCCGCGAATGTACACATATAAGATAAAAATTCCTTATCATCATCAGTGAACTCGCCGCCGCATTTGTTCATAAGCTCCAGCACACCAAGGATAGTGTCTTTATGTATCACGGGCGCGCAGATAATATTCAGCGTCTTAAACCCCGTCACTTTGTCGACCTTCTGGCAGAACCTGGTGTCGTGCTCTACATCATTGGAGAACATGGCTTCCCTTTTCTCGTTGCACCAGCCAGCGCACCCCTGCCTGTAGAAGCTCAGGTCCTGCAGCTCTCCGGCAAACGGTCCGACGGCCCTGGAAATGGTCAGCAGCTTCCGTTTTTCATCTACGGTATAAAAACTGCCGGCCTCGCAACCCACGGTATAACAAACTATCTCAAGGAATCTCTGCCAGAAATCGATCCCTCTTATCTTCGCCGCCTCCAGAATTTTCAGACATAAGGCCTTTGCCACTATTAACTGTTCTTCTTTCATAACCCCTCCCGTTAATCGCTAACTATCCCCGATTACTTTTTCTTCAGCTGTATCTCCACGTCTTTTGTCTTTCCGCCCTTATCTATCTTAAGCTTCAGCTTTTTTTGGCCGCCCCCGCCTGCGGCGGCAAGCTTGTCCAGGAATTTTTGCAGATCTTTGGCCGCACCGCCCTTCTGCCAGTCGCCCTTATCGGAAGCGCTCATCTGCTTGGCCGCGGCCGGGGCCGAGCCCGCGCCGGAAACCGTACTCATTTGCCCGGCCGTCAAAGACTGTTTTCCCAACGGGTTTTCCACGTCCACATGGCCCTCGTATACTTTGACCGTCAGCAGGCTTCGCTGCTCTATATCGGCCTCGGTGCCTCGTATGGCGCAGACCGCCGAAGGCGTCTTAACGTCCAGGGTGGCCATCTTATGCAGCATCCTGGTCCAAAGCTGGCCTCCGGCGAGATGAAGCAGCTCCCTGACCCTATTGCCGGATTCGATGTTGAAGACCGAGTTTTCATTAATCCGGACCTCGGCGCCGCCTTTGGTCGCAAGCGAGACCATGCCGGACGCGCCGGTCTTAACGTCGTCTCCCGCGTAGAGCAGGTCGTTCAAAGCCAAAGCCGAATACGCGTCCACGCCCGCCCGCTTCACCTTCGCGTCCCCTTTCACATAGACCACTATCGCGTTAACCGTACCCGCAGTCCCGGCGGAACAGGGCAGCCGCGAAGCAACTGCCGTAAGCGCTAGCGCTATTATCAAGAATTTGTAAACGTTTCCCGATTTCATATATTCCTCCATTTTTTTTACTACCCGCCAAACTATCCTCATTCAGACGTAACCTAAACCACGCTAATTACCCAAAAGCTCACATAAGACCAAGCCGTCTTTCCGGCGACTTGCCCTTCGCAGCAGAGGCGGAGGAGGGAAGCCGGAATCCATGAATATCTACGACGCTGGACCCCGGCTCCCGCCGGGGAATTCCCAAGGTCCCAAAAAATCAGCTTATCTGATTTTTTGGGTCTTCTCAGTCTTCTTGCCTACCACCTTCAGGATATACTCCGCAGCATTACTGTCGCTCCCCTTGTGAAGTTTAACGAGATAATAATCCGCGGCAAGACTCTCGCGGGGTGACGGCACAAGTTCCAGATCCAGTACGGAAGATTCTTCCAGAACGGAAACCGGGCGTCTCCGCGCTTTCCCGCCCCTGTTAACTGCCGCAGGCGCCGGCGCCTGATCGATCTCGCTTATGCTGGCGCCCTTCAGCGCGGCTTCGCCGTTAATGAAGGCCGCCAGAATATCGTCCAGTTCCGAGCCTGAACAGTCCCCGCATTCCAGGCTTTCAAAAGTATAGCCTTCCAGTTCCTTGAACGCGTCCGGCGTCAGCCGCTTTTGCAGCTCCGCCCGGAGTTCATCATAGTCTACTTTTTTTGAATAGCCGCCGGGCTCCATTGCTATAGACTTTGTCTTGCAGTTATCTGCAAGGTTGTCGTCGAAAGTGTCCACACAGGCGACGGCCAGAACCGAACCGCTGTCCGAAGGCAGCGGCGCGGTAAACACCAGTTCTTTGCGATCGCCAGCGGCCAGGGTTTGTATCCGTCTCGGCGAATCCTGAGCGTCAATTCCTCCAAAGGACAGCTTGACCCCGATATTACTTTCCGCGCTGCCGCCGGCGTTATAGACGACCACCTTAAAACGCGCCGATTTAGCGCCGTCAGAAATCGATTCAACAAGGCTTAGTTCCGCCAAACTGATATTGCTAGCCGTCAGAGCCGCGCCAGCAGCAGTTACCGGAGTTACAGCATTCACGACTGCGCCGGCGAAGACCGCTTGCGCCGGACAGGCATATAAAAATATAAGCAAAAGTATTTTCCGCATTTATTCCAGACTCCGAGCCTAAGCGTCGGTTTCCCGAAAACCTCAGTTATTCCGTCACCCCAGAGAAGCTTGTCCCGTACTCGATGCGGAAGACGGTGTGTTTCTCGACCTCCGATAACAGCTGCTTTATTTTTCTAAACCATTATCATTACAATACTTTAACAACAGAATTTCCGATTTACCGGCCTCCCCGTACGCAGCGGACGTAGTAGCCGGTGGAGGTCTTACCGCAGTTGGTCACATTGCCATAAACGAAGTTCACGCACCAGTCGAATCCGGTATTTTGCACATAAGTGGTGGACGACAAGTAATAGCTGCTGGCCGTATTTAAAAAATAAGCTGCATTTATAGAGGGACTGGTCCGGCTGTAATCTATTATGCTCTCAAGTTCTTTTATATTCGGCAGACGCCAATCCGCGTAACCTGCGTAACTTAAACCCTCACATTTGGCGATGGCGTCCTCCCAAATGTAAGTGCCGCTTGACACATACTGCCCCGCGGATATATCCTTAGGATTTGTTACCCACATCAATCCGGTAATATTATCGACGGTATAAGATGAAGTCTCAATGCCGCCGTAATACACCGTATAGCTTGGCTGTACGTCCAACGGACGATAATTGCTGTCGTCACCGGCGGCCGTTGAGTAATGCATTGTTTGCCCCGTATCGGGAAGCCTCCATACTCCATAGCAGTTCATCCCGGAATTAAATGAATGCGCGGACTGCGCGCACGCCGGCGCGGCGGAAAGGAAAAAAGCGGCAAAACCCCAGAGAATAAGGCCTAGGCTGCAAGGGCTGGTAATTAAATTCTTCATGTTATTTTTTTAAGATCAATTTGCACCCGGCGCGTTATCGGTGTTCTGTTTTATTCCGCATTCAAAACACCACACTTAGAAAGAAAAACCATCATACATTTATGGTCCTCCTCGCACACAAATGACATAGTTGCTGACGCTTTTACCGCCACTATTGCTTGTCAAGCCATCGTAGAACTTAATAAAAAACGCGTTTGATATACTATTCGAAGCGGTACTGGAGGACCAGTAATAGTCAAGTGAGGTATTATGTGTGTTCAAGAAATAGTTCGTATTTATAGCGGGGCTATACAGACTAAAATCCACTATACTCACAAGTTCTCTTATATTCGGCAGACGCCAATCGGTAAAACCGGCGTAGTTTAGCCCCTCGCAAAGCGTTATAGCCCCCTCCCAGGTTGAAGAGGATGTGTTAGGCACACCTGCATCCACCATGTTCGTAACCCACATAAGTCCGGTACGGTTGTCGACGGTAACTAATGATGTGGCCGTGCCGCCCCAGACCAAGCCGTTATATGTTGTAAAACTCATTTTTGAAACGGATGACGCATAATCGTGATCTTCCCCAAAGGTTGTTGTGTAGCTTTGCCACTGATTGGTGCCGGGGAAAACGCAACCGGCGGGAGAATGCGTGGAAATAACGACCGCCGCCGCCGTACCGGCAGCGCAGACAAGCATAAACGCGGCAAGGATTAAGCGATATGGTTCAAATTTAAATTTCATTATATAACGCATATATTTCTCACACAAAGCCACGAAGATCACAAAGTTACGTCTGCCATATCAGGACCTATGGCCAACAAACAGCCAAAGTTTTAAACATCCACATGGATGCACAGGATGGACAGGATAATAAAGGGAACTATAAATCCTGTATATCCATACTAATCTCTTCCACTCTTCTTCGTGTCTTTGTGCCTTCGTGTGATAATGCTCGTATTCCCTTTATGCCTTTAGCCCATCTTTGCGGCTATCCCATTAGCCTTGTGCTCTATGTGCCTTTTTGTGGCTATCCGCTTATACATCCGCGCTACTGCGTTATCCAGGCCCCGTCGCCGCCAGTCAGCATCCATCTGGTAGAAGTCGCCAGCCTCAGCGTTACAGAGGCGTATGCCGGAGAAGTTGCGTTATTGTAAATACTCCCGCCGTTAGTGGAATCTGCTATATATGTGCCGGATGAGGCTTGTACCGTTACTGTCCCGGATCCGAGCTTGAGTATAGTAACCTGCGCTCCAATGTCCGAGCTTCCGACAGACGGCAGGGTTACGGTCTGCGCGGAAGCGCTGTTGATGGTTATGGTTTTGCCTAAGTCGGCGGAGGTAAGCGCTATACCGGCATCTGCTGCCTGAGTGAGACACCTTGCAATCCTGGCGTCGCCGCTGACATCCAGCTTCGCCGCCGGCGACGTTGTACCGATCCCGACATTTCCGGACACCATAAGGTCGCTGCTAGTATTTACCGCGTAATTTCCAAAGCTAGCCGTGCCGGTTGAGTTGTTTACCGTCCCGTTACCTATGGCTACGCTAGACTGCGCGTTAGCTTTGGCGTTACTGCCAAGCGCCGTTGAAGATGAAGCGGCATAGGAATACGCCCCAAACGCACTGCCTAATGGTTGATTATTCTGCGAATAGGCACCGATACCGACGGCATAATTAGCATTGTACCAGGCATTAACTCCCACACCTACACCACCATTGCTATTATAAGAGGCGTCGGCACCCAAACCAACGCCCTGATTGCTGTTATGAGTGGCCCCAACACCCACGCCTACACCACTGCTATTATTATTAGCGGCGCCAAACCCTACACCCACGCCATAATCATGATTAGAAGCGGCACTATCCCCCACACCCACGGCACTATTATAGTTGGAGGCGGCAAGATAACCCACGCCCACGCCAGCGCTATAATTGTTATATGTATCGCTGCCTATAGCTATTCCGCCAGAGTAAGCGTAAATTTTTGCGGCATTGATATAAGGCAAAAGCACTATGCCCCCATTCAACCCGGTAACCACCATTGTGGACATGTTCACTATCTGATTACCCGACATGTTCAGCGTGGTTGTGGCCACATGGTTGCCCAAACTGTCGCCTATCCCAGCCGCCGCGATATTCTGCCAGACCGCCAGGCCGCTGCCGTCCGAAGCCAGCACGCTGCCGGACGCCGGGCTCCCGCCAGTTATCTTTATCTGCCCGTTGATCACCAGTTTAGCCCCGCCCGAGAATGGCGCCGCCGTCGAGATACCGACGGTCCCGTCGCTCGTCACCAACAACCCCGGAGTTGCCCCCGCTCCCACGTGCAACAGTCCCTTCGGAGTGTCCGTCCCGATGCCGATATTGCCGTTTACAATTATGGAATTGGCGGCATTACCGTCTATCGTCAGGGTTCCGCTGCTTATATGAAGTTTGGTCGCGGGACTCGCAGTCCCGATGCCGACGTAGCCGTCATTGACAATTCTCACCTTCTCTGTAGCCGGACGGTTGTCGCCATAGCCTGACGGACGCGTTCCTAATGACAAATCTGTGCTGCCGTCGCCGTGGTAATTGAGCCTTATGTAGCCCAGCTGGCCGAACGTACCATTGTCCTGAAAAAACTCTATTCCATCATAGTCCGACTCGTTTATCCCTCCTTTCGTCGCAAGCCGTAGTTGCTCGGAGGCCGCGTTAGCGCTTCGCTCGATTTGAAGCGACCGGTTCGGGCTCGTCGTCCCGATGCCGACATTACCGGCGCGGACTATCAGGCCCGAGGAGATGTCAACGCCGGGTAGTGTGGCGTTCGCGGCCGTAAAGGAAGTTGTCGAGGCAAAAACATTCGCGCCAGTGAAGGTCTGGGTGCCGGCCAGATACGCCACGCCGGGCGCAAGGTTAGCAGGGTTCAGGTTGGTAAGGCCAGACCCGTCGCCGTAGTACTTCGCGCCCGCGGGCAGGTAAATATTGGTAGAGACGTATATCCCGCCGCCTTGCGCGGACGACGCCGAGGAGACGACTATATTGTTATCGGTAAACCTTAATTTAGCCGTATCAACGCCGGATGCCGCGCCTGTGGCGGTGAATGAAGACGCTGTTACACCCAGCTCAAAGGTATTGGCGCCTGTGAAGGTCTGCGTACCGATAAGCAAATTGGGCGAATTACCAATGCCGGAAGACGGGCCGGCGCGGACGCAACGAACATTGAGGCTATCGGCCTTATTGACGTCGGACACACCGCCACCGCCGAAGTATATGTACCACGCGAGACCAGTACTGGTAACATATTCATTAGAACTCCAATAATTTGCGTCATAAAACCCACCGACCGTGCCCTTCTGGGTATACAACAGTTGCAGTTCAGCTATAGACGGCAGATACCAGTCGTCATAATACTCGCCGTTCACCGTTGCGGCATAATCCGAGCAAACCTGCGCCGCGTAGCTGCCGCTGCCCTGCATGGTGCTTATTGTTACGGTATTCGCCTTGCCTGCATATACGCCGTCGGCGTTCGCGCCGGTGAAGTTAGTATTTTTGCCCCACTGTACACTTGTGCTTTGGTCAGCCGTCGCCGCTATCAGCACCTGCTTGCCGGACGGGTCAATCCAGAAGATCTTGCCGCCGCCGAAGCTGTCGCCGATCTTGAAGGTCTGCGTAGAAACCCCATCCAGGGTAGACCCGTCGCCATAATACTTGGCGCCTGTAGTAAGGTATACATTGGTAGATACATACACGCCGCCGTACTGCGCGGACGAGGCTGAGGATACGATTATATTGCTATTTGTAAAGCTTACTTTTGCCGTATCAACGCCGAGCCCGGCGCCGGTGGCGGTGAATGAAGCCGCCGTGACGCCATTCGTGAACATACCGGACGCCGCGGCCAGCCCGCCCACGGTTGTGATCCCCGCGCCCAGACCGTCGACAGTAAGTATTCCGCTGGATATATGCAGTTTAGAGGAAGGCCCCGTCGTCCCGATGCCGACATTCCCGTTTACGATTATAGAATTGGCGGCATTACCGTCTATCGTCATGGTTCCGCTGCTTATATGAAGCGTGGTTGCGGGACTTCCCGTCCCAATGCCCACTTTGCCGCCGACCTGGGTCAGAGGCGTGACCGACAGCAGGGGATTGGGGGCTGAAGAGCCTGCGTCGCTGACTGGGGTAAAGACATCCGCCGAGGGCCCGATCTGCTCCAGGCTTATCGCCGCGCTACCGTCGGCGCTGCCTGCGGTCCTGCGCAGGCGCAATGAGGCGATCGTCGGGCCGACATTGACCTCAAGAACGAAATCGTTGGACGGATCGGCCACCGTATTGGAAATAGGGAGGACGTCGCGCCAATTACTGCCGGTCAGGTCGTAGGTAATCGGGATGATGTATTGCTTTGTCGCCGACCAGGAATAGGATTCGGAAACGGAGACGGACACGTAAAGGCTGTGGTTGCCGTTGTTGCCGCTGAACATCCCGATACCGACGGTTGTGCCGGCGCCTTTTAACGTGCGCGTTACATAATAGTAGCTCGCAATTCCGGTCAGGCCGGACCCGTCGCCGTAGTACTTCGCGCCCGCGGGCAGGTAAATATTGGTAGAGACGTATATCCCGCCGCTTTGCGCGGCCGACGCCGAAGAGACGACTATATTGTTGTTGGTAAACCTCAATTTAGCCGTGTCAACTCCGAGCGACGCGCCACTGGCGGTGAAAGACGAGGCGGTTATACCCGCCGTAAAGGTGCCGGAGGCCGCGTTAATAATGCTGTTGCCGGACATATTCAGGGTTGTTGCGGCCACATGATTGCCCAGATTGTCGCCTATAGCGGAACTGTTTACCCAATCCAAATTTCCCGGGGCGGTCTTTGTTAATAGCTGGCCCGGATTACCGTCGTTTATAAAGATCCTCTGCGCGCTGGTAAAAGTGGAAGCGCCGACAAAATATGCGCCGGAAGAAACGGCCAGATAACCGTTTACTACAACATTGCCGGCGCCGGGAACCATACCGGTGTAGGCGGATTGTGTGGGGCCGAATACGGTAAAACCTTTTATCTCGACATCAGGGCCTGCAGCCGTGCCTACTTGGCCAAAAACACCAAGGTGATTGTCTGCGCGGAGATAACCTTCTACTACCATATCGGATGCAAAGGTGCCGAGTTTATCCACTTCAAGTTTTTCAGCCATCCTCACATCATCGGCTATAGTCATTAGTTTGCCTGCGCCGAAGTCATCCTGGGTGATGGCTGAATTTACATACTTTCTGCTGGTGTCGTTCCATATCGGCACTGTCTTATCATCCACTGATCCGGAGCCGCTGATCATAGCGTCGACTGACACATATTCCAATGCATTGCCGACGGTATTCACACGCAGGACCTTGGCGCCATTGCCGCTAAGGTCGCTTGGCATAATGTTAGCTAATGCGGGCAGATATGCAGCGCCGCCGACCTCGATGCTTCCGGTCACAATGAGCGAGCCGACCGTACCGCCCGTTATCCTGGTGCTAGCGGGTCTTGCCGGGCCTAACACTGTAAGGCCGTAGATCTCAACATCCGCATCGCCGTAAGTCCCATTTGTGCCCTGCACGGTCAGATCATCATCTACCCCAAGAACACTATTACTCATGAAGGCGATCTCGCTGCCGTCGCCGGCGGTAAATCTCGCCGTAACAGTTCCAGCAGTATTATCTTTAGCCTTCACATCGAGGGCGATAGTCGAGCTCGCCACCGTGTTGATGCCGACGCTCTCGCGGGTGGCATCCTGCCCGAACTGGGCAGTACCCTTAACCAGCAAGGTGCCGTCTAAGGTGGTATTCGTTACAACTTCCAGGTTACCAGTGATCTTCGCATCTGACGCTACCGTCACCAGGCCCATACCGTAGTCGAATTCCGACATGCTCGAAGGAACATACTTTCCCTCTGTGGCATTCCACATCGGGATGGCTTTATCAACTATACCGTCAGCTCCACTGCCGCCGCTTACAACGTTGAACAGTAATTGGTACTCGAACAGACCGGTATCGCTATTCTGTACCAAGATCCTGGTGTCCTTGTTCACGGGCATCTGGATCATGGCAGTTTTGTTAATGTACAGCTGACTGTTCAGCGTCATGGAACTGCCATAGATAGTCCCGTCAACCTGTAACCCGCCGCCTATCGCCGCAGAACCTTTAAGATCTTCTGTGATACGCGGGGAACTCAAGGATATTCCGCCGAACATCGAGAAGCCTTTTACCTCAAGATCAGGGTCGCCATATGTGCCGTTCGAGCCCATCACGGTCAGGTCGTCATCTACTCCAAGTTCAGTATCACGCATAAAGACGATTCGCCTATTGCCCTGATTGAAGAACTGAGCCGCATATTTAGTAACGCCATCTTCTTTAGCTTTAACATAGAGGCCGGTATCCGCTTCTGTTTCATGATTGATAGCGACATTGACCGGCGCGCCCGCTTCTCCGATCTGCGAGTCACCTTTGACCAGCAGTTTGGCATCCAAGACGGCATCCTTCTTAACTTCCAATGTTTCATTCATCGCCACATCATCGGCTATCGTCATCATTTTAGCCATACCGAAGTCGCTTTCGGTGATGCTTGAATCAACGTACTTTCCATCAACTTCGCGCCATATTGGCAAATGCAGATCACTAACGGCGCCGCTGCCCGGACCGCCGCCGGTAATCACATTTGACAAAGTTTCATACTCGAACAGACCCGTAGCGCTATTCTGCACCAAGATCCTGGAGTCCTTGTTCACAGCCATTTGGGTCATGGCATCTTTGTTCACGTACAGTTGGCTGTTCAGGGTCAGGGAACTGCCATAGATAGTCCCGCCAACCTGTAGTCCGCCGGCAATACCCACAGAACCTCTCAGGTCCTCCGAGATCAGCCGCATCGCGCCGGTTTTGCCGAACATAGAGAAGCCAAACACCTCAAGGTCAGCGTCCGGCCACGTTCCGTCCGTGCCCAGCACGGTCAGATCATCCTCCAAAAAAAACTCTGTGCCTTGGGCGGCATACGCGTTTCTCATGGGCGCAAGGAAATAAATGAGCAAAACCATCAAAGGGAATATTTTTCTCATAAATTCATCCTAAATCGATCTAAGGCTTCCTTCTCATGCCGCCTACCAACGCTCCTGCGGAATAAATTTTGAGTATGTAACCGCCCGTAATAGCAGACCCGTCTATTGAGAGGGCTACGCCAGGCTCGGGAACCATATTGATACCAAGGCCATCATCAGCTATAGCGTCGCCCAATTGGGCGAGTCCATTGACCGTCACGCTGGAAACAAAAGTGGCGGGGCCGGCTGCGGTAAGATTGGCTTTCAGGTCGGCGTCGCCATAAACATTAAGCTTCCCGTAGAAACCGGCGTTTCCAACGACGGTAGCGCTGCTGTCGACGATCAACTGGCCGCTTAACGCCATGCTCGACGCGGTTATATAACCGGCGTTTTTAACATCAAAAGTCATCATATTCAAAGTGGTGGTGGCTACGTGGCTGCCCAGATTGTCGCCCGGCGCCGCGATATTCTGCCAGACAGCCAGGCCGCTGCCGTCCGAATACAGCACTTTACCCGCCCCAGGGTTCCCGCCCGTTATCTTAACCTGCCCGTTAACTTCCAGCTTCGCCCCTGGCGCCGCAGTACCGATGCCCACATTGCCGCCCACAATAAGATCACTGCTTGTGTTTATAGCATAAATTCCGAACGCCGCCGTTCCTGTTGAGTCGTTTATCGTCCCGTTACCTATGGCTATGCTAGCCGGCGCGTTAGCCTTGGCGTTACTGCCAAGCGCCGTTGAAGACGAAGCCGCATAGGAATACGCCCCCAAAGCGCTGCCGAAAGTTTGATTATTTTGTGAATATGCGCCAATACCTACGGCATAATCTTGATTGTTGGCGGCAAGAACCCCCACGCCTACGCCTGAATTGTAATTATACCCGGCGCCATACCCTACGCCCACACCTTTATTGTTATTACCGGAGGATCCATTCCCAACGCCCACACCATAATTATGATTTTCGTAGGAAAAATGCCCCACACCTACGCCATCAGAGTAATTGTTAAAAGCACCATCACCAATACCCACGCCAAAATCATGGTTGGAATTGGCACTAAACCCCACCCCTACGCCAGAATTGTAATTATCATAGGTAATACTGCCTATCGCTATTCCATATTTGGAGGCGTAATTTTTAGTCGCGTCTATATAAGGCGAAAGGACTATGCCGCCACCTAATCCTGTAAACACTATTGTGGACACATTTATGATCTGATTGCCCGACATATTCAGCGTGGTGGTGGCTATATGGCTGCCCAGATTGTCGCCCGGAGCCGTTATAGTCTGCCAGACAGCCAGGCCGCCGCCGTCCGAAGACAGCACTTTACCCGCCCCAGGGTTCCCGCCGGTTATCTTAACCTGCCCGTTAACTTCCAGCTTCGCCCCAGGCGCCGCAGTACCGATGCCGACATTGCCGGCGCGGACTATCAGGCCTGAAGAAATATCAACGCCGGGAAGTATGGCGTCCGCGGCAGTAAATGAAGTTGTTGAAGAAAACACGTTCACACCGGTGAAAGTCTGGGTGGATGACACATATGCGCCATTTGTCACTGTCTCCGCGTTTGTTGGCAGATTACCTACAGAAGTAGACGGGCCCGCGCGGATGCAACGTACGTGGAAGAAGCCGGGCTTATTGGTAAAGTTAGCATTACCGTTAAAAAATGACTCGTACCATGCCATAGTAGTAGTCGGCACATATTCATTAGAACTCCAATAGTTTGTATTTGAAAAACCTCCGATTACGCTTCTTTGGGCATATAATAAATTCAATTCGTACTTTGACGGTAAATACCAGTCGTCGTAATACTGGCTATCTAGCGTTATGCTGTAATCAGAGCAAACCTGCGCCGCATAATTGCCCTGGTGCTGCATGGTACTTATTATAACGGTGTTTCCTTTTCCGGCGTATATACCGTCAAAATTTGACCCAGTTGTATTTGTATCATTAGACCACTGTATTCCCGTACTCTGGTCAGCTGTCGCGGCAATTAAAACCTGTTTTCCAACCGCATCTACCCAGAATATTATGCCACCGCCATAACTGTCGCCAATTTTAAAGGTATTAGTAGAAACGCCTGTTAATGTAGAACCGTCGCCATAATACTTTGCGGCGGAACTGAAGCCTACTATATAAATATTGCTGGAAACGGAGACGCCTCCGGCAAGAGTGTCCGAGGAGATCGCCACATTATCCGCCAAGCGCAGTTGCGCGGCGCTCATACCCAGGGGCCCTGCGACGGTCATCGATGAAACAGTAAGTATTCCGATAAGTTTAGACGCATTTATGCCGGAGGAGATATTTGCGTCCGTAACCTCGCCATTCCTTATTGCCGCGGTGTAAACACTGTTAATCGCGAGAGAGGAGGCTATTACATCCGTGTTAAGGCTCCCGGTCTGGATCTTATCCGGCGCTATGGCTGAAGCCGTAAGACCGGTAAGCCCCGATCCGTCGCCGAAATATTTGGCGGCGGAACTGAAGCCTACTACATAAATATCGCTGGAAACCAAGATGCCGCCGGCAAGCGCGTCCGAGGAGATCGCTACATTATCAGCCAGGCGCAGATGCGCGGCGCTTATACCCAGTGGCCCCGCTGCGGTAACCGATGAAACGGTCAGTATTCCGGTAAGCTTAGCAGCATTTATGCCGGAGGAGATCTTTGCGTCCGTAACCTCGCCGTTCCTTATTGCAGCGGAGTAAACGCTATTAATCGCGACAGAGGAGGCTATAACATCGGCGTTAAGGCTCCCGGCCTGGATCTTATCCGGCGCTATGGCTGAAGCGGTAAGACCGGTAAGCCCCGATCCGTCGCCGAAATATTTGGCGGCGGAACTAAAGCCGAGAATATACACGTTGGTGGACACGTTCACGCCCGCGCCCAGCATGGCGGAGGCCTCGGAAGAGATGCTCACATTATCATACAGGAGCAGCCGCGCCGCGCTTATCCCGATTCCCGTAGCGGTGTAGGACGACGCGATTATACCGGACGCGAACGCTGCGGAGGACGCCGTCACACCGTAAACGGCGGTGTAATCGGGCGCGCTCAAACGCCCGGTCATCGTGTCCCCGGATTTCAGAACCTTTGTCACATCCGTTCCGGACGCGCCGGTTACGCCCGTCAGCCCCGACCCGTCCCCGTAAAAAGCCCCCGCCGTCACCGCCCCTGAAACCGTAAGGCTGGAGCCGTTTATGAGGTACACATGCGTTGAGGAGATAACGCCGGCCGCTCCAGCGGGCGCCGCCAGATTGTTGGCGAAAGAAGCCGTACCGGAATAAAGCGCGTACGGAACGCTTGTAAGCTGCTCTCTTGGGGTTAGCACCGTATTCTGGACCTTGAGTTCCAGCCACCAGTTGCCCGACGACAGATCCGCGTCCGCCGGCACAGCAAAAGTAGTTTTAAAGAGGCCGGTGGAAATATCCACGCTCTGCGGACCGGTCGTGTGACAAGAGCCTCCGATGAGCGCGTCGCACAAGGATATTTCCACGTTACGGTTGCCGGTGACCGGCTGATTGTTCTCTTTAAGGCGGCCCTGATAGGTAATAAGATTCGGCGCTTGCGCATAAGCGGAGGTGATAAAACAAAACTGTAGCGGCGCAAGAATATACAAAAAAAGAACGATAAGGAAGCGGCGAAGCCCGCCGGCAGGCGCATAAGACGCGAAAGCCGGAATCCAGGGGTATCGAGGACGCTGGACCCCGGCTTCCCCTCCCAGTTTCACGGTGGGGCAGGTCGCCGGGGAGACGTGAAAAACTTCGACGGAACGATGAGAAACATCCTGAAGAGACCTCGACCTTACGTGACCTTTTGGGTTATTCATAAAACCTCAAAGATTTGGCGCTAAAACTTCATGCCCAATGAAAATCTGTGCGCGCTGCCGAGTTCTCCGTAGGGAAGCAGCGCGTAGTCGATACTGATCTGATTTAAAACAAAACCTATTCCCATAAAAAATCCGTACATTTCAGAAAGAGCTGAGGGATCGCCAAAACCTTTACCCAAGATCGCGCTGTGTTGGGATCCGGGTGTCGTTCTATATCCCGCGCGAAACGCGATCAGTTTAAAACCCGTATACTCGACGCCGGTCCTGAATAATGCGGGCGAGTCGTTGGGGAAATCCATTTCCGCCGATAATATCGCCGGGAAGTGGGCGGAAGTTCGCAGTGCGAGACCGGCCCGATAAACCACAGGCAGCGGAAAGCTTTCACTCTCGAATTTAACTTTTGTTCCGATATTGGATACGGAAAGGCCCAAGGTGAGCGGCAGAGTTTTTAAACCATACAGCGCGCCGGCATCCGCGCAAAAGGCCGAAGCCGCGCTGCCCGCAATTCTCTGATGAACGGCTTTGATGGCCGCTCCGGCGGACAGTCTCCCGGTTTTTAGCGCATATCCCCCGGAAAAGGCAAAATCATCGGCCGTGAAATCCGGTTTAATATTACCCATATCGTCCCGGCCTTCCAGCGAACCGGCCGAAAAATATGTAAGTGAAAATCCGGTAGAATTGCGATCGTAAGCCAACTGCGTCAAACCAGTGTCCTGGATATGCCAGGAATGGGAGATCAGGAATTCGCTCGATTTTTTTTCGCCAGGCCCCTGATCTTCCGCTTCGGGTTTAACTCCGGCCAGCCCGGCCGGATTATAATAGATGGAAGAAGCGTCATCCGCGACAGCGACGAACGCTTCCCCCATTCCCAGGGCCCTGGCCCCGAAACCGAGGCTCAGGAACTGCGCGGAAGAACTTTTAGCGGCGCGCGCCGGCGCTCCCAAAGCAAAGAAAACGCCGGCAAAGAAGGCGGCAGCCGCTATTATCTTGCCGTTTTTCATGGTAAAACGCCTCTCATGATATGCGCTGGTCCTTTGATCAAAATTTCCGCCGGGCCGGAGTCGAAACCTACTAAATCCCCCCGCCGCCCTGCTTTTTTATCAGCCGGATCCTGACATCCTTGCTCTTTCCGTCCCGAACGATCTTGAACTCCAGTTTTTTCCCGCTGCCGGCCTCCGCGTTAAGTTTGTCCATGTATTTCCGTATATCCTTGGCCGTAATTCCATTTTGCCAATTACCGACTTCGGAAGCGCTCATGCGCCTGGGCGCGGCTGGAGCCACGCCGGCGTTGGGAACAGTGCTCAGCTGCCCGGCCGCTAAAGACCGTTTACCTGATGAATTTTGGACATCAACATGTCCCTCGTACACCCTGACCGTCAACAGACCGCGCTGCTTTATGTCGGCCTCGGTTCCGCGTATCGAACACGTCGCCGAGGGCGTTATTACGTCTAATTTGGCCATCTTGTGCAGCATTCTAGTCCATACCTGTCCGACATCAAGGCGGATCATTTCTCCGGCCTTGTCATCCTCTTCTATATCGAAGTCCGAGTTTCCATTGATCCTGACCTCGGCGCCGCCTTTTGTGACCAGTGACGCTCTTCCGGACGGGCCGGTCTTGATCTCATCCCCCGCGTAAAGCAGGCCGCTCAGAACTACGGCCGTGAGATCGTTACCGCCGCTTCTCCTCAATTCTACGTCGCCGCGCACATGCACGACGATCGCTTTGATCCTTCCCTCCGCGGCGCAAGAGCACCGCAGGAATAAAACTCCGGGCAGAAGCGCCAGCGCGATCACCGCGGATCTGTTAACATTTCCGAATTTCATCAAATCCTCTCCGGTTAAATTACGCTACCTCACACCCGCGTCCAGTCTTCTGTAATTAACCTTGCCCGGCTCCTTATGTTCGACTTTAAGTATATAGGCCGACGACATAACAACCTTTCCCACAGGCGCCTGAATGTAATAGTAATCTACGGTCAGCCCCTTTTCGGTCATGCGCTTGGAAAGTATGCGTACGGCATCGACCCTGTCCATTGAAGAGGAAATAATTCCGATGACCATATTCTGGGAAAAATCGACCACCGGCGCGGGGGTATCGGACAGCGATTTCCACCGCTTTTCCCAGTCCTTTTGCGAGGTTACGACAAAAGTTTCGGTCTCTTTTGATGCTTCCGTATGTCCGGTCCACTCACCAGGCGTAAGAGCGGCGGGCTTCAGAACTTCAAGGTCCATCCCTGACGACTCAGATGCGGAAGTTTGCGCCGCGGTCTGCCCGGCCTGTACGGTGGTGTTAGGCGCCGAACCGGAAGTTTCATTAATACTCGCGCCGACCAGCGTGGCGTCTCCGTTTACCAGGGCCGCCAAGATGTCGTTAAGTTCCGAGCCCGAACAGTTGCCGCATTCTATAGTTTGGAAAGTGTACCCTTCAAGAGCCTTGAGCGCATCCGGGCCGAGGCGTTTTTTCAGTTCCGCCCAAAGTTCGTCATAGCTCAGTGTATTAGATGACCCGCCGGCAGCTGCATGTCCGCCGGCATCCGTAGTTATCATTGTGGTTTTACAATTATCCGAAAGATTATCGTCGAATATATCCACGCAGGCCGCGGCCAGACTGGAATCCTGGTCCGGCGGCATAACCGCGGTAAAGGGGATTTCGGTACTCTCCCCCGCCATCAGCGTTTGTATATGTTTGGGAGAATCCTGGGCGTTCAGGCCCCCAAGCGACATTTTGAGCCCGATATTAGTTTCCGCGCTGTTCCCGGCGTTATATACGACGGCCTTGAAATGCAGCGGCTGGGTCTTATCACGGAGCGGTTCTGTAAGGCTGAGATCGCTCACGAGGATATTACGGGATTGTGAAGCGGCCTGGTTCCTCAGCGAAAAATTATAGATATTGCTTTGCGAAATAGTATTCCCCGCTGCGTCCAGCCCTTCGATCTTCCAATAATAGACCTGCTGCGGCACGAGTTGTTCTCTGGGACCGGCGGGATACTGAGGATAGCTGAAGAAAGTTTCACCGGCGTTCATCGATTGATGCACGGGATTATACAGTCCGGGATTATCACCGACCGTAATGCGGTATTGGGAAGCGCCGCTCCCGACCCATCTGAAGATAAGAGGCGTATCCGAAAGCCCTGTGGCCCCGGAAGGCGGATAAATGAGCGTGATATTGGGAGAGGAGACCGAGAATCTGGCTTCCTGGGTGACGGTTTCACCGTCAAGAGAGGCCTCGCCGGTAAAAGTGTAGTTGCCGGGAGTAGCATAGAAGCTTGCGATGGCCAGCCCCGAGATTTGCGTCTGACTAAGGCCGGGCGTACCCGGCGCCGCATTGCCCGTGTGAGTGAAAACCGTCGTTCCGGCCGGATTCTTTATTATGAATTTGAAAGCGATCAGGTTAGGACTGCCCACGGCATTGTAAACCTGCTGCCTGAGAGTTATAGTTTCGGAATTAGAAAAAGTCGTCCTCGCTTTTCCTCCGACATCGGCTACCGAGACCGACATGTTCGTGAGATTAGCGGCGGAGGCCGGACTTGACCGGCAAGCGGACAGCAATAAAACCAATAAGATTTTATTCATTTGACCCCGTCTATATAATACAAATAATTTATAATATTTGCACTTGTAAATACGCGAATAATCATAAATATATCATATCTTCACAAAACCTAAGCGCGGGCGTTTTTTCATATCTATAAGATCCGGGACATACCGCCTATCGTATCACGGCCAACTTGCCCGTTTTTACGCGGGTCTTTCCGGTCGTTTGAGATTTAATGTTAAGCTTGTAGAAATAGACCCCGGAAGCCGGCTCGGCGCCTGAAAAAACCCATTTAAACTCGTAAGGATTACCAGTTCCGCTCCACCCTGGGGCATCGCTACGGATCATTTTTACCAGGCGGCCGGCCACATCAAAGACGCTGATCTCCTTAGTAACCGAAGGATCATCGGTAATAAAATGGAACTTCAGCCATCTGCTGGCCGGATCGGGGTATACGTAAACGGAATCACGTATCAGCAGTTCGGATAAGGGACTTACCACCAAATTTTGACCGCTGTTAAGATGCACCGCGAGCGGCGCGCTATCCGGCAATTTTAATTCATAATCGCCCGGAAGAAGGTTCGCTATTTTAAATTCTCCGTTCCCGTCGGCTCTAGCGGTGGCGACAAGCCTGCCCCGCTGATACAATTCGACTTCCTCGGCGGGATACGGCCGGGCTGTCGCGGCCGACGGGCGGACGGCCGCGGTTTGTAATTTATGATTCACTAGCTGTCCCGAGATGCTCGCCAGCTGATACGCGACCGAAAGAGTAAAATCCGAATCGGCATACCCGACCGGGATCCCGTCTTTTGAAACGGAACTGGAAATCCCGTTCTCGATCCAGGTAACCTGTATTCTGTATACTCCCGCGTCCAGGCCGGACAGCACAAAACTGCCGATCCCGTCGTCGATAGTATACGCGAGCGCGGCGCTTTGCGCCGACACGTTAAGCGCCTCGACCAGGACGCCGGTGATGCCCTGCCCCGTCGCGGTCCGCACATGGCCTGCGATCTGGCTGGGCAAAGCTTCTCCGGAGAGCCCGGAGAACTCCGGAGAAGCCGGGGACCAGAGACCGGCGTCGTCTTTCGTCCAGAGCCTGAGGTAGTAGCTCGTGGAATTTGCCAGCCCGGAGATCATATACGTCTGCGTGCTTCCCGGAAGGATCGACGCGGTCGAGATCTGCACCTGGGCCGAGCCGGTGCTGTAGCCGAAACCGGTAAACGTGGCGTATTTAATGGCGAACCCGCCCGCCGCCAGCAAACCTTCCTGTCCGTCATCGCCAGGAAACACCCAGGCCGCGCGCAGTCTGCCGGGGGCGACGGAGGCGGGATCTGTAGACGCCCAAACCCGGACCGTCTGTCCAGGAGGAACGGCGTCGACAAAAGTAAAAGTGGAACCGATCAACCCGAAAGCCGAATAATTGGCCGGGACCGCGGAGTCAAAAGCGTAAGCCGTAACAAAATAATCATGGCCGCTCAGCATATTGCCGCGCAGATAAAGATCCGGCTGAAAGGACCAGTTTACACCGGAAACCGCCGTAAGACTGGAAGACTGTACGGTCCCCCACTCGCTGTTAAAGAAATTCCACCATTTCCCATCGGCTATGCGTTTAACGCCTATTCCTACTCCGGCGAGGCCGCTGGCATCGCCGCCGGCCGAACCTGTTATAGCATCCGGGCAATAAACGGTAGAGAGCGCGGTCGGAGAAGAAAGAGCTACCGCCGGCGGGTCCTGGTCCATAGTGAAAGTCAGCGTGGCGTAGATCAGCGAGTAGCGGTCAAGACTGTCCTTGGCTCTGGCCACCGCCGTGTAAGAGGATCTGTCGACAACTCCGAAAGTGTCTACATTCAGGCTCCAGGCGCGGGTCCCCTCCGCCCTTACCCAGGCGGGCGCATCCGAAGAGAAAGCGCCCGTTAAACCGTTATAATATTTCCCGCCCGCCAGGTCTTTCAGACTGACTTCCACAAAGTTTACGGAGATGTCGTCATTCCCCCCGGCGGCCGAACCTGTCAGCGCCGTCACCGTGGAAAGATAAACCGCCGCGGGCGAAATGAACGATACTCCCGGGCCGCCTACGCGTTTAAGGATCTTGAAGGCGTCCGCAAGCGTAGTCATATTTCCGGCCGCGTCTATAGCTCGCACGCTGATATAATTGGTGGCTCCGGCGGCCAGCTTCTGGAAAGCCACGCTCCAGTCGGCGGTATAGGCTTTTGACGAAACCAGCGTGTCTATGTCGGTCCAGTCCAGCACGGCGGCGTCGGCCGCGCCGGCCGCACCGCTGGCGCTGTATTGTATACCGGCCAGCCCGGAACGCGCGTCAAAGAAATCCACGTTGAACGGACCGGGATCCGAGTCCCGCCAGCCCAAAGGAGACACGGCCCCGTTCACGATGGAGGGCGGAGTGGTGTCGCGTATAACATAGAAAACATCGGCGGCGACGGTGACATTAGGCGCGGCGGCGCGGTCATAAACCCGTACCGAGGCGTACGCGGTAACACCTTCCGTTATAGTCTGGAAGACCGGGAGAGGCAGCTGCCAATCCGCGTCATATTTCTGGGCGTTTATGTCGGTCACCACCTCGGTCCAGCCGGCCAGCGGCGTCCCGGCCATACCAGGCGAAGTCGTCAGCTTAACCTCGAATTTAGACAGACCGGACTCGAGATCCGAGAAATGGACTTTATAATAGCCGCTCGCCGCGCCCCGCCAGACATCGTCTCCCGTCTGCAGATCTATCACGGCAGGCGGTATCGTGTCCGCGCCGGTAAGCGTTCTTTTAAGGCCGAGCTCCAGCCAGGCCGTCTCCCTTAACAGCGCGTCGCGCGCTTTTGCCTCGAAATAGTAAGTCGTCGCAGGGTTAAGCGGGGTTACGGAAACGAGCGCGGACCAGGCGGCCCAGATACCTGTTCCATATTCCTGGCCCAGGAAATCCGGCGAGGTGGAGACATGCAGGAAATATTCCGTGCCGGCCGGGTTGGAATTAGGCAGCCACCGGACCTGGACGGAGAATTCCGTCGCGCCGGCAAAGGTGGAAACCGGATCGAGCTTGGGCGCGTTGGCCCTCGTCAGCGTCGGAGGGAAGTCCGCGTAGACTGATTCCTGTCCCGCGGAATTCAGGGCGGCGGTCTTGAAATAATAAACGCTGTTCGGGGCCAGGGCGTAAACGGTAAAGGATTTCCGGCTGGTAACGGTGGAATAATATACGCCGGCGAAATTATCCGACGAAACCATAATTTTGTAAGAAGTACCTTCCGGATTTACCTCGTCGGTCCAGCTCAGCGTGGCGCTGGCCGCGAAAACTTCGGAGACCCGCGTGTCTGTAACCGGCGCGCTTACGGTGGGAGCGGCGGTGGAATCCACGAAAGACGAATCAAGCGTTTGCTCGCCCAGCGTTCTTACGTGCGCGAAATACACGATGTTGGGCAAAAGTCCGGTAAAAGTATAACTGGTATAGGCGGTAACCGTTGAGACACGGTTCATCGTAAACGCCTCGTCGTTCGCGGCTTCGGCCAGATAGCGGCTGCCGGGCATATTCCCGTTCGTGTTCCAGGTAACGGTCATGCTGGCGGGATAAACAGCGGAGATATAAACGTTTGACGGCGGCTTAGGAGGCATAATAACGGCCGCCAGGTTGGAGAACGGGCTGTAATTACCGGCCTCGTCATTTGTCCATAACCTGAAGTAGCAGGTGGTACCGCTCCATAAGCCCGCTACCTCATAACTTTGCTCCGAAGCGGGCTCCACGCCGCCTGCCGGAACTACCGCGCGGGCGGAGGCGGTCGACCAGAACAGCGGGTCGGCCGCGCTGACCGCGTCCGAAGTATATTGTATTCTAAACGCTGCGCCAGCCGGCAGCATTCCACTGTCGCCGTTATCCCCGGGGGCAAGCCAGCTTAGTTTAACCGCGGCGCTTGCCACCGCCACGCCGGCCAGAGAAGCCACGGCAGCGGGCGGCACATTATCCTGCGTCACAACGGAGATCGCGGACGCGTAGTCGGGCGCTCCGGACCAGTTCAGGCTGGCCGCGCGGAAATAGTTGGTGACGCCTGAGCTAAGCCCGGATACGATGATCGAGGAGAGCCGGGAGTCTATCGTAGCGGAGGACGCGACCGGGCCCGTGAAGTCGGCGGCGGTAGACGCCTGCACCAGGTAGCCTTCGCAGGTCGCGCCGGGAGGAGACGCTGGTAAAGCGTTCCAGCTTACGGCCGCGCTCGTGAAATAAACATCGGTTATCCGGGCCCCCGCCACCTTGTCGGCCAGTGTCGAGACCGAGGAAGCGTTCGAAACATCGGACCAGTTTTGAGCCTTGTCCCGGCTCCAGACGCGCAGATAATAGGAAGTGTTGGGAGCAAGCCCGTCGAACGGAATGACGGCACGGGCGCCGGCCGCCAGGCCGGATGTTGAAACATAAAGATGCGCGCTGTTAAGCGCGGAGTCGTCCGCCGAGGAGGTGCTCCAGACCACGGAATAAGTGGCGTATTCCAGCGCGAAAAGTTCTATTCCGCTGAGTGGGTCGGCCGGCGAGCTAAAGACAGCGTCGCAGGCGGCAGTCGATACGGCGGCTCCGGCCAAGGCCGCCGCGGCGTCAGGCGGCGAGGTGTCCTTGAGAACGCGGAAAGCATCGACCCAGGTGGCCGTATTGGCGGGCACGGCATAGTCCCAGGCGCGTAAAGCAATGTAATTGGCGCCACTCTGCAGCAGCGCCCAACTGCTTTGTGCCACGGCCCAATCCGTTTCATAAGAAGTCGACGCCACATCCGCGGCGAGGTCGGTCCAGGGGATAAGCTGCGTCCCCCCCTTCGCGGGCGCGGACCAGGCCGAGTATTGTACCGTTTTCAGCTTTGCGGCCCAGTCGTAGAAATTGACGTCGTAAACCGCCGAGGAGCTCAGCCACAGCGCGTCATTTACCGTGCCCTGGCGCGCTGGCGGCGTGGTATCCTTGAACACCATAAAAGCGTCCAGGGTCGTAGAGCTGTTAGACGCGCCGTCATAAACGCGCACGCTTATATAGTTGGTCACGCCTTCCGGCAGCAGCGTCCAGAAACCTGAGGGCAGCGGCCAGTCCGCCGTATAGGCATTGCTGCTTATATTAGATACGACATCGGTCCAGTCGGCGGAGATTATCCCGGTCTCATTGGGGCCGGTCGCCGCTTTAACCTGGAACCTGTAGAGCCGGGACCCGCCCGTATCGGTGAAGTCGATATTGTAAGCCCGGGTATTAGTGCTGTACCAGACATGATCTGCCGTCTCGTTGTTAATAATTACCGGCGGGTCCGTCTCGGTAAGCGTTTTTGTGCTCCCCGCTATGACCGCGTAATTCGCCGCCCCGGCCCAGTTCAGCGAACCTACGCGGAAATAATAGGTGGTATCGGCGGGGAGGTTAAGAACGGTAAGCTCGGCGGCTATAGGGGATAAAGTAGCGGAAGAGTAAATGACCCCGGTGAAGTCGGGGGCTGTAGACGCCTGTACCAGGTAGCCTTCGCAGGTAGAGCTGGAAGGCGAGACCGGCGACGGCGTCCACACGACGCTTACGCTGGAAATAAACACGTTCGCGACCTGCGCTCCGGCGACTTGTATGGCTAAAGTGGTTGTCGTAAACACGGTCGTATAATCCGGCTTCCCGGCCCAATTCAGGCTGCCGACCCTGAAGTAATAGGTGGTATTCGCCCAGTCGAGCCCGGAAACGGTAAGCGTAGAATCGAGAGTTGAAAGCGTGGAAGAAGCGTAAACCACGCCGCTGAAATCCGAGGCCGTGGATGCCTGCACCAGGTATCCCTCGCAGGTCGCGCTTGAAGGCGAGAGCGGCCTCGGCGTCCAGTTTACGGTCATGCTTGAAGGATACACATAGGCCACTTGCCCTCCGGCGGCCCCGGAAGAGAGCGTCGCCGCCGTGGTACCGTTCGAAAGCGCGCTGTAATTGCCGACATCGTCTTTTGTCCACAGCCTGAAGTAATAACTTGTATTGGGCGTCAGCCCGGCCGGAGTATAATATTGCTCGATTCCGGGGTTCACGCCCGTAGTAGAGATATTTATCTGCGCGGCGGAAGCGGACCAGAAGAGCGCATTTTGAGCGTCCGCCGCGACAGAGGTGTATTGTATGGTGAAAATGGAATTATTAAGCGCTCCGCCAGTCCCGTCATCACCCGGCGCCTTCCAGCTCAGCATTATAGAGTTCGCGGACGCGGCGGCGGATACTAAGTCCGATACGGCCGCTGGCGCCATAAAATCCGTCACAAAGCTGTAGCTCTGCGACCACGGGCCTGAACTGAAGGAGACTCCGTCCACCGTCCTGACGCGCCAGTAATAGGAGATATCATGAACAAGCGTTACAGTTGAGATATAAGCCCCGTCCGCGGTGGACAGGGCGGGATTGATCAGGATAGGGGTGGAAACGCTTATGGCGATATTGCCGGCGCCGAAATTAGCATCCCCCGCCGAAACCTCCAACGTGAAATATGAACCCGCCCCCAGCCCGGCCGCCGCCGCGGTACTGGGGCCGGTCCAGCTGAAAACTACGGCTGAAGTAGAAACAACGGCGGTATCGCCGGGCAAAGAAGGGGAACAAACAAGCATACCCGCACCTGAGAGCGGCAGATCCGGACTTTCCGCGCTCATGGCCGCGCCGTTGCCGGGGTACAAGTCTGCGGAATAAACAAAACCGATGCAGGAATAGATCAAGCAAACAAAAAGCGACGCGGCAAAAAGCCCTCTTACAACCTCTTTTGAAAAGAGGCGTTTAAGGAGATTTTCAATATTCCCGCATTGCGACATAAAGTCAGTATCCAGTCACCAGTCACCAGTTTCCAGTATCCAGTTGCCAGTGCCCAGTACTGGTCACTGGTTACTGGTCACTGGTTTCCCGCTGTTTCCCACGGCCGCCTTCCATAACCTAAAAACTTCAATTTGTTCGTCACACCGGCGAAAGCCGGTGTCCAGATTTATACAGGGCCTGGATTCCGGCTTCCCTCCTCCGCCGCTGCTGCGAAGGGCAGACCGCCGGAATGACGAAATAATAAAATCCTGCTCAACCCGACAATTTTACGACTTCAACTGAAACTTTCAAGCTAATTACTGCGTTCTTCCAACACGAGCGCCTACGTCCCGGTTACGGGTAGATAGCGCTCCGCCTGCGCTCCTGGCAGACACCGCCGCTTGCGGCGCTGAAGTGTCCCAGCTGCCGCCGCGTGTACCATAACTCGAATCTAAGGGCGCCGGCCAGCCAGCCGGCCAGAATACCGTGCCGTTCCCATTTAAAGGCACGCTAGGGTATGCGCAGTTCAGTACGATCTCGGACACATTGCCGGCCAGGTCGGCTACGCCCCACGGCGAAGCGCCGGTCTGATCCGCCGTGCGGTAAACATCACCGCTCATATATCTGCCCGCGTCCAGCACCTTTTGGGTCATGCCAGCCACGGAATAATTCATGTAATTCCTTGCATGGGTCCCGCTCTCGTTCGGCGGCGTGTAAGTGGTTGTTCCGGGGACGGTGGAATCCCAGGGGTAGGTGCGCGCGTCCGGCGCCAGGTCCCGCGCGGCTTTTTCCCATTCCATTTCAGTGAGCGGGCGCAGCCCGGCCCAGCTCATATAGCTCCACGCGTCCGAGACTGACAGATAATTCTTGACCGCGTTCCTATCTAGCGCCGCGTATTTTAACGGGTAAGCGCCTGTATTTGTAATGTTGTGGCCGAAGGTAGTTTCAGTCGCGTACAAAGCCGCGGCCGAAGCTGACGGCAGGGTATTAAGGAAATCCGCGTACTGGCCCTGTGTTACTTCATAGCGTCCGATGTAAAAGCCGTTGTAACCGTTGGGCCAGCCAACCGGCGCGTTGAGGGGCAAATTGTTAGCGCCATTGCCGGCGGCAATTCCCGGGCCGGTAACGGTAACCGGCGCTCCGCCGCCATAGTTATTATTAGCGACGCTCCCCGCTCCGGCGGCATCGTAAACAAAAGCTCCCTGCGGGACCTTCACCATTGAGATCGCGAACACCTTCACCCGCGCGGCGGCGGCGCTCACGCCGTCGGCCGTGTAATTCCAGACCACGCTTGCCGTGGCCTGCCACAGCGCATAATTCGCCGTATGGTTTATGAACGCGCCCTTATGGTCAGAAGCAATACTCAGCGCGCCGCCCGCCCCGACGCCGCCGCCGGTTGCCAGAGTGGCGTGGTTCCAGGTGCCGTCTGCCCCGGCCTGCGTCGAAAACTTTACAAAGATCCAGTCCGCAGTGTTATAATTGCCCCCATTCAGCGTGGTCCCCGTGGATACGTTATTTTCCCTTATGGTGAAATTGACCGTCACATCCAGGCTACCGGCGCGTGAAAGCGAAACACTATTTACGGCCAGGTTGTTCACCGGCGTTGCGGCGGCGGCTTCGCCCGTGGTGAAGCTTGCCGGTGAAGACCAGTTCCCGAAAGCGCCTGTTTCAACCGTTTTGGCCCGGACGCGCCAGAAATATTTTGTATTGGCGTTAAGACGTAAAGTTCCCGTGCTGTAGAAAACGAATGTGGCCGTGCTGTTATACAGATAGGCGTCGTTCGCGGTTGAAACGGTCCCGTCCTGCCCCGAGAACGCACCCGCGTTGGAAAACACCTGGGCCGCGCTCTGGTCAAGATCATAAAGCGGCGCGCCGCCCTGGGAATTCATTGCCGCGGCGGTATCTATCTGGTAGTTATACTGCGCCGGCGAAACGGCGTCCAGAGCTATAGCGTGCAGCCCCGGGCTTTGAGAAACCCCGGCCGCCCCGTCCTCGGGCGAGACCGGCGCGACAGTTATCAACGGCCAGTCGATATAATTTGCGGGGTCGTTTTCATAGTTCGGGCCCAGCTTCGGCCCCGCGGAATTGCGCATCATAATACGCGAGCCGGCGGCCAGCAGGCTGCCGTTAACGTTCACGGCGATGTTCGCGCTGTTGAACGCGGCCCCGGTGAAAGTTGAGATGAACGATCCGCCCAGGAAATTGACAGCAGTGGCGCCGGGGGTAAGCGAACTGAAAGTTATACTGGAAACGGACAAGACCGCACCGGCGCTCTGCGCGGCGATATTGAGCCCGTATTTGCCGCCGGTTATAGTATTGGAAGAAAGATCTATGACACCGGAATTATTCACGTCAAGATAAATACCCGCGCCTTGGGAACCGCCGGTTATAGTATTGGACGAGAGCGAAAGGCCGACGGACCCGGCTCTCAAGAACAGGGCGTTGGAGGCGATAGTATTCCCCACCAGGGCGCTGAAGTTGATCTGCGCGCCGATAGAACCGGTAATATAGCCGGCCGTCGCGCCGGTCATGGTGCTTTGTCCGACGGCGTTCGACGCCCCTCCGTCCAAGTAGAAGCCATTGCCGCCGCCGCCGTCATTATTGCCGCCGCCGCCGGCCATCATGCTTTGAAGAACGGTGTTGAATGAGCTTCCGGTGACATACAATCCATGACCGCCGCCGGGGCCTACGCAGCCGCCGCAACTGAGGCCGCCGGCCGCGCCTGTCAGGATGCTCCGGCTGATAGTATTGTAATTGCCGTTCGATTCCAACAGCGCGCCGTTTCCGCCGGCTTTAGTGCCGCCTTCACAGCTGCTGGCGCCGCCAAGCCCGCCGGTCAAAACGCTTTGATCGATGGCGTTCGAGGAACTTGCGGTAACGTAAACCCCGTTGCCGCCGCCGCCGTGCCAGGCATCGCAGGTGACGCCGCCGGCGCCACCGGTAATAATACTCTGCTGGACGCTGTTTAACAAGCTTCCCTGGAGATATAGTCCATGGCCGCCACTGTTATCGCCGGTGTCCGCGCCGCCGACGCCGCCGGTAATCACGCTTTGGCTGATAGTGTTAGACGAACTGCCGAACATGAACAAGCCATTACTGCCGTTGCCGCCCGCTGGATTGCCGCCCGTAAACGTACTTCTGTAGATCGAGTTGGAATTAGAATTGGAGAAATACGCGCCGTGCCCGGTATTATTCTTTGCGACAAAGCCGGTGACCGTGTTGGAGGACGCTCCGGCAAGGTATAAGGCGTAATATGCGGCGCTGTTCACCTGGGCGGAACTGTAAGATACCGTCGCGTTTACGCTGCCCGGCAGGTAGAAGCCGTAAGCGTTCTGTACCGTCACGCTTGTGTAGCTCGCAACGGTCCAGCTTGATAAGGCTAGGCCTGCTACCGATATCCTGCCGCCCGCGTCCTGCACATTTACGCCGGAGATAGCGGCCATAGGCGAGGAAACCAAAATGCCGTATTGAAGCGCATTGGTCGGAACGATATTAATACCCTGAACAGCTACGCTGGCGTTACGGATCTGGAACGCGGCCGCCGCGCCCGCCGGCGGATCCACCACCGGGGCCGAACTGACAAAAGTCGGGTCCGCCATTATCTTCAGCTGGTAGCCGTTAGTGGTAAAGCCCTGCACCGTCACCTGCTCGGAATAGGTCTGGGTGTCGCTTATCACCACGCAAGCGTCACCGGTGAGGTTGTGGTTAAAATCGTCAACCGCGTCCTGAATAGAGATATAGCCGCCGCTTCCGTCCTGCTTAACGGTTACACCCGTCGCGCAGCCGGGCAGGGCCGGGAATTCCGCACTCCATAGCACCTTCGCATTCGGATCATAAGCGTAAGCTTTGCCCCACAAAGGGCCCAGGGGCGCCGTGGTCTTATGGAATACGAGAGCTAGTCCGGCATCGCTTCCTTCCACGCGCACATTATAAGCGGAGTCGTAGCCGGCTGAGGAGCGCGACAAGTTGAATGCCACATTGTAGAAAGTGGCGTCGGAAGTTAGGTCCCGCGCTGTAAGATAAGTGTTGGCGCCGGAAGCGAAGCCAAGGTAGTCAAAAGTGGAAGATGAAATAGCCACGCCGGCCGAACCGGAAAGCTGTATGCCGCCCTGGTCCATATTGGTGAAGGATGAGAAGAAAGCGGTGAATGCGCCGGAGTCGACGAAGGTATAGTAAGCGGAGGAGGCGCTTAACCGGTCCACCAGAGTGTTAGCCGTGCCGTCGCTCTTGCCGCGCAATACGATACCGCCTGTTGCGTCCATTTCAAGTTTAGAGCGGCCATTGTTGAAAGTTGCGGCGCCGGAGCCGAACAGCAGTTTCTTTTGGATATTAGCGTCGTTCGAAGCGGCCTCGGTAACAAAATCCAGCGCATCGTCCGCGTCCAGCGCGGCGCCCACCGTAAGCCGGAAATTCACCTTGCTGTTTACAAAATCGTGATGCCCTGAGACGCCCTGGGTGAATGTTCCCAGTACGCCCGAAGCTGAGCCAGTGACTGTCCATGAATTTCCGCCGGTGTGTTTAACAGTTATAAGCTCCGAAAGCGTCGCCGCATCATTAGTCACCACGTTAGTGATTGAATGTCCCGTGCCCCGCATCAGCTTAGGCGTGGTATTGGTTGAACCATATAGCTGCTGCGCGTGATCCAGCGTCAGAGTTGAGCCCGCCAGCTGGTAATTGCCCCAGATGCGCACCGTACCGGTATCAGCGTCCTGGTTATAAGAGATAAGTGAAGCCCCGGCCACATCCATGCCCGCCGGGGAAATACCCACAGCCGGGTTCACGCGCACGCCTTTAAGGACCAGGGTTTCAGGTGTGGCGGGAGTACCGGGCGCAAAGTATATCTCGGCGGTGGTATTCTTCAAACTGAGACCGGCTACATCATAACCTAAATTACCATTAACAAATGTGTTGTTGGATGCGCGGTCGGCGTAAATGCCGGAGTTTGAGTTGGAGTAGACATTGTTCCCGCTCAAGGTATTGTCGGAGGAGTTACCGAGGTCAATGCCGTAGAAATTGGAATAGGAGTTGTTCCCGGTCAGAGTGTTATTGGTGGAGTACCAGAGGTGGATGCCGCTGACTGAATTGGAGTAGAAATTATTCCCGGTCAGTGTGTTGTTAAAGGAACTATCGTGGTCAATACCATAGCTTAAATTGGAGTAGGAATTGTTCCCGGTCAGAGTGTTATTCTGGGAGGAGCCAGTGAGATAACTGCCACTGCCTGAATTAGAGTAGAAATTATTCCCGGTCAGCGTATTATTGGAGGAGCTCTGAAAGCCAATGCCGACTCCTATATTTGAGTAGGAATTGTTCCCGGTCAGCGTATTTGCAGAAGAGGTGTTAAGGAATACTCCATGGTAGCCATTGCGTATGGTTGAACTTGAAATTGAACCATGCGTTCCCGGACCGTCAAAGGTAATGCCGTATTTAGAGGCAAGATTTGCGCCCAGGTAAGCGAATTCGCCTTGGGTTAGCGCGAAGCTGGTGGCGTTCTGGGCGAGGTTTTGGATATAGGCGCTGTTGCTGTTAACATCAGTGCCTGAGGATCGCACCAGAACATTACGCGTAAGATTACTTACTATGATGGGCGTACCCGCCGTAAGCGTCCGGGCCGTGCCCAGTGCTCCCCCCGACCAGTTGACTGTGTAGGGATTACCGCCGGTGATGCTTGTGATAGTGCGGCTATCGGTAGTGGCAGTACCGTTGCCCGTGGTTGGGCCTATAGTAATAACATCCCCAGCCTGCCAGCCGACGACCGAAGTGGAGCCGTAAACCGTCAGGCTGGTATCCCCAGTGCCGATACTGGCGCCGGCGAACGCGTACGGCGTTTTGGTGGAACCGCGCACGGTGAAGTTGCCGCCATTGTTAACGATAAGCCCGTACTGCCCGGCCGTGGCGCCGTAAGCCAGCACCAGTTGGGAGTTGATAGCCGTCGGGATAACATTCGCCTCCGTGCCGTAATCAAGCGTGCCGCCGGGGTTAACATTGATATCACCGCCCACCAATGTCCAGCTTGAACTCACCACCCGGCTGGCTTTTAAGGTTCCGTTAATAGTGGCGGTGGAGGAAACCGCCGTCATGGTGTCTATGGTTACAATATGCCCGGCGGCCACAGTAACGGTGTTGCAGACAGAAGGTATGGCCCCAAGGTCCCAGGTCTCGGCGGCGGACCAGGAGCCGGACTGTACGCTGGTAAGAGCCCCGCAGTTTATCCAGGTGACTTTGCTGTTAAGGTCCCTATCGAACTTCTCACCCCAAAGTGCGTTTGCCGGGGTAGTGAAGGTCCAGTTAAGGTTGTTATCCGAACCCTCCACCCACACATTGTAGGCCGAGGAATAGCCCGCCGACGAGCGCGAAAGCGAAAAATTCACATTATCTAAAACGGCATTTGAGCTAAGGCTGCGCGCGGTGATGTAGGTATTGGTACCGGAGGCGAAGCCCAGGTAGTCAAAAGTGGAAGACGAAATAGCCACGCCCGCCGACCCCGAAAGCTGTATGCCGCCCTGGTCCATGTTTGTGAACGAAGAGAAAACGGCTGTGAACGCGCCCGAGTCCACAAAAGTGTAGTAGGTAGAACCGGAATCCAGCCGGTCAACCAAAGTGTTTGCGGTGCCGTCGCTCTTGCCGCGCAGGACTATACCTCCTGTCGAGTCAACTTCAAGTTTTGAGCGGCCGTTGTTAAAGGTTGAAGCACCGGGGCCGAACAGCAGTTTCTTTTGCCGGTTGGCATCGTTTGAGGCGGCCTCGGTCACAAAATCCAGCGCATCGTCCGTGTTCAGCGCGGGGCCGACCGTAAGCCGGAAATTCACTTTGCTGTTTACAAAGTCGTAATGTCCGGAGACGCCCTGTGTGAACGTCCCCAGTACGCCAGAAGCTGAGCCAGTGACAGTCCATAAATTGCCACCGGTGTGCTTAACCGTTATAAGTTCAGAAAGCGTAGCCGCGTCATTAGTAACCACATTAGTGATTGAATGCCCCGTGCCCCGCATCAGCTTGGGAGTGGTATTAGTGGAGACATATAGCTGCTGCGCATGATCCAACGTCAGCGTGGAACCAGCCAGTTGGTAATTACCCCAGATGCGCACCGTGCCGGTATCCGCGTCCTGATTATAAGAGATAAGCGAAGCCCCAGGCACATCCATGCCAGCCGTTGAGATACCCACAGCCGGGTTCACGCGCACGCCTTTAAGGATCAGGGTCTCAGGCGTGGCGGGAGTACCGGGGTAAAAGTATATCTCGGCGTTGGTATTCTTCAAACTAACGCCGGCGGCATCATAACCTATATTGCCATTAATAAAGGTATTGCTGGATGCGTAGGCGGAGAAAATGCCAAAGCCTACATTGGAGTAGAAATTGTTCCCGGTCAAGGTGTTATTACTGGCGGCGGATTGGAGGAGAATACCATAGCGTCCATTGGAATAGTTATTGTTCCCGGTCAGGGTGTTATTATTGGAGACGTTCTCCAGATCAATGCCATCAGAAGAATTGGAGTAGGAATTGTTTCCGGTCAGGGTGTTATTATTGGAGGCGGAATAGAGGTAAATGCCGATAGATGAATTGGAGTAGGAATTGTTAGCGGTCAGGGTGTTATTGGAGGAGTAATTGAGGTCAAGGCCATCTATTAGATTGGAATAGGAATTGTTGTTGGTCAGGATGTTATTGGAGGCATTCAGCAGATTAATGCCGATAAAATTGGAGTAAATATTATTCCCGGTCAGGGTGTTATTGGAGGCGTCCCGCAGGTAAACGCCGTTATCCGAATTGGAGAAGAAATTATTCCCAATCAAGGTAATCAAGAAAGAAGCGTTAAGGAATATCCCCTCTTGGCCGTTGCGTATAGTTGAACTTGAAATTGAACCTTTTACTAGGGAACCATTAAAGGTTATGCCATATTTCCCTGCGATATTAGCGCCAAGGTAGGCGAACTCGCCTTGGGTGAGCGCAAAGCTTGTGGCATTCTGGGCTAGGTTTTGGATATAAGCGGTATTGCTGTTTGTATCTGTTCCCGAGGACCGCACCAGCACATTGCGCGTTAGATTGCCCACTATAATAGGGCTGGTGGCGGACAGCGTCCGAGCCGTGCCCAGCGCCCCCCCCGACCAATTGACTGTATATGGATTACTACCGGTAACACTTGTAAGGGTGCGGCTTGAGGTGGTGGTCACGCCATTGCCGGTAGTCGGACCTATGGTAATCACATCACCCGACTGCCAGCCGACAACCGAAGTGGAGCCGTATACCGTCAGGCTGGTGGCCGCCGCACTGATACTGGCACTCGCGAACGCGTATGGGGTTTTGGTGGAACCGCGCACGGTAAAGTTGCCGCCGTTGTTAACGATAAGCCCGTACTGCCCGGCATAAGCGCCAGTGGCAAGCACCAGCTGGGTGTTAATGGCCGTCGGGATAGTGTTGTCCTCCGTGCCGTAATCAAGCGTGCCGCCGGGGTTAACATTTATATCACCCCCAACCAAAATCCAGCTTGAGCTAACCACACGGCTGGCCTGCAAGGTTCCATTAATGACCGTGCCCGAGGAAACCGCTGTCATGGTATCTATGGTTACGGTAGTCCCGGCGGCAATAATAACCGGGCTGCATAAAGAAGGGACAACCCCCATGTCCCAGGTAGTGATAGAAGACCAGAGCCCCGTCGCAACGCTTATTCTTGTATCACAGGCATGTTCAGGCCAGTCAACATAGCCAAATGGGTCGTTCTCCAAAGTGGGCCCGTCCTTGAGCCCGCTGGAATTGCGTATGGTAATGCGCGAGCCGGACGCCAGTAAACTGCCGTTAATATTTTTGGTTATGCTAGAACTGTTAAACCCTAGCCCGGTGAAGGTTGAGACGAATTGCCCGCCCAGGAAGTTAATAGCTGTGGCCCCGGCGGTAAGGCTTTGGAAAGTTATGCTGCTGATATATAGCGCGGCCCCGGCCGTCTGCGTTGCAATGTTTATTCCGTACGATCCGCCGCTGATAGTATTTGAGGTAAGCGTTATTGCGCCGGAGTTGTTCGCGTCCAGATAAATTCCCGCGCCCTGCGCCCCGCCGGCAACGGTGCTGGAAGAAAGCGTCAAATTGAGGCTGCCACTGGATAGCCACAATCCCCAGCCGGAAGAATAAGTTGAAAGCACTCTGTTGTCCCCCAACGTAGTGCCGGTGGACGCGAACACGTAAACCGCGGTCGAACCCTGTATATAATTGGTAACGACGGTATTGGAGGAGGCTTGGTTAAAGAAAAGTCCCACGCCTGTGGTGCTGGTCATAGTACTATTGCTGATGCTGTTGAACTTTGCGCCGCTGCCGCCGAACACCGCTCCATAATACCCCGAGAAATTACTCTGACTGGCGGTGTTATACGAGCCGCTGCTGTAAAAACCGAAATACCGCGAGTCGCTCATTAAACTTGTGATAGTGCTAAAACTCACTGCATTATAATTTGAATCTAAATCCATACTAATGCCATTTGCCCCAGCCATCACCATATTGGATAAGGTAGTGCTTGACGCGTTAAAAAGGCCAATAACTGCAGTGGCACTTGACACTCCTGTGCTGCCTGTTCCTGGCACACCCCCGTAAATAGTAAAAGAACTGTGAGTCACCGAGTTGTTTTGTCCCTGACTAATATAAATAGGGTAACCACGTCCACCATGATACGGGGGATTGGGACCTCTACCTCCCTCACCACCGCCGCCACCACCACCACCCAAGCTACCATTCCCACCATTGCCGGTTGCAGTGATAGTGATTCCAGATAGTGTATTAGATGATGCGTTAGATAAATATAAGGCATAAGCGGAACCACCTGTATGATACCCCCCCCCGCTCAATCCACCACCACCACCGGTATAATACCCATTTCCACCAGAGCCATTTGCAGTAATGGTAATTCCTGTTAGTGTATTCGAAGAGGTATTGGATAAAGAGAGCGCATAAGCAGTACCCCCATTAGCCACACCTCCACCTCCACCACCCAAGCCGCCGCCACCACCAGTGCCAGACCCTGTACTATCACTACCATTCCCAATTGCAAAAATTGTAATTCCAGACAACAGATTTAATCCGCCATCAACTATATAAATGCCATATGCATCACCTCCAGCATAATAGCCGCTCTCGCCACCACCGCCCAACCCTGCACCATAACCACCGTAATGACTACTTGTATAAACACCACCTCCGCCACCTCCTGGAATTATGGCAATTGAGGTCAATCGGTTTCCGATTCCGCCATTAATAGACACAGCATAAGTAGCTCCGCCATTGGTTGAATTAACATTTGGCGTATTCCCATTCCCGCCCGTAATCGTGCTTAATAAAACTTCGTTATTGTTACCATATATAGCCAGACCTGTAGATGCCAAAGTTGATAAGCCATAACGGCCAGTGCCATAACCATTATTTGTGATAGAACTCATCGTCACCGTATTGGATGATCCAGTCAGTATGAGTGCGTATGGGGAATACGCCACCGATATTGTTGATCCACTTATTGTGGTGAAGCTTGACACCCATGCGCCAGCCACAGAAACATTGCTCCCGCCTACGATTGCCAATGAGCTTAATTGCGCATATGATGAGGAAACATAGATCCCGTACGGGACCGTATTGGTAGAAACGACGCTTATCCCTTGTACGGTCACGCTGTCGTTCATTATCCGGAACGCGGCGGTGGACGCGGCAGGCGGGTTGATCACCGGCGCGGAACTGACGAAAGTCGGGTCCGCCATTATCTTCAGCAGGTAGCCGTTAGTGGTAAAGCCCTGCACCGTCACCTGCTCGGAATAGGTCTGAGTGTCGCGTATCACCACGCAAGTGTCTCCGGCGAGATTGTGGTTTAAAGCGTTAACCGCCGCCTGAATAGAGCTATAACCGTCGGTCCCGTCTTTCTTAACGCTTAAACCCGACGCGCAGCTGGGCACGGACTGATATTCCGTATTCCATTGCACCTTCGCGTTCGGGTCATAATCGTAAGCTTCGCCCCACAAAGGGCCGGGGGACGCCGCGTTCTTTAAGAATACAAGGGATAGTCCGGCGTCGCTTCCATCCGCGCGCACATTATAGACGGAGTCGTAGCCGGCTGAGGAGCGCGACAAGTTGAATGCCACATTGTAAAAAGTGGTGTTGGAGGTGAGGTCGCGTGCCGTGATGTACGTATTGGTGCCGGAGGCGAAACCAAGATAATCAAAGGTGGAAGATGAAATAGCCACGCCCTTCGAACCGGAAAGCTGTATGCCGCCCGGGTCCATATTAGTGAACGAGGAGTAAACTGCGGTGAAAGCGCCGGAATCAACGAATGTGTAATAAGTGGAACCTGCGTCGAGCCAGTCTATCAGTGTATTGGCGCTGCCATCGTTCTTACCGCGCAGAACTAGGCCGCCCGTAGAGTCCACTTCAAGCTTTGAGCGGCCATTATTGAAAGTTGATGCCGCCGGGCCGAACAGCAGTTTCTTTTGGATATTGGCGTCATTCGAAGCGGCCATGGTCACAAAATCCAACGCATCGTCAACATTCAGCGTGGAGCCAACCGTAAGCCGGAAATTAACCTTGCTGTTTACAAAGTCGTGATATCCGGAGACGCCCTGGGTGAACGTTCCCAATAAGCCTGAAGACGAACCCATGACCGTCCATAAGTTGCCGCCGGTGTGTTTAACGGTGATAAGCTCCGAAAGGGTAGCCGCATCGTTAGTAACCACATTAGTGATGGAATGCCCCGTGCCGCGCATCAGTTTGGGCGCGGTATTAGTGGAAACATACAACTGTTGCGCATGGTCCAGCGTAAGGGTGGAACCCGTCAGCTGGTAATTACCCCAGATGCGCACCGTGCCTGTATCCGCATCCTGGTTATATGAGATAAGCGAAGCGCCGGGAACGTCCATACCTTCTACGGAGATACCAACGAATGGATTCACGCGCGCGCCTTTAAGTATCAGGGTTTCAACTTCAGTACCTGGATCAAAATATATCTCGGCGCTGGTATTCTTCAGGCTGCCGCCGGCGGCGTTATAGCCTATATTGCCGTTAATAAAGGTATTGCTCGATGAATTTATGGTATAAATGCCGTAGGAATTGGAGTAGCTATTATTCCCGATTAGGGCGTTATTGGAGGAGGCGAGGATAATGCCGGCGTTTCCATTAGAGTAGAAATTATTCCCGCTCAGGAGGGTATTGAAAGCGTTATCGTAAATGCCGCAGTTTGAATTGGAGTAGGAATTGTTTCCGATAAGGGTGTTATTGTAGCCAATGATGCCAATGCCGTGTTGGGTATTGGAGTAGGAATTATTCCCGGCAAGGATGTTATTTGAGGCATTCTGGAATTGAATACCGTCGGGTGAATTGGAGTAGGAATTGTTACCGGTCAGGGTATTATTGTCCGAGGAAAAGAGGTAAATGCCGATGCTTGAATTGGAGCAGACATTGTTGCCGGTAAGGGTGTTATTGGAAGCGGCAAAAAGGTAAATGGCGTACTGTGAATTGGAGTATAAATTGTTCGCGGTCAAAGTGATTTTAGAAGAGAAATTGATGGATACGCCGTAGGAGCCGTTGCGGATGGTTGAACTTGAAATCGAGCCGTGCGTTCCCGAACCGTCAAAGGTTAGCCCTAATTTTCCGCTGGCATTAGCGCCGAGGTAAGCGAATTCACCTTGGGTTAGCGCGAAGCTGGTGGCGTTCTGTGCCAGATTTTGTATATAGGCGCTGTTGCTGGTAACATCAGTACCAGAGGATTGCACCAGAACATTGCGCGTGAGATTCCCCACAATGATAGACGTGCCGGCTGTAAGCGTCCTGGCCGTGCCCAGTGCTCCACCTGACCAATTGACGGTATATGGGTTGCCGCCGGTTACGCTAGTAATCGTGCGGCTTGAGGTAGTGGTCACGCCGCTGCCGGTAGTCGGACCTATGGTAATAACATCCCCCGCCTGCCAGCCTACAACCGAAGTGGAACCGTAGACCGTCAGACTGGTGTCCGAGGCGCCGATACTGGCGCCGGCGAACGCGTACGGCGTTTTGGTGGAGCCGCGCACGGTGAAGTTGCCGCCATTGTTTACTATAAGTCCGTATTGTCCGGCCGCGGCGCCGTAGGCCAGCACCAGTTGGGAGTTAATAACCGTCGGGATAACATCAGCCTCCGTGCCGTAATCGAGCGTGCCGCCGGAATTTACGTTAATATTGCCGCCCACCAAAGTCCAGCTTGAACTTACCACCCTGCTGGCTTTTAAGGTTCCGTTAATAGTGGCGGTGGAGGAAACAGCAGTCATAGTGTCTATTGTTACAGTATGCCCGGCGGCGATGGTAACGGTGTTGCAGGCCGAAGGGATGGCCCCAAGGCTCCAGGTCTCGGCGGCGGACCAGGAACCGGACTGTACGCTGGTAAGCGCCCCGCAGTTTATCCAGGTGACTTTACTGTTAAGGTCCCTGTCAAACTTCTCCCCCCAAAGAGCGCCAGCCGGGGTAGTGAAGGTCCAGTTAAGGTTGTCATCCGTACCCTCCACCCACACATTATAGGGGGAGGAATAGCCCGCCGACGAGCGCGAAAGCGCAAAATTCACATTATCTAAAACGGCGTTAGAGGTTAGACCGCGCGCCGTGATGTAGGTATTGGTGCCGGAGGCGAAACCCAGGTAGTCAAAAGTGGAAGACGAAATAGCCACGCCCGCCGACCCCGAAAGCTGTATGCCGCCCTGATCCATGTTTGTGAACGAAGAGAAAACGGCGGTGAATGCGCCTGAGTCAACAAAAGTGTAGTAGGTGGAACCGGAATTCAGCCAATCGACCAAAGTGTTTGCGGTGCCGTCGCTCTTACCGCGCAACACAATGCCGCCTGCTGAGTCTACCTCAAGTTTAGAGCGGCCATTGTTAAAGGTCGAAGCGCCGGGCCCGAACAAGAGCTTCTTTTGCCGGTTGGCATCGTTAGAAGCTGCCTCGGTAACAAAATCCAGCATATCGCCCGTGCTCAGCGCAGCTCCCACCGTAAGCCTGAAATTCACCTTGCTGTTTACAAAGTCGTAATACCCGGACACGCCCTGCGTGAATGTTCCCAGGACCCCGGAAGACGACCCTGCGACGGTCCAAGAGTTTCCACCGATGTGTTTAACAGTTATAAGCTCAGAAAGCGTAGCCGCATCGTTAGTATACACATTGGTGATGGAATGTCCCGCGCCCCGCATCAGCTTGGGCCCGGTATTAGTAGAAACATATAGCTGCTGCGCGTGGTCCAAAGTCAGTGTGGAACCGGCCAGCTGGTAATTGCCCCAAATGCGCACCGTGCCGGTATCCGCGTCCTGGTTATATGAGATAAGCGAAGCCCCGGCCACATCCATACCTTCCGTGGAGATACCCACGGCAGGGTTCACGCGCGTGCCTTTAAGGATCAGGGACTCGACCTCAGCACCTGGATCAAAATATATCTCAGCACCGGCATTATTCGCACTGACGCCGCCGGCGTTGTATCCTATATTGCCGTCAATAAAGGTGCTGCCGGATGAATTAATTGCGTAAATGCCGATAGATGAATTGGAGTAGGAATTGTTCCCCGTCAGGGTGTTGTTGGAAGAGCTAGAGAGGCTAATGGCGCCGCTATTGGAGTAGGAATTGTTCCCCGTCAGGGTGTTGTTGGAAGAGTTATAGAGGCTAATACCGTAGATCGAATTGGAGTAGATATTGTTACCCGTCAGTGTGTTATTATTGGAGGAGGAATGGAGGGAAATGCCGTAGTTGCTGGAGTAGATATTGTTCCCGGTCAAGGTGTTATTATTGGAGGCGGAATAGAGGTAAATGCCGATAGATGAATTGGAGTAGGAATTGTTCCCCGTCAGGGTGTTGTTGGAAGAGTTATTGAGGCTAATGCCGTCAAATAAATTGGCGTATAAATTGTTCCCCGTTATGGTGTTATTATTGGAGGAGGAATTGAGGTAAATGCCATAGATAGAATTGGAGCAGGAATTGTTCCCCGTCAGGGTGTTATTATTGGATGAGAAATTGAGGTAAATGCCGACAGATGAATTGGAGTAGAAATTGTTACCAGTCAGCGTATTTGTGGAAGAGGCGTTAAAGTATATTCCGTCATAGCCGTTGCGCATGGTCGAATTTGAAATTGAACCCTTTACCAGGGAACCATTAAAGGTTATGCCATATTTTCCTTCGATGTCAGCGCCAAGGTAGGCGAACTCACCGTAGGTAAGCGCGAAGTTGGTGGCGTTCTGGGAGAGGTTTTGGATATAGGCGGTGTTGCTGTTTATATCGGTTCCCGATGACCGTACCAGCACATTGCGCGTCAGATTACTCACTATAATAGGGCTGGTGGAGGACAGCGTCCGGACCGTGCCCAGCCCCCCCCCCGACCAATTGACGATATATGGGTTGCCGCCGGTTACGCTCGTAATCGTGCGGGTTGAGGTTGTAGTCACACCGCTACCCGAGGTTGGACCTATAGTAATCACATCACCCGCCTGCCAGCCGGCAACCGAGGTGGAGCCGTATACCGTCAGGCTGGTGGCCGCCGCACTGATACTGGCACTCGCGAACGCATACGGCGTTTTGGTGGAACCGCGTACGGTGAAGTTGCCGCCGTCGTTAACGATAAGCCCGTACTGCCCGGCATAAGCTCCCTGAGCAAGCACCAGCTGGGCGTTAATACCCGTTGGAATGACATCGGCTTCATTGCCGTAATCAAGCGTACCGCCGGGGTTAACATTAATATCACCTTCCATCAAAGTCCAGCTTGAGCTAACCACACGGCTGGCCTGCAAGGTCCCGCTAATAACCGTGCCCGAGGAAACCGCGGTCATAGTATCTATGGTAACGGTGTGCCCGGCGGCGATAGTAACCGCATTACAAGCGGAAGGCACGAAGCCCAGGTCCCAGGTGAGAGCGGAAGACCACGGCCCGCTCTGGACGCTGGTTATCGGATCGCACATAGTATTCAGCCACACAACCTTGTTTGAGGTGCCCAATTCGCTGTCATAAGCCTCCCCCCACAGCGGACCCAGCGCCGTTGCCGGTCCGCGCATAGACCAGGCCAGGCCAGAATCGTCGCCCTGCACGCTCACATTATAGACGGAGGAATATCCCGCCGAAGAGCGCGAAAGACCGAAAGTGAGATTGTCTAAAGCGACGTTTGAGGTCAGATCGCGCGCCGTGATGTAGGTATTGGTGCCGGAGGCGAAGCCCAGGTAGTCAAAAGTTGAAAAGTAAATAGCCACGCCGGCCGAACCCGAAAGCTGTATGCCGCCCTGGTCCATATTGTTGAATGAAACGAAACCGGCGGTAAACGCGCCTGAATCCACAAAAGTGTAGTAATTGGAACCGGAGTTCAGCCGGTCGACCAAAGTGTTTGCTGTACCGTCCATCTTACCGCGCAGGACTATCCCGCCGGTTGAGTCCACCTCAAGCTTTGAGCGGCCATTATTTAAGGTAGAAGCGCCGGGGCCGAACAACAGCTTCTTTTGGATATTGGCATCGTTTGAGGCGGCCTCTGTAACAAAATCCAGTGTGTCGCCGGCGTTCAAAGTGCCGCCCACAGTGAGCCTAAAATTCACCTTGCTGTTTACAAAATCGTAATATCCGGAGACGCCCTGTGTGAATGTTCCCAGCATGCCCGAGGATGACCCCGTGACGGTCCAGGAGTTGCCGCCGATGTGCTTAACGGTTATAAGTTCAGAAAGCGCGGCCGCATCGTTAGTAACCACGTTTGTGATGGAATGCCCGGCGCCCCGCATCAGCTTGGGCGCGGTATTAGTGGAAACATACAGCTGCTGCGCGTGGTCCAACCTCAATGTAGAGCCTGCCAGCTGATAATTGCCCCAGATGCGCACCGTGCCGGTATCCGCGTCCTGGTTATATGAGATAAGCGAAGCCCCGGCCACATCCATACCTTCCGTGGAGATACCCACAGCCGGGTTCACGCGCGCGCCTTTAAGTATCAGGGTCTCAGGCGTGGCGGGAGTACCGGGCGCAAAGTATATCTCGGAGGTGAGGTTCTTCAAACTGACACCGGCGGCATTATAACCTATATTGCCGTTAATAAAGGAGTTGCTGGATGCGTTCTGGGCATAAATGCCATAACTTCCATTGGAGTAGAAATTGTTACCGGTCAGGGTGTTATTGGCGGAGGAATAGAGGTAAATGCCGTTAGAATTGGAGTAGGAATTGTTACCGGTCAGAGTGTTATTATTGCAAGAGGAATTGAGTATAATGCCGTCAAATGAATTGGAGTAGAAACTGTTCCAGGTCAAGGTGTTATTATTGGAGGAGGAATTGAGAAAAATGCCGCCATTTGAATTAGAGTAGCAATTGCTCCCGGCCACGTTGTTATTGCTGGAGGAATTGAGGTAAATGCCGTAGTTGTAGTTGGAGTAGGAATTGTTACCGGTCAGGGAGTTATTGGAGGAGGAATTGAGAGAAATACCGACGTTTGAATTGGAGTAGAAATTGTTACCGGTCAGGGTGTTGTTGGCAGAGGAATTGAGGGAAATGCCGTTAGAATTGGAGTAGGAATTGTTTCCGGTCAGGGTGTTATTGAAGGAGGAATTGAAGGAAATGCCGGTAGAATTGGAGTAGGAATTGTTCCCCGTCAGGGTGTTTGTGGAAGAGGCGTTAAAGTATATTCCAACGTAGTTGTTGCGTATGGTCGAACTTGAAATCGAGCCATGCGTTGCCGAACCATCGAAGGTTATGCCGTATTTCCCCGCGATGTTAGCTCCAAGGTAGGCAAACTCGCCTTGGGTAAGCGCGAAGCTGGTGGCATTTTGGGCGAGGTTTTGGAGATAGGCGGTGTTGCCGTATATACTAGTTCCCGAGGACCGAACAACGACATTGCGCGTCAGATTACTCACTATGATGGGGCTGGTGGAGGACAGCGTCCGCGCGGTGCCCAGCGCACCCCCCGACCAATTGACGGTATATGGGTTGCCGCCGGTTATGCTGGTTATAATGCGGCTTGAGGTTGTGGCCACGTCGCTACCGGTGGTCGGACCTATGGTAATTACATCCCCCGCCTGCCAGCCGTCGGTGGAAGTGGAGCCGTATACCGTCAGGCTGGTGGCCGCCGCACTGATACTGGCGCCGGCGAATGCGTACGGCGTTTTGGTGGAACCGCGTACGGTGAAGTTGCCGCCATTGTTAACTATAAGCCCGTACTGCCCGGCCGCGGCCCCGTAGGCCAGCGCCAGTTGGGAATTAATAGCCGTTGGGATAGTGTTGTCCTCAGTGCCGTAATCAAGCGTCCCGCCGGAATTCACATTAATATTGCCGCCCACCAAAGTCCAACTTGAGCTTACCACCCGGCTGGCCTGCAAGGTTCCATTAATAACCGTGCCCGATGAAACCGCGGTAAGGGTGTCTAAGGTAACAGTGTGACCGGCGGAGATCGTAACCGCATTACAAGCGGAAGGCACGAAGCCCAGGTCCCAGGTCATAGCGGAAGACCACGGCCCGCTCTGGATGCTGGTTATCGGATCGCAGCTAGTGTCCTGCCACATAACCTTGTTTGAGGCGCCCAATTCGCTGTCATAGGCCTCCCCCCACAGCGGACCCAGCGCCGCCGCCGGCCCGCGCATAGACCAAGCCAGGCCCGAATCGCCACCCTGCACGCTCACATTGTAGACGGAGGAATAGCCCGCCGACGAGCGCGAAAGAGCGAAAGTGACATTGTCTAAAGCGGCGTTTGAGGTCAGATCGCGCGCCGTGATGTAGGTATTGGTGCCGGAGGCGAAGCCCAGGTAGTCAAAATTGGCAAATGACATGGCCACGCCGGCCGAACCCGAAAGCTGTATACCGCCCTGGTCCATGTTGGTGAACGAAGAGAAAACGGCGGTGAACGCGCCCGAGTCGACAAAAGTGTAATAGGATGAACCGGAGTTCAGCCGGTCGACCAAAGTGTTTGCTGTACCGTCCATCTTACCGCGCAGCACAACGCCGCCAGTGGAACCTACCTCAAGCTTGGAGCGGCCATTATTAAAGGGCGAAGCACCGGGGCCGAACAACAGCTTCTTTTGGAGGTTGGCATCGTTAGAAGCGGCCTCGGTAACAAAATCCAGCATGTCGCCAGGGTTCAAAGTACCGCCCACCGTAAGCCTGAAATTCACCTTGCTATTAGTAAAGTCGTAGTACCCGGACACGCCCTGAGTGAATGTTCCCAGTACGCCTGAAGCGGAACCCGTAACCGTCCAGGAGTTGCCGCCGGTGTGCTTAACCGTTATAAGTTCAGAAAGCGTAGCCGCGTCGTTAGTAACCACATTAGTGACGGAATGCCCCGTGCCCCGCATCAGCTTGGGCGCGGTATTAGTGGAAGCATATAACTGCTGCGCGTGGTCCAGCGTTAGAGTTGAGCCCGCCAATTGGTAATTCCCCCAGATGCGCACCGTGCCGGTATCCGCGTCCTGATTATAAGAGATAAGCGAAGCCCCTGCCACATCCATACCCGCCATGGAGATCCCCACGGCCGGGTTCACGCGCGCGCCTTTAAGGATCAGCGTCTCAGGCGTAGCGGGAGTACCGGGTGTAAAATATATCTCGGCGGTGTTATTCTTCAAACTGACGCCGGCGGCATCATAACCTATATTGCCATCAATAAAGGTGTTGCCGGATGCGCGGTCAACGTAAATGCCATAACTTCCATTGGAGTAGGAATTGTTCACGGTCAAAGTGTTGGCGGAGGAATTGAGCTGAATGCCAAAGCCTGAATTAGAGTAGGAATTATTTCCGGTTAGGGTGTTATTATTCGAAGAGGAATTGAGAATAATGCCGTCAGATGTATTGGAGTAGGAATTGTTACCGGTCAAGGTGTTATTATTGGAGGAGGAATTGAGGGCAATGCCAACAGCCGAATTGGAGTAGGAATTGTTCCCAGTCAGGGTGTTATTATTCGAAGAGGAATTGAGAATAATGCCGTCGAATAAATTGAAGTAGCAATTGTTCCCGGTCAGGGTGTTATTGGAGGAGGCATTGAGGTTAATGCCGTCGGTTCCATTGGAGTAGCAATTGTTCCCGATTAGGGTATTATTGACGGAGGAGTTGAGGTTAATGCCGTAGTTATTGGAATAGCAATTGTTCCCGATTAAGGTATTATTGACGGAGGAATTGAGGTTCATGCCGTAGTTATTGGAGTAGAAATTGTTCCCGGTCAGGGTATTTGTGGAAGAGGCATTTAAATATATTCCGTCATAGCTGTTGCGTATGGTTGAACTTGAAATTGAACCATGCGTTCCCGAACCGTCAAAGGTCAGCCCATATTTTCCACTGGCATTAGCGCCAAGGTAAGCGAACTCGCCTTGGGTAAGCGCGAAACTTGTAGCATTCTGTGCGAGGTTTTGGATATAGGCGGTGTTGTTGTTACCATCAGTGCCTAAAGATTGCACCAGAACATTGCGCGTCAAATTGGCTACGATAATGGGGCTGGTGGACGACAGCGTTAGTGCCATGCCCAGCGCCCCACCCGACCAATTGACTGTATATGGGTTGCCGCCGGTTACGCTTGTAATCGTGCGGGTTGAAATCTTATCTATAGTTATCATATCCCCCGCCTGCCAACCGACAACCGAAGTGGAGCCGTATACCGTCAGGCTGGTGGCGGCCGCGCTGATGCTTGCACCGGCGAACGCGTACGGCGTTTTGGTGGAGCCGCGCACGGTAAAGTTGCCGCCATTGTTAACTATAAGCCCGTACTGCCCGGCGTAAGCGCCCTGAGCAAGCACCAATTGGGCGTTAATGGCCGTCGGGATAGTGTTGTCCTCAGTGCCATAATCAAGCGTGCCGCCGGGGTTAACATTGATATCGCCCCCCGTCAAAGTCCAGCTTGAATTTACCGCCCGGCTGGCCTGTAAAGTTCCATAGATCGCGGCTGTAGAAGAAACCGCGGCCAGGGTATCTATTGTTACAGTAGTCCCGGTGGCGATAATGACCGGGCTGCATAAAGAAGGGGCAACCCCAACGTCCCAGGTAGTGATAGAAGACCAGAGACCGTTATTAACGCTTGTTCTTGTATCACAGGGGTGTTCCGGCCAGTCCACATAACCGGAGGGGTCGTTCTCTAAAGCGGGTCCGTCCTTTATCCCGCTGGAATTGCGTATAGTAATGCGCGAGCCGGACGCAAGTAAACTGCCGTTAATATTTTTGTTTATGTTCGAACTGTTAAACCCTAGCCCGGTGAAGGTAGAGACGAACTGCCCGCCCAGGAAGTTAATAGCCGTGGCTCCGGCGGTTAGATTTTGAAAAGTGATGCTGCTGACCGAAAGCGTCGAACCGCCCGCCTGCGCGGCAATGTTCATGCCGTACGATCCGCCGCCGATAGTAACGGAGGAAAGCGTTATTGCGCCGGAATTGTTAGCGTCAAGATATATTCCCGCGCCCTGCGCCCCGCCGGTAATAGTGCTGGAAGAAAGCGTCAGATTACGGCTGCCGCTGGATACCCACAGACCCCAGCCGGACGAATAAGTTGAAAACACTCTGTTGTCACCGAGCGTAGTGCCGGTGGACGCGAAAACATAAACCGCGGTCGAACCCTGTATATAGTTCGTGACAGCGGTATTGGAGGAGGCTTGGTTAAAGTAAAGCCCGACGCCCGACGCGCTGGTCATAGTGCTGTAGCTGATATTGTTGAATTTGGCATTGCCGCCGCTCAGCACGGCGCCGTAATAGCCGGCGAAATTATTCTGCGCAGCTGTGTTATACGAACCGCTGCTGTAAAAGCCGAAATACCGCGCGTCGCTCATCTTGCTTGTAATGGTGCTGAAACTTACGGCGTTATAACTGGAACTAGAATCAAAAACGATACCGTTGGCTCCGCTCATGGCAATATTTGAGAAAGTGTTACTTGAAGCGCTGACAAGAGCGATGACTGCCGTGGCGCTGGACCCCTTGACACCGCTGCTGGCGGTACTGCCGCCGCCGCCGCCGCTAACCGTAATAACACTGTTTGAAATCTGGTTGTGACTCCCGCTGAGGTAGCATATATAGGTGTAGCCGCCGCCGCCCGTGGAAACTGTGCCGCCGCCGCCTTTACCGCCGCCGCCGCCGCCACCGCCGCCATAGCCGAAGCCGCCGCCGTTGCCGCCGAGGCCGCCTGTGATAGTGAGCGTGCTGTTTATGATCTGATTATAGGCGCCTTGGATAAACAGCATATAAGCGCTGCCGCCCATAGCGGTAGCGCCGCCGTCACTTCCACCCCCGCTGTTCCCGGAGCCGCCTGCGCCCGAAGCGGCGCTGCCGCCGCCGTTGCCGCCGCTCAATGCGAATGTTAGATTTGAAAGACTATTGCCCGAAGAAGTAGTATCGATATATAAGGTGTATGCAGAGCCGCCAAAACCGCCGCCGCCGCTGTTATTATTTCCGCCGCCGCCGCCGCCATAGTAGTAACCGCCGGAGCCGCCGGTACCATTGCTCTGCGAAACTAAAAGGTTAGTCAGAGTATTGGAAGAACTGTTAAAAAGATAGAACGTATAAGCCCCGCCGGCCGTGCCGCCGCCTCCTCCGCCTCCTCCGTTATTATTGCCGCCGCCGCCGCTGGAACCGCTATTGCCGCCATGGCCGTTGCTCTGAATGACCGAAAGGTTTGAAAATGTATTGGTAGAACTGTTATACAAATAGAAAGCATAAGCGTCGCCGCCGACACCCGTACTGCCCGTGCTGGCGCCGCCGCCGCCGCCATTCGCGCCGCCGCCGCCGCCCGCTCCGCCGCTTTCACCGCCGGCCCCGTTGTTTTCAATGATCGATATATTTGAGAACGCGTTTAATGCGGCGTTGTTCAGATAAACGGCGTACGAACTGCCGCCATAGGTAC
>Ga0118677_10001394_pt1 | contig 48369 bp, 45 predicted proteins | sample AliMusrvi5mmetaG_FD_86154 | JGI IMG/M metagenome (GOLD analysis project Ga0118677, IMG submission 86154) | reverse complement strand
AGGTCGGCAAACCGGGTGACGATAAAGGCTTTCTTGGAGGCTGAAACCGCAGAATCTTTGGTATAATAGAAACCGATAAGCAGGTAGGAGGAAACACCCACGAGTTCCCAGAAAATGTACATCTGGAAGATGTTGGTGGCAACAACTAACCCGAGCATGGAGAAGCTGAACAAAGAGAGGGTGGCAAAAAAGCGCATGAACCCCTTTTCACCATCCATGTAACCGATGGAATAGAGATGCACCATGAATGAAACCGTGGTGATCACGATCAGCATCATGATCGAGATGGGATCGAGAAGCACTCCCATGTCGATGTGCAGGGTGTCGGTCAGGTTCAGCCAGCGGACATTGAAGGCCAGGAACTTCTGAAATGAGCCGTCGGCAGCTTTTTCAAGCACAAAAAAGTACTTGTAGGCGGTGACCAGTGACAGGATCCACATGACAAACAGGCCTGCGGTTCCGGCAATCCCGGAAACCAGCGGTTTAAAACGGTTCCCGAACAGCCCCACCACCACAAACATGAACAGGGGGATGAGCAGGATCCAAACGGTGTAACTGAAATCGATCATATGTCAGCAATTTACGATTTACGATTTTTGATTTACGATTTTCCCGTCACGCATCACGCGACACGACTTTAAAACTTCATTTCATTCATCTTCTCCACATCGATGTTCACAAGGCGGCGGTAAATGTTGATGATGATGGCAATGGCCATGGATGCCTCCGCTGCGGCAACAGCAATGATGAAAATGCTGAAAAACATTCCCTCCAGATGATCAGGGTAGAGGATTTTGTTAAAGGCAACAAAGTTGATGTTGACGGAATTAAGGATCAGCTCGGTTGACATGAGGATCGTGATCAGGTTTTTCCTGACCAGGAATCCATAAATACCGACAAAGAACATGATGGTGCCGGTGATCAAAAACCAGGTTAATGGTACGCCTTCGAACATATCGTCTGGATGTTAAATAGGTTAATCTTTACGTTTCTTTGCAAGGATGATGGCTCCTACCATGGCGGCCAGCAACAGGATACTGATCACTTCAAACGGCAGGGCATATCCGAATTTTTCAGTACTGATGAGGCTCTTCGCGATCACGCGGATGTTGGTACGCTCGCTTCCGGAGGCAATCTCCACCGGGAATTTATGCTGCAAAATGGTTGCAATTGTGATCAAAGCGCCGCCAGCAGCCACAAGGAAGGCCGGGATGATTTTTTTCAGATCGGGTTTTTCCAGTTTCTCGGCAATGTGGCTGGTAAGGAGGATCGAAAAGATGATCAGCACCACAATGCCGCCGGCATAGAGGGTAAGTTGTATGGCTGCAAGGAAGTTGAACCTCAGCAGGAAATACATGCCCCCGGTGGCTACCAGCACAAACAACAGGAAGGTGGCCGCCCGAAGGATACGCCGGCTGGTCACAGTCAGAATGGAAAAAACGATAATGACTGCCGAGAAGATCGCAAACATCAATTGATTTGGTGTCATTCTACAATATCTTTTATGATGGATGATCCGGGTTGATTCAAGGTTTTGTTCAGTTTTGACCGGTCGAACACCGCATGTTCGAACTCCTGTCCCCAGGCCAGTGCATCAGACGGGCATGCTTTGATGCACAACCCGCAAAAGGTGCACATTCCAAGGTGGTAGATGTGCCTGTCGATGATGCGCTTCTTCTTGCCGTCGGGCATGTCGATCTTCGCCTGGATGATCTCGATCGTTCCATTGGGGCAGGCGGTTTCACAGATCCCGCATCCGGTGCAGCGATGTTCGTTATGGTCATTGTGCGGCATGATCACTTCACCCTTGAACCGGTCGTACATTTTCAGGGTCTTCCGGTTTTCCGGGTACTGCTGGGTCACGATCTCCCAGGGGCTGAAGAAGTATCTTCCGGTTACCTTCATCCCCGTCAGGAGCGATTTAACCGTGTGAAAGATATCTGCAAAGTATTCGAAAATGCTGTTCATAGTTTTCTAAAAATGCCAACCCATTAATACGATAAATGCCATGATAAGAATATTGACCAGGTTGATGGGCAAAAGGTATTTCCATTCCAGGGTCAGTAACTGGTCGATCCTCAAACGGGGGAAGGTCCATTTGAACCACATCATCACCCAGATAACAAAAAAGGTTTTACCGATGTACCAGACAAATGGCGGTATAAAATCCATCACATGGTTGAAGCCTGCCCAGGATCCGACATGGAACGGCATCCAGCCTCCCAGGAATACGGTGGCGGCGATGGAGGCTACGATAAACATGTTCATGTACTCGGCCAGGAAGAAAAAGGCAAACTTGATCCCCGAATATTCGGTATGGAATCCTGCCGTCAGCTCCGATTCGGCTTCAGCCAGGTCAAAGGGACCGCGGTTTGTTTCGGCGGTGCTTGAGATCAGGAATATGATGAATGCGATAAATGCCGGGATATGTCCCTTGAAAATGAACCAGCCGTCTCTTTGTCCTTCCACGATCTCGGAAAACTGCATCGTTCCGGCCAGGATGATGATGGTTATCAGCGAAAGCCCTACCGAAAGTTCATAACTGACGATCTGGGCGCCCGAACGCATGGCTCCGATGAGAGAGTATTTGTTGTTGCTCGACCAGCCGGCCAGCAGGATACCTACGACCCCCAGCGATGAAACGGCAATTACGTACAGAACGCCGATGTCAAAATCGATGGCGTGCAGCCCCTTTGCAAACGGGATGGCCGCGATGGCCATAAACGAGGCGATAATCACAATGAACGGGGCCAGGTTGAAAAGCAGCTGGTCGGCATTTTTTATATAGATCAGCTCTTTCAGCATCAGCTTGATAAAGTCGGCGATGGTCTGAAAAAAGCCATAGGGGCCAACCCGGTTAGGGCCGACCCGGTTCTGCATAAAAGCGCAGACCTTTCGTTCGGCATATACCAGGAACAACCCGACCAGCGCATAAAAGAGCAGGATGGCCACCCCAATGATGACCATTTCCACGGCAACAGCCCAGAAAGCCGGCAGGTTGTCGTTAAGGAACTTATCGATCCATTGGTTGAATGACGTAAAGTCGTAGATGCTAAAATTCATAGATACTTTTTATTATCTGTCAATATCCGGAATAACATAATCAAGGGAACCGCCAATGGCAACCAGGTCGGCAATCTTCACCCCGCGGCTTATATGATCAAGGGCGCTGAGGTTGGAAAAGTTGGGTGAACGGAATTTCATGCGGTAGGGAGTCTTATTGCCATCGCTGATGCAATATACACCCAGTTCGCCACGGGATGCCTCCACGCGCTGGTAATACTCCCCGGCAGGAAGTTTGAGCACTGCTTTCATCTTCGCTGAATAATCACCTGCGGGAATGTTGTCGATGAGTTGCTCGATAATCCTCATCGATTCATGCATCTCATTCATTCTCATCATATAGCGTTCAAATGTATCACCTTTGGTTCCGAGGATCTCCCTGAAATCAACTTTATCGTAAACACCATAAGGATGGTGCTTGCGCACATCGCAGGAAAAACCGGATGCACGGCCCGAAGGGCCCGTAACGCCATAACTGATGGCATCTTCTTTTGACAGAAGTCCAACGCCCTTGGTGCGCATCTGCATGATCATGTTGCCGGTGAGCAGATCATCATAGTCCCTGATCTTCTTGCGGAAATATTTAATGAACGCTTTTACATTCTTCTGGAAATCGGGATGGATATCCATCATCAGCCCGCCGGGCGTATAATAGCTGTGCAGCAACCGTGAACCGAATGACTCCTCGAAAATATCAAGAATTTTTTCGCGGTCGCGCAGACCATAAAAGTAACAGGTAAGCCCGCCCATGTCCATCCCGAAACTGCACCACCAGAGCTGGTGGGAAGCGATGCGGTTGAGTTCGTCGATGATGGTGCGGATGTATTTTACACGTTCGGGAACCTCCACCTCGAGCGCCTTTTCAACAAGCAGGCAGACGGCGTGGTTGTTAATATGTGCCGACAGGTAGTCCATCCGGTCGGTGAGGTGGATGATCTGGGGGTAGGTATCCTTCTCACACATCTTCTCTATGCCGCGGTGGATATATCCGCAGTGAGGCTTGAGGCTTTTAACGATCTCTCCCTGGAGTGAAACAACCAACCGCAGCACACCATGGGTAGAGGGGTGCTGGGGCCCCATATTTATATGGTACTCCTCCTCCTCGACATTTTTAACAGGCAGGTTAATGACTTCTTTCATACCTTAAAGTTCTACGATGTTAACTTCATCAACATAATCTTTGCGAAGCGGATGGCCGATCCAGCCCTCTTCGAGGAAAAACCTGCGAAGGTCGGGATGGTTGTTAAAGCGGATGCCCATCAGGTCGTAAACTTCCCGCTCGTGCAACTCGGCAGTTCTCCAGATGTCGCACACGGTATCGACGGCGCCGTTTATGCGGTCGTCGGTGCGCACCTTGAGTACCAGCTGATGTTTGTGGGTGGTTGATTCGAGGTGGTAAACGACTTCAAGAAATTTCACCATGTCGACGCCCGACAAACAAAAGAGGTAATCGAATGCCATATCAGGCTCAGACTTCAGTCTGAGGGAAAGGTCGTGCATCTTTGCCGGCGGGATGACGAAGGTGAGGAATTGTTTATTCTCCTGGTATTCTGCGTCGGGAACCAGACCCAGAATGCGCTCCTTCAATGCTGCGTTGTCCATTTTGGGAAATTATCTATTTTAATTCTACGGTTTTTTTCGGATGTGCCATTGTTTCCAGCTTGATCTTTCGCTGGAGCTGCATTACTCCGTACAGCAGCGACTCGGGACGAGGCGGGCAGCCGGGGATATAAACATCCACGGGAATTACATGGTCCACACCGCGCACCACGTGATAGGAGTTGTAAAAAAACGGGCCGCCGGAAACAGCGCAGGCGCCCATGGCGATCACATATTTTGGGTCAGACATCTGGTCATACAACCGCTTGAGAACCGGCGCCATTTTGTTGACGATCGTTCCGGCAACCACGATAACGTCGGCCTGCCGGGGAGAGGCGCGGTAAACTTCGATCCCGAACCGGCTGAAATCATGGCGTGAAGCGCCGGTGGCCATCATTTCAATGCCGCAGCAACTGGTTGCAAAGGTTAACGGCCAAAGCGAATTGGAACGGCCCCAGTCCATAACGGCATCAAGGGTGGTCATCAGGATGTTTCCACCGGATTGTTTAAATAAATCAAGGGTTTCATTGTCGCGGAAATCCGCATCCTTCATGTTTTTTATTCCCATTTTAAAGCTCCTTTCTTCCATGCATACAACAGGCCGAGTCCCAATACGAAAAAGAAAATAACGATCTCGATAAAAGCGGTCATTCCCAATTCTTTCATCACCACAGCCCATGGAAAAATGAAGACACTTTCAACATCGAAGACCAGGAATATAATGGCGAACAGATAATACCCCACGTTGAACTGCAGCCAGGTCAATCCCTCGGTGGGGATGCCGCACTCGTAAGGTTCGGCTTTCTGGGGATTGGTGGAATTGGGCGCGGCAAAGTGGGCGAAAACGATGGCGAATCCCACCAGAAAAGCCCCAACGATAAAAAACAGGATAAGACTTTCAGCACTCATAGTGAATCTTTTAACAGGTGTTTGGGCGGCAAAGTTAAAAATTAATCTGAGACAACCTAACCGGATATGGGAAACAACACAAATATCCCGTTTTTATTTGCCTGATTACAGGGGGCTTGCGATATTGGGGCTGTAATATCTCAAGAGCGGGGTTGATATTTGTCAATGAATGACGGCAATGAAAGCAATGAAAACAATGAAAGCAATGAAAACAATGAAGGCAATGAAGGCAATGAAAACAATGAAAGCAATGAAGGCAGTGAAGGAATGGCTGGGTGAATTACTTTTTCATATATTGCAGGGCCGCCAGGTAAATTTTCCGGATGCTGTTTTTTTCTTCCCGGTTGCAGATGGATTCAATGGCGGGGATCAGGTCCTTGTTCCGGTTTGTTTTTATTTTGACAATTTGTCCCAGTGCATAAGAAGCGCTCCACCGCACCACGGTGCCCGGGTGTTCGGAATTGACAAGTAAATTCCCAATTGCTTCATCCAGATTGCCGGGATGGAGGTGCGCAATATTCCCGATGACTTTTGCCGATTCCCATTTTATTCTCGGCGCTTTTTCGGAGAGGGTTCTCGCAACAAAGTCGAGGCAGGCTAAGGTTGCAATCTCCGGGCTGCTTTTTGTCGCACATTCGATGGCCTCTATGCACGTCGCTTTAACCGGATCTTTTGATGCACTGGCAAAGCCGATCAGGTCGCCGACTTTTCCGGGATTGGTCAGAAGCCAGCTGCAGAGTGCTTCCGTTTTTTCTTTTGGTTTTAAGGCTTTGTCGTTGAGCAGTTCCTGGAAATCCATGGTCTATGCTGTTTTATTTGACCGAATGTAATATTTTCCCGTTCCCGGGAATTCCGGCTCTTTTACAAGCAGTATTCATTATTTTTGAAGCACGGTTTTTGCGAGCCATGATATTCAGATTTTGTGCTTATTTTCTTATCAGGCCAAATTTTGTACTATCAGCAGCCGTAATCGTTGGATAGATATCGTCAGAAGTATTAGGTATGCCATCTATCCCCGAGGAGAACAAATAGTACTTGCTGCCGACTCTTTTGTAATTGAATTTTGTCTTTTTGTTTACACTGTTTCTCGATAGTAAAATGAAAATAAGACATTTATCTTTGTATTCAAAAATGCCATATAGAATAAGTCCAAGACCAACAAATGCTCCAATGAATGGTATCAGACATAAAAGTCCTATAAGATAGGGTGGTCTTTGGGTTATCGGGGTAAATGATCTTATCACTCCCCTAATTTTGACAATTCCGTTTTGAACAATTCCCAGGAAGTTTGTCTCGTCTGAGTTTGAAGAAAATGCCCGTTTGGGAATCAGCAAGAATCTTTTGTCGGCCAGTACAAGAAAAAATTTCACCCCACTTAAGGAAAAACCTATAAACAATGAAATAATGATTAATGCTAAAATTCTTTTTCGGAATTCAGTGATAAAATGAAGCTTATAAAAATCCCGGTAATCTGACAAGGTAATTTGAAATTCAATTTCCATTTTTATTTCCAGTTCAATTGGACCATATAATTTCAAATTTGCATGCATGTATTGAATTGCAACAACAAATATAGTTTTTTCCGGAAACCATCTCAAAAACGCGTGTTGTCAGGAACTCTTTGCAGCATATACTTATAAAATTAATAAATATATGTTGCAACATCTATTGTTTATACGTACATTTGCAACGATCATTTAATCAATATTAATCTAAATCAAGCGTTGAAATTTAAAACCATGAATACAGAAACATCTAAAACCAGAAAAATAGCAGCCTGGGTCATCGCAGGATTGCTGACAGCTCTTTACTTTTTCAGTGCCAGCGGCAAACTCTTCCTTCATCCCGAACAAATGGAACAATTCAAGTTAGGCGACTGGCGGATTATTATTGCATTGGGCGAAATAACTTCGGCATTGTTATTCCTCTTTCCGAAAACAAACAAATACGGGGTGTTGTTGTTAAGTTCGTACATGGGGGGAGCCATCATTCTTCACATGACAAACGGATTGAACATCGTGATGCCCAGTGTTGTGTTGGTATTAGTCTGGGTTGTCGGATTCTTAAGAAATCCCGAACTCTTCAGAATAGCCTGACATGTCACTTGAAGATGAACTGAAAGGTCGATTCCGGAACGAATACCACCGGGGGCTGATCAACCTCATATACACCACAAAACTATTGGGGTATGAGTTTCTGCAGACGCTAAAGGAGCATGGTATTGCCGAACAGCAATACAATGTGCTGAGAATCCTTCGCGGGTTTCATTCCGAATCGCCGCTTTGCATCGGTTTTATTAAAGAGCGCATGCTCGACAAAGACCCGGATGTAAGCCGCATTGTTGACCGGCTTTTTGAAAAGGGGCTGGTCAGCAGAAAAGAAAACCCGGAAGACAGGAGACAAAAATCGGTGGAAATTACTGAAAACGGATTGGCCCTGCTCAACAGCATGTTCCCTTGCGAGCAAAAAGCCGACACCCTGCTTAATAATTTGACATCAGACGAAATCAAAGAGTTGAATCGCCTTTTAGACAAAATCAGGAACATTCCCGGGGGTTCATCCTGAGATACCCGGTGAGATAATTTCCTTCAACTGCTGATTTGACAAACAGCCGATCCACTTGTCGCTTTGGCGACAAGTGGATCGGCTGTTTAATCAACATTATCTGGTATTATCTTGCAATCACAAGTTTGAGTGTTTCGGCATAATCGTCGGCAACCACCTTTACAAAATAGAGCCCGTCGGGCATCTCCGAAAGTGAAAATTCGTGGCTCTTTTCTCCTGTCATCGCAGCATTCAGCAATTTCTCGCCGCGCATGCCATAGATCTCGATTTTCAACTTCCCGTATTGTTTTTCGCCCTTTTGTTCGAGTGTGAACCTGCCGGTGGTCGGGTTCGGGTAGATATTGAACTTGGGTGATACCGCGAGGGATGGTTGTTCCTGTTCTCCTGCGGTTACCGTTGAAACCAGCGAAGGAGGCAAGGTTCCGCAGTATGCGTTTGTGCTGGTGATGTAAGCGTGCATATACCCGCCAGGTTCTACGGTCGTCGTCGGCAGGAAAGAGATTTGCACGCCGGCGATGAACCTGGCACTGCCTCCGTTCTGGACAAGAAAAGTATTGCCGCCTCCAGCCACCGTGATGGTGTTGGATGCATCGAAACAAAGGGAAAGTGGGGATGGAACAGTACCATTTACAGTCGCATTGGCGGCAACAACGATCATGATGATCACATTTGAGGTGGCAGGATTTCCCGTTACGCAGGAGTAGTTGGAAGTCAGCACACATGTAACCTGATCGTTGTAAGAGGGTATGTAGGAGTATGTCGGCAGGCCGGATCCCACGTTAACACCATTGACTTTCCACTGGTAGGATGGAGTCGATCCGCCGTTTACCGGGGTTGCGGTAAAGGTGACAAAAGTACCCGGAGGAACAGGGTTGGACGAAGCAGCGATGGTGACACCTGCGGGAAGGATGGGATTGACTGTAAGGGTTACATTCCTGACAATGGCGGTACCCAGTGCATCCGTCACCGTGACAGAATAGGCAGTTGTCACTGCCGGATATGCCATGGGATTGACAACCGAAGGATCCGACAAACTCCCCGACGGGCTCCAGGCATAAGTATATGGTGAAATGCCGCCCGACGGATTTGCATTCAGCTGCGCAGTCGCCCCCGGACAGATTGCTGCCGGCGTGGCGGCAGGAGTGGACAGTAACGTCGGGACCCATTGGATCCGGTTCCACGTATCGTTGTCGTTTGCCTCCCCTGACCATGTTCCTGAATAATCAACAAAGTAAACATATCCCGCATTCACGGTTTTGGTGACATTGCTCGAACCGCCCCAGGTATTTGCCGGAAACACGGCATTCCGGATGGTTCTGATCTGGCTGTTATCAATGGTGAGCAAGGTGCCGCCTAAAGTACCATCCTGGAAAGTACACCCGGTAAATGAGTGGGCCAGGTCGATGGTACTTCCCGATTTAACGTTCACTCCGCCTGCCGACATGTTTTTAAACGTGCAATAATCGGCTGCGATGGTGCCGCCGGAATTCACATTGAGGGTATATCTTGCAGCAGGCACATTGGCCCTGACCGTCACAGGGCCCCCTGTAGTTCCTTCGATATCGAGCTTCCCGCCGGTGTTCACATTGAGTGTTCTCGTGTCACACAGTACCAGCGATGAAGTTACCGGAAGGAACAAGGTCCCTGCATCATTCACGGTAACATCGCCATTTACCAGGAGGCTGTATCCATTGAGGTCGTACAGACCGTTATCAATTGTCAGATTGCCTCCGAACTGGCAGCTCGTATTGCCGACCTGGGTCACTGAATAGCCCGTTGTTTTGTTAATGGTCAGGTGATGAAAATACCCCGCCGAACCCGAATAAGTCAAAAGGGCGTTGTTAACGCCTGCGAATACAAAGGTGTTCATCTGCGAAGCATTGGCCAGGACGCCTGAAGCTGCGACGGTAAAATTATTCCACATGGTGTGGGTAAGCCCGTTCACGTTGTCGTTCCATGTTCCGCTGCTGACCAGACCGTCGCCAAGGCACATGATATTGGCATTGGGGCGGAAGGATCCTGCGCTTTTATTGATGACCAGGTTGTTGAAATATTCCTGCGGTGCGGCTGTTGAAAGATACTGGTCGGTCGTACCGTTAAAAGTGACTGTGGAATAATTTCCGGGATCAAATCCAAATTCTGTCGAATAATCGGTATTGGCATTTGTCCAGTTTTTCCCGAGGAAAATCTGCACACCATACATGTCATTTGCATTCAAACCGGCATTAAGGTCAATGGTCAGGTTTCCGCTGATATTCAGGTTTGAAGGATAGTTCATTTCCAGACTGCCGTCGAGGATATGAAGATCGTTAAGGCAGGTTACATTGCTCATGAGTTCCAATGCATCATAGTAGGCGTAGGTTTTATTCAGGCTCATGTTGTAGAATGTTTCTGATGAGAGTATATCCGCGTCCATGGCGCCATCGAACACCACGGTACTCGTACCCGCATCGAAGCCGGCACTGCCGGCCAGGTTGTTCCAGTTTCCTTCAACATTGGTTGTGTAAACACCCGCCGTCAGAAGGCCGGATTGAATCGTAACACTCCCTTTAATGTCGGTATTGGCTATAATATTAATGGTGTTGGAGAGGGGTGCATCTTTCATTCCTGAAGTTTCGTGGTCACGGATAAATGAATAGGCCACCGGCGAGCTGTTATCTGCAACAGCCTTATTGATGATCACATTGCGTACATATCCTCCGTTGGCCGAATAAAAGCTCGCATCCGTCGGCCCGTAAAATTCGATGGTACCTCCATCCGGAGTGTAATCTGAACTGTTTGCAGCAAATCCCCTTGCGGTTCTGATGGTTCCGCCGGTTATGCTTTCAGAAAAGGTGTAGGATGCGTTATTATAAACATAAACCCCCACATTTTTAAAATCAAGAATGCCGTTCGTCATGACGATCCCTCCGTTGCCGTTATAGGGCCAGTAACTGTCGGAACCATTCCCGCCATACACATTGAAATTCCCGCCATAGATATTCAGGTAACCCTTGAGGTCAACCCAACCGGCCATGTTGTAGAGGTTTATGGTACCACCGGTGTTGAGGTACCAGTTTCCGGCAATGCCATTGTCGGCCAGTGAATTGGCTGTAAATGTGCCTGAAAGAACATCCACAGCACCTGCGGTCCAGTCGTAATTGTTGCAGATAACGTTCCCTCCGTTCACCCTGAATGCTCCTGCCGATTTATTGACTTCAAGGTTATAGAACGTTTCAGTAGTACAGTATTGATGTGCTGACCCATTGAAAACAACTTTTCCAGATCCCTCCGCAAAGGCAGACGGGCCGGCATTGTTGCTCCAGTTCCCGGTCACTTCGACCGTATTGTTCAACGGATCAAAGACGCCGCTATCAATCACAAGATTGCCTTGTACGGTCAGGGTGGTTGTATAGGAATTGTCAAAACTTGTGGTTCCTGTCGGGCTTATCGTGAGGTTGTGAAAGTAGTCGCCAACACCCGGTCTAATGGATTGGTTTACCCCGTCAAATACAAAAGTACCGTAATTGCATATAAAATGGTTGTTGTTGTAGAACGGTCCCCGGAGAATCAGTGAATGGGTGGAATAACCCCCGAAAGTTGCATTGGGCTGAATTGCAAGATAACCATTGATGGCAAGGTCTGTTGTTGAATAGTAGCTCAATCCCAGCTCGTATCCCGAAGTTTTGTAGATGCCCACATTGTAAAATGAGCAATTGTCGGCATAACTGTTGATATAGCTGTCGGTACTCCCTGCAAAATCGACAAATCCATTGGTTAACTGAACATTGGCTCCACTTTTAAATTCCCACCATCCATAGATCCACATGACCGCTGAAGCGGTAATATTTGCCGTTGAGCCGCTTTCCCAGTAGGCGCTTCCCATTACGTTCAAAACACCCACGGAATTGTCCATGGCCAGCTGACCATAGATGTGCATATCCCCGTTTATGGTCAGCGTATTGCCGCTTACCAGCAATGTGCCTCCGGAATAGAGGGTTAGGTTATTGCAGGCTTTTGCCGTATAATCGATAATACAGGGCATGTTCACGTTGGGAATGATCACGTCTTCGTCGGCAGTGGGAACGTGCTCCAATGACCAGTTGGGCGCATTGCCCCAGTAATTGTTAAAGTTACCGGTCCAGTAATTGGGCGCCTTTGCTGAAACATTAATGGTATAATCTTCAACTTCACCATACGGTGTAACGCCGCAGGGATCGACTGTGCCTGTATAGGTAATTCTAACCCGCATGGTGCAGTTTCCCATTGTTTGCCCGGCGGGAGGCACGATGGTTGCTGTGTATGGCCCCACCCCCGGGTTTCCGGTAACAGTGATTTGTTCGCCGGCATCAGAAAAACTTCCGTTCCTGTTCCAGTCGACCCAGATTCCGCACTGATCGGCAGTGTAGCCATTTCCGTTTGTGACAGTGGCGTGTATTATTCCATTCACAGGTAAATTTGTCGACTGGGTCGATGTGTAGTCTGCATAATTAAGGCAGGCTGATGTATTGTCGATGGAGCCGGCCTGCACCCTGCTGATATATTCATCGCATCCCCCGGAGGCAGTGCAACCTGTTCCGAAGCTGAATGCCGCGACCCTGGTGCGTCTGACCTGACCTGCTCCAATATACTGGGTGGTAAACCAGAATGTTTTATCGTCGGTCGGGTCAATGGACATTCCGCTGTAATCGCCCCAACGGTCGGCTCCGGTCTGAGAATACGCTCCCGCCCAAATGTTTTGTTCGGCAATGGTCATTACGCCGGGGGTATCTCCATTCCTCCGGCCGGTATACCGGATGGAAGGATAGGTATTTGTACTCGAAACCGAATATCCCACCGCAATATCCTTATACTGGTTTTGAGAGATACTTCCGCACCAGCGGCTGTCGGCATCGGGCGCGTAGGTTCCCTGCTGGTAAACGTACCATCCGCCGGTAGTCCGCCTTAATTCGTACCATCTTATCCCAGCATGATCCGTGTTATCCACGTCAACGCTGTGGCAGCATACCAGCGACTGGTAACTTCCGAAGTTACGGTACTGGGCTTTATGCATGAGCACCAGGGGTATTGCATCGACTCTCTGGGAGGTTCCCTTTTGATAGATGTTCACTCTCCACGCGCCAAAATTTGCATCAAACGGAGCCACATCGAGTTGTTGTGTACGGCTGAAGGTCGATGCCGAAGGTGTTGCCCAGTTGGCTGTCATTGTGTAAAGCCACAGTTGGTCACTTCCTCCCCATGCGTCATCATTGATGGTTACAAACTGGCCTGAAGTTCCGCTGGCTGCCCATGCGCCGTCATTGTCGAACGGGAGAATGCAGTGAAATCCGCTGTTGGGTCTCCAGGGGTTCGAAAATTGGATGAAAGTTGCTGTTGAATTGCCCGCAAGCATGGCGCTCCTGTCGAGAACTCCGACATCCAGTCCGCCCCCGAGATTGGCCGAAAAATAATAGCCATCGCGCCATACGCCATATTTCGCATAATCGGGATCATTGGAGCCGTAATAATAGACCCAGCGATACCAGCTTCCGGTAGGGTCGTTGGTCTGAGAAACCGCGACCCTGACATAATGAGGCGCCTCACTGGTAAAATCACAGAAGAACCAGCGATCGGCCTGCTGGTCGTAGAGTATCACAGGGTCAACCCCCTGGCCTGAACTTCCGGGCATGCCTGCCCAGATGGTATTTTCTTCGGTGGGACCATAAACAGAGGTCCCGGTTTTATCATAAATCTGGAAGGAGACGTTGATGGTCTGAAAATAGTAGTTCGGACCGGCTTCTCCATTGCAATCGGGGGGAAACCAGCCATTCGGATTGCCGTCAAAATTTAACAGTGGCGCCTTGTTCCCCGGCACAGTCCCCATTTGCTGTTGCCAGACAGGGTCAGGGCCCTGTGGCAAAGCTGTGGCTGCAAAGGGATATAACCTTTCCTGCGCTTCATCTTCTCTTTCTGCCTGCCTGTCTTCTGAGGCAGGGGAGACAATGGGCATCACCCTCAATGGCGGAGAAACATCAAAGTAAACGGGTGTTTTCACAACCGGTACCGGAGATGAACCGGTCTGAGCGCTGCCAGCGACAGAACACCACAGAAGTGCAAAGATCAAAAGGGCCAAACGTGTAAACAGGTTTTTCATTTCATTGGGGGTTTTAGGTTTCAGGTATGATAAGGTTATGTCAAAAATAGCAGAAACCGATGTGCAGCGCAACCGGATAAACATATGATTTTTCCAACCGGGAAAAAGACCGCGGAATGGAACTTTTGCATGCCTTGAGGTGCTATACCAGACGTTCTTTCATTGCTTTGACCACAGCTTCGGATTTGGAGTTTACATGAAGCTTTTTGTAAATGCTGTTGATGTGGGTTCTTACTGTTCCGATAGATATGAAACAGGAGTCGGCGATCATCTTGTAACTGTCGCCCCTGACAAGGCATTTCAGGATATCCAGCTCCCTTGACGATATGGCGTATTCATTGTCCTGAGCCGGCAATGCCTTGCTGAAAAACTGAAGAACCATACGGGCAATTTCGCCGGTCATCGGCGACCCCCCGTGATAAAGTTCGGTAATTGCCTCTATGATCTGCACGGCACCCGATTTCTTCAGCAGGTAACCGGTTGCCCCGGCACACAGTGCTTCAAACACCCTGTTCCGGTCTTCAAAAACGGTAAAAATGAGGACATTGATGGCGGGAAATTGCTTTTTAACCATGGCCGTGGCTTCAATTCCCGAAATACCCGGCATATCGATGTCCATGAGGATTACATCCGTTTCCGCTTCAGAACAGTTCTGCAGAACCGTGGAACAATCGGGCCAGGCCCCGGCAAGCAACATGGATTCAGTTCCCATGATCAGGTGCGAAAGGCTTTTCCTCAGGGAATCGTTGTCTTCGTATATTGAAACTCTGATTGGCAAAACAGGGGCGGTTTTAATTGCTACAACAATATTACAACCTGGCAGACTGGAAAACAATCATATGAATATATGAATCTCCATTATATAAATCTCATTTTCACGGTGATCTGTGTTCCTGCTCCCGGCCGGGATTGAATGGTCAGCGATCCTCCGGCCAGGCCGGCACGTTTCCGCATGTTTTTCACCCCGTTCCGGGAGGTCGGTTTCGCCGGATCGAACCCGATCCCGTCGTCCCGGATGACCAGGATGAGGCAGCCCGACTCCTCCCTGAAGCTGATCCAGGCATTTTCACATTGTGCATATTTAATGAGATTGTTCACAGCCTCTTTGGCAATCAGGTAGAGGTTGCGCCTGGCTTCCATCTGCAACCTCAGCGTTGCTAATTTTTCGGGGAAGTCGAAATTGAACCGGATGTTTTTCGATTCGAACAGCGGGATTGCATATTCCCTGATCCTCAGCCCCAGGTCCCGGAATTTATCATTGGCAGGGGTTACCGTCCAGATGATGTCGTCGATGCGTTCAAGCATCTCCCTTGCGCTGCTCCCGATTTCGCCGATCATGCCAGCGGATTTCAGGTTAACCGGTTGCCCGCCAACAATGTCGCTGAGGATGGAAATACTGCTCAGGGTGGAACTCACATCATCGTGCAGGTCGGTGGCAATGCGGGTGCGAAGCCGTTCCACTTTCAGCATTTGTTTTATCCGGTAATTGTAAACGAATGCAACCAATGCAACCAATGCAAGGATGCAAAGAAGAAAAAACCACCATGTTTGCCAGAAAAAAGGGTTGATGATTATTTGAATGGATTCCAGGCAGTTTTCCCAACCGTCACCCTGGGTGGCACTGACAAAAAATGTATATTTCCCCGGAGGAAGGTTCGTGTACCGGCCTTCCCGGGATGTTTCTGCTGCAACCCATTCCTTGTCGTATCCGAGGAGTTTGTACCGGTAATATATTTGTCCGGTGTGATGATAACTGATCGCAGTATAGTGGAACGTCAGGTTATTTTGATCGGCAGTAAGGCTGATTGCAACGGGGGTTCCGTTGTAAAACCTTTCGGGACTGGCTTTGCCGTTAATCTCCATCGCTTCGAACACCAGGTTGAGCGACGCTTTTCCCGTGTACCTTAAATTCTTCACATTCTTTGTTTCAAAACCCAATGAATCGCCCAGGTATATGTTGCCGGAATGGTCAATGTAAATCTTTCCGGAACCGCCCGGGTTTTCATGAAGCCCGTTTTGATTGTCAATCACCTGAAAACGTTCCCGGTATGGATCAACATAAAGCAACCCGTTGTTGATAACCCACAAACCCGCATCAGGATCCCTGGCAATCCAGGCTGTACCGGGGTCGTTCATCCCGTTGCCCGAATGAAAAAGTTTAACACCAAATGAGCCGCCGGCATGTACATCCACCCTTACCAGCCCGGCAAAATCAATGGCGATCCACATTCTGCCGAGGGAGTCCTTTTCCAGCCCGTTCACCCACTTCTTTTGAATGCCATATTTCTGAAGGGTATCCATCAGGGAATTGTCGAAAATATTTTTTACCGGGTCATAGATGCTGATGCCGAACCTGCAACCCATCCAGACCCTGTTTAAGTTATCCGTTTGTATTGCCAGGAAGTGGGTCCCCTCCAGCAATGATCCGGGATCGCCGGGTATGTGTTTAAAGTAATCCGCTTTTTTCCGGGTTTTATCAATCCGGATGATGCCATCAAGACGCGTTCCCACCCATAAATTGCCTTCATGATCCTCATTCATCCCATATACCACCGGGAGTTCGGAGAGTTGCAACGGTTTCCCGTCGGGCGTTCGGTAAATCCTCAGAAGGTTTGCTGCGCGGTCATAATAACAAAGATTGCTGCGGGTACTAACCCAGAGCCTGCCCTGCGAGTCCTGATAAAACTGGTTGACAGAGAGTCCTTCCCGGGGTAACGGCTGATCGAACTGAACCAGGCTCCACAAATTTTTCCTGGTATCCAGTACCGGCACTCCCTTGCATTGATAAGCCCCAATAAATAATTTCCCGGTCTCCTGGTCTTTAAAAAAATCACTGATCCAGATAAATTTGTATGGCACTCTTACCTGCTGAAAGGAACAATAGTCCTTGTTTTCGATATCGATCCCATCTCCCCAGGTCCAGAGATCCTGATGATCGTTAAAATAAGCCACACCCAGGATATGATCCGAAGAGAGGGACCTCGGATTTTTCGGATCATGTTTGTAAAAACAGAACGCATGGCTCTTTTTGTTGAAAACCCCAAGCCCCATGTCATCAGTCGCTAGCCAGAATTCATCCTTGCTTCTGGGTATCATATGCAGGATTGTAATTCCCCAACTGGCCGGCGTATAAATTCTCCATTGTTCGGTCTTCAGGTCAAAACACCCCACCCCTACACCCCATCCGCAGGCCCACAGGAGTCCTTTTGAACCTAAAAACATCTCACTTATAATCAAATCTACCCCGGGGGGGCCATTGTAATAGCGGTCGATCACTTTGCTTACCGTATCAAACCTTACCAATCCCATGCTGGTTCCCAGCAGGAATGCCCGGGGATCCCGGGGATCAGACAGAATGGCGGTCACCGCGTTATAGTAATATTCACGCTGCTGCGGTTGGTTGCAACTGTTAATTTTTATTTGCCTGAATTGTCTGCCATTCGAGGCTGCATGGACAATTCCATTTACGGTTGCAATCCAAACAGAACCTTTCCCAGCTTCGAAAAATGAGTTGATCCTCCGTACCGGGAAACCACCCCTGTTCTTAACATCGAATGGAAAATTCCCCAGTCTTCGGGTATGCGGATTGTAGATGCTCAGGCCATTATCTGTGCCGATCCAGATCATGGAATCGCTTGCCTGGTATAGCGTGTATATGGTATTATCAACCAGAGAGGCTGTGTCGCCGGGAACGGAGCGAAAAATTTTCATATCATGGCCATCATACCTGGCCAGTCCGTTTGTAGTGCCAATCCAGATATATCCCTGGAAATCCTGTATGGCACATAAAACAGTATTGGAAGGCAACCCGTTTTCCCTGGTAAGACGGTTAAAACTGAGCTGTCCCGGGTTTTTGACCGCCGGATTTCCAATCCCGGTAACGGTCAAAGGCAGGAACCCCATCCCGGTGAAAATAGCGATCATCCGGAATAATCGAAACACAGAGGGTTTGTTCGCGGGTAATTGCCCGTATGTATAACGCTTCATGCGAGGAGAGACAAGTGATATTATAGAAACCCTTGTCAAACATACGAAATTTTTCCTACTTTTAAACCCCAATCATATACCCGCAAAACCAGGTTCTATTTTCTTTTTTAGGTTTATGGAGACTGCTCTTTCGATCTACTTTTTTTCAGGCACCGGAAATGCCCGGAATGTAGCCGGTTGGTTTGCCGGGGTTGCTTCGGATGAGAATATTCCGGCTAGAACGATTGATATTGCCTCAACCGGCCGGAAAAATATTCAACCTCCCCCACCCGGTTCACTGGTGGGGTTTATCTCTCCCACCCATGGCTTCAACTACCCTCCGGCCATGATGTTCTTCATCTTCCGGTTTCCCCGGTCGAAGGGGAACCGGGCTTTCCTGATGAACACCCGGGCCGGGCTGAAGCTTTCGAAGTGGTTCATTCCCGGGCTGAGCGGTATTGCACTGTGGCTGTCGGCCCTGGTCCTGCTGCTGAAAGGCTACCGGATCGTGGGACTTCGATCCATCGACCTTCCCTCAAACTGGATCTCTTTCCACCCGGGCGTAAAGGAGAATGTTGTAGAATCGATTTACGCTCATTGTAAAGGAATCACGGTGAAATTTGCAAGGAAAATCCTAAGCGGAAAAAAAGTCTATACTGCCTTCCGCGACATCATCCAGGATTTGCTGGTCAGCCCGGTGAGCATCGGGTATTTTTTCGTCGGACGGTTTATTCTGGCCAAATCGTTTTATGCGACCAACGCCTGCGACAAATGTGACCTTTGCATCAACAACTGCCCCGTGAAAGCCATCCTGACCATTGATAAGCGCCCCTTCTGGTCTTACCGCTGCGAAAGCTGCATGAGATGCATGAACGAATGCCCGAAAAGGGCTATCGAAACCGCCCATGGTTACCTCATCGGCATCATGTGCCTGCTAAACATATGGATCATGATGTGGTTCTGGCAGGGAGTGAGCGCCTTTATCACCATCCCTGCCGACAATGGCTGGGCGCAGGCCGCAGTAACATTTACCAGGTGGGGAGTAACTTTCGTGGTAATGGTCATTTCTTACCGGATGTACCATTATTTGCTCCGGATCCCGGTCATCCGGCAACTTTTTTACATTACCTCGGCTACCAGATATAAGTTCTGGAGGCGATACAAACCATTGAAGGCAATGAAGGCAATGCAGGCAATACAGGCAATGAAAACAATGTTGGCAAGGAAGGCAAGGAAGGGGGAAAGGTAGGTTTGATGGTGGAGGAAGGTAGTTTTATGGCATTTCGGGATGGGTTGCGGTTTTCAGGATTGTAAATAACAGTCTGTTTACTTCATCGCATTTTTTTGTTGCAGGAGAGGCTTTTTCGTGTGTAAGGTATCCGGTTGAACAAAGAAGTTTAAGCCAGAATTCGGTTTCACGGGCCTCTTTATAGGCAATTGACAGCCGGTGGCAAAATTCAGAACATACTCCCGTTTTTCCCTTGTCAGGTATTGATAAATGAAAACAATTTCCACGGCCAGATCAAAACTCCTATCTTTGATGACATTCTCTTTCATGAACTTTTTCAACTTAATCCGCCAAAAACCCAAAAGTCAACCCCGTGTTAAAAACTTAATATTCGCATTGTTTTCATTGCCTGCATTGTTTGCATTCCATAATTACCAACCATGATTTACCTCGACAACACCCTCCTCTCCGACGATATCAAGTCAACGTTCTTCTGCTGCGACATGGCCAAATGCAAAGGGGCCTGTTGCGTGGAGGGTGATGCCGGTGCACCGCTTGATGAGGAGGAGATTTCGCTGCTCGAAGATTACATTGACGACATCAAGCCCTTTATGGTGCAGGAGGGCATCGATGAGGTGGAGATGCTTGGCGTGTTTGACTATGATGCCGGGGGAAATTTCGTAACCCCGCTGATTCACGGGAAGGAATGCGCATTTGTCTATTTTGAGGATGGCATTGCCCGGTGTGCCGTTGAAAAGGCATTCCAGGAGAAAAAAATTCCCTTTGCAAAGCCGATCTCCTGTCACCTCTACCCCATCCGGATCAAAACCACCCCCGTCAATGATCTGCTCAACTACCACAAATGGCCCATCTGCCAGAAGGCACTGGTAAAAGGTTATAACGAAAAAATACCCCTTTACCAGTTCCTGGAAGGGGCATTGATCCGTAAGTACGGCCGGACGTGGTATAACCGGCTTGTTAAGTTACTGCGTTAGCCCCGCCGCTGATAGCCAATGCTGCCCGCTTGGCCGCAGCCATGGCCGCAAATTCCTTGTCCATCATGAACTGGCCTCCCCGGTCGCTTCCGGCCAGTTTGATCTGGTCGAGGATGCTTCGGACAGTACTCTCCTCCTCTATCTGCTCGGTGATGTACCATTGCAGGTAATTTGCCGAAGTAAAATCCTTCTCCTTGGTACAGGTCGCATAAAGGTCATTGATCGAAGCCGAAATGTACTCTTCATGTACCAACACCTGTTGAAAAACATCCGGCAGCGATTTGAAAGCTGCATCAGGGGCATCCAGTGCCGGTATGACCGCGGTTCCTCCCCGGTCGTTGATGTAGTGAACCAGTTTCAGCATGTGAATCCGTTCCTCTTCGGTTTGCACATAAAGCCAGTTGGCTGCGCCGGGATATCCGTTCCGTTCGGCCCATGAGGCCATCGACAGGTATATGCGGGAAGAGTGTTCCTCTCGTTTGATCTGCTCGTTTATCGCTTTTTCTACGTTTTTGCTGATCATGTTGAACAAGTTTGAATGAAAATAATTTACCCTTTCAACGCCTCCGCCCCGGATACGATTTCGAGGATGGCATTGGTAATGGCGTTCTGGCGAGCCTTGTTGTAAGAGATGTTGAGGTTGCGCAGGAGATCCTTGGCATTTTCGGTGGCCTTGTTCATGGCCGTCATGCGTGCTCCCTGCTCGGAGGCGAAGGAATCAAGCACCGATTTGAAAAGCTGAATGCGCAGTGTTTTCGGAATAAGTTCGCGTACGATGGTCTCCTGGTCGGGCTCAAAAATGTAATCTGATTCCACTTTGGCAACCGAAGCCGGGGTTGTGGCTCCGGGAGGAGTAATGGGCAGGTATTGTTCAACAATCAACTGCTGTACGGCCGCATTTTTGAACTGGTTATAAATCAGGTCTATCCTGTCAAACTCTTTGCCGGCAAACCCTTTCATCAGTTTTTCGGCAAGGATGGAGGCATTGGCAAAGGTTAGCTGGTCAAACAGTTCATCGTGCGATTCCAGGACATTGTATTTCCTTTTACGGAAATATTCCGTGGCTTTACGGCCAATGGTGATGAAACAAACGTTGTTCTGAAGAAACTGCTGGCGGTAGGTGGTCGTGGTAAGTTGCACGGCCGTTTTGATGATGTTTGAGTTGAATGCGCCGCATAATCCCCGGTTGGAGGCAATGACGACAAGCAATATCTTTTCGGGTTTGCGGGCCTGGGAGAATACGTTTTCGTCGGAACTGTCAATCGTGGCGCTCAGGTTTTGCAGGATTTCCCGCAACTTGGCGGCATAGGGTCTCAGTTTGATGATGCCCGTTTGCGCCCTGCGCAACTTGGAGGCCGCCACCATTTTCATGGCATTGGTAATCTGTTGGGTCGATTTTACCGATGCAATCCGAATACGTACTTCCTTCAGTCCGGCCATTTAATTCTCTTATTTCTTTTCCTCGTATTTTTTGGACAGATCTTTCGCAGTCTGCTCCATTATTTTCAAATCCTCATCCAGCAGTTTGCCTGCTTTTAAATTATCAAGAACTGCCTGGTGATTTTCGTCCATGAAATGCAGGTACTCTGTCTGAAAATTATTGATGCTCCTGACCGGGATGTTCCGCAACAATCCGCGGGTACCACAAAAGATGATGGCGATTTGTTTTTCGACCGTCATGGGTGAATACTGGGGTTGCTTGAGGATTTCCACATTACGTGCCCCTTTGTCGAGAACGGCTTTGGTCGCGGCATCGAGGTCGGAACCGAATTTCGAAAAGGCTTCGAGTTCGCGATATTCGGCCTGGTCGAGTTTAAGGGTTCCGGCAATTTTCTTCATCGATTTGATCTGGGCGTTTCCTCCCACGCGCGACACCGAAATACCCACATTGATGGCGGGGCGGATGCCTGCATTGAACAGGGCTGTTTCGAGGAAGATCTGTCCGTCGGTGATGGAGATCACATTGGTGGGAATGTATGCCGATACGTCTCCTGCCTGGGTTTCGATGATCGGGAGGGCTGTAAGGGATCCTCCTCCTTTTACCATGTTCTTAAGCGTGTCGGGAAGGTCGTTCATCTGGCGGGCAATCTCATCTGACGAGATAATCCTGGCGGCACGCTCCAGCAAACGGGAGTGGAGGTAGAACACATCGCCGGGATAGGCTTCGCGTCCGGGAGGGCGGCGAAGCAGCAGGGAAACTTCACGATAGGCCACAGCCTGTTTTGACAAGTCGTCATAGATTACCAGGGCGGGCCGGCCCGTATCCCGGAAAAATTCACCGATGGCGGCGCCTGCAAACGGTGCATAATACTGCATGGCTGCAGGATCGGATGCAGTTGACGAAACCACCACCGTGTAGTCCATGGCTCCTTTTTCTTCAAGTGTCTTGACGATATTGGCGACCGTCGAGCCCTTCTGGCCCACCGCCACGTAAATGCAATATACGGTTTCTCCCCTGGCGTGAAATTCCTTCTGGTTGATGATGGTGTCGATGGCGATGGCGGTTTTACCGGTCTGGCGGTCGCCTATGATCAACTCGCGTTGTCCGCGCCCGATCGGGATCATCGCATCGATGGGTTTGATTCCGGTTTGCAACGGCTGGTTCACCGGCTGGCGGTAGATAACTCCCGGGGCTTTCCTTTCCAGGGGCATTTCATAGCGTACACCTTCAATCTTTCCTTTGCCGTCGATCGGCTCTCCGAGGGTATCGATCACACGGCCGAGAAGGCCCTCCCCAACTTCGATGGAGGCAATGCGGCGGGTGCGCTTCACAACATCACCCTCTTTGATTTCCAGGTAATCTCCCAGCAAAACAGCGCCGACATTGTCGGCCTCAAGGTTTAAAACAATGCCCTTCAGCCCGTTTTTCTCAAATTCAATCAACTCTCCGCATTCGACATTGTTCATACCATAGATCCGGGCAATGCCGTCTCCAACCGTAAGAACCACACCAACTTCCTCAAGTTCCTTCTCGCTCTGGTAACCGGCCAGTTCCCTGCGCAAGATTGCCGTAACTTCTGCGGGTTTAATATCAGCCATAAGTCAATTTTTACTAAAATTCTTTTTTATACAAATTTATTTTCGTGATGGCAATACGCATCTCTTCTATTTCCCTGCGTATGCTTGCATCGTACTGCTTGTCCTGCCAGTTCAGCACGAATCCTCCTATCAGCGATTCATCAATTTCAGCTTTCAGATCGATCTCTGAATGGGTGTATTTTTCCATCAGCTCCATCACCTGTTTCCTGATGTCTTCATCGGGCAGAACCGGTGATTTGAAATGAACGGTGAGGATGTTCCGGTACACCTGGTAGAGTTCAACCAGTTGGGTCGCAATGGCAGGAATGAATGATTCCCTGTTTTTCCTGACCATGATCAGCAGGTAGGTCAGGGTAAGCGGGTGAATATTCCCGCCGAAAATATCCTGAAGGATGGCCAGCTTTTTCCCGGAATTGACGATGGGGCTTTTCAACAACAGTCTCAGTTCCTTACTCTCTTCACACGCCTTTGAAATCAGCAGGCTGTCCTTGTAGACCTCTTCCACCACGCTCTTTTCGAGTGCAAGTTCAAACAATGCTTTTGCATAACGCTCCGCTACCAAAGAAACACTCATCCGGTTAGTTGAATTTAACTTCTTTTAATAACTCCTGAACATATTCTTCCTGCTTTTGGGGGTCGGAGAGTTCGCGCTGTAAAATAAATTTGGCGAGGGTAAGTGAACTTTCGGCAATCTGGTTTTTCAGTTCGGTCATGGCTGCCATCTTTTCATTGTGGATGCTGGCCTTGGCACCTTCAACGATGCGTGAAGCTTCCTCCCCTGCCTTGATCCGAGCCTCTTCGAACAACCTGTCGCGGATTTTGCGGGCTTCGTTGAGAATGGCATCCCGTTCGTTCTTGGCCTCCTGCAAAAGTTGTTCATTGCTGAATTTCAGCTGCTTCATCTCTTCTCTTGCCTGATTTGCCGAATTCAGTGCTTCGTGGATGGAGGTCTCACGTTCCCTGAGCATCTGAAGGATAGGTTTCCAGGCATATTTTCCAAGGACAAACACCAGAAATAGAAAAGCCAGTGTCATCCAGAAAATCAGGCCCAGTCCCGGAGTGATTAATTCCATATCGGATTGTTTTAAGTATTTGTGAATTGATAAAGTTCTTTACGGATGAACCAACCGTTCCTCCGTAAAGAACCTGCTGTTGCTGCTAGATGAAAAGGATCAGCAGACAAACAACGATGGCAAAAAAGGCAACTCCTTCAACAAGCGCTGCGGCGATGATCATGTTCGACCGGATATCGCCAATCGCTTCCGGCTGGCGTGCAATGGATTCGAGAGCGCTTTTACCGATATTACCAATACCGATGCCTGCGCCGATCACGGCAATCCCTGCTCCCAAACCTGCTCCCATTTTTGCAATGGCGGCGAAATCACCGGCCAGTTGCAGTAAAATTGATAATAAATGCATAATCAGAAGTTATTAAGGTTAGTAAAACAAAAACAATTTACGATTTACGATTTACGATTTACGATTTTGGATTTTAGAGATTTGCATGTTATATCGTAGACTATTATTATTTTGAAAATCGTAAATCGTAAATCTAAAATCGTAAATTCTAATGGTGTTCCGGCTCAATCGTTGCCAGCCCGAAGTAGAGTGCCGACAACAGGGTGAAAACGTATGCCTGGATGAAGGCGACAAGCAGTTCCAGCAGATCCATAAAAATCATGAAGGCAACCGAAACAACCGAAACCCCCAGCCCCAGCGCGGCGCTTATCGCGCCGAAAATGAAGATCAGGCTTACGAATCCAAGTACAATGATGTGCCCGGCGGTAATGTTTGCAAAGAGACGGATCATCAATACGAATGGTTTGGTGATGATCCCGATGATTTCAACAATCGGCATCAGCGGCACCGGGAATTTCAGCCACCAGGGAACCCCGGGGGTGTTGACGATATCGACCCAATAGTGCTTGTTTCCGCTGATCGTGGTAATGATAAAGGTGAAAACAGCCATGACCAGCGTAACGGCAATGTTACCGGTAACATTGGCGCCACCGGGAAAAAACGGTACCAGGCCGAGCAGGTTGTTGAATATGATGAAAAAGAAGATGGTCAGTAAAAATGGCATGAATTTCTCATACTTTTTCTCGCCGATGGAACTCTTGGCAATATCATCGCGGACGAAAATGATCAACGGCTCGAGAAAGGACTGCATTCCGCTGGGCGCCTTCCCCCTGTTGCGGGTATAAGCCCTTGCAACGGAAGTAAAGATCAGGAACAGGAAGAAGGTATTCAGCAAAATGGCGAAAACGATTTTTGTGATGGAAAAATCATACAGTGCCGGGCCTGCTGCCGCCAGATGCTCATTTGCCCCTTCACGGAAAATTTTATCTTTGTGCGGACCTTCGGGGTCAAGCTTAAAACCCTGGTAACTGTGCGTTTCGTTGTGGAACCGGCTTGACAGGAAAACATAAAGTTTGCCGTCATAAAGCAGGATGACCGGGAGTGGGATGGTAAGGTGCAGGTTGCCGATGGTGGCCACATGCCATTCATGGTTGTCAAGCACGTGTTCCATGATCATTTTCCCGGCATTGAATTTCTCACCGGGATTGCTTTCAGGTTTTTGAAACTTTTCCGAAACACTGTCATTCGCCGGAACAAGCATGGTGTGATCCTGAACGGATGCAAACATCCTGCCTGAGAACAGGGCCAGGATCACCAGGCAGAAAACAAGAAAACGACGTACAGGTAAGTGCGATTTGTATGCTGTCATGAAACCACTTGCGTTGCTTTAATCAGTGCAAAAATAGAAAATAAAATTGAATTGTGAACATGCCGGTTTGTAACCAATTAACAATTTGTTCGTCTCAATGCCTCAGTATAATTTATAATTACTACTTTTGAACTCTTATAAAAACCCTTGAAAATGCAAGCGTATCATTTTAAATTCCGGCTTACAGCCTGTTTGTTAATTGCTTTTTTGGGAATTTCAGCCATTTGTCAGGCTCAAAAAATATGGACCCTGGAAGATTGCATCAATTACGCCCTGGAAAACAATCTCGACATCAACAAGCAACTGTTCACCGTTGAGAGTAGCAAAGAGGCCCTGCTGCAGAGCGGCCTCAACATGTTGCCGAATCTCAACGCCAACGGCACGAATGTGTGGAATTTCGGACAAACGATCGACCAGTATACCAATACTTTTGCAACGAACACGGTTCGTTCCAACAATTTCTACATTGCGAGCAATGTTACCCTTTTTTCAGGCCTTCAGAAACTAAACACCTTCAAGGAAAACAAAATAAACCTGATGGCCAGCAATTATGATGTGGATGTATTGAAAAACAGCATTTCGCTGTCTGTCGCCGGGTTTTATCTTCAAATCCTGTTCAATCTCGAATTGCTGGATGTGGCAAAAGAGCAGCTGCAAATTACCACTGCCCAATCGGAACGCATCGAGAAAATGGTTAATGCCGGCGCCTCTGCCAGGGGCGACCTGCTGAATATCCTGGCTCAGAAAGCTACCGAGCAGTTGAACGTGGTGGATTATGAAAACCAGCTTTACATATCCAATATCTCCCTTCAGCAGATGATAAACCTGCCGGTAACGCGCGACTTCAAGGTTGAAAAGCCTCTGCTGAAAGCCGTTCAGCCTCCGAAAGACAAAATAACGGTCGACGTCATCTTTGAACACGCCATGAAAACCCGGCCGGAGATCAGGAGCGCCCAGCTGAGGGTGGAGAGTGCGCAAAAAAGACTGGCTATTGCCCGCGGTTACGTTCAGCCGGTACTTTCGCTGAGCGGTTCATGGGGGACCGGGTATTCGGGTGTTGCCCGGCAGGTTGATCCCAATGTTCCTCCGAAATTTTTAATCGATTCCGTCGGGTTTACCAAAACGTCCCATGAAGCCGTGATGGTCGGACAGGCAAGTTATTCGTACCGCACAAAGTCCTTTACCGACCAGTTGAGGGACAACAGCAACCAGTCGGTCGGTTTTTACCTGAACATCCCGATCTTCAACGGTTGGACAGGACGGTCGGCCATCAGCCAGGCGAAAATTCAAAAATCACAGTTGGAACTCGATCTTGGTATCAAGACAAACGACCTCCGGAAAGCCATTGAGCAGGCCTATGCCGATGCAACATCTGCCCTCCAGAAATATTCGGCTTCGGAGGAGAAGGTAAAAGCCCAGACAGAGGCATTCAAATATGCCCAGCAAAAGTTTGATGTCGGCGTGATGACCTCTTTTGATTACAACCAAAATAAAAAAGATCTTACAACGGCTCAATCCGATTTGCTTCAGGCAAAATATAATTTTATTTTCAAAACGACCATTCTTGAATTCTACATGGGGAATCCCATTAAGATTGATCGTGAATAACCCATAACATCTCACCAATGACCAGGAAGATTTCAAAAAAGAAGATATGGATCATTATTGCTATCGTGGCAGTTGTGGCCATTATTGTTGTTGCTGCCGTAATCAAAGGCAAGGGAAGCGATGCAACCAAAGTTGCCACCGAAAAGGTGATGAAACGGACCATCATCCAGACCGTCTCTTCCAACGGCAAGATACAGCCCGAAAAGGATATCAAGATCAGCCCCTACATCTCCGGCGAGGTCGTTGAACTGTATGTTAAAGAGGGAAACCAGGTAAAAAAGGGCGACCTTCTCGCAAAAATAGATCCGGAAATTTATATTTCCCAGTTTGATCAGAGCGAAGCCGCGGTAAACACGCAGAAAGCCAACCTGGCAACTTCAAAGGCACGGCTTGCCCAGCTGAAGGCCCAGTTTGAAAACGCACGGCTCTCTTTCGACCGCCAGGACAAGTTGTTCCAGCAAAGTGTGATCTCAAAGGCAGAATATGACCAGGCCAAATCGGCATTTCAGGTTGCCCAGGCCCAGGTTACCGCCGGGGAAGAGGATATAAAAGCCTCCGAGTTCATGGTCAAAAATTCAGAAGCATCACTGAAAAGATCAAGGGAGGACCTTACCCGCACGGCGATATTTGCGCCAAACGACGGGACTGTATCCAAACTGAGTGTTTTACAGGGAGAAAGGGTTACCGGGGCATCACAATTCTCAAGCGGTACGGAAATCATGCGCATTGCCAACCTCAACGAGATGGAAGCCCAGGTGCAGGTGAACGAGAACGACATTGTCAGGGTTAAAATGGGCGACACCGCGCTGATAGAGGTGGATGCTTACCTGAACAGGAAGTTCAAGGGGATCGTAACCGAAATCGCCACTTCGGCCAACACCACCGGGGTGAGTGTTGACCAGGTTACCAACTTCAATGTAAAAATTCACCTCCTGAAAGAGTTTTACAAAGACCTGCTGGTCGGGAAAGAGGTCAACTATTCTCCCTTCCGCCCGGGAATGTCGTGTACCGTTGAAATTCAGACAGAAACAGCAGAAAACACGATAACGGTCCCCATCCAGGCCGTAACCACCCGGATTGCCAAAGACAGCCTTGACAAGTTCAATGAAAAGAATAAAACCAAGAAGGCCACCGGCGATGAGGAGGTAGAGGTTGTTTCCACTGCCAAGAAGAATGACAAGATCCAGGAGTGTGTTTTTGTACTGAGCGATGGCACCGCGAAAAAAGTCGACGTTAAAACAGGCGTCCAGGATAACACCTATATCCAGGTTATCAGTGGACTGAAAGCCGGAGACGAGATCATCACGGCGCCTTACAGCGCTGTATCGAAACTCCTGAAGGACGGGGACAAGGTGAAGAAAGTTGACAAGAAAGACTTGTTCACCAAGGAGAAAGAAAAATAGTGCATGGCACTTATCCTCTGCATTGAAACTGCCACGGAAGTATGTTCCGTGGCATTGTTCCTGGATGAAAAACTACTTGGCGTCAAAGAATCCTCGGCCCGGAATGTCCATTCCGCGATGCTGACAACATTCATTGGTGAAATCATCAATTCTTCGGGGTTCAGCTACGGCAGCCTGGATGCCATCGCGGTAAGCATGGGTCCCGGTTCGTATACCGGTCTGCGGATTGGCGTGGCCACGGTAAAAGGGTTGTGCTACGCGCTTGACAAGCCCATGATTGCGGTTCCGACACTGCAGGCGATGGCGGCTGGGATAAATTACAAATTACAAATTACAAATGACGGGGCGGGTGAGAATATTGAATATCGAAGACCGGGTTCTCTGTTGATTTGTCCGATGATCGATGCGCGCAGGATGGAGGTGTATTGCGGGGTTTTTGATCATGCCAACAGGGAGGTGCGTGAGGTCAGGGCTGAAGTTATCGATGAATTTTCATTCGGCGAGTTTCTGGCAGACCACGTGGTGGTTTTCGGCGGAGAGGGGGCTGATAAAAGCAAGCCATTCCTGAGTAATCATCCGAATGCCCTGTTTATGGATGGATTCCAGGCATCAGCCCTGTTCATGGCCGGCATTGCTGCAGAAAAATCGAGGCAGCAGCAGTTCGAAAACCTCGCATATTTTGAACCGTTTTACCTGAAAGATTTTGTGGCAGGAAAACCGAGGGTGAAGGGGCTGCGTTAGGCTGTGGTTGTTATGATCCACGTTTTTAGAACTTATCACAATGATACCTGAAAATCCGTACCGATATCATACAAGGGTTGTCAACATTGGAAATCTTCCGCTCGGCGGAGAGAACCCGGTTCGGGTACAATCCATGACAAGCACCGATACCCTCGATACCCGTTCAACCGTTTTCCAGGCCATCCGGATGATCGAAGCCGGCTGCGAATATGTGCGTATTGCCGTACCCTACATGAAGGAGGCAGAAAACCTGCGTGAAATTAAAAGCGAACTTCGCCGTCAGGGATACCACACCCCCATTATTGCCGATGTGCATTTCAATGCCCGGATTGCCGAAGTGGCCGCGGGAATTGTTGAGAAGGTAAGGATCAACCCCGGAAACTACCTGCCGTCGCGCATCACGCGTCACGCTTCGCGCGTTGCCGATGCCAACGAGGTTCTGGAACAAATGGCCGACCGGCTTTCGCCTTTGCTGAAAATCTGCAGGGAACACGGTACGGCGATCCGCATCGGGGTAAATCACGGTTCGCTCTCCGACCGGATCATGGATCTTTACGGCGACACGCCCCTTGGCATGGTCGAATCGGCGCTTGAATTTGCGCGTATTTGCGAAAGCCTCTCTTTTCACGACCTTGTTTTCTCCATGAAGGCCAGCAATATCAGGATGATGATCGCGGCAAACCGGCTCCTGGCCGAGCGAATGCAGCAAACCGGGATGAACTATCCCATCCACCTTGGGGTAACGGAGGCCGGCACCGGGGAAGAGGGGCGGATAAAATCGGCCATCGGGATCGGCAGCCTGCTGGCCGACGGCATCGGAGATACCATCAGGGTTTCACTGACGGAAGATCCTGAGTTTGAAATTCCCGCGGCATACAGCATCCTGCAATCGGCGGGCGTCCGCATCACGAAAACCGAGTTTGTCTCCTGTCCCTCCTGCGGAAGAACCCAGTTCAACATCCAGGAAGCGCTCCGTGAAATCCAGGCGAAAACATCACACCTGAAAGGGTTGAAGATCGCGGTGATGGGTTGCGTCGTAAATGGCCCGGGTGAAATGGCCGATGCACATTACGGGTTTGTGGGTGCTGGAAGCGGGAAAATACACCTCTACAAGGGGCAAAAATTAATCAAAAAAAACATAGACGAATCTCGTGCGGTCGAAGCCCTGGTGGAACTCATCAGGGAGTCGGGCGATTGGATTGATGAAACAACCCGCCCGGCAGCATTACTTTAGTTTATGGTACGTAATGACCATGTCGTCGAAATAGGAGGAATCGGCTCCGTTGTAAAAAAGATAGATGCCGGTTTCCTTCTTATTCATATTCACCGGAATGGTAAATTTCAGCCTGATATGTTCCCAGCCTGAACTATCCTTTCCCTCCGGTTCGCTTTTTCCGCTATAAAAAGTATCTTCCCCTCCTGAAATGACGATACATCCCGCAGTTCCGTACCTCCAGACTCCGACATCGAGGATATCGCCACGGCAGCAATTGAACAGGCGGTAGGTAAAGGCATACTGGCTTTTCGGGGTCAGTTTTGCTGAAAACCCTCCCTCTCTTGCTTTTTCACCGCTCCGGGTATATGAATTTCCCAAATAAACAGCGGGCACGTTCGTTTCAAAGCAATTGTCGCCTGTCACTTTCTCAGCGTTACAGAAAATTGTAACAGATTCGAATTCCGAGGGGATGTAATACCTGATATAAATCGTGCGGGTGGTCAGGGTCAAACCAATCATTGAAAACAACATAACCAGCGGAACGACAATTTTTAAATTATTGAGCGCTGGGTTGTAAAACAAGATGAAAAGAAGCGGAAATACAGGAATAAAGTACCTTCCCTGGATGGTATAGGTTGTATCGCATCCTACAGCGTCCCAGGTTAAATGCTGCGACAGAAGGATCAGCCCGATAATTACGGTCAGCACGAGGAATAAAACTAATCTTTGATTCAGTTTGATCTTAATAAATCTGCGGCCGTCGGTAACAGCAACAATAAAAAGCACGGAATAAGAGACATAGATGAACCACATCGGCAACTGCGTGTCAAGCCATCCAAAAACACCAATACAGCCCTGGAAATACATATCAAAGGTACGGATCATGGAATTGACAAAAACATGCCACAGGTGCAGCCCGTGAGTCATGATATAGTGAGCTTGAGCATGCATATCCGCTCCTCTGGTCATGGTTGCAACGTCACGGAATTCAACATTGTACATGCTGTATGGCAAATAAACGCTGTTCATCCTGACTGACCAGAAAAGCGCCGTTCCTGATGCAACAAGAAACAGGATGATCAGCCTGATATAATAGGTTTTTACACCGGGAAATTTTCTTTTCGGGATTAAAAAGACCAGCATGATCAGTGGCGTATAGATCAGTTTTGCCGCCGCGAGCAATACCGTCAACAGGGCCAGGATGATGAATTTTTTGCCTGTAAATTCCAGGTCTGAAAAAGCAATTTTTAAGACAAAGGCTATCGTGAAAAAGGACAACGAATTGGTTACGACGTCGGCGCTTAACGACATGTTTATAAATACCGACATGGGCAGCAGCGCGGCTAAAACAAAGAACCATTGATAAAACGGGATTGTTCTTATGGTAAAGAAAAGAATGATGATCCAGAAAATCAGCGCAAAAAGCCTTGCCCCGTAAAAAAGAAACAAGGGTGGCAAATTGAGATTCCTGAGAACAAACAACGCCGTTGCCTGGGGAAAGTAGGAAACCGGGGAGTACATTGCCGTGTTAGGAAAATCGACGAACCTTTTCTCTTCCCGGTTCAATTTTATGTTAAATGGTTCGCAAATAATTTTACGGTTTGTTTTTGCATGCATGTTCCCGATCAGATCGACAAATGGTTCAGTAATCTTCACAAGGCTTGCCGGGATGTATCCTCCAAGCCGGTTGTTTTGTCTTACCGCCATAAAATTCCCTTCCGAAACCTGCCAGGCCCTGTAGAAATGGTTGATTTCATCGGGCGATTGAAAAGGGGGTGTCAGTATCAGCAGCATCAAACCAAAGATGGAGGCGAAAATGACAAAAAATGTTTCCGGTCTGATCCTGTCAAAATGTAAACCTGTCATGCCGTTGCTTTTATTTTCCGGTTACAATCCTGATGCACCGTGGCTGGATATCAAAAGTAAAGGGGGTATGGCCCAGCGACTCCCCGTCGGTTTCAAGAAACACCTTCCCTGTTGACCTGATGCGGATGTGTTGGCCCTTAAAGGTTGCGACCATCGGAAGGTCGACCAGTGAACCGTCGAAAAGTTTCCTGGCATACCGCACCACCAGCCATTTTGAAGTCTTTTTAATCAGGGTCACATCGAGCAGCCCGTCATCCGGAATGGCAAAAGGGACCTGCATCATGCCCCCTCCATTGTATTTGCAGATCCCGACATTCATAGAAAATATCTCTCCCTTGAAAACTGTTTTTCCATCCACCTCGATCACCGCTTCAATGAATTTATATTGGAAAAGACTTGCAAAAACAAAATACATGTAGGTAAGCTGCCCGCCCAGTCCTTTTTCTTTCAGGAGGTTGGTCTTCTTCGCCACCAGCGCATCATAGCCCATTCCTGCAACATTCATGAAATAGCGATTTACCTGGTCGTCGTTGTGATGGTAAGTTACGCTGCCAGCGTCCTGCAAAAAGGTCTTCTTCTGTTTCAGGAGGTGAATGGCCTTCAGGTAATCAAACGGGATGTCGAACATGCGGCACCAGTCGTTCCCGGTTCCTACAGGGATCATGCCGAGGGTAAATCCCGGGGATTCAGCCACGGGGGGAGAGGACCCTGAGGCTTCAGCCTCAGGGTGGAGGAGGCCGTTGAGCACCTCGTTGAGGGTTCCGTCACCCCCCACCACGCATATGTTCGTGTACCCGCTGCGGATGGATTCCGCGGCAATTTCAGTGGCATGGCCTCTCCGCGTGGTAAGCCGGAAATCAAAACAGATCTTTTCATCGGTGAGCAGCCGTTGAATTTTTGGCCAGTCTTTCGTTCCCTTTTTCACCCCGGCGTTGGGATTTACGATCATGAGCCATTTATCTGGCGATTCGGTTTGCATGTGAATATTATTTTATCTCCCTGCTGAAAATGACCTCCTTTTCCTTCCGGGTAAAGAGAAAGAGTGTGTAAAAAATGGCAAAAAACGACACCCCGGTTTGTGATTCTATGGTGTCGTCGGTCAACATCGACAAAACGGAGATGATCAGGAATATCATGAAAAAATAATCATCAAAGCGATGCAGCATCACCGGGGGATAAAAGATGGCACCCAAAAACCAGAGAAGACCCAGAATGCCGAACCCGATGAAAATGGAGAGGAACTGGTTGTGCGAACGCCATCGCTGATCGGGCGCAAGCCTGGTATGTATTTTTTCGTATTGGGCCCCGAATGCAAGGTTCATGTCGCCGGTGCCAACGCCTGTGAGCCAGTTGTCGCGGATAATCCCGATGGAAGCTTTCCAGAATTCCAGGCGCTGCATGAGCGTGGAGCCTGTCGGGTTTCCCGTTTCCCGGTAGTTGTCAAAGCCCCAGAGAAACTCATAAATCCGTCCCCTCAGGCTGAACTCTTTCATGAAAATGTAGTTGGCCGTGCCTTTTTCAATGGCGTCAATCTCGCCGGGTGCCAGCTTTTCAACAGCATCGGCATCCTTCCGCCATCCTTTGGAGGTCATGTAACGAACTACGGTATAGGCGATTGTTTCGTTTTTCTTATTCAGGCTGTCGAAGGATATCCGGCTTCGTTTATTCCAGGCGCTGCGCATTTCATCCCACTGGATATAGATCCACAGCCGGTTCCCGTTTTCGGTCTGGCTGGAATAAAGGTTATGGATGTATGGATTTCCGCGCGAAGTGCACTTTTCGAGTTTTGTCAGATCCACCGGGTTCACGTGGTAATAATCCCTGACGACCGACCGGAGGGATAAAAACAGGGTGGAGACCAGGATCAGGATGCTGATGACAAGGATCGTCCTCAACCATTGGTTCCTGGTTTTAAAAATCAGCACAGGGATCAGGATAAGCAGGGTGATCAGGAAAATGGACAACCCGGTAAATGATTGCGATATGACAATGTAGACAAACAGCCAGACCAGCACCAGCATCATCAATCCCTTTTGCCAGCCGGGAAACAGATTGCGTTTTAACAGGAAAAAAATGAGGGAATAGATGCTGAGGGCGAGCAGCAAACTGAAGATGATGTGCGACACATTATGGGAAACATCGCGGATATCGATATACTGATGCGTCACGATCAGCCAGGAATTAAACACAGACCGCACCAGCACGGCAAGGACAAATAAAAGCATGAACCGGTAAAAACCATTTTTTTCGAATGGTGCCGATGTTGAAAGGATCAGCGGAAGGAGTAAAATGGGGAACTTCGTACGCAGATCTTTGACTGCATAACCAAAATCGGTTGTAAAGATCAGCCCGAGGATGTGGATCAGGAAGATCGAACTGAAGATCAAAGCCGCTTTATTCCTCGAAAATTGCCTGAATCCGTCGCCGATTCCTTTTAAAAGCAGCCAGGCTGAGACCGGGAGTATTTGCGTGGCAACCTGCCATCCCGTAAGCCCCGCCAGGGAAGATTTGAATTTTTTTACCTCAAACCGCTCCACGATCCATCCGCCTGCCAACATCATCTGCCCGATGCTTAACCCGAGTTTTGAGAATGGCAATGATGCAATGGTCACCCCAAGGGCGAAAATGTACCAGTACCGTTCGAATTGTTTCCAGGTGATGGACATAGGGCGGCTGCTATAGGGTAAAATGGTCCCAATCCATTCCGATGGTAAATGAATTGCGGAATTGCGCAAGGTCGCCGGCAGAAAATGTCACTGTTTCAACCACCTCAGCTCCCTCTCCGGCCGCGAAAATAACCTTTCCCTTTGCGTCAATGGCCATGGAGTCGCCCGAATGCCATGTACCGAATCCATCGTTGCCGGTGCGGTTGACCCCTGCCACGAAGGACTGGTTTTCAATTGCCCGCGCCGCCAGCAGGGTTTTCCAAACATGAGCGCGGCTTGCCGGCCAGTTGGCAAGACATACCAACAGGTCATAACCATAATTTCCGTCGTGCCAGTTATTTTTGATCCAAACCGGAAAGCGGAGATCGAAACAGATAACCGTTGAAATTTTCCACCCCTTCACCTCCACAACCTGTTTTTGATGGCCCCGGTTGAAAATACGGTACTCTTCACTCAAACGGGAAAGGTGGCGTTTGTCGTAGGTCTCAAAATTCCCCTCCGGGTGCATGCAAACCAGGCGGTTATAACAATCGGTCCCCTCGCAGACCAACAGGGTGGCCATGATCACGGCATTCTTTTCCCGTGCCTTGAGCCGGAGAAACTGCATCGACGGGCCATCCATTGGCTCGGCACATGCGGTCGTATTGATGGAAAAGCCGGTGCTGAATGTCTCTGGCAACAAGATCAGGTCGGTCGGTACGCTGATCCGGTCAAGCAATTGATCAAAATGGCCGAGATTTTCCTGTACATCTTCCCAGAAAAGGTTTGTCTGAATGAGCGTTACCCTTAAATCCTGCATTTTTTTGTTTATTAAATCAAGGTAAAATTAAAAATATATGCGTTGTGGTGGTTAAAAATTTTAATTTTGCGTGGATAATACAAATGAAAAAAACCATGCAAACGATTGATAATTTTACATTTAAAGACAAAAAGGCGCTGATCAGGGTCGATTTCAACGTGCCGCTCGACAGCAACAATCAAATTACCGATACCAACCGCATTGATGCGACCATTCCGACCATTACCAAAATATTGAACGATGGCGGGGCGGTGATCCTGATGTCGCACCTGGGACGGCCAAAGGGTGGTCCCGAAGAAAAATATTCCCTCCGGCATGTGATCCCGTATCTTTCGCAGAAGCTGAACCGGCCGGTAAAGTTTGCCGATGACTGCATCGGGAAGTCTGCCACCGACCTCTCCGCTTCGTTGAAACCGGGAGAGGTGCTGCTGCTCGAAAATCTCCGGTTTTACAAGGAAGAGGAGAAGGGCGACCGTGAATTTGCCAGGAAATTATCGCTCCTTGGCGACATGTATGTGAATGATGCCTTTGGAACCGCACACCGTGCCCATGCCTCCACCGCAATCATTGCCGAATTTTTCCCTAAAACAAAGATGTTCGGCTATGTCATGGCCAACGAGATCATCAACATCGACAAATGCCTGAAGGACGGCAAACGTCCGATCACCGCCATCCTGGGCGGGGCAAAGGTTTCGACAAAGATCGAGATCATCAACCACCTGATGGACAAAGTTGACAACCTGATCATCGGCGGCGGCATGATGTTCACCTTTATCAAGGCGCAGGGCGGAGAGATCGGTGCCTCGATGGTAGAGGATGATTACATCGAAATGGCCAAAAGCATCATGGAACGAGCCAAAGCGAAGGGGGTCAACCTCTACCTTCCGCCGGATGCAGTGCTGGCCGACGCCTTCTCAAACGATGCCAACAAAAAGACCAGCAGCGCGTTCGAAATCCAGGTTCCATGGATGGGCCTCGATATCGGGCCATCGGCCTGTGCAAAATTCGACCATGTGATCGAACAATCGGGAACCATTCTTTGGAACGGTCCGATGGGCGTGTTTGAAATGAACAACTATGAGGCCGGCACGAAATTCATTGCCCTGGCCCTTGCCCGGGTCACTGAGAAAGGCACCTTTACGCTGGTGGGTGGCGGTGATTCCGTTGCCGCAATCAATAAATATGGCCTGGCAGATAAAGTAAGCTATGTTTCCACCGGCGGCGGCGCCATGCTTGAATACATCGAAGGCAAGGAACTTCCGGGGATCAAGGCAATCACGGGGTAACGGATCTCCTGTTGCCGATCACCTCCCTGTACATCATAAGATAGTCGTCAACACACCGGCTCCAGCTAAATTTCTGTGCATGGGCGACCATGGCGGCAGAAAATGTCTCTTCCTGCCGGTCGCATAGGTCCAAACCGTTTTTAACCACTTCGGCCATGTGGTCTGGATCGAAATTTTGCCAGTAAAAGGCATGATTGCCGCCAATCTCGGGCAGGGAGGCACAGGTGCTGGTGAAGACCGGTTTCCCGAAGAGCATGGCCTCGATCACCGGCATCCCGAACCCCTCGGCCAGCGAAGGAAATAAAAAAGCGCGGCAATGGGAGTACAACCAGTAGCGGTCGCTGTCTGAAATTTTTCCCGGCAGGTGCACCCTTCCGTTCATTTTCGACGCATCAACCAGTTCAAGGATGCTTTTTGCATATGCCGAATCGTTGTCGCCGGCGATTACGAGATCGTATTCCGGAAATTTCTTCATCATGGGTACCAGCACCCCGAAATTTTTCTTGGCTGAGATGATCCCGATCGTAAAGAAGAAATTTCTGTTCGTCAGAAACCCGGGCTTTGGCGCCCCCGGAAATGATTTTACGCTGATCCCGTTATAAATACGGAACAAAGGCTTCTCTTTTACATCAAGGTAATCAACGACCTGGCTCCGGGTGTAATCGGAAATGACCGATACGGCCGACGACCGGTCAATGTTTTGCTGCAGTTTCTTCAGGTAATGGGCCGCTTTCCTTTTATCTTTCTCCACCATGAAATTCAGGTCGTGAATGGTGAGGATCCACGGGGTATTCCGGTTGGGCAGGTAGGATGGAAACTGATAGAGCGAGTGCCAGATGTCGTATGTGCGGTTCAACCGGGGCAAGTATCTCTTCTGAAGATTCACCTTCTCCAGGTTAACCAGCCCCCAATCTCCCGGGGGAAAGTTTCCCGGGCACAAATAATCGACCGTATCACCGGGCAGGTTCTTTTTTGACAGGGTTTCGGCAAAATTGATTGAAAAACTGCCAATCCCGGAATTCAAATTCCTTGTTTTATAAAGGTCGATCAGCAGACGGGACATCGTGGTTTATTATTTTTTTGGAACCGGATTTCTTGTACAACCCGTAGATCTCATGCCCGATGTTGCGCTCCGGTGAAAGACGGAGCATCGAAAAATGGTGCACCAGGCTGTATAAACCCGTTATCCACCTGGCGCCGGGCCGGATATACCATTTATCCAGTATTTTTTCTTTGTTGTATTCAACTCTTTTCAATTCCCCTGCTTTTTCTTGGATAAAGAGGTCAGCCTGGGTTTTCCTTGATGCCGGGCTCATCAATGCCTTACTTTCTTTCCATCCCAGTCCCCGGAGAGTGGTTTTAAAGGTATAAGTATGATAGTCAACCGCACTGAATCCTTTTTGGGTCAGGAGATTTTTCAGCCCTTTCCCGTCAAAATAATTCACATGGTTTATCAGGAGTTCGGAGGGGGCATTTCCGAATTTCAGCGATAAATAATGTTTCCATATATCTTCGCGGCCATTGGGAGTGATGAAGTGAAACAGGCCGTTTGGTTTCATATAGGCATGCACATTTTCAACCACTTTTGAGATGTCGTTTACATGTTCCAGGATATCGCGGGCAATGACCAGGTCGAACCTGTTTTCAAAGCTGCCGGTAAAATTGTCCGGATTTTCCCGGATTGTTTCAAAACCATGTTGTTCATGGTTAAAATTGAGCACTTCCGGGTTGATATCCATCACCGTAATTCCGATCCCGGGAAAGGCAAACTGCAATCCTGCTGCGAAATAGCCTGAACCTGGCCCCAGTTCCAGAACAGACCGGGGGAAGATTTGCTTCAATTTCAGCTGGTAACCAAACACAACTCCCCTTCGAAAGTTTCTTTCACAGTTTTTAAACTGCTCTTCCCTGCTGGTCCTTAAGAATTCTTCGATATAATAGGCCAGGCAGCCTTTTGCCGTCTCCCCGCCGTTCAACATCGGATCCAGTTGGATGTGGCGGCACTTTTCACACAGCACGACGTTGCTTGTTTTTATATCCCAGTAGTCGACGATCCCTATTTGCCTGCCCGTTTTTTCCCGGCAGATGGTGCAAGGTTGTTCCCTGTCCACAAGATCTCCGTTAAACTGCGATTTCAGGGCCATGGGGTTACCAGCTTGGAAATTTAATCTCCCCGCCGAAGGCCTTCATCAGTTTCGGGAAGACCTCCGCGACATGGCTGTAAAAAACCGATCCCTTTTTATCCTGCGCTGTGAGCCATTTCTCTTTGGGGTCGATACTTTTGAAGATGAACATCAGGATGCTGATCAGGATCACCCCTTTGACCAGTCCGAGAACCGCCCCGCCAAGATGGTTGATGAACCCCATGCCTACCACGTCGACCAGTTTCTCGGTCAGTTTTGCCACCAGCATCACAACAATCACCACCACCATGAAGGTGATGGAAAAAGAGAGGATCGGCAGCCATTTCCGCGAGGGGTGCAGGTGTTCCATGAGGGTGGCATCGAGGTAGTTTGAAAAATGAACCGCAACATAAATTCCCAATACCAGTGCCACGATCGAGGCCAGTGAAATGATGATTCCCTTGCGGTAACCCTGGAACAGGAAAAGCACAAGGATGACGAGGATGATGTAGTCGATGAAATTCAGGGACATTCCGTTACCGTTTTAGCCTGGAGGTGAGTTCCGTTCCGAATACAAATTCGTTCAATTCAACATTGTCTGTGTGCAGGATCGTCTCCTTGTCGCCCCGCCACCACAACTCCCCCTTGTAGATATAGGCGACGCTGTCGCCGATGCTGAGTACCGAGTTCATGTCGTGGGTGTTGACAATCGTCGTAATTTCATACTCTTCGGTAATCTCCCTGATCAGGTGGTCGATCACCCCGGAGGTGTGGGGATCGAGCCCCGAATTGGGTTCATCGCAAAAAAGATATTGCGGTTTCATGGCAATGGCCCTTGCGATGGCAACGCGTTTGCGCATCCCCCCGCTGAGTTCGGAGGGCATGAGCTGGTTGACATTTTCCAGGTTGACCCGGTTCAGCACGAAATTGACCCGTTCAAGTTTTTCCTCCGGCGACTGCGAAGTAAACATATTCAGCGGGAACATCACATTTTCCTCTACATCCATCGAGTCGAACAGTGCGCCGCCCTGGAACAGCATTCCGATCTCCTGTCGCAAGATTTTGCGCTCCTGAAAATTCATCGTGGTAAAATTGCGGTCGTCATAGATTACCATCCCGTTGTCGACTTCAAACAACCCGACCAGGCACTTCATCAGCACCGTCTTTCCCGAACCGCTCTGCCCGATGATCAGGTTCGTTTTGCCTTTTTCGAAAATGCAGGAAACATTCTTCAGAACATGATGTTCCCCAAAGCTTTTATTGATGTTGCGGGCCTCGATCATGTGAGCAGGAGTTGTGTTAACACCAGGTTGAACAAAATGATGATCACGCTGCTGAAAACAACGGCTTTGGTGCTGGCCCGGCCGACTTCAAGCGCTCCTCCCTCGGTAATGTATCCATAAAAACCAGAGACGGAGGAGATGATGAAGGCAAAAAAGATCGTCTTCGTGAGCGCATAAAAGATGGTATATCCCATAAAATCGACCCTGATCCCCTGTACAAAATCGTTCGTTGAGGTGAGCCCGGTTGCAACCATGGCAAACCAGCCTCCGAGGATGCCCATCCACATGCTGAATACGATCAGCACGGGGTTGATTAAAATGGAAGCCACAATTTTGGGAAATATCAGGTAATTTGCCGAATTCACACCCATGATCTCCAGCGCGTCGATCTGCTCGGTAACCCGCATGGTGCCGATCTCCGAAGCAATGCGCGAGCCGACCTTCCCGGCAAGGATCAGGCTGATGACCGTTGGCGAAAATTCAAGGATCACGCTCTGGCGGACGGTAAAACCGACCATCGACATCGGGATCAGCGGGCTGGTGATGTTGTAGGCCGTCTGGATGGAGACAACCGCACCCATGAAGGCTGAAATGAAAGCCACGATGCCCAGCGATTCAAGGCCAAGGCTGTTAATTTCGGTCATCAGCTGGTTCCAGAATATCCTGAGCTTTTGCGGCCGGCTGAAGACCTTTTGCATCAGCAGCACGTAATTCCCGATGGTTGTAAATACCTTGATCATAAAATGTTTTTGCTAAAGTACCAAAATTCGGTGAATCTGCGTTTATAGGGAGGGAAAAACGTGAATTGTGACACGTGACGCGTGATACGTGAAGGATATTTTAAGTACTTTTATCGTGGAATTAATTCTCATGAAGATATTGCGGTTTCGGTTGATTTTGGTGGTTGTTCCGGTTATTGTGATGTTGCTTGCCGGGTCGTGCAGTCCGCAGCGGTATTCTTCTCATCGAACGGGTCATCCCAGTGGATGCGATTGTCCGAAGTTCAAATAAATCAAAAAATTATCCTTTTTTATTATCATTGAGACGATCTGAATGCAACTCTCCCTGTTTCAGTCAAAACCACGTGCCGCCAGCCCCACCCCTGCCCGTTTCGGCGAGAAAATCAGGCTGGTGCTCGGCCCCAAACTTCCCGCCGGGGCGGTGGAGGATGTTGTGGATCAGCTGGTCGAAAACCCCATCAACCTGAAGGTCGTGCGCGAGCGCACTTCAAAGTCGGGCGATTTTCGCGCCGCCCACAAGGATGATCCTGCCCGCATCACGGTAAACGGCAACCTGAACCCTTACGCTTTTTTGATCACCCTGGTGCACGAAGTGGCCCACCACCACGTGAATCTTGATCACACGCGTGCGTTGCAAAAGTTCTCCCTGCGCCGCAAAAAGCGGCCGCTGCCCCACGGCATGGAGTGGAAAGAAAAGTTCCGGCTGCTAATGGAGCCCTACCTGCATGAAGCTGTTTTTCCCGTGGATATCCTGCCTGTGATCATCCGGTATCTTGAAAACCCCAAAGCCTCATCCTCGGCCGATCACCATTTATCAAAAGTGCTGAAAAAGTACGATCCGCCCGATGCCACGATCAGGCTGGAAGAACTTCCCCCGGATGCAGTTTTCACCCTCCACGGACGGCGAACTTTCCAGAAAAAGGAGAAGATCAGAACCCGCTACCGTTGCATCTGCCTGAATACCAACAGGGTTTACCTTGTAAGCGCGGGTGCGCCCGTAGAGAGCGTTAACGGATAAACATTTTTTCCGCTCGTAAATTTTTTTGTTGAAATGGTTCAAAAATGTCGTATATTTGCTTAACCGCAGAGCGCATTTCCGTGTCGGCTATTTCCCGAATCTTTAAAATTTCCCTCCCTTTTCCCTGACCTTTCTCTGACCTTCCGCTAACCTTTCTTTAACTTGCCCACAGTTTAGGAATCATTGAAGCATTATCAAAGTGCGATAAGACACGATCAAATTGAAAAATCATACTTGCTTAATCAATAATATTTCGAAAAAAAATAAATAGTGCATCAAAACGTTTATCGTGCTGATTAAATACAAATTATTCACAATAGCCAGCCAGATCATGAGAAATCTTTTTATTTTATTTTTCCTGTTCCTGATTTCGGGAATGCCCGTATTCTCCCAGGTGGCCATCAACACCGACGGCTCATTGCATGACACTTCGGCGATGCTGGATGTTAAAAGTGATTCCCTGGGAATGCTGATGCCAAGGATGACCATGCAGCAGCGGGATCTGATTCTCCTCCCCGCCACCGGGCTGATGATCTTTCAAACCGATTCCAATCCCGGTTTTTATTACAATGCCGGCACACCGGTTGCCCCAATCTGGTCCAATGTTGGCAATACTGCTTCGCAATGGCTGTTAACGGGCAACAGCGGCTCAGACCCTGCTGCAAACTTTATCGGGACCACCGATGGTTCACCCCTGACCTTCAGGGTAAATAACGAACTTGCAGGCCGGATAGAAATTGCCCTCCAGAACACCTCGATCGGTTACCAGTCGCTAAACGCCAATACAACCGGGATAAACAATGTTGCCAGTGGCTTCCAGGCACTTTATTCCAATACCAGCGGGGTTGAAAATACGGCAAACGGCTTCCAGTCACTGTATCATAACACAACGGGAAACGGCAATACGGCAAATGGGATCGTCGCACTCTATTCAAACACAACGGGAACAGGCAACACGGGAATCGGTTATGCCGCATTGAATGCCAACACGACCGCCAATGGCAACACGGCCATCGGTGACCAGGCGCTTGCTGTCAACACAACCGGCGACCAGAACACATCCTGCGGATGGAAGGCGCTCAACGCCAACACTACGGGATATGGCAATTCTGCCCTGGGAGTCAGGGCGCTTCTTAACAATACCACCGGGCACCTAAACACAGCAACAGGAACCGATGCACTCTATGCCAATACCTCCGGAGTTGTTAATGTAGCCGATGGAGCAGAGGCATTGTTGTCAAATACGACCGGAGAGGGGAACGTGGCGATTGGAGCCAGTGCGTTGAATAAAAATACTACCGGAAACAGCAATACTGCCACGGGAATGCAGGCATTGCAATTTAATATCTTCGGGTTCGGTAATGTTGCCGATGGAAACGAAGCATTGATGTACAACCTGGGAGGATACAATAATGTGGCAAACGGGTTCGAAACCTTACACAGCAATACCACAGGGGGGAATAATGTTGCCGACGGAGCATATGCGCTTTTATCAAATCTGTCAGGAAATAACAATGTTGCCTGCGGATATGATGCGCTTGAACTTAATGTTACAGGCGATAACAATATAGCCATTGGTAATGCATCTGGTACGACTGGCAGTTTCTTCAACACCATCAGCATTGGTAATTACGGCTGGCTGAATGCCGCCTCGAACCAGGCATTCATCGGCAATGCAAGTACGGGTTGGATCGGGGGCTGGGTGGGCTGGAGCACCTATTCGGATGCCAGGATTAAAAACGATATCCGGGAGGATGTGAAAGGGATTGATTTCATCAACCGCCTGCGACCGGTAACCTACCACCGGAGCATCAAAGCCATGGCTGAACTTACGGGAAACAAGGAAACCGATGACTTTCCCGGTAAATATGATGTGGAACAGGTTAAATACAGCGGTTTCCTGGCACAGGAAGTTGAGCAGGCAGCCAAAGAATCGGGATATGATTTCAGCGGTATCAAAGCCCCGGCAAACAGCAAAGAGCTGTATTCGCTGAGTTATGAGCAGTTCGTGGTTCCGCTGGTCAAGGCAGTGCAGGAGCTGAATGCAAAAAATGATGCGCTGAGACTGGCAAACGAATCCCAGGAAAAAACGAACGAAGACTTGAAACTGCAGATTTCACAGTTAATGCAAAGGATCGAAAAATTAGAAAGTAAATAAAATAGAAAGACTTTGCATTCATCTCTTTTTTCATGCCAGGTAACATCAGGAGCAGACCAAACCATGGCGAGGAGTACGATTGTTCCTAATCGTAAATCGTAAATCGTAAATCGTAAATCTTTTTGCTTATGTTTGTATAAATTTAAACCCTACTGACATGGCAAGGTCAAAACACAATTTCTGCGTGATCATGGCCGGTGGTATCGGCGCACGGTTCTGGCCCATGAGCCGTACAAGCCACCCCAAACAATTCATCGATATCCTGGGAACGGGGGAAACGCTGATCCAGCAGACCTATAAACGGTTCAAACGCATCTGTCCGAAAGAGAACATCTACATTGTCACCAATGAGATTTACAAAACCCTGGTCCAGACGCAAATCCCGGAGATCACCAGCCAGCAGATCCTGATGGAGCCATCGCGCCGCAACACCGCTCCCTGCGTTGCCTATGCCAATTATTGCATCCTCGAACGCGATCCGAATGCCCGCATCGTGGTAGCACCTTCCGATCATATCATTCTCAAGGAGGAGATCTTCCTGCAGAATGTTGAATCGGCCCTGGAGGCTGCCACGGAACACGACTGGCTGCTCACCCTCGGCATCCGCCCCAGCAGGCCCGACACCGGCTACGGCTATATCCAGTATGTGGATGGAAAAAAACATGTTTACCCAAAAGAGAAGCAGATCAGGAAGGTGAAGACCTTTACAGAAAAACCCAACCTGGAACTCGCACAGACATTTCTTCAGTGCGGTGATTTCCTTTGGAATGCCGGAATATTTATCTGGTCGCTGAAGAGCATCATGAAAGCCTTCGAACAATACCTTCCGGATGTGGACGGCCTCTTCAAACTGGGAGTGGGGAAATATGGAACCAAAGATGAAAAAGCGTTCATTGCCTCTACTTACACCGTATGCAAAAGCATCTCCATCGACTACGGCGTCATGGAAAATGCCGATAACGTTTATGTGCTGGCCGCCGACTTCGGCTGGTCCGACCTTGGTACCTGGGGTTCACTCTATGAAAACCGGACCAGGGATAAAAAGGGGAATACGGTGGTTGGAAAACACGTGATGCTGTACGATTCCTCCAACTGCATTATTAACATGCCAAAAGATAAAGTTGCGGTTCTGCAGGGACTCAACGATTACATTGTCGTTGAGTCGGAAAATGTTCTCTTGGTTTGCCGTAAAACAGACGAGCAGCAAATAAGGCAGTTTGTCAACGATGTGATGCTCGAAAAAGGGGAGAAATACGTTTGATCCTGCTTCCTTTGTGAATTCTCCGGTTATCATCGAAAATCCCATACCTTTGATAACCAGATGAAAATATATTTCATCCTTTACCGTTAACTAATAAATATTACCACGATCAAATAAATGCGAACCGAATTTGCATTTTGTTTTTGCATTTTGATTTTTGCATTTTTTTATCCCGGTGACCGAATTTTTAACAATTTCTCTGTAATTAACATCAGCCGGTGGACATATACCTCAGAAAAAGACGATGGAAGCTGTTTCTTTTTGCAGCCGCACTGCTCATCGTAGCCGCATCGCTCTATTACACCAACATCCTGGTCACCGAGATCAGAAAGGATGAACGCAAGAATGTGGAGATATGGGCCGATGCCATCCATCAGAAGGCCGACCTTGTAAATTATACCAACAATCTTTTTGAACAACTCAAGTCGGAAGAGCGGAAAAGGGTTTCGATTGTAGCCGAGGCCCAGCGTCGCATTCTTACGGCTACCTCGAATGAGGACCTGAACTTTTTTCTCAGCATCATCGGCGAAAACACTACCATCCCGGTAATTGTGACCGACGAATCGGGCAGGATCATGACCTCCCGCAACACAAACCTGGGCGACTCGGTAAAAGTACTCGAAGGAGGTCTCAAACAGGAATTTTCAGCTTACCCGCCCATCGTTGTAAAATACCTTTTTAACACGAAAATCTATCTTTATTACAAGGATTCCAACATCTTTGCCAAGCTGAAGACGGTGCTTGACGACCTGATCCGTTCATTTTTCTCTGAAGTGGTTATCAATTCCGCCTCCGTTCCGGTGATCATCACCGACAGTACCGGCCGGAACGTTTACCAGTCGGGAAACATCCCCGAAAACAAACTTCATGATAAAACCTGGGTGGCGAATACCCTTAAATCGATGGCTTCGCAAAATACCCCTATCAGGATCGACCTGGCTGATACCGGTGTGCACTTTATTTTTTACCAGGATTCATTTCTGCTCACGCAACTGAAGTATTATCCTGTCGTACAACTGGGGGTCATTTTTGTTTTCCTGCTGATCGCCTACCTCCTTTTCAGTTATGCGCGCAAGTCGGAGCAGAACCAGGTGTGGGTGGGGCTGGCAAAGGAGACCGCTCATCAGCTCGGTACCCCGCTTTCGTCGATGGTGGCCTGGATGGAACTTTTAAAATTAAAGGGGCTCGACGAAGAGACCATCCGCGAAATTGAGAAGGATGTTCAGCGGCTGGAGACCATTACCGACCGGTTCTCCAAGATCGGCTCGGCGACCAGGCTCGAAAAGACCAACATCGTTGCCGTGGTATACGATACGGTCGGGTATATCCGCTCGAGGATCTCCGCAAAGGTTACTTTCGATATAAAGCCCGGACCGGAACAGGAGATTATCATCCCCCTGAATCTTCATCTTTTTGAATGGGTCATTGAAAACCTGTGTAAAAACGCCGTGGATGCCATGGAGGGAAATGGCAATGTGAACATTGAAATTACCGATGACATTGACCACATCCACATTGATGTAGGCGATACCGGCAAGGGGATCCCGAAATCGCGGTTCAAAACCATCTTCAGGCCCGGGTATACCAGCAAGGCCCGCGGATGGGGGCTTGGACTGACCCTGACCAAGCGTATCGTCGAGAATTATCATTCCGGCAAGATCTTTGTAAAATCTTCGACCCTCAACAAGGGAACCACGTTCCGCATCATCCTGAAAAAATAGCCTCTTGGCCGGAATTTACATCCATATCCCTTTTTGCAGGCGTAAATGCCACTACTGCAACTTCTTTTCACTGGCCTCCGGCAAGCTGAAAGAACCATTCCTCCCCACCCTTAAAAAAGAGATCGCGCTCACCCGTGAATACCTGGCGGGAGAACCCGTGAACACAATCTATTTCGGAGGGGGAACCCCGTCGCTTTACCGGCCGGGGGAGTTGCAGGAGGTGATGGAGCTCCTTACCCCCGCCCCCGGCCCCTCCCCCAGGGGGGAGGGGAGTGT
>Ga0118677_10001547_pt1 | contig 48398 bp, 41 predicted proteins | sample AliMusrvi5mmetaG_FD_86154 | JGI IMG/M metagenome (GOLD analysis project Ga0118677, IMG submission 86154) | reverse complement strand
AGTTTTTTTCATGGTGCTGGTTGGTTCGAAACCTTCATTTCAAACAGGCGGCGCGAAAGCGCAGCCCTGTCAACCAGCACTACTTCATTTTTTAAATTCTAACGGAAAAAAATTCCCTTCCGCACGGCAAACTGCCCAAGCTTGGAAGAGTAGCCGCGTTCTACAGTCTGGTGGAGAAATTGTGATAAACCCTAAGATTGATTCAAAAAGCCAAAGACGCATTCAATGTTCAATTCCATTCAACACTTTTTGGCGAGTAGCGGGACGATTGCCATTAACGACCGACTCTCCGAGTTTGTTCGGAGTCACTTTTGAGAATCCTGTTATCTCCGGTTCGCGCACATTCAATCGAGACTGAACTCAGGAACGGATATAATCTCTGCAATTCTTTTTTGGGCGATTTTAACATATTCCGCGTTTGACTCTATGCCCAACCACTTCCGCCCCAATGTTTGTGCGGAAGCGGCGGTTGTGCCGCTTCCGAGAAACGGATCAAGCACATAGTCACCCTTTCTTGTGCTTGCCGATATTAGCTGATTGATGAGAGCAATCGGTTTTTGTGAAGGATGCCCAATCTTTTCCTTTGACGACCCTTTTAACGATGGAACCCGAAGTATATTCGTAGCGTATTTTCCCTTCCGAAGATGTGTCTCTCTCGCTTCCTTATCCTTATATCTCTTATCTCGAAGATACGATTGGATTTTGTCTTCATCGTAGGTTAGACGCACCGCGTCTTTATCAAAATATGGTTTGGTATTTGCCTCCTGTCGCAAGACGAGAACCATCTCATACTGCGGAGTGAAAGAATCATACCGCTCATTATAGCCAACGGCTCTGTCCCAGATGACCATGTCGTGAAATTGCATTTCCTTGGCTAGCATCGAGCAGGTGTGAAGCCATACATGCTCACGCTTTCCTAGCTGGCCGAAAATGTATAATAGACCATCTTGTTTAAGAACTCTCTTGCATTGGCGAACCCATTCCAACGTCCAGTCCAAATACTCATCCGATGATTGCCATGTGTTGTCCCAGTGTTCCTCCAATAACACCTGAAAATATGGAGGGTCGGCGACGATCATCTGAAAATGATTCGATGGAAGACTCGGCAAGACATTCAGGGCGTCACCAAGCCGGATCTCTCCGTTCCCGATGGTTTGGATTGGTTCATTGGATGTTCGATACATGGCTCCATCTTCCATAACTATTGCGCTTGCGCAACCTTTTTCTGTTGGGCGACCTATTTTTTTTCTTCCGTGCTCGGCAAACCTCTGAACTTCAGTTTCTTGAAGCAGGAGATCGCGGCCTCTTTTCTCTGCTGGAAGTCTTCCTTCCTTGATCAATTTCCTTATGCGTGCTTGACTCACGCCGATGATCAGCGCGGCGGCCTCAGTGGTTAAAACATTCTCCATGCGCAACCTTTACTGGAGCGCGTCCAACGAATCAACAGAAAAAGCCCAACGGGACTGATAGAAAACATATTATGAGCTACGCTTCCGTTGATGCCCTACAAAACACCCTTTCAGAGAAGGTGTTCCACTACGCAACAGACCGAAAGAAAGCCGCTGGTCGTGCTCTTGGAACTCTGATCGAGATTATCACTTTCTACACGTTGCGCTCATGGGGCTTTCGGGATTCTGTAGCCATTGAAAAGCCGATTCCTGAATACGGAAACCCGGAAATTACTCACAACGTAGAGTATTCAATTCACCCCATCATTGAACGGAGCAAGGTGTCTTTGACGGATGCGCGGCTTCCGCTGACCGCCTCAAAAATCAGAAGAGCGATTTGGGGGAAGGAGCGTGAAAAGGCCGACGGAGACAACTCGAACCAATTACTTTCATCCACCGGAATTCTCCGCAATTCATGCACAGTTGCGCAGTCTGCCGTCGGCTCATATGTGGTTCATCTTGATTCTTGGAAGAATGACACTGGCGAGGTCAGCCTCAGCCTGCTTCACCATCACCCTTTTGCAATTTTTGAATGCAAACGAGTTGGCATTGAGGAGGGAATGAAGAAAGGACCCCAAACAATCGAGAAAGCAAAGCAAGGGGCATATGTTGCCCGCTCAGTCTCTTCACTCCAAAAGATACGTCTTAAAGATGGTCGTATGGGTGGGCTTATCCACCCTATTTCAGGGAATCTTGTCTGCGAGCCTTACGAGCCTCTAATTGCCCGCATCATTGCTTCCGGGTCAGCCGATCTTCTGCATTCATTTGTTATGACTGTTGGAGTTGTCAGCAACCACGGCAACTGGTTTACCTCTGAAAATCACAATAAGGAACTCAAAGTATTGGCTCAGTCGTATGACTGGCTATTATTTCTTACTGATGGAGGCTTGGCAGACTTTATTAACGAGCTTCTCCTCAAGCCAACCAAAGAACTTGCGCCTGCAAAGGAGGCATTTCTTGCCAGTTACACTGGCAACAAAGGCAAGAACCGGTTTACCAAGGTTCAGATGGATGCTGTAGCGGATGCGGTCCTTGTGAAGTATTTTGCCACTCATGCCAAACGAATTGAATCGTGGTTTAATATTATTACGCCAAAAGGACAGACTCTAAAAGGACTACATGCCGCGTTGACAACCCTTAGTAAAAAGAATTGGAAGGAGATACATAGCGTATGAGCGCAGGAAGAACCGTCAATACATTAAGTCAAGAATGGAGCACTCCGCAAAAATATGTTGATGCAGTAAAGGAGTTTTTCGGAGGGGACATCGATCTTGATCCCTGCTCTAACGAGTATTCCATTGTCAATGCTCTGGTGGAATATAGGCTACCCAAGCATGATGGCCTTCGAGAGTCTTGGGAGTATCCCCGCATCTTTGTCAATCCACCTTACGGATCAGATCGAGATCGCGGAACGAGAATAAAGAATTGGCTTTACCGTTGCGCAGAGGCGCATAAGGCATTCGGTTCTGAGGTGCTTGCACTTGTGCCCGTCGCTACAAATACAGGGCACTGGAAGAACTATGTTTTTGGACGAGCTACCGCTGTCTCGTTTTTGTATGATACGCGCCTTCGCTTCCTTGTTGACGGCAAGGATGAGGGCAAGGGCGCGCCAATGTCATGTTCTATGGTTTATTGGCGGAAAAGATACGAACGGTTTATGGAGCCTGATTTATGAGCTGTGGTCAGACGAATGTTGGGCCGGACGATGTGAGCGAGACTCTACTGACTGGAGCGAATTATGGATTGAATCGGGCGATGGCCTCTTGCCTCCCTATGAGTTTTTGGCTGTCCATGCAACAACTTTTTTTCGTGGTGATTTGGACTCTCATCTTACGAGATTGCGTTCCAGCACAGGTGAGATTCTCTCCAAGCTATATTCTCCCGATAGTCTGAAGGCCGGGCCATTTCGGGCGATGCTGCGCTGCACTACTGGTCAGCGGACTCCGCTTGGTGGATACATCCCAGAAGATATCGAAGAAGAGATCGATTTGTATCCTATTCCTTTTGACGAGCGGCAAATACAGGGAATTGAGCCTCTCGACGGGGAAGCCGTCGCTGTTCATTGTTTACGATCCTCCTCCTTGCTTGTCGGCGAGTTGCTTGTAAATGACCACGATGACGATGACGAACTTTCATGTTACACGTTTTCTGGTGACATGGATTATAGCATTCATATCTGATCTTCGCATTTGTCGGCTATGGTGGAACAAAGGACCCGACGGAACGATGGTTTGGTCATTCCTTGAAGACCATCACTTCGATGAAATTATTGGAGTCCATGTTTGCGCATGATGCGCTCCGATTCCTGAACGGATATCGTGCCCCGCATCGGCTTGACATCAACGAACCGGGGATCAATGTGCGAGGAAGTCCGTGAGGTGGGCTTCGGCATTTTCTGTGCAATCACGGATGGCATAATCAAAGGCTTCTGGGAAATCGATATCGTCCATCCACCGCTTGAAATGCAAGCCCCGATTCGCTCCGAGGATATCCCGGTGCGGCGTTCCGTGTGCGGTGTCATACCGTGTGATGCGCGGGCTTGACGCCTGCCGGTTCGCGGTCAAGATGCCGGGAGTTCCCGCGAATTTCATTCACCCGCGAATCCGGGCGATTCCGTTTTCGACGGGGGTTGACGCCGCTCCTTGGTTGCGACCGGTGGCAGCCCGTGCTGTTCCGGGGGGGCTTGGCGCGGCGGGGATACATTTCCTTTCCGACATTTCTCCAAACACACCACAATCCATGAGCGACATCCGACCAACCCAAACAAAGCCCGAACCCTCCCACGACATCCTCCGGCGATCCTCGCGGCATCCGTTGACGTCGGTTTTCGCACCGAAGAGCGTGGCGCTGATCGGCGCGACCGAGACGCCATCGAGCGTGGGCCGGACGATTTTGGAAAATCTGACCGCGCAGACATTCGGTGGCGCGGTTTATCCTGTGAACCCGAAGCGCGAAACCGTCCTCGGCATCAAAGCCTACCCGAGCATCGCTTCGTTGCCCGAGTGCCCGGATCTCGCGGTCATTTGCACGCCTTCCACAACCGTTCCGGGCCTGATCGGCCAGTGCGTGGAGGCCGGGGTCAAGGGAGCCGTCATCATCTCGGCGGGATTCAAGGAAACCGGGGCGCCGGGGATCGCGCTCGAACAGGAAATCCTGGAACTTGCCCGTGGGAAAATGCGGGTCATCGGGCCGAACTGCCTCGGGGTGATGGCGCCGAAACGGGGCCTGAATGCGACGTTTGCCGCCGACATGGCGCGGCCGGGATCGGTCGGCTTCCTGAGCCAGAGCGGCGCCCTTTGCACGGCGATTCTTGACTGGAGCCTGCGGGAGAACGTGGGGTTCAGCGCGTTTGCCTCGCTGGGCTCGATGCTTGATGTCGGATGGGGCGACCTCATTTACTATCTCGGCGATGATCCCGACACGAAAAGCATTGTCATTTACATGGAGTCGATCGGCGACGCCCGCGCGTTTCTTTCCGCCGCCCGCGAAGTCGCGCTGACAAAGCCGGTCATCGTCATCAAGGTCGGACGCACCGAACAGGCGGCCAAAGCGGCCGCTTCCCATACCGGTTCGCTGACCGGCAGCGACGAGGTGCTCGAGGCCGCGTTCCGCCGCGCGGGCGTCCTGCGCGTGAACTCGATTTCCGAGCTCTTCGCGATGGCCGACGTGCTCGCCAAGCAGCCGCGCCCGTCCGGGCCGCGCCTCGCGATCGTTACCAATGCCGGCGGCCCCGGCGCCTTGGCGACCGACATGCTCGTCTCGACCGGAGGACAGCTTGCGGAGCTTTCCGGCGAATCCCTGGCCGCTTACAACGCGATCCTGCCGGCGCACTGGAGCCACAACAACCCGGTGGACGTGCTCGGCGATGCCGGTGCCAAGCGCTATGCGGAGGCGGTCGGGATCGTCGCAAAAGATCCCAACAACGACGGCGTGCTGGTGATTTTGACCCCGCAGGCAATGACCGAGGCGACCGCGACGGCCGAGCTGCTCAAGCCGTTCGCCCATATCGAAGGCAAGCCGGTTCTCGCCAGTTGGATGGGTGGAGCCGACGTGGAAGCCGGAGAGGAAATTCTCAACAAGGCCAACATCCCGGCATTCAAATATCCCGACAGCGCGGCCAAGGCGTTCAGCTACATGTGGCGCTACAGTTACAACCTGCGCGGGATCTACGAAACCCCCGCCCTCGTGGGGGATTTGGCCGAAAACAAAGCCGGCCGCGAAGAGGCGGAGCGGATCCTCCTCGAAGCCCGGCGCGCCGGACAAACGCTCCTGAACGAATTCGATTCCAAGCGCATCCTCGACGCCTACGGCATCCCGACCGTCAAAACCCTCGTCGCCCTCACGGTCGATGAAGCGGCCCAAACCGCCGTCGCACTCGGATTCCCGATCGTCCTCAAACTTTTTTCCGAGACAATCACCCACAAGACCGATGTCGGCGGCGTGAAACTGAACCTCGCCGATGAGTCCGCCGTGCGCGCGGCCTGGCAGGAAATCGAGACCTCGGTCTTGGAGAAAGCCGGTCCCGGCCATTTCCAGGGCGTGACCGTGCAGCAGATGATCTCGCTGCACGACGGCTACGAAATCATCCTCGGCAGCAGCCTCGACGGGCAGTTCGGCCCGGTTCTCCTCTTCGGTTCGGGCGGGCAGTTGGTCGAGATTTACAAGGATCGCGCGCTCGGGCTCCCGCCGCTCAACGCCACGCTCGCCCGCCGCATGATGGAACAAACCAAAATTTACCACGCGCTCAAAGGCGTCCGCGGGCGCAAGAGCGTGGATCTCACAGCTCTCGAACACCTGCTCGTGCGCTTCAGCGACCTCGTCGCCGAACAGCAGTGGATCAAGGAAATTGACATCAACCCGCTTCTGGTCTCAGCCGACCGCATTATCGCCTTGGATGCGCGCGTTGTTCTGCACGACGCGGATGTCACCGAAGCCGGCCTTCCGAAGCTGGCGATCCGTCCGTATCCGACCAACCACATCGCACAGTCCACGGCTAAAAATGGCGCTCCGGTGACTTTCCGCCCCATCCGTCCCGAGGACGAACCGCTCCTGGTGCGTTTTCACCAGACCCTCTCGGAACGCAGTGTCCACCACCGGTTCTTCGGCCAGGTCGAACTGAGCAAACGCATCGCCCATGATCGTCTCACCCGGATCTGCTTCAACGATTACGACCGCGAGATCGCCCTCGTCATCGAATACCGGAACCCGGACACCAAGGAAAAGGAAGTGCTCGGCGTCGGCCGTCTCAGCAAGCTCCACGGCCACAACGAGGCGGAATTTGCGATCCTCATCAGCGATTACTGGCACGGGCAGGGGCTCGGCACCCAACTCCTCAAACGCCTGGTCGAAATCGGCCGCGCGGAAAAACTCGCCCGGATCAGCGCCCATATGCTCGCCGACAACTTGGAAATGCAGGCGGTCGCCAAAGGTGCCGGATTTGAGCTGAAGCCGGTTGCAAACGCGGGCGAAATCCTCGCCGAGATCACGCTTTAGCCACGTCGCCGGGCTCGACACTTTTCACCTATCCCGGTGTGTGTTGGTATGATTCCGGATCCGAACACTTGTCCCCGGCTTCACGCGCCGCAGGATTTTTTGGTGCGCCGTGTCCCGCGTTTTAGGCTGTTGGCGACCGGGAAATTCGTGTTACCTGCCCTGCTGTGGCATGGTTCGATCTCCAGTTGATTCGCGGCGGAGTCCGTTTTCTTATTTCGGTGCCGGTTTGCGGATTTTTCTTTTTGTCCCCCCGTGCGGAGGCCCAATTCGGCGGCGAGGCATTCGGAAATCCGGGGGTGGGCGGCTTGGCCAATCAACTGGGCGCGGGATACGGACAGAACACTGCGGGAGGCACTTCGGGGATCATTGGAGGGAACCGGGGATCTTTGGCCGGGTGGCAATCCTACCACAACTACCGCATGGGTGCCGACGGGCAGAATACCGGGGGATGGGGCGGGTCGGAGTTTGCCAGGCTGGGGCAGGCGAGGGTTTCGATGACGGCCGCGCTGGGCTTCGGGGTGAACAACAATATCAACAGTTCGCCGACAAACCCGCTGTCGGACGGAATCGTTCAAGCGTCCTACGTGCTGGGGTTCTCGTGGCAGGCGACCCGTCGCAACCAGCTCAATCTCAACCTGGGTTTCTCTTTGCAGCACTATCTCAAATACAGCCAATACAACAACAACACCCTGCTTATCGATCCGCAGACCGGGCTCGATTATCGGATCTACTTCAACGATTTTGTGCTCACGCTCTACGACTATCCGTCCATCAGCAACAGTGGCGGGAGCAACGATCCCGCCATCACAAACTCCGTGAACTTCAGCCAGATGAACAACAGCATCGGACTCTCGCTCATCTGGAACCCGAACCAACTTGTGATCATGGGGGGCTTGCAGCGGCAGGATACCCTCTCGCTCACAAGCAATGCCTTCGACTCGCAAAATTCCACCGGCTACTCGGCCTTCGGCACCGTTTCCTACAACATCACGCCGACCACCAGCACCGGACTGCGCCTGCAAACCAGCACCACGACATACTCCCAGCAGATCCTCAACGACTCGGTGACGTCCCAGGCGGGCCTTTTCCTGCAAACCCGGCCGACCAACTACACGTCGGTTTATTTCGAAGGGGGGCTCCAGAGCGGCACCTATTCGCAGACCGGGCGGCAGACGAGCACGATCGTCTATCAGCAGACAAACGGGGTCAACACGAACGTTGCGGGCACGCTCGGCGGGGGAAACTATGCCCAACCCTATTTCAATCTGCAAATCTCCAATCGCTTCAACCGCTATCTGACCCAATCGATTCGGTTCGGGCGGACGGCCTCGGGGTCTTCGGTCGCGAACTACCAGGAAATGTATAACGTCAGCTACCAGTTGCAATATCGGCTCAATCGGGTTACAACGCTCTCGATGAATGCGAATTATCAGCTTGGTAAAATATCAAGCGGCACATCCTCAACAAGCAGCCTCTCCTCAAGCGCAACCCCGGCAGCCATCACCCCGGCAAGCGCAACGATCGCCGGCGGTTCCCCGGCAATCGGCACCCCTGCGGGCAACCTGACGTCGAGCAGTCCCGCCCCAGGCAGCCCTTCGTCAAGCGGCACCTCGTCGCTGCCGTATTCCAACTTTCAGGCAGGGATTGCGCTCTCGATCGAGGCGGTGAAAAACACCTCCTTTGGGATTTCTTACAACTACTTCTACAACAAAATGCCGTCAACGTCCGCGACCTACTCCCAGCAGATCCTGGCGTTCACGATTTCCCATCGGTTTTGAAAGCCCTTCCCGCCATGTTGGACAGCCTCCGGATTTCCGCCGAGCCGCGCGGTATTTTTTGCCGGATCGCAACCCTTGTCGTTATGGGATGCCTGGCACTTGCGTTCTTTTCAAAAGCAAATGCCGCGCCCCCGCCAACGGAAGCCGCCGCGACGGCACCGGTTCCCTACAAGCCGGCACTTCCGGGTGCCGTCATGGGCACCGGACCGCTCGACAACATTCGCTCACTGGCCGTTGGCGACCGGCTCAGCTTCCGTGTCATGGAAGAAGGCGGGGAGCCCTATATCCTGACCGTGGCTTCCTCGGGAGAAGTTGATTTCCCGTTCGTGGGCCGCGTGCGCGCGAACGGACGCACGTGCAAGGTGGTGGCCGATGAAGTGCGTTCGCTTCTCGAGAAGACGTTCTACCGGAAGGCCACGGTCAGCCTCGCGCTGGAGACCGCCAGCACGCTTCCGATGGGCACCTATTTTGTCACCGGCCAGGTCATGAAACAAGGGGCACAGGAAATCCCGCGCGATCGGGAGGTGACCGTGGCCGCCGCGATTCTGGAGGCCGGCGGCTTCGCGGATTTTGCCGATCGCCGCCGGGTTCGCCTGATCCGTCCCTCGGGCGACGGCAGCACCAAGCGGTTCACGGTCGATGTCAAGGCCGTGCTCGAGCGGGGAGATGCCCGCAAAGACATGATTGTCCAGCCGGGCGACTACGTTGTTGTTCCGGAAAGAATGTTCAATTTTTAGGATCGAATGAACCCTCCCTCTCCAACGGAAACCCCCAAGGTTTCGCAGCCTTTCCAGCCCGAGCGCGCCGACACCATCCGCTCGAAAGTGGATCGCTACCGCCGGATCGCAACCTCGTTTTGGTGGATTCCGGCCGTGACCATCAGCGTCGGCCTGGCGGTTCAGGCGTGGCATTCGCTCACCAGCCCGATCACCTATCAATCGGTCGCCCGCATTCTGGTGAGCGGGAAAATCGCCCTTCCCGAAAACGGCATGTACAACGAGGAGGCGGTCAACTTTTTCGGCACGCAGGAGGAGTTGATGCAAAGCGCCGAGGTGCGGAGGCGTGCGACCGCGCGGGTTCAGTCGCTCCGTCCGGATTTGTCGCCCGTGTCGGTCTCGATTCAGGTAAGCCAGATTCCCCGCACCTCGATTTTCGTGCTGGTCGCCTCGGCAACCCAGCCGGACTACGTCAAAGCCTATCTCAACGCCACGATGGAGGAATACATCGCGTTGCGACGCGGGATTTTCAACGAAAAATCCCAGACGACGCTCACGGCGATCACCGACGAACTGGCACGGGTGGAGACCGAGTTGCGCCGGGGCGAGGATGAATTGCTGGACTGGAAACGAAAAAACAATCTCGTGTTCCTCCAGGAGGAGGGGACCAGCGCGGGCGGGTATCTCGCGACATTGAACCACGAACTCGCCCTGCTCGAATCCGAATACAACCTCATCGGCAAGCTCGACGAGGAGCAGAATATCGACCGGGCGGCGGATCTGCACAAGGTGACCGTACCGGTTTCCGAGGCGGCTTCCACGGCCGATGGCAAACGCGACTTCCTTGTCGCCACCGGCGCGGGCGCTCCCGCCGAGAGCTACCTGGCCGTCAAACGCCGCAACTACATCCTGGAAGCGTCCCGCGAGCAACTCCTCGAGAACCACCTGAAAAGCCATCCGAAAATCAAGGAAATCGAAGAGGAAATCCGCCAGAACAAAAAGCTTCTTGAGGTCTATCGCCTGCAGGCCGTCGAGCAACTCGTCTCGAAACGCAGGACGCTCGAGGCGCAAATTTCCAACACAAAAAACCAGATCGCCCAATGGGAGGTCAAGGCCCTCGATCTGAGCCGGCGGATGGGGGAGTTCGACCGGATCAAGAGCAAGGTTGACCGGGAAAAAAGCCTCTACGACCGGCTTCTGGCCAACGTGCAGAATGTGGATGTCAACGCGAACATCCAGCAGGACATCCTCTCGGTGATGGAATATGCCACGCCGCCGGGCGTCCGCATCCAGTCGCTGGCGCGCGATCTGGCAACCGGCGGGATGATGGGCGCCGGTGTCGGTCTGGGCATTCTGCTCCTCATCGGCGCACTCGACGACCGGGTTTTTTCGATCTCCGAACTCCAGACGATCATCGAGGAGGAAGTCGTCGCCATTATTCCCAAAGTGCCCGATGGCCAGCAGATCATCAAAGTCAACGAGGATGACAACCCGGGCTTGTTTGAATCCTACCGGAAACTCCGATCCTGGATCCTCTTCACCGACTGGGAGAACGGACCGCCGAAAAGCATCCTCATCGCCAGCGCCATGCCCGGAGAAGGAAAGTCCACCATCGCGCTGAATCTGGCCACCTGCCTCGCGGCATCGGGGACACGCACGCTGCTGGTGGACGCCGACCTGCGCCGGGGCCGCCTGCACAGCCAACTCGGCATCGAGCAGGATCCCGGCCTCGGCAATGTGCTCAATGACGATGTTCCGGTCGAAAAAGCGATTCACGCCACCGAAATCACCAACCTTTGGTTTGTGCCGAGGGGATACTACGGCACGAAGGGCAGTGAAATTTTTCTCAGCACGACGCTCGACCACTTCCTTGCGGAAGTTGAGAAGAAGTTCGACGCGGTCATTTTCGACACTTCGCCCGTTCTGGCGGTGGATGAGACGAGCATTCTTGCCGGGAAAGTGGATGTCGCCCTTGTTGCGGTCCGCTGCGGCATGACGAGCCTGCGTCTGGCCAAGCGCAGCATCGCGCATCTGGTGTCGCGGCGGGCGCTCATTGGGGGGGTTGTCTATAACGCGGTGGACGCTTCAAGCCACGAATACCCCTACTACAATTACTACTACTCCCACAAGACCGGAAAGAAGCCGAAGACAAAGGCCTGAGCGAACCGCCATGAACGAGTCCGTCGAGCAGTCCGTGCTGAAGAACCTCCCGGTCAACGATCCCCTGAACGCGCCGGGCACTGTCAAACGGCGTCTGTTGGCCGACGCGATCGGAAGCCCGTTTTTTTGGGCGGGCATCCTGCCTTTGTTGGATGCGGGGTTGATCCTTGCCAGCGTCCTCTTCATCGGCCGTCAACGGCTCGGCTTCTCGCCGAAGGAGATCGTGCGCGACGGCACGCTGCCATCGTTCCTGATCTTCACCGTCTGCCTCCTCATCGGGGCGGGCATCAGCGGAGCCTACCGCAAACCGAGCCGCCTGCGCAGCCTGAGTGCCGCCGCGGAATTTATTCTCGGGGTGTCGCTGGCAACCCTCGTCGCGATGTTTGTCATTTATGTGGTTTTTTTCGGCGCGCAGAAGCAAGTCGCGCAGGAGAGCCGCTCGGTTCTGCTGCTGGGAACCATGGTATTTATTCCGCTTTCCCTGGCGTTGCGGATGTTTTGCGAACGGCTGCTGCAAAAACTTTCCCACAGCCGGCCCTATCTTCTCATCGGCAAGGCGAAGTCCCTGGGCGAGTTCGGCGAGACCTACAAATATACCGGCCTGCCCAACCCGACGGTCTCCATGCCTCTGTCCGTCGGCACGGAGGAGTCCGGCCCGTCCGCCGGATCCCCCATGTTTTGGAATGAAGTCGGACGGCAGTTCGAAGCGGTCATCCTCACCGAGCCCCCCGAAGAAATCGATGCGGGTCTCATCGACCGGCTCGTCCGCATGCATTTCAGCGAGCTTCCGGTTCTGACGCTCAACTCGTTCTACGCGAAGGCGTGGCGTCAGGTGCCGACGTTGAACCTGAATGCAACCTGGGTCTTCGAGCAGGATTTCAGTCTGGCCGAGCGGTCCTATTACCGGTTTGTGAAGCGGCTCTTCGATATGTTTTTTTCTTTTGTCCTGCTGGTCATCCTCTCGCCTCTCATGCTGCTTGTCGCGGTGCTGATCAAGCTCGACAGCGCGGGCGCGATCCTTTACCGGCAATCGCGCGTCGGACAGAACCAGCGGGTTTTCACGATTTGCAAGTTCCGCACGATGATCGAGAAATCCGATGAAGTCGCCGCCCTTGACGGAGTCGCGGAGGCCCGCGTGACCCGTGTCGGCCGGATTCTCCGGCGCCTGCGTCTGGATGAGTTGCCGCAATTGCTCAATGTTCTCAAAGGCGAGATGAGTCTCATTGGTCCGCGTCCGGAGTGGACGCTCCTGGCCGACCGTTACGAGAAAGAGATCCCGTTCTACCACCTGCGGCACTTGGTCAAGCCCGGCGTCACCGGCTGGGCACAGCTCAATATCGACCACGGGGCCAGCGTCAAAGGCACACTGGAAAAACTCCGCTACGACCTCTACTACATCCAGTTTTATTCTCCCGTTCTCGATCTGGAGATTTTTCTCAAGACGATGCTCCACGTCGTCTCATTCAAGGGCCGGTGACGGGCGCAACGCCTTTCTCAGGATCCGGGAAAAGGCCGCTCCCGCCGGTGCGCGCCGGTTGGCCGCGCTGAACTTCAAGGCGGCTTCCCCCATGCGGCGGCAAAGCCCGGGATCGCCGCTCAGGCGTCCGATCGCCGCCGCCAGCGCGGGGCCGTCCCGGTCGGGAACGATGAGGCCCATTCCGGCTTCCCCGATGGCGCGCGCACATTCGCACTCCCGCGGTCCGGCAAAAAGAATCGGACGGCCGCTGGCCGCCGCATCGTAGAGCTTGCTCGGCACAACGAGACCGGAAAATTCCCGCCGCATCGTGATGAGATGGGCGTCGGCCGCCGCCAGGGCCGCCGGAAGTTCGTTCCAGGGAACAGGCGGCAGCAGGTTGACATGCACATTGGCCCGGCTCGGGCCGTCGCCACGCACCACAATGCGCGCCGGAAATTTTTGTTCCGCGAGAATTTCGGCCGCCATGCGCATTCCTTCAAAGTCATGGGCCCGCCCGAGATTGCCCGAGTAGAGCACCGTGAACGGGCTCCCGGTTTTGACCGGAGCGACCGCGCCGACGGGAAGGCGCGACCAGTTTGTGACGAGGACGCAGTTGTTCACGCCGGCGGCAGACAGACGTTCCCGCATGCAGCGACCCACCGCGACAACGCACGTGCAGGAGCGCAGGGCTTTCCGGGACGCCTGTTCCAAGATCCGGAAGATCACGCCGTCGCTTCGCATCAACCCCGCCGCAGCCGCCACACCGGGATACAGATCCTGGCACCAGTGGACATGCGCGCTCCCGCGCAGGCGGGCCAGCAGCTCCCCCGCGCAAACGGCCAACGGCGGATCACTCAGAGTGACCAAGACATCCGGTCGCGGACAGGCCAGTGCTCCGCGCAGCAGCGCAAGCCACGTCCCGGGCAGCGCGGCCGCACGCGAGACCACCGAAGCCTTCCGGAAGGCCGGCACCCGCACGCGGACGATCTCCACCCCGTCGCAAGTTTCCCTCGCCGGAATATCGCGGGACGTCCGGGTTCCGAGGATCCACGTCTCGAAACCGTCCGCAGCCAGCAAGGCGGCCAGATCGAAAACGAGCGCCCCGGCCGCCGAATGCTCGGGCGGCACGACTCGCTGAAAAAACAAAATGCGCGGCCGTTGGATCACGTTCGTGCATCGTTTCAGGCCCCGGAGACTGGAAAAAGAAATATTTTTCGTGGGCCTTGGTGCGATCATCGGGAATGCCCGCCCCCGTTCGAGGGAAGCGCGAAGGCGGGAGCACTCCTCCGCCCGATGTTGTGGGGACGTTCATCCGATGAACTCCTTCTGGACGAAAACCTGCCGGGATGTCACCATCGTCGGCCATGATCTCCCCGAGGTTCTTCGTGTTCGCGTTGCTTGTGTCCGCCCTGCCCGTATTTGCCCAGCAGGATGCGCCTCCTCCGAATGTGGATTCCCTTCTGAGCGAACTCACTTCGATTGAAACCAAGCAGAAGCAAACGAAATCGGCCGCGAAGTCGGCCATCCTTGCGCAGATCCAGGCGGCGATGGCGAACGGGCAGATTGCGACAGCCTTCTATGCGAAGGCGATCGAGGAGGTTCAGTTCATGGGCCGCAAGGACAAGGCCGAAGCCTATCAGGATTGGAGAAAGAAAAACGCCGAGTCCCTTCGCTCAAAAGATCTGCAAACCGCGATTCTCTTTCATCTGAGATACCTCGCGCTGGCCCTCCAACGAAAAGGCCTCGAAAAACCGGAAGCCCTCCTCCCCGCCACGATGTCCTACATCACCGATCTCCTCAAAGATTATCCCGCGGACTCGCAGGGGATTCTCGGCAAACCGATCGGTCAGAGCGTGTTCGCGCAGTGGCTGCGGCTGGGCGAATGGTTGCCGGAAGACAGCGTCTGGGAGCCGCAACCCGGAAATGTCGCCGGCATCCTGGAAAAGAATGTCCGGCCGATTCTGCGCGATTCAAAAAGCCCGCAACTCCTGCAAACATGGGATCTGCAAATGCGGATCGCAGCCGACGCCATCACGAAAGCCCGCCTCGAACACCAAGTGGAAATCTTCAACAGGGTCACCCGTCAGCGGCTGATCTTCCAGCGCGCGCTGGACATGGTTGTCCTCGGCCAGCCAAACCGGGCGGTTGGCGAAATCATCACCCTGGTGAAAACTTATCCCGAACATCCTGATTTTCCGACATGGGTGTCAAAGATCCGCGAGCTGATCAATCGTCCCGCTCCGCCAACGGGAACAGCACCGCAATAAGTGCGAAACAAATGATGGGAACGCCCTGTTCCTTTTCATGGCGGGTGGAACCGACAGGGCTCCCGGTCGTCACACTTCTTTCCTCACCCATTTCCAGCTTCCATCGGGCGCGGGCACTTCGATCCATTCGTCCTTGAAGGCCATCTTCTGCCAGATGGCGGCCTGGCGTTTTTGGATCTCGGGCAGTGAGATTTTTTCCTTGTCGGCGGCGGCTTTCATGAGGGTCATGCGGTCATCATTTTCCTCGGCGACCACCTTGCGGATGTAGTCCCCGTAGTCGCCGGGAGTGTCCACGCGGATGACGACCAGGCTCTCGTGCCCCTCGCCGACGATGCGGGAATTTTTGAACTGTTGGATGTCGGCCAGGCGGTTGCGGCGTCGCGTTTGGGGGTCGGCGGCACCGGCGGGCTCGGAGGCGGGTTTTGCCGCCGGTTTTTTATCGGCGGTCGGGTTGTGCTGGAAGACGTCGAGGCGCATGGCGATATCGACCTTGATCGGTTCGGATGTGGCCAGGTTCACGCTCGGGGCGGAACATCCGGCCAGAAGCAAAAGCACGGGCAGCACGGGTGTTAATTTTTCCATCGTCCCTCCTTGGATTCGTCGGCATGAAGCACGGTTTTAAGAGTGCGCGATCCTTGGGGGCCTTGCAACTTTAAGTCGATAATTCCCTGCTCGCGGACGATCCAAAATTCTCCGACCGCGGTGGTGTAATCAAAATCGCGGAGCGTTTCGAGGGCGATGCGGGAGCTGCTCTTTTTGAGTGCGGACCAGGTGCCGGGAAGGTTTGCGAGAAGATCGTCGAGCTTGCGAATCGTGAGGTGACCCGGCTTGGTCGCATGGAAATCGCCCTTCAGGCGCTCGATTTCCCGCCCGTTGGCATTTGTCTGAACCTTGAACGCGAGCGGTCCGGTCATGCGGAAATTTTTTGGTGCGGCGGCATCGGTGAGTTGCCGGAGGTCAACGCCTTTCCCGGAGATCCATCCGATCCAGGGGGACTCGTCGTCAAAAAGAAAACTGAATCCGCCCGAAAGATAGCCCCCGTAAAAATGCCCGCCGAACCCGCCGTTGATGCCGCTTTGGTCGAACGTCGTCGAGACCCACGCGTCGGCCGCGCGGAATTGCCTCCAGAGGATGCTGTCGAGGCGGATCGTGCCGACGAGGTTGTTTTCATTTTTTTCCGGCGGGTAGGCGAAGCGGAGCTCGCCTTTTTGCGTGGAGAACTTGATCTGGTAGCTTTCGAAGGCGTAGTCCTGAGCGGGAATTTCCAGACCGGCCCGCATCTTGAGCGCGGCAAGGTTGTCGAACGAAACCTCCTGGGCCGATGTTTGGAAATTCAGCGGGAGACCGTATTCGACGCGCCCGCCGCTGCCGAGAACGAGGCGTCCGAATTTGATTTCGAGACTGCGGATTTTCCAGCCGGGCGCGCCGTTTTTCGCGCCTCCCATGCGTTTTTGCGCATCGTCCATATACCAGAAGAGATCCTCGCCGACATAGATCGTGGGGTGCAGAATCGTCACCTCGTCGAGTTCGCGGTGGAGCAACCCGGACAGCGTGAAGCCCAGAAAAATGCTTCGCAGGGTGAGCACTTTGGTGAAGGGATCGAGCGGCGAGGGCACTTCGAGATCGGCAATTTCGACCGACTGCCGCGCACCGCCGAGCGCGTCGGCAGCCTGGCCGGGCGAGAGGTTGCGGAGGGTTGTGTTGAGCTCGAACCCGATGTCGGAAATCCCCGGTCGCTCGTCGTCCAGGGTCACGCGAACCCCGCGAATGTCGAGGGCGCCAAGCTTCCAGTCCTCGTCCGGACTTCCCGCCGCAGGCCCGGCGGAGGCCCCCGCGAGGATTTTTTGCAGGGTGGCCCCGACGACCAGACGTCCGCCGGAAACGGTAACCGACGCGAACGAGTGATCGGCCGCGAGTCCTTGCGGCGCGGCTTGAATCCTGACCAGATCCAGATCCAGAAAGGGCTCGGAAGATCCGGGGGCGGCAGCCTTCACCTCCCACAGAACAAGTTCGAGAGGCGCGGCGGTTTTCCTGCCGACATCCTTCCAATCAAACGCAAACTTCAAGCTGGCTGAAAGACCATGCGAATCGGGACAAATCACTTCGCCGCTTTCACAGACCAAATGCGAAATGAGCCACGATGTCGGCTCTTCCCGGCTGCCCGATCCGGCGGGCAGCAGCTTTCCCAAACCGGGCCCGACGGAGAGAACCGGCTCGACCAGGCGCACTTCACCGATCCGTCCGCGCCGGAGGTCGTCAATGGAAAACACAATGCTCCCGCCCGCAAGGCGAAGCAGTTCGTTTCCGGACGCGGGATCGCGGAGGACAAAATGCCTGATGGCAATCCGGCCGGGCGAATCAAAGTGTAACCTCCCAAGCTCCACCTGCACTCCCGGCAGGGCGCGCCGGAGCGACCACTGCGCGATCCCGGTCAGGTTGCGGGCGGCAACCCAGAGCACCGCGCCCACAAGAAGCGCGGCGAACAAAATGGCCCACGCCAGGAGGCGGAGCCGCTTTTTATATCGGGAAAGCAAGGCGGTCAAAAAGAATGCCGAGGACGAACGCGAGGCCCACGGCGGCATTGGCTTGGAAAAACGCGCGGTTGACCGATCCGATATCGCCGCGCCGCGCTTCAAAATGTTCATAGGCCAGCCCGGCAATCACGATCACCAGCGAGCCGGCATAAAACCGGCCGAGCCCGGCCACATAGCCGAAGGCCACCAGCCCCGCAAAGGCCGCCAGATGCAGGATCATGGCGAACCGCAAACCGTCGCGGATTCCCAGCCGCACGACGAGAGACTTCAGCCCTTCCCGCACATCGACCTCGTAATCCTGCGTGGCATAGATCACATCAAATCCCGCCACCCACAGCAGCACCGCAAGCGCGAGCACCAGCGGGGGCCAGGCGAACGATCCGGTCACCGCAAGCCACGCCCCGACCGGCGCGACCGAAAGCGCCAGACCGAGAAAAAACTGCGCGCAATGCGTGAACCGCTTGGTCAGCGAATAGAAAAAGACAATCCCCAACGCGACCGGCGACAGCCACGCGCAAAGCGGATTCAGCCACCACGCGCTCAAAACAAATCCCAGTGAGGAGAGGGCACAGACGGCCGTTGCCGTGCCGTATCCGACGAGACGGTGGCGGCCTTCGGTGCGCGGGTTCCGTTTGTCGATCTCCCAATCCGAAAGCCGGTTGAACGTCATTGCCGCAGTGCGCGCAAAGACCATCGCCGCAAGCACGCCGGTAAAAACCCGAGGCGAAGGAACGCCCCCCGCCGCCGCGAACATCGCCCCCAGCGCGAACGGCAGCGCGAACACCGTGTGCGAAAACCGGATGAACGTCAGGAACCCGCCCAGCCCCGCGCGCCTACTTTTTTCTGTTGCGCGCGACGTCATCGAACAGCTCCGCCAGCCCATCATCCACCCGCAAGTCCACCAGCCGCCAGCCGCCGGCATTCCGGTAAAAATAAAATTTCCATCGCAACGGGAGGTCCTGGTTGAGGGAAATGCAGGTGTGCCGCCGCAGGCATGTCCCGATCTCGATCGTCTCAACCGGCTCGAATCCGCCCACCGGCCCGTAGCTGTCCAGCGCCTGCTTCGTGCGCGTCTTCAGCGCGGTCACATCCTCCCGGCGATCGGCGATGATCGTCCCCTTCACCAGTTCGTCGTAGGCGTCATCAACCTTTCCTCCCCTCAGCGCGAAAAAAAACGCCTCCACGACGTCGAGCGGATCGGGCGGCTTCACGGGTCCCGGCGCGAGCCCCTGGAGCGGCGCGGTCGGAGTGAGCGTCAGGGCGGGTTGCGCGGGGGATGCGGAGGGCGAGGGACGCGCCTGCATGACGGGGAAAATCATCCGGTTTTTTTTTGTGTCGTCGGTCTTCTCCTGTGCGGTCGCAGTTCCTGCGGCAATCAGCAAAAAAATAAAAATCGTTCGCATGCGAAGGAATGGACTTCTTTTCACGGCGCAGCGCAAGCCCTCCGCACGCCTTTCCCTCCGCCGGAAGGATCGGCCGACGGAAAGGATGCGGCTTTGTGCGGGGAGGGGGAACCGCCGCATGAGCCGAAAGATCGGGGCTCCAGCCCCTTTGAGCGTCCGGTGCCTGTTCAAGAGATGGTCTTATTCGCCGCCATTCCGATCCAGGCGTTTGCGGAGCGTGGCGCGCGTGATGCCCAGCAGCTTCGCCGCGCGCACCTGGTTCCGTCCGGTTTTTTCCATCGCGCGCAGCGTGAATTCCCGTTCGAGCCAGGGCAGGAGTTCGAGGGTCGGATCCTCCGCGGCCGCTTGGAAAAGCGCCTCCACCGCCCGATCCTTCGAGGGAATCCCGGATTGCGCGATCTCCCCGGCGACACCGGCGGGGGAATCGGATGCCGCCAAACCGAGGGGAATATCCTTCGGCAACAGGACGTCGGCGGTGGCCAGCACCGAGGCGCGCTGCATCGTGTTTTCCAGTTCGCGCACGTTGCCCGGCCAGGGATACGCCTCGAGCACGCGGATCGCCTCCTCGGAGAGCTTCAGGGGCGGACGGTGCTTCTGGTTGGAAATCTTCTGAAGGAAATATTCGGCCAGAAGCGTGATGTCATCCACGCGCTGGCGGAGCGGCGGCAGGTGGATGCGGACAACATTGAGCCGGTAGAAGAGATCCTCGCGGAAGGCCTTTTTCGAGACCTCTTCCTCAAGGTTTTTGTTTGTCGCGCAAACGATGCGCACGTCGGTGCGGATCGTCTGGTTTCCGCCCACGCGGGAAAACTCGCCCCCCTGGAGAACGCGGAGAATTTTGCTCTGAACCTGGAGCGGCATCTCGCCGATCTCGTCGAGAAAAAGCGTGCCGCGGTCGCTCTGTTCGAACCGTCCGATCCGCTGGCTGTGTGCCCCGGTGAAGGATCCTTTCTCATGCCCGAAAAGCTCGCTCTCCAGAAGGTTGTCCGGGATGGCCGCGCAGTTGATCGCCAGAAAGCTGTGTTCGCTGCGGGCGCTGTAATTGTGGATCGCGCGGGCGACGAGTTCCTTGCCGGAGCCGCTCTCGCCCGTGACCATCACGGCGGCTTCGCTCCCGGCAACGCGTCCGATCATTTTGAAGACCTGCTGCATGGCGTCCGAGCGTCCGACAATCTCCTCGCGGTGCTGCTCGACGGTGAGCTGCGGCTTGAAGGCGCTTGCGGAGCGGAGTTCGGCCGCCGCCTGGAGCGCCGAGTCGGCAACGACCTTGAGGTTGAAGGGGAGCTGCTCCTTGCGCACAAAATCGAAGGCGCCCATCTTCATCGCCTCAATGACCGATTGCGTCGTGCCGAACGCGCTGGTGAGGATCACCATCGCGTTGGGCGAATGCTTGCGAATGCGCGCCAGCAGCTCCAGCCCGGAGGACGGGTGCAGGTTTGTCTCGGCGAGGACGAGATCCGGCTGCTCCAGGCAAAACGTCTTGTAAGCCGCGTCGGATGTTGTTTCCAAGAGAATCCGGCAGACCGGGCTTTTGAGCTGGTTCTGCGCCCAGGCGAGGAAATCGGTTTCGCGGTCAACCAGGAGAATCGTGTGGGGTTTGGATGCCATGAGGGGTCGGAAGTTTCTGTCGCGCCGGAGTCAGGGTGCCGGACGGTCTGTCTCCTCCTGCGCATCGTCTTCGATCTCGCGGCGAAGGGCTTTGGAAATGAACGGACGGACAAAGCCGTAAATCAAAAAGGCAACGAAGAGAAGGGCGGGCATCCATTTGTAGTTCATCGCCGTGCAGGCCAGGAGCAGGATCACCAACAGAAAGGCCGGAATCGAGCGCTGCGTGCGCCAGTTCAGCCCCTTGAAACTCGGATACTTCACATGGCTGAACATCATGAAGGAAAGGAAAACCAGCAGGAATGGCAGAGCCATCTTCCATGGCCCGATCGATCGCTGGTCGTCCTGGAGCCACAGCATAAACAGGGTCAGCGAGGCGATGAGGCCGGCAGCCGCAGGGATCGGGAATCCTTGAAAGTCCTTGTCCGGCTTGTCTCCCGCCATTTGGGCCGTGCAGTTGAAGCGCGCCAGCCGCAGCCCTCCGCAGAGCAGATAAAGAAAGGCGATCAGCCACCCGGTTAGCTCAAAATCCCGCAGCACCATCTGATAGACGAGCAAGGCAGGAGCAATTCCGAACGAAACAATGTCGGCCAGCGAATCAAATTCGCGCCCGAAGGCGCTCTCATGCCCGCCCAAGCGGGCGAGGCGCCCGTCGAGCAGGTCGAAGACGCAGGCTCCCAGGATAAAAATAATCGCGTCGTTGTAGAACGGGCCCGCAGGCTCTTTGGCTGCGGTGTGAAGCGCGGCATCAATGATGCTTCTCACAGCCGCGAATCCGCAGAAGAGATTTCCCGCCGTCATCAGGTTGGGCAGGAGGTAGATTTTCGGCTCGTTCGGATCGCTCATGGTGTGGACATCCGCGCAACCGCCGTCTCCCCGCCCCGGACGCGATCGCCCGGTTTGACAAGGATCTCGGCGTCCATCGGAAGGAAAATCTCGGTGCGCGATCCGAACCGTATCATGCCGAATCGTTCGCCGCGCCGCAATTTGTCGCCCACGACCGCCCACGGGCAGATCCGCCGCGCGATTGCGCCGGTGATTTGCCGGACCATCACCCTCCCGTCCGAACCTTCAAAAACCCACGAGCGGCTCTGGTTGAAGCGCGAGGCGTCGGGATGCCGCGCATCCAGGAACCGCCCCGGCCGGGGCTCGGAATGGATCACCTCTCCGATCAGCGGGGCGCGGTTGACATGCACGTCGAGAACGGAAAGAAAAATTCCGACCCGCCGGACTTTGGTTTTCAGGAATTCCGTCTCCTCGAGTTCATCCACCGTCGTCACGAGCCCGTCGGCCGGGGAGACGGCAAGATTTTCTCCCGGCGGCGGAACGCGTTCGGGATCGCGGAAAAAGTAAATGGTAAAAAGGATCATGACCGCGATCACGATCGAAAACCCCGGCAACGTGAGGAACGTCGCCAGCCACACGACGGCCAGTGCGCCCAGAATCCCTTTTGCCTCTCCCAGTGCTCGATGCTGCATTGGCGGCGATGCTAGCAGAGTCGCCGCCTTTGCCAAGCCCGCTGGCACAACGGATCGCTCAATCGCCGATTGTCACCGGTGTGCCGACCGTGACTTTCTCGTAAATCATGTGCGCGATTTCCTCCGGGAGGCGGACGCATCCGTGCGAGGCCGGGTAGCCCGGGAGGAACCCGGTGTGCATGCCCTCGGCGCGTCCGGATTTGCTTCCGGGATCGCCGAACCGCATGAACCAGCGCATCGAGGCGCCCCGGTAGGTCGTGCCGCTGGGTGCCGTGTCGATTTTCGTGCTCACGCCCGCCCGGACAACCTGTCCGCTTTTGTTGACGAAGTCGCCGAAGAGGCTTGAGCGGTGGGCGGGATCTTTTTCGACCACGACGAAGCTGCCCTGCGGCGTCATGCCGGCGCGTTTGCCGCTGGAGATCGGCGTGTCGATGCCGACCTCGTCGCCGACTTTGAGATAGGCTCGCTGCTTGGCGAGGGAAATATAAACCGAGATGTTCTGCGGGGTTGCCTGGCCGAGCACGCGCGGGCTTACTTTCGGGGGCTTCTGCTTTTCGATGAGTTCGCCCGCGCTCTTTTGTTTTTTTGGAGCCTGGGCGGCGGGGGGCTGGGCGGTGAGGAGCGGGGCACAGAGAACGGCTGCGAAGACGACAAACGCCCGTGCGATTCGTCCGGCGGACGCCGAGAGGGAAGTGGCTTGATTGGTCGCAGTCATGGTTTTGACAAAACTCTACTCTTCGCTTAACCGCTGATCCTGCTTTTATCAACGAGATTCCATGAGAAGGGGCTTCAAACCAAAAAAAATATTCCTGTTGGCGGTGATCTGGATTGTTGGTGCCGGCGCGTTTGCGAAGGAAAAAGACGTCCTCTTGATTCCGCCCCCGATGGCGGTGGCGCAGGAGGTTGCGACGCGCGCCGGGTGTCCGGCGACGATCACGCTGACTGTCGGCGGCCGCATCGCGGAACCGCTCGCGTTCCTGATCCGCCGCCCGCCGCAAACGGGGGTGCTCGGCGAGATCCGGCGAACCGGACGGAATACGGCGGAGGTTCTCTACACGCCCGGCGGCAAGGCCGGAGCCGGCGGCGACAGCTTTACTTTTGCCGTGCAGTCGTTCGATTCGCCGGTGTCCGCCGCCGCCCGTGTAAGGATCAGGATCGTCGAGGCTCCGCCCGTTCTCGACTTCCCGCGCGAGATCGATTTTGGAACCGTCTTCCTCGGACAAAAGGCCGGGCAGCCGCTCTTCTTGCGAAATGAAGGAGGGGGCGTTTCGTCCGGCGTTGTCGAAGCCGACCCGCCCTGGTCGGTCGCGGGAGCACCCGGCTACCAGCTTGTCGGCGGGGGAAAGACCGTCGTCCCGCTCGAGTTCGCGCCGTCCGGGGAAAAAGAATTTGTCGGCAGCGTCCGGCTCGGGGGCGATTCGCGGGCGGTTGTGGTGGTGCGCGGACGCGGCGCGGCCCCGGTCACCTGGTCGCCGGAGGAAGTCGTCATCGATTCCGTGCGACGGGAAGCCGGCGGGTTTTCCATCGGGCTTGTAAACCGCTCGCCCGAGCCGAGGATCGTCATTATCGACTGGCCGGAATGCGTCAGGGCCGCGCGCGAAATCCCGCTTCAAGCCAACGGCAGCGGGACGGTCAAGGCGGTGATTGCTCCGGATTTTCTTCTCGCCTTCGACGGCTCTCTCACGCTTCACAGCGGGGGGTTCACCGGCCACATTCCGCTGCGGATTGCTCCGGCCCCGGCGAGGCTGGAACTCGCTCCCGAAAACGAACTCTCACTCGGCGAGGTGAAAACCGGACGTTCCGCGCACGGCCGTTTTCGCGTGAAAAATACGGGCGGAACCGATACGCGGTTGCGTGTCATCGCGGCACGGGAGCTTAATATTTTCCCCGATCCGTCGAGCCTCATCCTCTCGCCGGGAAAGGAGCAAACCTTCGAAGTGCAACTCGAGGCCACCAAGGGAGGCGAATATTCGGGGACGATTGGCATTGGGGCGGATTCCGGAAAGGATTCGGAGTTGGTGGTGAAAGCGTTGTTTGCCAAAGAGGACGCTCCGGCGAAGGGCAACAGCGGGCCGCAACCGGTGGCAAAGTTCCTCCAAATTGCGCCGGTGGCCTCCTCCGGTGCCGAGCCGCCGTTGCCCGCCGGTTCGGGTTCGCCGATCAGAGACGTTTCGGTTCTGCTCTCGACCCCGCACGAAATCGAGATCACCTGGAAACAAAAATCTCCCGAAGTGAAAAATTACCGGATCGAGCGGCGCAGGATTCTGCCCGGTGCAAACAACACCGTGCTCGTCGAGTGGGTGCCCTGGCCGGAGGCCCGTGTGAGCATCCGGGACGGAAATAACGTTGCCCGGTTCGAACGGATGCCGTCCGATGGCACGTGGACGTTCCGGATCGTCGCGCTTGACGCCTCCGGAGCACCGCAGGCGCGGTCGTTGCCGTTCCGGATTTTTACTCAGCCGACCCCGTCGCACACCTTCCTGTGGTGGGCTTTGGGAATTCTTGGCCTCGGGGCGGTGGCTGCGATTGGGAGGAAGTGGCGGCATCATCGGCGGCGGCTGGCGGAAGCCGACGACGCGCGGATCGCCCGGATCGGGAAGTGCTGAGAGCCTTTGTTTTGCGAAGTGGGTCTCAGCGCCACTCGTGCCGGGGATATTTGCGCTGGAGTTCCTGTTTGAGTTTCGGGTAGGCATCGGTCCAGAACGCGCGCAGGCTTCTGGTGATCTGCACGGGGCGGTGGCTGGGAGCGAGGATGTGCAGGGTGAGCGCGTGGCGGCCCATGGCAATTTTGATCTCGTCGTTCACGCCGTAGAGATCCTGGATGCGGGCGGCGAGAAACGGTTCGGCTCCCGCGGCGTAGGTGATCTTGGCGTGGCGTCCGCCGGGCAGTTCGAGGCGGGCGGGGGCGTGTTTGTCCACGAGGTGCTGTTCGGCGGGCGTGAGCAGGGATCGGGCGTGCGGGAGGATGGGAAGGTCTTTGATGTCTCGGTAGCAAGTCGCCCCATCGCAGGCCAGGAGGATGATGTGGTGGCGCTCGTCGTCGCCCAGCGCGGGGATTTTTTGATCCGGCAGGATGGCGGCCAGGAAGTTCACGCGGTGGATCCATTGTTCGACCGCATCATCCCAGCCGTTGAGGCGCAGGTTCCCGGCAAGCACCTGTCCGGCGAGGCAGTTGGCAGCGGGCGATCCGGGTTCGGCATCCCGATCCCGCGCTTCAAGCACAAGGTCGCGGAAGCGTTTTGTTTTCCGGACGACGACCCGGTTCTGGCTCGAATCAAAGAGATATTCGGCGGCATCGGAAAAGTCGCCGGGCGCCATCTCCCGCAGCCAGGATTCCCCGATCCCGGTGGCGAGGCTCAGGAGCACGCGGGCATCCCCGTCGCGGCCCTCGATTTCCGCGATTTCCGCCGCCACGATCAGGCGATGTTCCCGGGCGACGCTGGTTCTCGAGAGCGTGCCCCGGCGACCGTGAACAATATCGCAGACAAGCGTTCCCTCGCTGCGGCGGTGGGCGACCTGGTCGGAAAACCCGGCCAGGATGCAGCGGGCGACCGCTTCGTCCGTCGCCGGCCGGTTGTTGATGTCGAGCGCTTCGGCATGGGCGATGTCCAGAAATTGATCGAACAGCTTTTCGACCTGCCGGGCGGAATCGGCATGGATGGCCAGTGCCCTGCAGTCGTTGGCGCGGAACCCGGCCTGCTTCGCCCAGAAAAACGCGCGCATGAGCACGAGGAAATCCGATGACCCGGTTCCAAAAAGTTCATCCCGTTCCTCTTCGATCCGTTTGTCCGCGCGCAGGAGGATCGAGCGGTTCTGTGTGAGCGCCGCGATCAGGGCCGCCTCGCAGACACACCCGAGATCCTCGGCCGCGAGAAACATGCGGGCGTAGCGCGGATGGACGGGAAAGCTGAGCATCCGCCGCCCGGTCGCGGTGATCCGCCCGTCGGCAGGATCAAGCGCGCCGAGGTCGCGCAGCAGGGTTTCCGCGCGGGAGAGGGACTGCGGGTCGGGAGCCTCGATCCAGCGAAAACCCGCCAGATCGTCCACTCCGGCGGCCTTGAGGGTGAGAGCCGTCTCGGCCAGGTCGAGGCGTTTGACCTCGGCCAGTTCACGGGGGGCGCGGCGTTCCTGATCGCGCATTGTCCAGAGGCGGATGCAGACGCCCGGCGCGGTGCGGCCGGCGCGGCCGGCCCGTTGATCCGCGGAGGCGTGGCTGATTTTTTCGATGAGAAGGGTGTTGATCCCGCGGTTGGGATCGTAGCGCGCGATGCGGGCGAGCCCGGAATCAACCACGAGCGTGACCCCGTCGATGGTGAGAGAGGTTTCGGCGACATTGGTGGAGACGATCACCTTGCGGCCCGGCGTGCGGTTGACCGCGCGATCCTGTTCGTTTGCCGGAAGTTCGCCGTGGAGCGGGAGGATCGTGCAGCGGGAGCCGAGGCGCATGCCCAACTCGCGGATTGTGCGGCTGATCTCGTAGGCCCCGGGCATGAAGACCAGAACGTCGCCCGGCGTGCGGTCGAAATGATCCGCAACCGCCTCGGCGGCCAACTCCCAGGGCGGATCGTCTTTGGGCTCCTGCCGGAGGTGTTCGATGGCAACCGGATAAACCCGGCCCCCGGATGTGAGCGTCGCGCAGGGGGCGAGCCAGGAGGCGAGGCCCGCTCCGTCCAGCGTGGCCGACATGACGATGATTTTCAGATCCGGGCGGGAAGACTCCTGCAGATCCAGCGCCCGCGCCAGCGTGATATCGCCGTAAAGATGCCGCTCGTGAAACTCATCGAAAATCACCGTCGAGATCCCGCGCAACTGCGGGTCGGTCTGCATTTGGCGGAGCAGGATTCCCTCGGTCACAAAAAGAATCCGCGTGTCGCGGGACGAGACGTTGTCGAGCCGGATCCGGTAGCCGATCTCGCCGCCCAGGCGCGCATTGCGTTCGGCGGCCACCCGTGTGGCCAGCATCCGCGTCGCCAGTCGACGGGGCTGCAGGATCACACACCGCCTGTCGCCCAGCACGCCGCCATCGAGCAGGATCTGCGGAACCTGCGTCGATTTTCCCGAGCCGGTCGGCGCCTGCAGGATCAGCCGGTTCCCGCCCCGGAGAGCGGCCACGATCTCCTCATCCAAATCATAAATCGGCAAAGCGTCGGGCATGCCCGCCCACGTTGCCCGCGATCGGACGGGCGATCAACCCGGAAACGGAAAAGAATAATTTCCGGCGCGTCTTTTTTTGCATTTTCCACCGGCCCGTCCGGCAAAAATGCACTGCCAGCCTGTCGGACTTTTCCAAGCCTGACAGCTTGAAAAAAACCGGGGAAAAACCGGAAATCTCTCTCGCGAAATGCTCCGCAATTTTTGAACGCGTTCACGAAAGCTATTCCGAACGCAACGCGGACACCTGCATGTGACCGAGAAGAGTCTTCCTTCACCACGCGGAGAATGTTTATTTATCGCCATCCGCAATTTTCTTGGGCGTTGTTTTCTCTTTGCTCTTCGCCCGCACTATGGTTGGGTTTGCCTCTTTCCATGACCGAACTTGAACGAATCCGCCACTCGTGTGCGCATGTGTTGGCGACCGCTATTTTGAAAATCTGGCCCGAGGCGCAGTTTGCGGCGGGTCCGCCGGTCGAAAACGGATTTTATTACGATGTCGATCTGCCGCACCGGATTGCGCCGGAGGATTTTGCGCGGATCGAGGAGGAGATGAAACGCGAGATCAAGGCGAACCACGTTTTCGAGCGGGTCGAGATCCCCCGCGACGAGGCGATCGCAATGGCCGAGCGCGGCGAGCTGGCGGCACTGGCTCCGCGTGAGACGGCCTCGCGGTTCAAGCTCGACATCGTGCGGAACATCCCCGACGGCGAGGTGATCACGATTTTCCGCAACGGGGATTTCATCGATCTCTGCGCGGGGCCGCACGTCATGCGCACCGGAAACATCGGGGCGTTCAAGCTCACGCACGTGGCGAGCGCCTACTACAAAGGCGACGAGAACAACCCGCAGCTTCAGAGGATTTATGGGACGGCTTTCAAAAACAAGACCGAGATGGAGGCGTATTTCGCGCTGCTGGAGGAGGCGAAGAAGCGCGACCACCGCAAGCTTGGCAAGGAGCTCCAGCTTTTCCACATCGACGAGGCGGTCGGCCAGGGGCTGATCCTCTGGACCCCGAAGGGCTCGATCATCCGCCAGGCACTTCAGGATTTCATCGGAGAGGAACTCCGCAAGCAGGGCTACGACCAGGTCTTCACCCCGCATATCGGACGGCTCGGGCTTTACCGCACCTCCGGACATTTCCCCTACTACTCGGAATCCCAGTTCCCGCCGCTCATCGACCGCGAGACCCTCGGGGCGCTCGCCGAGGAAGGGTGCTCGTGCTCCGAATTGTCGAACCGCGTCGCCGCCGGCGAAATCGACGGCTATTTGCTCAAGCCGATGAACTGTCCGATGCACGTGAAGATCTACGCCTCGCAGCCCCGCAGCTACCGCGACCTTCCCGTGCGCCTCGCGGAGTTCGGCACCGTCTATCGCTGGGAACAAAGCGGCGAACTCAACGGCATGACCCGCGTGCGCGGATTCACCCAGGATGACGCCCATCTCTTCTGCACCGAAGACCAGGTGCCCGCCGAAATCGAAGGCTGCCTCTCGCTCGTCAAGACCGTCCTCTCCACGCTCGGCATGAGCGATTATCGCGTGCGCGTCGGCCTCCGCGATCCCGATTCCGCAAAATATACCGGCGATCCGGCGGACTGGGACAAGGCCGAGAACGCCTGCCGCAATGCGGCGGGGACGCTCGGGGTTCCGTTCACCGAAGAGCCCGGCGAAGCCGCATTCTACGGCCCGAAGATCGATTTTGTCGTCAAGGACGTGCTCGGCCGCGAATGGCAGCTCGGCACGGTGCAGGTCGATTTCAACCTGCCGAAACGCTTCGACATCTGGTATAAAGGCCCGGATGGAAAAGATCACCGCCCGGTCATGATCCACCGCGCTCCGTTCGGTTCGATGGAACGCTTCACCGGCGTGCTCATCGAACATTTTGCCGGCAACTTCCCGCTCTGGCTCGCGCCCGACCAAGTGCGCGTCCTGCCGATCAACACCGACGACGAGGCGCTTATGGCCTACTCGCAGGCTCTTCACGCCGATCTCCGCGCGGCGGGCGTCCGGGTTTCCCTCGACGCTTCGGGCGACCGGATCAACGGGAAAATCCAGCGCGCCGAAACCGAGAAGGTTCACACGATGTTTGTCGTCGGCAAACGCGACATGGAGGCGGGAGCGATCAGCCTCCGTGTTCACGGACGCGGCAATCTCGGGACTCGTCCGCGCGGCGGGGCGGTTGAGGAGGTTCTCGCCTCCATCCGGGAACGGCGACAGGCCTGACCGGATTTCTCATGCACGGAACAAAGAAAACATCGACCCTGACAATCGCCGCTCTTGGCGTCGTCTTCGGGGACATTGGCACGAGCCCGCTCTATGCCTTCAAGGAATGCCTGCGCCACGGGGCTCTTCCGGACGAGATCATGGGCATTCTCTCTCTTATCCTGTGGAGCCTGATTTTGCTGGTTTCGGTAAAATACATCGGGATCATCCTCCGGGCGGACAACAACGGCGAGGGCGGCATTCTCGCGCTTCTCTCGCTGGCGTTTCCAAAAGGAAGCACCGGCAAAAGAATGGCGCTCATGACCGCGATCGGGCTCTTCGGAGCCGCCCTCCTTTACGGCGACGGCGTCATCACCCCGGCGATCTCGGTGCTCTCCGCCGTGGAAGGGCTCACACTGATCTCGCCGCAATTTGAAAAGTTTTCCGTCCCGATTGCGGTGGCGGTTCTCATCGGGCTTTTTACCGTGCAGCGATTTGGGACAGGTGCTGTCGGCAAGATTTTCGGGCGCATCCTCCTCGTCTGGTTTGCGATGTTGTTCGTGATGGGGGCGGCGCAGGTCTTCCGCACTCCCGCCGTGTTGTTCGCGTTCAACCCGCTGATGGGTTTCGGATATTTGATCCATCATTCCGGGGGGGCCATCCTCGTGCTCGGCAGCGTGTTTCTGGCGGTAACCGGCGGCGAGGCGCTCTATGCCGACATGGGGCACTTTGGCAGCAGACCGATCCGTCTGGCCTGGAGCTTCATTGTCTTTCCGTCGCTCGCCATGAACTACCTCGGGCAGGGAGCTCTCGTCATCGCCAATCCGGGCGCGGTCGAAAACCCTTTCTACCTGCTGGTTCCGAAGTGGGGGCTCTTCCCGATGGTCATTCTGGCGACAGTGGCGACGGTTATCGCGTCCCAAGCCCTCATTTCAGGGGCCTTTTCCCTGACGATGCAGGCCGTGCAAATGGGCTACCTGCCGCGCACGCAGATCCTTCACACGAACAAAGACGAGTCCGGCCAGATCTTTATTCCCCAGGTCAACACGTCGCTCTCCATCGCCTGCATCCTTCTGGTCATAAGCTTCGGAAGCAGTTCGGCCCTGGCGTCGGCCTACGGGATCGCCGTCACGCTCACCATGCTGGCCACGACCGCCCTTTTCTACTTTGCCTCGCGGCGGCTGTGGGGATGGAGCCTGCCCGTCGCTCTCGGAACCTGCGGGCTTTTTGCGACCATCGAGCTTTTGTTTTTTGCCTCGAACATGCTCAAGGTTCTGCATGGCGGCTGGCTCACGCTGGCGATCGGGCTCTTCATCTTCTACATGATGAGCACATGGAAAACCGGGCGCGAATTTATCCGCAAGGGAATGGTCGGAATGACAACGCTCGACCATTTTGTCGATTCGATCGCGATGTCGGGAGTGCTTGATCCCGCGCTGGCACCCCACCGCATCAAGGGCACGGCGGTCTTTCTCAACTCGACCCCGAATGCCACCCCGAACGCCCTTGTCTATAATTTGATGCACAACAAGGTGCTCCATGATCGGAATATCGTCCTGAGCATTCTCACCGAGCGTATCCCCTATGTTGCCGCCGGGGATCGTGTCGTCGTCGAGGAAATGCCCTACGGGTTTTTCAAGGTCGTCGCCCACTTCGGATTCATGGAAATGCCGGGAGTCGATCCGGTCATCGTGGCCTGCAAAGAAAAGGCTCTCGTGATCGACGCCGAGCGCAGCACGTTTTTTCTCGGACGCGAAACCCTCATCCGCGCCCCCAAAGGCGGCCTCCCGCTCTACATGGAAGGCATGTTTATCGCGCTCAGCAGGAATGCCCAGAATGCGGCGGAATTCTTCAAGCTCCCGACTGGCCGCACGATCGAAATCGGCCGACAGGTTGAGATCTGAACGCGGAATTCCGTTCCTTGGGAGCCGTCACGGCGCGGGGCCGACCAGCCGGCTTCCCGACAAATCCGCGCGCACGATTTTTTCCAGGGCGGCGAGCCAGCGCGGGTGCTCGTTGAGGCACGGGATGAGCGCGAAGTCGCGTCCGCCGGCTTCGAGGAAGATTTCGCGGCCGCGCAGGGCGATTTCCTCGAGGGTTTCGAGGCAGTCGGAGACGAAGGCCGGGCAGATCACGAGAAGTTTTTTGACGCCCTTTCCGGCGAGGCGCGGGAGTTCGAAATCGGTGTAGGGTTTGAGCCAGGGATCGCGCCCGAGCCGGGACTGGAAGGAGACGGAAAATTTGTCCGCGGGCACGCCGGCGGCGGCGACAAACGCGCGGGCGGTCGCGAAGCATTGTGCGCGGTAGCAGGTGCGGTGCGCGGGGTTCGGGGTCTCGCAGCAGTCGGGCGTCGCGAGGCAATGGCCGGGGTTGGCCTTGCGCAGATGGCGTTCGGGCAGCCCGTGGAAGCTGAACAGCAAATGATCGCAGCCCGCGTTGAGGAAATCGGAAGCACTGGCGACGAGCGCCGCAATATAGTCGGGGTCGTTGAAATACGGCTCCGCAATTTTCAACTTCATCTCCGGGGCGAGCTTCATGGCGGTTTCCCGGGCACGGACGACCGCCGTTTCAAAACTCGACATCGCATAATGCGGGAACAGCGGGAAGACGAGCAGATCCGTGACGCCCTGTGCGCGCAACCGCATGATGGCGGCTTCGATCCCGGGGTTCTGGTAGCGCATGGCGAGCTCGACCACGAGACCGTCTCCCACGCGGTGCTGGAGCTCGCGCCGCACGTTGCGGCTGGTGACGACCAGCGGCGAGCCGTCTTTGGTCCAGATTTTTTTATAGGCCTCCGCCGATTCCGTCGGGCGCTTCGGCAGGATCGCGAGGTTCACGACACACCAGCGGACCGGCCACGGCACGTCGAGCACGCGCGGATCCATGAGAAATTCGCCCAGATATTTCCGCACGTCGGCGACGGACGGGGAATCGGGAGAGCCGAGGTTGATCAACAACACGCCGGGAACGCGGGCGGTGGGTGGTGGTTCCTTCGGTGAGCTCATGCGATCCAGTATTCCGGTTTTCGGGCGGCGTGCGAAATGGCGAGAAGCACCACGAAGTCGCCCCGCAGCGCATAGGCGATGTAGTAGGGATAACTGCGCAAATTCACCCTGCGATAGTCGCCGGGTCGAAGACGCGGGATCGTCGGATTCGCCAGAATCCACTTCACGGAAATTTCCAATTCGAGCCAAAGCATCTCTCCAAGGCCGGGACGTTCCGCCTCATAGTAGCCGATGGCATCCCTCGCCTCCTGCCTCACCCGTTGAGGGAACTGCAACTTCATTGCCGAAACCGCTCCTTCATTTCCTCCCGAAAGTCGTCCCACGAGACGAGTTCGAGTTTTCCCTCGTCGTAGGCTTTGAGGCGGCCCCGGATTTCCTCATCCCAGGCGGCTTCCGCGTCCGGGTCGGCGGGGCCTCCGTCAAGGTCGAGAATGATCCGGGCGAGCGCGAGCCTCTGGTTGTTCGGCAGGTCGAGCACGTCATGGGTGATGGCTTCGAGTGTTTTCGGCATGGCTAGTGGTATATGTGTCCCGCCACTTGGTGGAAGGGGAAAAGCAGCTTGTCATCGCTTCCAGACAAGAAATCCGCTTCTGCCGGTGTTCTCATCAAGCCGGCCTTCATTGAGGAATCGGAGGTTGGGAGGGAGAAGGAACCTGGTGCCAATCGGGTGCCGCATTGGGATGAGGGGAGATCATGCGATGGCCGGAGATTTCTCAACCCGTTCCGCGATGTTGCAGGCGGAAACGATCGAGTCGCCCAGCGAAATGCCGTCGCGGTAATGGCCGGCAAAGAAAAGCCCCGGGGCGTTCGATTCAAGTTCGGTCATCAACTTCCGATAGTGTCCGAACCCCACATTGTATTGGGGGATGGCTTTCGGGTAGAAGGCGCAATGCCGGTAGGTCGGACGGCCCTTCACTCCGAACAGGACTCCCAAATCCCGCTGCGTGAGCCCGAAAAGTTCCTCCGGCGCCAGGGCGGCGAGATCGGGAAAACGTTCGCCGCCGACATAGCTGGTGAGTGTGACATGACCGGCCGGCGCGCGGTTCGGAAAAAGCGACGAGGAAAAAATCGTGCCGAGGATTTTGAAGCCTTCGACTTTCGGGATCAACGCGCCGAAGCCTTCGCAGGGATGCGCCACATCCTCGCGCCGGAAGCCGAGCACCACGCTCGCCACCGGCGGGTGGCGGATTTCGGAAAACGGGGTCGGATCGTGGGATACGCCGCCGGCTTCGACCAGCAACTCCGCCAGCTTGAATGCCGTGCCCGCATAGATCACCGCGCTGTGCTCGGAGCGCGCCGCGCCGTCCTTCGTGTCGAGATCCAGCGTCCAGCCGGCGGCATTCCGGGCGAGGCGGGTGACCGGGGAGTTGAGCCGCACCGCGCCGCCGAGGCGTTCGTGCAATGTGTCCGGCAGCACCTGCAACCCCTCGTCGAACGAGAATTTCGGGGCGCGATCCTTGGCGATTTCGCCGCGTTTCCTGCGTTCGCGCGCGCCGAAAATCTGGCCTCTGATGAGCGATCCGTAAGTGGCTTCGAGGGCCGCGAGCTTCGGAAATGCCTGCTGGACGGAGAGGCTGGCCGGATCGCCCGCATAAACTCCCGCCACCATCGCGTCGATGGCGTGATCGAGAAATTCGTGTCCCAGCCGTCGCACAACAAACCCGGCGATGCTTTCCTCCACGCCGTCGCGGCGCGGCGGCACGAACGGCTCGCGCATCACGGCCAGCTTCGCCCGCAGCGTGAAAAGTTCCGTCGTCAGAAATCCGAGCGGCGAACCGGGCATGGCGATCGGGCGTCCGTAGCGAACCACGAATCGTGCCTCCGCTTTCGGATCGGGTTCGCGGCGGCGGGATTCCAGTCCCGCATCGCGGACGAGCCGTGCGATTTTCGGCGACGTCTCCAGGATCGTGTTCGGCCCGAATTCCGCGAGATAGCCATCCTGCCGGAGAGATTGGATCACGCCTCCGACGCGGTTGGCCGACTCGAAAACCGTGACCGGAATCCCCGCGCGTTTGAGGTAAAATGCCGCGGTCAACCCCGTGATGCCGGCTCCGATAATTGCGACGGATTTCATGCGGCGGTCAAATCGTCCGCGAATGTCTTCCCTCGCCCGCCGGCTCCAGCGTGTTGTCAAAACACATCGCAATATTGCGGATGAAGAGACGTCCGGTGTCGGTGACGGTGAACCCCTCTGGCGTGCGCCGCACGAGACCGTCGGCTTGAAACCCGTCGAGCGCGGCGAGATCCCGCGAAAAATGCCCTTCGAAATCGATGCCGAGCTGCCGTGACATCGCGGCGAAGTCGAGGGACAAATCGCACATGACGCGCATGATCGTTTCACGGCGGATTTTGTCCTCGTCGGTGACGAAATACGCGCGGCTCCACGGGACGCGACCGGCATCGACGGCCTCCCGATACTTCGGCAGATCCTTTTCGTTCTGCCAATAGGCGTCGGGGATTTGCGAGATGCTCGACATGCCGAACGCATAAATATCCGAGCCGGAGCGCGTGCTGTAGCCCTGGAAATTCCGCTGGAGCTGCTTGTTGCGCTGGGCGACGGCGAGTTCGTCGTCGGGCCGCGCGAAATGATCCATGCCGATATAGACATAGCGGCCATTGGCGGTCAGCTTTTCGATGACGAGCTTGAGCACCTCGAGCTTCGTCTCGGGCGCCGGCAGCAATTTTTTCTCGAGAATTTTCTGGGCCGGCTTGATCCACGGGACATGCGCGTAGCTGAAGACGGCGAGGCGGTCGGGCTGCATCTCGATGACGGCGTCGAGCGTTTTGTTGAACGATTCCGGCGTCTGGTTCGGCAGGCCGTAAATGAGGTCGAGGTTGATCGAGCCGAATCCAAGCTCGCGCATCCAGTCCATCGCCTGCCGGGTCATCTCGCGCGGCTGGATGCGGTGGATCGCCTCCTGCACTTTCGGGTCGAAGTCCTGCACTCCCATCGAAGCGCGGTTGAATCCGATCCCGCGCAGGGCGGCCAGATGATCCCGCGTGAGCCGGCGCGGATCGACTTCCACGCTCGCCTCGATCTCCGGCGAAAACGTGAAATGCCTGTGAATGATGTCGCCGAGCCGCCGGATTTCGTCCGGACGCAAAAACGTCGGCGAGCCGCCTCCGAAGTGGAGCTGCACAACTTTGCGGGCGGGGTTCAGGCGCGACGTCATGTTCGCGACTTCGCGCGCGAGGCAATTGATGTAGTCCGCGCCCTTGTCATGGTTGAGCGTGATCACGGTCGTGCAGCCGCAGAACCAGCAGAGCGTCTCGCAAAACGGGATGTGAAAATAAACCGAAAGATCGCGCGCGGAGCGGTTGTTGGCCTCGATGCGCGCCGAAAGTTCATCCCACGAAACGCTGTCGGTGAACTTTGTCGCCGGCGGGTAGCTTGTATAGCGCGGCCCGGCGACATTGTATTTTTTGACCAGATCGAGATCGACGTGCAGTGCGCTCATGGCTGGGATAATTCAAACACGGAGGACACGGAGAGCACGGAGAGAAAAAGAAAAAACAGACCGGCAACAGAGGACAGGTTCGAAAAACTTGTCTTTGAAAAAATCCCCCGTGACCTCCGTGTTCTCCGTGGTTTCAATGCTGTCTTCATTTATGACTCCGCACGGTGTCCACAAGGGCCTGGATGCATTCGAGTTTCGCCGTCGGCTGCACGCCGTGACCGAGGTTGAACACATGGCCGTTGAGCCCCTTCATGTCGCGCAGGATGCGCGTGGTCTCCGTCGCGACAAGTTCTGGCGTGGTCGTGAGCAGGAAAGGATCGAGGTTGCCCTGCACGCCGACATTTTCGGGCAGCAGGCGGCGGACTGCGGCCAGCGGCTGCGTCCAGTCCACGCTCAGCACGTTCGCCCCGGTCGAAACAAGCGGGGCCAGCCTGCCGAGCACGCCTTTTGAAAAAAGAATGACCGGCACCTCCGCTCCGACCGCCGCGATGATCTCGCGGATCCAGCGGCCCGAGGCCGCCTCGTAGGCATTGTCGGCAAGAAGGTCGCCGTTGCTGTCAAAAATCTGCACCGCCTCGGCGCCGGAAGCGATCTGCATCCGCACAAACCCGGCAACCACTGCGGTGATCTTTTCCATCAGCTCCGCAAAAAGGCGGGGCTCGGAATAAAACAGAGCCTTCGCCCCCTCGGATTTTCCCGAGCCCGATCCGTCAATCATGTAGCTCGCCAGCGTCCACGGCGAGCCCGCGAACCCCAGCAGGGCGGTGCGCCCGCCGAGTGCGGGCCTGATCAAAGCGAGCGCCTCGGCCACGTATTGGAGCCGCCCGACAGCGCCGTGATGATCGAGCCGCCGGATGTCCTCCGCAGAGCGCAAGGCGAACTCCATTTCGATGCCGCCACCATTTTCGCGAAAGTGATACGGCTGGCCCATTGCTTCCGGCACGACGAGGATGTCGCTGAACAAAACGGCCGCATCGAAATCGAAACGGCGGATCGGCTGCAGCGTGACTTCGGCCGCGAGTTCCGGCGTGCGGGCGAGTTCGACGAACGAGTATTTTTCCTTCAGCGCCCGATATTCCGGCAACGCGCGGCCCGCTTGGCGCATCAGCCACACGGGCGTGCGATCCACCGGCCGACATCGGCATGCGGAGAGAAAACGCGCACGGTTGTTCCATGGCGGCTCAGCCTGTTGAGGGGATGGGGAGAGCGGAGTGTTCAATGGGTGGAAAAATTCCGTTTGTTTCGCTTGGCAGGCACCGCCCGCAGTTGGCTTCGATATTCCGTCGGAGAGACTCCAACGAGCCGCTTGAAGACACTGTTGAATTGCGGAATCGATCCGAACCCGGCGTCAAAGACGACTTCGGAGACTCGAAGCGAAGGATCAAGGAGCAGCGTCTTCGCTTTGACCACACGAAGGCGCATCACATACTCGGTGAACGTTATTCCCGTGGTTTTCTTGAAGATCTTGCAGAAATGGAACCGGCTCACGTGGACATGCCGCAGTACATGATCAAGCGTGAGAGCCCCCCCGGCGTGGGCCTCGATGAATTTTTTGGCGCTGGCCACCGCGTTGGGTTCGATGTCCGCGTGCGTCCTCCTGAAATGGCGTTCGGCCTCCTCGGGGAGATGTTGGGCAAAAACGGCGAGCAACTGGACGACCGCATCGAGCCCGTCCACCGGGATGACCGGCGTGGCGAAAAAGGCTTCGCGCGCGTTCTTCCGCCAGGTCTTGTCGGGACCGCCGCCGAGTTTTTTCATGGCTTTGTCAAAATCGCGCGGGGTCGGCTTCCGGCGGAAGATTTGTCCGCTTAGCAGGGTGGCCACGTGTCGTCGCCCGACCATCACCGGTATCGCGATATCGGTCAGACCGGCGAAGCAATAGACCTGCTGCGGGGCAAGTTCCCTCGAGGTGCTTCGCTGGAGGTGACTCTGGGTTTCCTGGCAGGCCGCGCAGCCCGCCGGCGTGCCGCCCACGAGCGCACAAAAGGCATTTTTCCCCTGCCTGTAAATGACGCGGCGATCCTGTTCATCCGGCGGAAGAAGTTTCAGGGAAACCCCGGTGGCTTTGTGAAACGCCTCCTCGTAACGCGCAAGAAGAGGCAGCGCGGCCAGCACGTCAAACGTAACGGATTCCATTCAACAAGCGCGGAGCGGGCTGAGAAGGTTGGTGTCAAAAAAATTATTCAAAACAGATGCGCCAAAGCCTTGAGATTTCGTGGGCAAATTAACATCCGGATTCCCCCGCAAGATCAAGCGGAAAGTGCCGCAGGGAGTCGTCAGGTTGCGCTTGATCTTCAGCCCCCCCTGGATCGGCGTTCACTCCCCGCCCAGCAATTTTGCGGGAATTTTGACAACCAACTTTTTCACGACCGACTGGTTCCGGATCGCAATTTTCGGACGATGGGCTTCTCCGGGGAGAAAAATGACGAAGGTGTCCGGCCGCAAAACCAATTCGGTCGCCGGCTCGTTATTTTCGGCGAATTTCTGCGTGTCGGATTCCCTGTTAAAAACGGTCGGTTCCCCGAGGGACTCGACCGCCGTGAGATCGATGCCTTCGATTCCCTCCATCCAGTATTGCAGGTCGATTGTCTCCGGATGGTTTTCCCAAGTGCATTGCTCACGGGGTTGAGTGGTGTAGCTGTGCACATTGACGAACCAACCGGGCTCCCCGAGCTCATAAATTCCCTCCGCCGCCGACCGGGCATTTTCAGAAACCCACCGGAGCGAGCGGACGAGGACGGATGACAGGATGAACGGACGCGATTGAGACGGATGGGAGAGATTTCCGAGAAACATAAGGGAACAAGTTGAAGTCCTCCCGCTGCCCGGAGTCGAGCCGAATCTCGGATTCTGGTTTTTCTACCGGGGAGTTGCCCCGGCGTGCCGTCACTCCCCTTGGCGAAGAGGTTTCTGCAAGATGGCCCGGACGGGAGCCGGGAGTTTGTCGGCATTCGACAAAAGGAGGCTGACCTGCCACATCTGCTCACCGCTCAGCGAGCCACCGAACCCAGGCATGCCGGTCAGCCGGATGCCGTTCGCAACCTTCCAATACGTGACGCCCACCGGATCGTCGGTGACGCCCTCGCCCTTGAAAAGTTCCGGCGGAGGGGGAAACTGGCCTTTTGCTATTGCCGTCTGATCCTGCCCGGGCAACCCATGACAGACAGCGCAGTTGCCACGGTAGGTGAGTGCCCCCGCCGCGTAAGCCTCATCCGATGCCGGAATCGGCGGGGATTTCGGCGCTTCTTTGTGGATGCGGGCCTTCAGCGCGAGACCGGTTATCAGCTTTTCGAACGGAAACGGCGCGGACGTGGTTGCAACGGGAGCCAGACCCAGCCCGATGTAACCCAAACCTCCGGCGACGATCAACGCCAACGCCGCAATGAATCCGGATAAAAAATTTCTCATGGTTTTTTGGTGTTGTGGATGATTGCGATTTGCGGGGAAAGTGTGTGTCGGTTGCCGACGACTGGCAAGTGCCGTCCCAAGTCCGCGCGCAAGACCAATTTTTGGGACAGACTTTCCTCCTCGGAAATCCTTCCTGCTCTTCTCACAGGTTTGGAGGAAGAAAGGGGCCGGGGCCCTGCGGGGGATTGAGTTGACGGAGGAGTTTGAGGGCTTCCGGGTGACCGGGCGAGAGGGAGAGGGCTCTTTTGGCTGATTCCAGAGCTTTTGCGGGGTTCTTCATTCGCAGGTAAATTGTGGCGAGGGCGTAGGCGGGGTCGGGATTTTCCGGCGACAAAGCGACGGCCTTTTCGAGGGCGGCTGCCGAGGCGTTGAGGTCTCCGTAGGAGGCTTCGGCGAGGCCGAGGTTATACCATGCGCGGCCGAAATCCGGGGACAGCGAGACGGTTTTGCGGAGGAGTTCGAGGGAACGTTTGGCATTGCCGAGCTCGGCTTCGAGGAGGGCGAGGGGATACAGGGTATCCGCGTTATTCGGATCGGCGGCGAGCGCCTTGTCGAAATACGTTTTCGCCTTTGGCAGTTGATCGGCTTGATACAGGAGCTGGCCGGCTTGTTGGAACATGCCCGACGAGGGGTCGCGCGCGGCGGCAATTCCGACCCATCGTTCCATTTCCGGAAGCCGGTTTTCCATCGCTGCGAGCCGTGCGTGATAAAAGGCGCCGGCGGCTTGATCGCTGGAGTTGGAAACGTAATCTTCTATTTCGCTTCGTCGGGCGGGCGGGATCGGCTGGCGGTTCATGAGGAGCTGCCACGAGGCGCCGAGGCGAACATTCCGGGATGGATCGGATGTGGCTTTCCGCAAGATCTCCGGTTTGGTGCGTTCGAGGTTGCGAACCGCCGCCGATCTCACAAGCGGGCTGGGATCGCTTGCGGCTTCGGCAAGGAAGTCTTGAACGGCAGGATCCCGCTCGCGCCCATCAAGCATTGAGACAAGCGAAGCCCGCCATGCGGCATTCGGCTCGGTTTTGTAGAGAGCGATGAGCGGTCGGGTGACCGTCGGGTCGCCGGTTCGGGCGCGGCCGATGAGGCGTGCGCGCCCGCGGGAAGGACGTTCCATTTTGTTTCCATACCATTCCTGAGTCCAGTGGAGCGCCCAATCCGTCGATTGGTCGGCGTGGCAGCGGTTGCAGGAATTCGGGAGGCCGAGTTCTTTTGTGAGTTGGGGATCGGGAATCGTGAACCCGTGATCGCGGCGTGGGTCGCGGGCCATATAAGTGGTCTGCGGCATGTGGCAATCGACGCAGCGGTTGCCCGCGCTTCCCGGCTTGTGGTGGCTGTGGGCGACGGCGTCGGGGATCGGCACGGCGCCGCGCTGTCCGGGCGGCGAATGGCAGGAGAGGCACAGGGCGTTGTTCTCGACGGGAAGCTTGAGTTTTCCGGAGTGCGGGTTGTGGCAGTCGAGGCAGGTAATGCCCGCATGGCCCATCTTGCTGAGGAGAAACGATGCGTATTCAAAGTCCTCGTCCCAGACCTGTCCGTCAGCATGATAAACATTGCCCAGATCCGGCAGGGTCAGCCGGAAATGGTCGTCGAAGGATTCGCCCGGATGAAATTTTCCGGTCAGCTCTTCACGGCGTGAGTGGCAGGAGGCACAGCTTGCCATTGTCTGTCGGGGAGTGAGACGCACCGGAGCCTTCGGATTCGCAGCGTGTCCATCCAGCGGGCCGTGGCATTGCGCGCAGGAAAGGCCCATCGCTTTCCAGGTCGAGGCATACGAATCCGTCGCGCTATCGTAGTTCTTTTCAAAGCCGGTCGTGTGGCAATAAGCACATTGGGAATTCCAATTCATGCCCTGGTTTTTCCAGAACCCCCATTCGTGTGCCTGGCGGGGTTCGCCTTTGTAAATGTCGAACCAATCCCGCTTTTTCGGGTCGTAGGCCGGGTTGACGACCTGAAGGCGTCCGCGCGGGAACGGCGTGAGGTATTGGACGAGCGGCTCGACTCCGATCACGGCGACGGCGCGGTGAAACGAGACTCCCTCCTCCGGGCCGGTTTGCCGCACGATGAGGCGGTTCCTCGTTTCCGAGACCTCGGTGGCGAGGAGGCCCTCTTTGAAGGAGCGGGTCGGGTTGAATGCCGGGCCGTCCAGGAGCGGGCTCACCAAACGGTTCGCGTGTGCGTGCTGGGAGGACTTCCAATCCTCAAACTGCGTCAGGTGACAGGGCTTGCAGGCAAGGGCTTCTGCCGGGGGAAAGCTCGATTTTTCCAACAGACCACGGGGAAGAACTTCCGATACCGGAACCGGCCGCTCCCATTCCGGCGGTTGCAGGAGCCGCCAGACCAACGCGCCAAACAGAAGCGCAACCATCCCGACAATCAAAAGGAAAAGGCGGAGCGGCGGCGACATCCGGGGCAATGTAGGCTTGACCCTTAACGGAACAGCCTAGTGCTCTTCGGTGCTTTCCCCGAACAACTGGCGGTATCCTTCCATGAGCCACAGGTGCCCGATGGGAACCGTGGCCAGCAAGCCCACGCAGCACAGGAGGATTCCCAGAAGCGATACCAGTCCGGCAAGAAGCATCAGCCCGAAAACCGGAAACCATTGCGAGTGGACGATCCGGCGGCTGCGTTGCATCGCTTCCCAGAAATCCATCTTGCGGTCGATAATCAGCACGGGCGCGTAGTAGAAAACCACGGCGAGATAAATGCCGGGGAGAAGCAGAAACAAAATCTCGAGAAGCGAAAGAACGGACATCCCGCCTTTAGCGGCGGTCCAGCCAATGAGCAGAAAGCAGGGCGCCATCGCCCCGACAACGATAAAGGCCGTCAACAGCATCCCGAGCACCAGTTGGAGCCACGTCGATTCCTTGAATCCCGCAAACAGGTCGGAAAGATTCGGCGTCCGGCGGAGTGCCGTGAGCAGAAAGTAAAGAAATCCGCCCTTGAGCAGAGCGGAAGCAATCATGGCCAAAACCCAGAAGAAAAAAAAGACGACTCCTCCGGTCACCAAGAGCCAGGGTTCCTGCCTGCCGTGTTTCTTGAACATCTCAAAGACAAACTGGCAGGCCTGGACGGGGATCTGGCTCGCGATACTGAGCGCGAAGATGATGAGGGTTCCCAGCACAAGGTTGCCCCAGTGAATCGTGAAGCAGTTCCAGCCCGCTTCCATGCACTTTCCGATATCCAGCTTCCCGTCCGGTTGCCGGGGAGCAGCCGCCGCACCGGTCACAATCCCGTCCGCATCGCCCTGGAGCTCGCACGGTTCCAATCCGGAGGACTCCGATGGCGATGGCAGGTTGGAAAACTCGGCCAGCGGCTTCCACGAATCCATCGGTTCCTGCCAGGCGAGATCCTCCGGGAGAAATTTCCCGCTCTTGAGTCCGTCGGCGACATCCTGCTCGTCAAATTGTCCGAGGCTCTGGCGGTTCCGGTTGATGAAAATCATGGCCATACTCTGTCCCTACACGGTTGCAAAAGTTTTGGCAAACGCCGATCTTTCACCGGTCTGTCACGGGCACCTTTCCTTTTCCCAAAAACGCAGATTGCGCGCGCCGGGCTTACAGATCGGGCTGGCAGGAACGGTCAGGACTCTCCGCCAATATCCTTTACCTCGACTTCAATGCCACCCAGCCACTTGGCCAAGCGGTTGTAAATCGCGCCGAAAATGACAAAGAAGACAAAGCCGATCACACTCATGATGATCGGCATGAAAAGGTAAATGATCCCAACGATTTTGAGCGGCTTGCCACCCCAGAGGATCATCGGAATGCCAATGAGAGTGTAGAGGAAACCCATCAGGGCATAGAGGGCCGTCATTATCTTGCTGGATTGCAGAATCGAGATGCGGATCAGTTGTTTTTTCATCGTTTTATGTTTGTTGTGTGTGTCTCAGAAGTGACGAAAGGGTGCCAGCCTATATTTCAAGGAAGTTTTTGAGCAGGGGCTTGCCTTCTTTTGTCAGGATCGATTCGGGATGGAATTGGACGCCGAAGACGGGGAACTCGCGGTGTGCGAGGCCCATGATTTCGCCCTCGGCGGTTTCCGCCGTGATTTTGAGGCAGTCCGGCAACGAGCCGCGCTTGACGATGAGCGAGTGGTAGCGGGTGGCCTCGAAGGGGGAGGGGAGCCCGGCAAAGACATTTTCGCCGCCGTGGAGGATCGGGGAAGTTTTTCCATGCATGAGGCGGTCGGCACGGACAACTTCGCCGCCATAAACCTGCCCGATGCTCTGGTGGCCGAGGCAGACGCCAAAAATCGGAACCCGTCCGCCGAAGTGCCGGATGACCTCGCAACTGATTCCCGCCTCGGAGGGCGTGCGGGGTCCGGGGGAAACGCAAATCTTCTCCGGCGCGAGCCTCTCGATTTCCGGAATCGTGATCTCGTCGTTGCGCCTGACGAGGAGTTCGGCCCCGAGCTCGCCGAAATATTGGACGAGATTATAGGTGAACGAGTCGTAGTTATCGATGACAAGAATCATATTCTGGCCCGGTCGATGGCGCGCATTCCGGCCATCGCTTTGTTGACGGTTTCCTGGTATTCCCCTTCGGGCGTCGAGTCCGCGACAACGCCTCCGCCGGATTGCACATAGGCGCGTCCGTCCTTGAGCAGAACGGTTCGGAGGGCGATGCAGGAGTCGAGATTGCCGTCGAATCCAAAGTAACCGACAGCGCCCGCGTAGGAACAGCGCTTGCTTTTTTCGAGTTCGTTGATGATTTGCATCGCGCGCACTTTCGGCGAGCCGGACACCGTGCCCGCCGGGAACGTCGCCCGCATCACATCGTAGGCGCTGCGTCCGCCGGCCAGTTGTCCGGAGACGTGCGAGACGATGTGCATGACATGGCTGTAGCGTTCGATCGTCATAAAATCGGTCACCCGGACGGTTCCGAATTCGGCAATGCGTCCGACATCATTGCGGGCGAGATCCACGAGCATGAGGTGTTCGGCCCGTTCCTTGGGGTCGGCGAGCAGGTCGTCCGCGTTGGCGGCATCGGCTTCCGGGGTTTCCCCTCGTCGGCGCGTGCCGGCGATCGGCCGGATTTCCACATGGTTGCCGGTCAGGCGCACATGGACTTCCGGCGAGCTGCCAACGAGCGAATACCCGCCCGGGCAGCGCAGGCAGAACATGTAGGGCGACGGGTTGACAAAGCGCAGCGCCCGATAGAGATCCAGCGCATCGCCGGGAAAATCCGTCTCGAAACGCTGCGACGGCACGATCTGAAAAATGTCGCCCGCACGGATATACTCATGGGCTTTGCGGACCATTTCGTGGTATTCCTCGCGCGTTGTGTTCGATCTCGCCGGAGCGGGAGGTGGAGAGGTCTCGGTGAAAATCGGAGCGAAGGCGAGGGGGCGTCGCAGGGCATCAAGAACCGCTTGGATCCGCGCCGCGGCAGAATCGTAGGCGGATTCCCCGTCCTCGAGAAACGCGTTGGCCACGATTTTCATCCTGCGGCGGCGGTGGTCGAAAATCACAACCGAATCCGTGACAAGAAAGAACATGTCCGGGATGCCCAGTTCGTCTTTAGGCGGAGGCGGGATGGTCGGCTCGAACCACCGCACGCAATCGTAGCCGAGATATCCGACCGCACCGCCGTGGAACGGTGGCAGCGCGGGTTCGGGTTCGGTTCGGAACCGCGACATCCACTTTTCCAATTCGTCCAAAGGATCGCGCTCCGACACGAATGTGCGCGAGTCCCGGCCCTCGGAAATCGTGAGCGTCTTCCCCCGTGCCGTGAACGTCGCACGCGCCCCGCAGCCCAGAAACGAATAGCGTCCGACCTGATCGCTTTGTTCGGCCGATTCCAGCAGAAAAGATGGCGCCTCACCGCAGAGCTTGGAAAATGCGGAAACCGGGGTGTCCCCGTCGGCCACAATTTCACACCAGACCGGGACAACCCTGGCGTGCGTCACTCGTTCCGCAAAGGCAGACCGTGACGGGTTGAGCGGCATCATGTGAACGAAACTTTCGGGGCCTGCTTTTCCTCCGGATTATCGATCTGAAACAATTCGGCCGGGGCGAATTGAAAGAGGCCGGCAATGACGCTGGTCGGGAACGTTTCGCGCACCGTGTTGTAGGACATCACCGAGTCGTTGTAGGCCTGCCGGGCGAACGCGACTTTGTTTTCGGTCGAGGTCAACTCCTCGGTCAGTTGCATCATGTTCTGGTTGGCCTTGAGGTCGGGATACGCTTCCGCCACCACCATCAGGCGCCCGAGGGCACCGGTGAGCCCGGCCTCCGCGCCCGCCAGTTCCTTCATTGTCCGCGGATCGCCGGGATTTGCTGCGGCACGTCCGCCGGCAGCCTGCGCCTGATTCCGCGCTTGGGTCACGGCTTCGAGCGTCTCGCGCTCGTGGGTGATGTAGCCTTTGGCTGTCTCGACGAGGTTCGGGATCAGGTCATACCGGCGTTTGAGTTGGACATCGATCTGGGCAAACGCATTTTTGAACCGGTTCTTCAACGTGACGAGCCCGTTGTATTGACCGATTGCATAAAGGGCCGCCACGACGACCGCGCCGATGAGCGCCAGCAGAATTCCAAGCAAAATTGTCATCATAGGCGGCAAGTGTGAGCGGACAATGCCCACGGCGCAATCAGGAAAAGCAGCCCGCCATCAGGAAAGGCACGCTTCCTTCCAAAGAAAAAGCGAGCTGAAAAAATTGCCCGGAGAGGGACTCGAACCCCCAAGGATTTCTCCACCAGATCCTAAGTCTGGCGCGTCTGCCAATTTCGCCATCCGGGCTGTTTGATTACCAACGAGTTACGCATTGAGAAAAAGACACTTCTTCCGCTTGTGCTACACTTTATGCGACTTCAACGCCGCGAAACACAACGGCACCAAAAACGACAGCAGCACAGGCGGGAAAAGAGTTGTTCACCCGGCGAGATTCACCCCGGCCAAGGATACCCGCAAGCGCAAAATTCGCGGTCTATGGGTTCGCAATGGTCGGTTCTATGCTCAGATGCGCGTGGATATGGGGAACGGCACGACCAAGGCCGTGAGCGTTCCTCTCAAGGCAACCGCCCTCGACGCTGCAAAAACGGAAATGGAATCGAAGCGCACGGAAAAGCAGACCGGCGAGCTTCACCTACCCGGACACCGTCCGAAATTTTCTAAACTCGTGGAACACCTGAACGAAAGACAGTTGCGACAGCAACAACGCCGTTGAAGCCGGCAGACCTGCTCGGGCCGGTCTCCATTCAATCTACTAAATGATTGATCTCACGCATAGAAGTCTTATTCATTCACAACCATGAAAAACCGCATCCTCATCCCCTCTCTCCTTCTGTTATCGCTGACTGCGTTGCAGGCGGTGGTCAAACCGAACAACCTTTTTTCCGACAACGCCGTTCTTCAGCAGGGAATACCGGTTCCTGTCTGGGGCACCGCCAATAACGGCGAGAAGGTGACTGTGACCTTTGCCGGACAGAAAGCCGAGACCGTTGCGAAAGAAGGAAAATGGAAGGTGGTTCTGCCTGCGCTCAAGGCCAGCGAGACGCCGCAGACGATGGCCATCTCCGGCGAGAACAAGATTGAGATCAAGAACCTGCTGGTGGGAGAGGTTTGGGTCTGTGGCGGCCAGTCGAACATGCAGTTTGCCATATCCGGCAAAGGCAGCGCTATCACTTTGCTCAATAGCGAGGAGGTATTGAAGAGTATCAATGATCCGTTGTTGCGGCTTTTGACGGTGCCACGCCACGGAACGCCAGAACCCCAAAGCGATGTCGTTGCGAGTTGGAACGAGTGCACAAGCCAGACGGCGGCAGACTTTTCTGCGGTCGCCTATTTCTTTGGGCGCGATTTGAGGAAAGCCGAACACGTCCCGGTAGGCCTGATCAGTTCCAATGTCGGCGGTACCGCTGCCGAGCAATGGACAAGCCGGAACGTGTTGGAGTCGAACCCCGAACTGCGTGGAATCTTCTCCGCGCACGAAAAAGCCCTCCAAGAATACCCTGCCGTCCTGGACAAGTTCAAAGCGGATGAGCCGAAGCTGCTCGAAAAATGGAATGCGGATTGCGAGAAGGCGAAAGCGGATGGCAAGCCAGCGCCGCGCAAGCCTGCGGCACCAGCCTCCCCGGCCTCCCGTCCCCCGGTCGCTCTCTACAACGCCATGATCGCCCCGCTCCAGCCGTTCGCCATCAAAGGGGTGATCTGGTATCAGGGCGAATCAAATAGTTCGCGGGCCAGGCAGTATCAGACTCTTTTCCCGGCGATGATCAAGTGCTGGCGGGATGCGTGGGGTCAGGGAGAATTTCCGTTCCTGTTCGTCCAGGTCGCACCCTACAACGGAATGATTCCGGAGATCCGCGAGGCCCAATTGATCAGCTGGAAAAAGACTCCCAATACCGCCATGGCGGTCACCACAGATGTGGGTGCCCCCTACGACATCCATCCGAAGCAAAAGGAGCCGGTCGGTGCCCGTCTCGCGCTTGCGGCCCGTGCGCTTGCGTATGGAGAAAAGCTTGAATACAGCGGGCCGGTTTTTGATGCGCTCAAAATGAACGGCAACAAAGCAACTCTCACTTTCACTCATCTTGGCGGTGGGCTTGTCGCCAAGGATGGCGCGCTGAAAGGGTTCACGATCGCCGGGGCCGATAAGAAGTTTGTTCCCGCCACCGCCGAGATCATCGGCGAGCAGGTCGTCGTCAGCAGCCCCCAGATCGCGGCACCCGTTGCGGTTCGTTACGGATGGGCGAACTGCCCCGACGTGAATCTGTTTAACCCGAACTCCGAAGTTGGAGTTGAAAAATCGGGGTTAAAACGCCCCTCCTACGCCTCCTGCACAGGTAGAGGGATCCAACTTCGGCGAAGTTGGAATTACCCATCGTAATATCGCTTCT
>Ga0118677_10001545_pt1 | contig 48438 bp, 24 predicted proteins | sample AliMusrvi5mmetaG_FD_86154 | JGI IMG/M metagenome (GOLD analysis project Ga0118677, IMG submission 86154) | reverse complement strand
CGAGGTCGGCAGCCAACCGCACCGTCCCCACTCTCCCTTCCAAAGGTCGGATTATCCCTAAGGCTAGCTCGACGGGGCTCCTGACCTTTTGCCGATAGGCCTCAGTCGAGAAGAATAGATTCGAGCGCAGCAGCATCTCCACTCCCTTGGCAGTGCTACCTCCACCCGTAAGCTGCTTGGCAAGCGGCGCTAAGAGCGACTCGGAGGGCCTGGCAGTGTCCGAGATAAACCAGCGAACAAGCTGCTGTGCCAGCCATTGGCCTGTCGCCGGGTGTTTGGCCAAGATGCTCACGAGAGCCTTCCGGTCGTAATCGCCCTCCTGGCCCAGGATCTTCTTTGGGGTGGCGTCATACTCTCCCGGCACGAAGCGCAGTGCTCCCTGGGAGACTATCCAACCGCTGAGGGCGCGCGTTCCTTCGCGAACATCGAAGTCAGAGCAGCGCCCGGGGCCGAGCGTGTACCAGTCCATCAGAATACGCACCGAGCCGTCCGACAAACCCCTTTTGCCATCGGCGCCGGCCCCGAGGCAGGTCCAGACAGCCGGCTCGGCCATAACGGCGCCCAACAGATCGTCGAAACTGCTCGAACCGTGCTGTCGCAGAACGTGCGTGTGGCGGCAGAGTGAGGCGTGGTTTTTGACATGGACATTGCTGATGCCAAAGTGGTTGTGCCAGAAGAGTGTTACCTGCTCCTGAAGTGGTTGTGGCGACTCGATCATCCGGCGCAACCACCACGCCTGCGAGCCGTATCCGTCAGAGGCCGCGGCGGCGTTCTCGTAATCATCATAGAGACGATTGAAGTCCGCAGCTTGAGGGGTCGGACTTACCAGTTTGTCTATGGTGGCCTGGGGCCCTTCCGACAATGCGCGCTGCAGTTCCGGCCACGTCCCGCCAAAGGCGGCGCGGCGATACAGGTGGGCGGCGAGCCGCAAGTCCCAGGGCCGCGCGGCATCCGGCTGGAAAGGTGCCCAGGCCCAGGCGGGATCGTTGGGGTCGGGTTTCACTTGAATCGGATTTCCAACTGGGCTTGTGGCCGGCCCGTATCCCGGCGCAGGGTGACGCTAGCGTGATCCAGATGCCCGATTGCAGCGAGTAGGACTCCTATGTCGTTCTCCGCCTTCTCGCGCGAGTCTCCCTTGTCCACCATATTCTTGCGCACCATGTTCTCGCGGTTGGCTTCCAGGATCGCGGACAGAGCAGGCCCTTCGATTTCCATGAGGCTGTTCGCCCCCGCGGATGTCTTCGTCGGAGTTGAAGGCGCCTGCTTGACCGCGTCCATCAAATCCCGGGCCAGAGCGTCGGTCGAGCTGAGGATCACATAGTCCCCCGGGCGAGCGAGAGAAGGCCGGAAGTTGAAGCGTAGATCCACCCCGCCGGAGGATTTGTCAGTCGGCGGGCGGTAATAGGAGATGGTGTATTTCATCCCGTCCTGGCTGGCCTTGTCAATGATCAGGCCAGGCAACGCTTTCTGGCCACGGGTGAAGTTGGCGAGTCCAATGGCCTTCTGCCAGGCTTCCTCAACAATCTCACCGAAGCGCTGGGGCTCCTTCAGCCGCAACACCACCGCAAAAGCCGGCACTTGGGTAGCGGGCGTGCCGATCGCAGGATCATACTGCTGTTTGGCGACTACGACTCGAACATCGGGGCGCACTTCACTCAGTACCCCCTCGGTCAGATCTATGCCGCTGAAGAAGATGCCCATCATGTTCTCGAAAAAGATCAGGCCCGAGGTTCGCTCCGGAAAGAGGGCGTCTTTGGCGGCATAGAATGCGTGCAGGTCACGGTAGAGACTCATGCTGGCAATGGTGCCCGGAACCGTTAGCGGGGGAATCGGGCCTACTCCAGCTTCTGGAGGTGTGCTGAAACTAGTCCATTTGGACGCTACCTGGGCGGAGCCATCCATGTAGGTCCTCAATATGAGCTTATCGCCGCTGAGGTAAACCCCCAAGGCCAGCCAGGAGGCACTGCGTAAAGCGGCTTTGGCGTCCGCCAGCAGCAGGGCCGTCACGGGGTTGCCATCCTCGTCGAGGGCTTTCTTCAGGCCGGGCGTCTCGCGAAGTGCTTGCAGGTTGAGGAATACACTCGCCACAGCTTCCTTCCCAACCGCTTGGCGAGCCGCTTTGAACATGGCCGACGACGCGAGGGTCCTTCCGCTGGTGTCCGCGCGCAGGTCCAGCACCTGGTGCAAGAAGGACATCCGGTTGCCCAGGACCAGCCGGGGCCCCAGTAGAGCGTGGACTTCGTTGGTGCCGAGCTTCCAGGTCTTGACGCCTCGATAATCGTCCGAATCCGCCGTATCCGGCTGATCCTGCTGGCCGGCGCCGCCACTCGCGAACTGCCAAATAATGTCATTCAGCTTGCTGAGCAGCTTCTCGTCCTCGCCATCGGCTACCAGCAGCGTAGCCCCCGAGGGACCGACGCAGAGACTCACTCCTTTGCCGGCCAGTCGGCGCAGTCCCGTGCGCCAATCGGTTCCCAGTTGCGCCTCGAGGGCAGCCACCACCACCTTGAACTGCTGGAGTTGCGAGTTTGCTTTCCCGTTCTCCAGCGCGGTCGTTACCGACTGACCGAACTCCGGTTTGAGCAGCGGACCCATCAATGCCATCGGCTCCGACATCTCCACCATAATGGGCGTGTCGGCAGGGATCCACTGCGCCATGGGTGGCAAATCTTCTCCGTGGATTGAGAAGGCGACAAAAAGCAGGCTTAGGAGCGAAGCCAGCTTCGCAAGGGGATTTCGGAGCATATTCTTACTCATAATACGCAATTGCACCCCACAAAGTTACAAAAAAGGAGCGGTTAGCGAAGGTACGTTCCAGCAACCACTGCCCTGGTTACGGACCAAACGCAGAGAATAGATGGTGGATTTCTTCCTCTACTTCCTCCGCCGAGGAGACGGTGTGGGCAATCTCCGCCCGCAGGATTTCGCGGTAGCGGGCGCGCAGCCGGTGGACGGCCATCTTCACGGCTGCTTCCGTCAGGTTCAGGCGTGTCGCGATCTCGGCATAAGGCAAGGCCGATTCTTCCCGGGCGAGGCAACTTTGCAGATACTCGAATAGCTTCGCCCGGCCCGAGGCCACATATTCCTCCTGCAACTGTGCCATAGCCCGCTCCAGCAGGGTCATTGCCCACTGACGGTCAAAGAGGACATCGGGCGGCACGTTATGGGACGGCTCAGCGGCGAAACGGGATTCGGCGAGTTCCTCATCAATGGACACCGCGGGCGCAAAGCCGCCTCTTTTCTGCGCGTGCTGGCGGTCCCATTCGTTGGCCAGGAAGCGCTTGAATGCCACCAGCAGGAAAGTGCGGAACTTGCCCTTCTCCCGTGCCGCCGCGTGCAGGTAATCCTTCTGCAACAGCCTCGCGAAGAAGTCCTGCGTCAGATCCTGTGCATCGGGCGGCGGACGACCTTGCCGCCGCGAGTAAGCGTAGAGGGGATACCAGTAAGTACGGCAGAGCGTTTCCAGAGCGGCAGCCGATTTCGGCGACTCCGCCTCGCGCGCGGACAGCACGACTGACCAATGAGTGGTAACGAACCAGGCGTCCGAGGCGGGCGGTGTCGTGCTGTTCAAACTCATCCGAAGGCTATTTGGGCGCGCTCAGCGGCGCGTTCGTGTGGCCAGAGCTGAGGTCCTCCGGCAGCAGCCCCTTCAAGGTGCGAATAGGATGGAACGGAATCTGGAAGGGCAGAAGCATGACCTTGGGAATCAGGTAAACGGGCTCAGCCTTCGGGTCATCCAGATTGCCGGTCACCCTGTATTCGAAGAGCTTGGTGACCGGCCACAAGACCGTGCTGACGATCGGGCCGACCAGCCAAATGTCGCGCAGGAGCCCAGCCTCGACACGGGCTTTGACCTTGCCTTGAAAGTCCAGCGTGCCGCGGTATTGCAGCCGCATCCCCGTTGAGCGAATATCCATATCGTCGGAGCGGATGATGCCATTGGTGATAGTGTACGTGCAATTGCCGGCGCTGGCCCGGCTGCTGCCCAACCCAGGCACCATGCCATTGAGCACGTCTGAGAAGATGCCAAAGATCGGGATCTCCCAGATCAGGCCGTCCCGCATGGCCAGATCACCGTAGCCGTTCCAAGTGCGCACGTCCGAAGTATTGGCGCTCGTGACGGTTAAGGTCCCGTTCAGTCGGCCATCGAGGTGGTTAGTCTTGAGGAACAAATCCTTGATGAGCGGTTGCAAGAACGCGTTGGTCGTCGTAACGCTAAACTGATAATCCGTGTCACGCCCTGAATGAAAGTCAAAGTGTGCGGACCCAGCCGCCTGCCCACCATAGAAGTCAACCCAGACATTGCTCAAGGTCAGATGCTGGCCGAACCAATGCACGTGGCCGATGATGTGTGGCACGTGAAACCGCCACCAATCAAATGGACCGCCATCAAGGTCGAAATGCAAGTCGGCATCCTCCTCTCCATGCATCGGGATAGTACCGTGCACCCGCGCTACCGGGGGCCGCTGGAATTGGTAAGCTTCAATCGCACGGACAATCTGAGGGCCGATCGCGCGCGCGACGACCATGGGCTCGGCCGTACTATAGCCGTTGGTCAGGAAGATTAACTGCGCTCCTAAGTCCACGCCCAAGGCGTCCGCGCCGAGCTGCTGCACGCCAAGTTGGAGGTGGGGATAGGTGAACTGCAGGAAGCGATTGGTATATTGGAAGGCCGTTTGGAGGGCGCTGGCGGATTCTCCGCGAAAGGTGAAATTGGTCAGCGCCACCCGCCCCTTGATCACAGTCCGCTCCGGCTCGTGCCCACGTCCCCAAATCTCGACGCCAATTAGCGGCGGCGTGGTGAAGATGAAGGAATCGAACCCCCGTTGCTGTTCCGGCTCCAGCAGCGGGCGCAGGATCTTCAGATCCAGCGTGCTGGAGATGCGGAGGTAGAAGTCCTTAGTTCGGTCATCTTCTTCGCCCACCGCTTCCAGCGCTCCTTCGGGCCGCACAACCGTCAAATCTGGCAGGCGCCAGACCATGTTCGAATAGGAGATGTGCGACTGGGCGGCAGTAATGGGCACCCCGCGATAAGCGCCGCCGTGCTGAGTCTTGAATTCACCCTGGAACCGGAGCGTGGGCTGCACTTCAGCGCGCCAATCGGGTTGGCGATTCGTCCAGGCCGGCAGCACCAGAGCAAGCTCCCCTTTTAATTGAGGTGGTTGCTCCCACGCAAACCCTGACAGCCAATCCTGGGCGCCCTCGGTGAGGGCGGGCGCCAGTTTTTGCGGATCAATGTCTGATCCGAGGTTACAGTCGAGGGCGCGCGTCACCACATTCAGGCTGGCGCGGGTGTCCAGGTGCCGCCCATAGAGTTCAGCGTGCAGGTTGGTAATCGCCAACTCCGGCGCGCGCCAGCCTCCGCCGCAAGCGATCTCCTCCACCTCCAGACCGCGCCACTGCACGCCACGGACGACAGCATCCCAATCCAGCGCATATGGTTCGAGATTGGCCCACCAGGCCCACGATTCGTCTGCGCGCGGTGGCACGTTGGCTGGAGGCGCGGCAAGGCGCAGGTTGAGCCGAAGCTCCCTGGCACCGGCCCAATCGGTTTTAACCTGGCCACAACGAATTACTCCATCGCCGCTCAGGGGTATGGCGTTGGTCAGGGCGTGGATCCATTGGACGCTGAACTGGGCGTTGGTGGCGCTGCCCCACCTGGTCTCGACGCGTCCCGCCCAGAGCGCGAGGTCAGCATTGATGAGGTTCGTCTGGCCCTTGATCGCAGCACCGCGCACGGTGAGCTGCACGTTGGTCGCCCTGCCCCATTCGGTCTCGACGTGCCCGGCGCACACAGTCAAGTCGCCGTTCCCCAGGTTCGTCAAACTCCCAAACGAGGCCAGTCGGGCAGAGAGCTGCATGTTCCCGGTAGTAGCCCAAGGTGTTCGCGCTTCGTCGGCTTCCAGCTTCAATTCGGCACTGGTAAGGCCGTTGGTGGTGCCCGGAAACAGGCGGGCGCTGAACCGGCCCTGGTTTATTGCGCCCCAGGGCGTGTCCGCCCCGGGCGTGTCCAGCAGGACGCGAATGCCAAAGCTAGCTAGATCGAGCGCGTCCCCCCGCACATCAAGCCTCAGCGCGGGCGGAGCTGAGAAATGGATACGTTCCAACGTATCCGCGAATTCGCGGAGTCGGTCGCGCCAGTCGTTGAGCGGCGCGGCGCGCTCTGACTTCAGCATTTTCCATTCACGGACCGCGGAGGCGTTGGTCAACGTGCCCGTTAAGTGAATTCTCGCCCCGGCAAAACCGGCCGTGAGTTTATCCAGCGCCCATTTGTCACCTGGCAGAAAACGCAATTCGGTCTCGATATCGTCAACAGCTAATTGACGTGGCGCCTGGTTGGTTTCCGCCAGAGGCCAAACCAGCCGCCCCCCGTGTAGCATGAGCGAGTCAATTTGAATCCGCAGCCGCACGAGAGCGTGGTGGTTGAGTGGCACCTGGATCTGTTCGACCGTCAGTTCGGGGCCGAGCGGTTCGTCAGCGCGCTCGAAACGAACGTTCTCGGCGACGATCCCGCGATACCAACTCAGGCGCAAATGGGAGAACTGAAGGTCAAGGCCGCGCGCGCGCAGATTCTCGAGTAGCGGCTTCTTGACGAACTCAGGAAGGCCGATTTGCGTGAGGTAAAGCAGCGCGCCGAGTACAACTAGAATCAAGACCCAAACGGCAATACGGACCCGGCGAAAATAGACCCGGCAGGTCCGCCAAAACCCGCGTTTCTGCCGGGCCACCGCTGGGAGGTCTGCTTTCAAGGGTTGGCAGGCACCGATAGGAATCGCCGCGTGTAATCGTAAAGCCAGGTGGGGAACTGGAAGATCCAGGGCTGCCCATCCAGCGTCACGGCCGCGATAGGAAAATCAGGGGAGGCTCGGCTGCTGAAATCAACGGAAACCTTCTTGCCGTCCTTCAATTCGAGCGTCACGCGGTCACTGTTGTCATTGAACCCATAGCGTGCCAGGTACTGGTCTCCGCAAGCCACCCAGGCGACTGCCGCCAACTGGCACAAGCCACTCACGGTCTCGTTCACCCCAAGGACATTGATCACGCCTTGGGAACCCGGAGCGATCGACCAGTCATGGGGTCCGTTCCGAATGATCCGGCGCAAGCGGCCCTGCTGTCGAATCGTCGCACCCGCCACCTCGTTCGTAGACAGGTTCCAGATCTGGCGCTCACGCATCGCCGCGCTTTCCCCGGGCAGCCGCTGAAAATCGGCGAACTTCACGGCATATACACAACTCTCATCCGCCCGCCGCGCAAAGACTTTGTCGGCTTGGTTGGTCCCGAAATCCACCTCAACGACAATCGGGTTGGTCGGGCCGGTCGGGGAATTTGTCGCAGCCGACCTCAGGAGGTATTGCCGTACCGGCGCGGCGAGACCGTAAGCCGGCAGTTCTGGCGCGATCGCCACATCTTTAGTGAATTCCGCGATCTGCAAGCCACTCAACACGGACACCAGCTCTTTGACCAGGCCGGCATCGGCAGGGAAATCCTGCGGCAGGACGCGCCAAGCATCGTTGGTCATCTGCAGAGAAAAGTTGTCCTGGCCGTGCACGTCAATCACAGCTACCGGTGTGGTCCACGTGACCAGGAACGGGTCGCGGAAGTCGTTGACCTGAGCGTACCAGGGCGCCAGCAGGTCTTTGCGCACGGTCACGATGCCATTGAGGCCCAGCCGCCGGGCATAGACCAGCCGGGTGTCATTGGTGGGGCTCTTCCCGAATTGCAGCCGGGCGACGGTGTTGGTGCCCTCAGCCAGGGCCACTTCAAGTTCGGGAGGGTGGAGGCCAAACGTCTCCAGATCCGCTTTGGGATCGTCGGAGACAAATTGACGAATCCGGACGCTCTGCAGCGTCTGCAATGATTGTTCGGCTTGGGGGTTGTTGGCGCGTGCTTGCAGCGGGTAAACCATGCGCCAAAGCTTGTTAGTACCTTGGCGCCGCAGTTCGAATATCTTGGTCCCGTTGGTCACCGCCAGCCGATCGAACGCCAGCCCGTTCAGATTAATCAGCGCAGTATCACGCCAGTCATTGACGCTTCGCGGAAGGTAGTTCAGGAAACCAGCGTCCACGACAAACACCCCTTCCACTCCCACAACCTGAAGGAACACCTGGTCGCCGGGCGTCGTCTTCGCTCCCACCCGCAGCCGGGTGGCATAGCCGGGTTGCTCGATAATGATCGAGGCCTGCGGAACGGCGAGACCATACTCCTCGTCCGAGTTGGGCCGGTTCCTGAGCGCGCGCGCGGTGATATAAGTCGCCGGTGTCAGCACCTCGAGCTCGGCGAGGAGTTTTTCGATACTGGCGGCCTGGGCCGGAGAAACCAGCGGTTCCGTGAGTTGCCAGATCCCATTGGTGCGCTCAGCCCGGATCTCCAACTGGGCGGCGGGCCGAACCTGCACGGTAGTGACCTCGGTAGTTTTCAGGCTGGGCAGAACCCTGACCGGGCCGCCGCCAGTCTTCCGCAGGTAACGTTGCTGGAACATGATGAACGCAAATAGCGCCACCGCCAACATCAACCATCGCCATGTATTCCGGGCATTCATGCGCGATGATTATTTCCGGCGCCGCAGCCAGACCAGGCCGCCCAGGACCAGTACGGAACCCGGCAACGCGCCCAGCAGTACCCACTGCGCTTGATGCATTTGTGCTTGAGTGATTACGATCTTAAACTGCGTGATGGGCCGCGGACCCACGCCACCCAGCAGTTGCGTTCGTTCGAGCAACCAGTTGACGGCAGCGGCGGCGAAATCACGGTTGCGCGCCGAATCAATTTGGGCGTTGCCCAGGAACACCGAATCACCAGCCACGACCATGCGTGTCGAACCACGCTCGGTGATTACGTCCTTAATCGCTCCCTTCTCGACGGCAACCAGGAGCGGGAAAGGTGGCCTTCGAGCTACGCCGCCAGCCACGGTGGCATTGGGGCCCGAGAAGGCGATTTCCTCCACGCGCGGCGCGTCGGCTGCGTCAGCACCCTGTTTCAACCGCCCTACGGTACGAGGCAAGCTCAGGTGAAGCGCCGACCCCAGCAGGGTATTGATGACGGGATGTTTGCCATTGCCGAAATTGCCAACGATGACATCAGTCCCCCTGCTCGCGGCAGTATTATCCGGGTCGGTGACGACATTATGGCCGACATCCACACCCCACTTGGCGAGCATCCTTTCGAGGCCGGTATTCTTGGAGAAGGAGCCAAAATTAAACAGGGCCAATAACCGGCCGCCCCGGTTGAGGTACTGCTCAACTTTGTCTAGCTCGGAGTCGGGAATGACGTCTCTGGGACCGGCTACAACCAGCAGATTGCAGTCTGCCGGCACAGCATTGGTACCGAGCAATGAGAGTGGCTCAGACTTGATGCAGTTCTGCTGGAGAATGGATGCAAGTTTAAGATACCCCATCACTTCATCGCCACTGTCGATCTGGTGTTCACCATGGCCTTGCAGGAAATAGGCCTTGAGCGACTTGGAACTGGTGACATCCAGCAGCGCCCCGCTAAAGGCTATCTCGCCCAGGAAGGCCACCGGCTTGCGCGAGAACCTGAGTCCCTCCTCGCGGGGCGCCTGATTGGTCATTTGATCGATTACGTAGTTGGCCAGCCCGTTGCCATCGACCGTCTTCCATTTGCCCTCGCAATCGAAAATAACCAGGTTCTTGTCGGTCAGAGCGGAGAGGTTGTATTTGGCCTTAACCTTTTGCGCCAGCCCAGGGTCACGGATATAATCAACCGTTTGAACCGTGATCCGCGGATCTACCAGCCGGTATTCGCTCAGCAGATCCGCCACCGTCGTGTAGAGCGACTGGCTGTCGTCCGTGTCGTAGTAGAGTGTGACCTTTACCTGGTTGGTGAGCGAACGGAGCAGCCCGACGGTGCGCGGCGAAAGCTCGAGCCTTGTGCGCGTGCTCGCGTGGAAACGCAGAAAATAATCACGGCTGATGTAGTTCACCATCACTAGCACCGAGAGGACGAGGAGCGACAGAATGAGGACGTGGAGACCAATGCCCCACTTGCGATAGGGTGAGAAGCTGGGTTTGGGATGAGACTCGGTCGCCATGCTATTTCCAGCGCCGGCTTTCCACCACCCGCAACGTCAGGAACAGGAAGAACAGCGTCAAGCTCACCAGCAGAACCACGGGCCGGGTGTCCACCACCCCACGGGCGAAATCGCGCATCTGCTCGAAAAGAGCGAAGCAACTGAGCACCTTGGTTTGCCAACTCTCCTGCGCGGGCAGTTGGCTGGCCAGGTAACCGAGGAGGAATACGCTCGCGCCGAATACCAGGCTGATCATGGCCGCAATGGCCTGGCTCCGAGTCAGTGCCGAAGCGCAGCAACCCAGCGAAAGCAAGACTCCTCCGATCAACAGGATGCCCAGGAAGGTGCTGCCAACCACCCCACCATCCAGCACGGCCGTGTCATTGGTATAGTGCCGCACCACCAAGAGGCAGCCCAGGAGCGGCAGCCACATCGCTACATAAAACACAAGCGCTGCGGTGAACTTGGCTGCCACCACCTGGAGGTCGCTTACGGGAGTCGTCATCAGCGTCTCGAACGTGCCAGCAAATTTCTCCTGGGCAAACAGTCGCATTGTGATGACCGGCGTCGTCAGCAGCAGGATCAGCCAGAAAAACGGTGTGCTGTAAAACAGCTCGGTAGCCGGCACAAATGTCGCCTTCTGCAGCTTAACCAGGATGACGACAAAGCTATAGCCCATCATAAACAGCGCCGCAGCGATAATGATGTAACCTCCCAGGGACAGGAAAAAGCCCGCCAGTTCTCGCCGGACGAGGGTCCAATAAGCCTGCATCAGCTTTCCTCCACTTCCGGCCGTGTCACCTGGACATAGATATCTTCGAGCGAATGCCGGCTGCGGGTAAGTTCACGCAGCGGCCAGCCACGCTCGCAGACGAGCGAGTAAATCTGCGGCCGCAGATCCAAGCCATCCCGCGGCGTCAGTGCGCAGCGGGAGTACTCCCCATCACTCGGCGAGACGTCGAATTGCTCGATCTCCGCCATTTGCGTCCAGCATTCCTGCAACTCCGCGGGCGACGCGGCGATTTCCGCGATGACCTGGCTGCCGCTGCTCATGAGGTTCTGCAAATTCTCCGGTGTATCGGCCGCCAGGATCTTCCCGTCAAACATGATCACCACCCGATTACAGGTGAGCTCCGCCTCTGGCAGAATGTGCGTGGAGACGAGCACCGTGTGCGCGCCACCCAGATCCTTGATAAGCTGGCGCACGGAGCGGATCTGGTTCGGGTCCAAGCCGATCGTGGGCTCGTCCAGGATGATCAGCTCCGGCTCGTGCACCAATGCATCCGCCAGGCCGACGCGCTGACGATATCCCTTGGAAAGTTGGCCGATAATCCGCCGGCCCACCTCAGTGAGACCACACTGTTCCATTACCACATCCGCGCGCTCCCGTGACTGCGCGCGGCTCAGGCCTTTCAATCGGGCGCGGAACTTCAGGTACTCCCGTACGCGCATATCGTGGTGCAACGGGTTGTTCTCCGGCATATAACCGATACGCCGGCGCACCTCATCCGATTGCGCGAAAACATCCAGCCCCGCGATCCGTACTGTGCCCGAAGTCGCCGGCAGGTAGCCGGCAAGAATCCTCATCGTCGTGCTCTTGCCCGCCCCGTTGGGGCCGAGCAGGCCAACGATTTCGCCTCGGCTGACCGCAAAGGAGATATCCGACACCGCGGTGTGGCCCGTGTATCGTTTGGTCAGGTTGGCAACTTCGATCATCAAATCATCGCTCATCGAATCCGGCGTATCGCCGAGTCTATTCCTAAAGGGGCTGTTGGAGCCAATAAATTCTCCGCCTAATGCACTGGCAATTCGACCGAGCCCTGGCGCAGGACATTGAAACCGCCCATGCGCTGCGGCATGGCCAAATCGAGTTGCACGTGGTCGCCTTTCTTCTTCGGATACAGAAGCTTGGCGACAGCGCCTAGGTCCGCGGGCATTCGCCCGTCGATGCCGATAACCAACATGCCCCGCTGTAATCCGGCTGTCGCCGCCTGGCTATCGTCTTCCACCCCTGTCACAAGGAAACCATCCCCTGCCCCCACGCCGTAGCGGGCCGCCACTTGGGACGTCAGTTCCTCGAGGTTAAGCCCCAGCCGGTCGCGGATCATCCCGGCGTTGAATACGGATTTCTCCGGCACCAACTTCACCGCGATCTCCTTCTGTCCACTGCCCCGCTTGAGGGCCAGCCTCACCTGAGATCCGGCACCGGCAGCCAACTGGTCGGCGAAATCAATAAAGCTTTTCGGTGCCTTGCCATTCACCTCCAGGATGGCGTCGCCTGCCTTCAAGCCCGCCTTGCCGGCCGGGCTCTGCGCCTGCACGCTGGTGATGACCAGCGGCGTCGTACCCACCTTCACCCGCGCCCCAAACCAGTATGACTTCACATACTCGGTCGGGAAGATGTCCGACAGCGCTTCGAGCACGCGCCGTATGGGGATCGCAAAACCGATACCCTGCGCCCGTTGCCCCATAACCTCATTCAGGACAGCGACATTGATGCCAATTAACTCGCCGCGCAAGTTCACCAGCGGTCCGCCGCTGTTGCCCATGTTGATCGGGGCATCGGTCTGCAACCAGTTCGGAATGTCCAGAGGCTCGTCTTCCTTGGGTAACGCCCTGCTCTTGGAACTCAGAATGCCCCGGGTGACCGAACCACCCAGACCGAAGGGGTTGCCCAGCGCCAAGACCGTCTCGCCCAGCAGCAAATCGTCTTCGCGCGCGAACTGGATCGCCTTGAATTTCTCGCCCGGTGCGGCATTCAGCTTGAGCAGAGCCACGTCGCTCTTGGGATCGCTCGCCACGACCGTCGCGGAATATTGGTTGGTTCCAGTGCAGAACTTGACCCCGATCTCGTCCGCCCGCCGCACTACGTGGTCATTGGTAAGCAGGTAGCCCGCCTCATCAATCATGACTCCCGAGCCAAGGCTGTATTGGGAATTGGGCGGCTGCCGACGGTAATACGGGCCCCAGAACTGGCGGTAGATTTCCTCGAACGGGTCCCGTACTTGAATAATCGTCTTCGTGGCAATGTTCACTACCGTTGGCATCACCTTTTCCACGGCTAACACCGTCGCGTCGCGCCGCATGTCGACCTCGGGTGCTTGAGCCCAGCCACACGGTGCAGTCCCAACCACACACCACACCAGTAGCAAAATGGTCAACCATCTGCCTGGCCCTTGGTTTCTTCGCAATCTCATAATCATAACAAACGTCAACCCGTTCGCTGCAGACCTTCGATCTTCTACGCCGCCTGCAAGGGCGGTCAACCTCGGAGCGCAGCCTTGAGGCTGCAGAATCGTCCAATAAGTCATAATTTCCGGCCGATTCAAACCGCGCCCTCATGTCAAATGCCGCTGCAGCCTGAAGGCTGCGCTCCGAGCTGGTCATGGGGCTTCCTGGGAGCGCCCGTGCCCCGCAGCGTCCAAAGCTTGACAATGCCGACAATTAGGCGCAAAAGCAATGGCAAGGTGCCTCCGGTCTTGGCCAGCTTTTATGCCCAGTGGCGCGTGCGGTCCGGCGTGGTTCCCGTCCTGCGCGAGGACCGGGACTCGCCGCCCGAACGCCTCCTGCAAACGATCTGGCAGCACCAACGGTTGCTTCGCGATCAACTCGTATCCTTGGACGGTCAACCGGTCCGTATCCTTCATCCTGGTTTCCGCAGCCTCGAGGGAGGACCCGATTTCCGCGGCGCAATCGTGCAGTTCGACGACGCGCCGCCACAGATCGGCGATATCGAGGTTGACCTTCGCTCCAGCGGCTGGCGCGCCCATGGCCACGACCGCAACCCCGCCTTCCAGAAAGTCATCCTGCACGTCGTCTGGGAGAGCGAACGGACGGCCGCCGACACGCCGCCCACGCTTGTAGTGCGGCAGGCACTCGACGCCCCCCTGGGTGAGCTTAGCCTTTGGCTTGGTGGCGAGGCCGCGCAGACTCTGCCGGAAGAATTGCGCGGCGAATGCTGCGCCCCGTTGCGTTCAGTGCCCCGGGCGCAACTTCTCGACCTGCTCCATCAGGCAGCCTACGTTCGTTTGCAGAGCAAGGCCTCGCAGTTTCAGGCCCGCGCCCGACACGTTGGCTGGGAGCAAACCCTCTGGGAAGGGCTCTTTCGGGCCCTCGGTTACAAACACAACGTCTGGCCCATGCAGCGCCTGGCCGAACTCCGCCCACGCTGGCACGCGCCATGCACCCAGCCGCTCGCCTTACAGGCCCGCCTGTTCGGCATCAGCGGCCTGCTGCCAGTGGAACTGACCCGCGCGCAGACCGGCGCTGACCATTATGTCCGACGCGTCTGGGACCAATGGTGGCGCGAGCGCGACGAGTTCGCCGACTGCATCCTCCCCCGGTCGCTTTGGCACTTGGCCGGCTCTCGCCCTGCCAACCACCCCCAGCGCCGTGTCGCCCTCGCCTCCCGCTGGTCGCTGGACGGCGAGCTCGCCTCGAAGCTGGAACGGTGGTGCGTCCGTGAAGTGCCCGATTCGGCCCTGGCCGGTTCCTTGTTGGAGGCGCTACAAGTTGAGTCCGATGATTTCTGGTCCTGGCATTGCACATTCCGCTCGGCCCGATTCAAGAAGGCGCAGCCGCTTCTGGGCGCTATGCGCGTCACGGAATTGGCGGTCAACGTGGTCCTGCCCTGGCTCTGGATTCGGGCGGTCGAAGGGAAGAACGCCGCGATGCAATCTTCCCTCGAACGCCGCTATTTCGCCTGGCCCGCCGCGGAAGACAACTCCGTGCTTCGCCTGGCACGCCAACGGTTGCTCGGTGAGACTTCCCCGCGCGCCCTGCCCGGCGCCGCCGCTCAACAGGGCCTGATCCAGATGGTGCGCGACTTCTGCGATCACTCCAATGCCATCTGCGAGCGCTGCAAACTACCTGACCTGGTGCGGGACTTTACATCGCGCGATACCCGATCTGATCAAAGGTCGCCAGATTGGAGTTAACTTCGAGATTTAGGCCATTTCCGACGGTTGGTTCCAGTTGGCAAAACAACCAGCATCGTCGGACGAAACCGCGTATGCCCGAACAAAACGTTGCAGTTGGCAAGCGGCAGCGAAATCCCGAACGGCGTAACGGGACTGAGCCAGGAACTCGTGGGCAACGGCGTGACAACGCCCTGGATAAATGGCAGCCAGGGGCTCGAACTGACCGTGCAGCACCGGCACCACTCCCGCAGCCGGCTCGCAATGTTCGAGAAGTTGCCGCAGGAAAAGCGTCGTCATGCGGGGCAGGTCAACAGCCAATACCAATAGCAACGGCGAGCCGGCGGCTCCCAGGGCGCGCTCAATGCCGGCGAGGGGGCCCAGCCCGGGCTGTGGATCCAGGAGCACCGGGCAATTCAAGGATGAGTAATCCACTCCCGGCCGGCCCGAAATGAACACCTCAACGGCGCCCAATTCACGCACGGTTCCGAGCGCTCGATTCAGCAGCGGCTGGCCGGAAACGCTAAGCCAGGCTTTGTCCGCACCCATGCGGCGCGACTCGCCCCCGGCGAGGATGACCGCGCTCAGCTTCATAAGCTGCGGCGGAGAAATCCACCTGTGAGTATACGGGCACGCAAACCGCCTCGTCCCCGAAGCCACGCTGCGGCACCCGGGCCCAGGGCGGTGTCCATCCAATGGCAGGGGCGACACTCCTCGACGCCCTCGAAACGCAATCCCTGGATCTCGAAGCACATCCCGACTAACTGGTTAAGTTCCACCTCGCGAACAAACACATTGCGCCGGGTGGCTTGAGGTCGAGCTTGAGAAAGCTGCAATGCTTCCTGCAGCTCATCGAAGACGTCGAGCGAGAAAAAGGTGATTTGCCCTTTGTAGTTCTCCCGATAATCGAAAAAGCGGTCCCCTCGCAATCCTCGGCCAGCCACGCATTCCACCTCCTCGAGCTCCTGTATGGGATGGCTGCCGGCGGGCTGACCGTGGTGCCCAAAGAACTCGTGCCCCGCGGAAATGAATAGCTGATGAATCGCGGTCACAAGAATTCAGGCCTGCCCTCTCACGAACGCCATCTTCGAGCCAATGGTAGGGGATCCCTCCACCAGGGAGGCGACCGTCACTTTTCCAAGGCCAGCGATTCTAGTTTCCATCTCGGGACTGAGAACTCATAGCATTGGATTCTGTGCCTCTGCTGACTCGGGTCAATGCGAAACCAGGGGTCATCGCCGAAGACAACCCCTTCCGCTTGACAATAAAACGAAAACCCCGGCAAGGTCCTGCTATGCCCTGTACTCGCGTGCCAACGTATGCCCAACGTTTCCTGCTGCTGGCAACGGATCCCGTTTCGGGCCGGTTGTTCCCGGTCCCCAGACAGGTATTCGATCTCACCCTGGCCGGCGCCCTGCTCTTCGATGCTTCCTTCCATGGACTGATAAATGATGACTGGCAAAAGGTGACGGTGCTCAAGCCGACTGATAGCGGCGATGCCGCCCTCGAAGAAGCGCTCCGTTGTCTGTCAGTGTTCGAAGATGCGATTCCGATCGATCAAGCGTTAGCTCCGGTCGCGGCTCGCGCCAAAACGCTGCACCGCCTGGTCCTGGAGTCGCTGCAGTCCAGCCGGTCGTTAAGCCCCAGGAAGCGAACCCTGAGGGATCCAACACCGGATCAGGAACTATTCTCACCCGATCTGGGGCTGGTGATCGCCGCTCACCAAACCATAAGGGACGCCGTGCTGCGAGAGGAAATCCCCGATGCGGACGTACCCGCCCTGATCAGCCTAATGGTGGCGGGCGGCTTGACCCCGTACGTGCTTAAACCTGAGGAAGCAGACCGCCGGAAAGAGAGGATTTCCTTGCTCGCGAGCATGGAGGGACTAGGCAGGGAAATCCTGCGCGCGGTTCGCTCCCTTGAGTCCGTCGATCTCTATCAGGATGCGGCGCGGGTTATCGGCCTGCCGCACGGCGATCCCGCCAAATGTGCCGGAGGCATTGAGGCCGTATTGTCTTCACTTGGCTTTCTATTCCAGGAGACGGGCATGCAACGCAGCCGCAAGATCATGACCAAGCTGAATCAGATCGGCGGTTTTGAATGTCCCGGCTGTGCCTGGCCCAATGCCGATCATCACCGCTCGCGATTTGCATTCTGCGAGAATGGCGCGAAGAATGTCAGTGCGGAGGCCACTACCCGGTTGATTGGCGGCGAGTTTTTTGCCAAGTGGGCCGTGCCGGACCTGCTGCTCGCCCCGAATTACTGGCTGGAACAACAAGGGCGCCTGACCGAACCCATGATCCTGGAGGAAGGCGCCGCCCATTACCGTCCCGTTTCCTGGGAGCAGGCCTTTGCGGTAGTCGCCAACGAACTAACGGCGCTGGCCGACCCGAACGAGGCTGTTTTCTATGCCTCCGGCCGGACCTCCAACGAAGCGGCCTTTGTCTATCAGTTGTTCGCCCGGGCACTGGGAACCAATAACCTGCCAACCTGTGGGAATCTCTGCCACGGACCTTCAGGCGTGGCTCTGGCCCGGAGTCTGGGCTATGGCAAGGGTAGCGTCAGACTGGAGGACTTCCCGAAAGCCGATGCTATCTTCATTTTCGGCCACAATCCCGGGTCCAACCATCCACGCATGTTGTCGTCCTTGCAGGAGGCGGTCCGCAGCGGCTGCAAGATTGTGGCGGTCAATCCCATGCTCGAAGCGAGTCTGCAAGGCTTTGCGAATCCCCAGGAAGCGCGGGCCTATGTCGGGAAACAAACGACTCTGGCCCAACTCTACCTGCAGCCCACCATCAATGGCGACATGGCCCTCATCCGTGGTATCGCCAAAGCCACCCTGGAAGCGGAGGATCGTGCCGGAGGTATCCTCGATCACGATTTCATCCGTCAGCATTGCAGCGGTTTTGAATCGTATCGGGACCGAGTCATGAACACCCCGTGGGAGGTACTCGTGACCGCCAGCGGGGTGGAGAAACGTCAAATCGTGGAAGCGGCCGAAGTCTATTATCGGGCAAAGAATGTCATCGCTTCCTGGTGCCTAGGGATTACCCACCACAGCAATGCGGTCCACACGATCCGCGAGATGGTCAATCTCCTGTTGCTCAGGGGGAATATCGGGAAGCCGGGCGCCGGCGTTTGCCCCGTCCGCGGTCACAGTAACATTCAGGGGGTTCGGACTGCGGGAGTAGATGAGGATGTGTCGGTTTCTTTCCTCGAATCCCTTGAAAGCCACTATGGCGTGTCGGCACCTCGAGAGGCCGGAATGGGGATAATTCAGGCGTTCAACGCCATGGCCTCGGGCTGGGTCAAAATCCTCGTCTCTCTCGGAGGCAATCTTGCGGCCGCGCTTCCGGACACCACTTTTGCCGAGCAGGCGCTGCGGCGTTGTCGCCTCACGGTGATGATCTCGACCAAGTTGAACCGGAGCCATCTCGTCACCGGTATGAGAGCCCTTTTGCTCCCCTGCCTGGCCCGGTCGGAGGAGGACATCCAGAACGGGGTCAAGCAAGTGGTGAGCATCGAGGATTCCACGGGAAAGATCGGCTTCTCCCAGGGCTGTCTTCCTCCCGCCTCTGGTTCCTTGAGGAGTGAAGTCTCTATCATTTCGGGGATGGCCGCGGCGGTGCTGGGGGACCGGTCCAGGGTTGATTGGAAGCGGCTCGGAGAGGATTATCAAGCGATTCGGGTTGCCCTGTCTCAAACCGTCCCCGCCCTGGCCAAGCTCGACTCGTTGCCGACTTCAGGACCAGCCCACTATCTGGCGAATCCCCTCAGGAAGCGCATTTTTCAAACGGTGGACGGCAAGGCTCACTTCAGCGATTCCCCCTTGGAGCAGGCGGTGCCGGAACTGGGTGAACTTCTGCTCATGACCATCCGCAGCCACGACCAGTTCAATACTTCAATCTTCGGCCTCAACGACCGGTATCGGGGCATCCGCAATGAGCGGCGTGTCCTGTTCATGAATCGCCAGGACATGGAAGAGCGGAATATCGCACCCGAACAGACGGTGGATCTCACCAGCAATTATGACCACCAGCTCAGGAAGTTGGAGGGGTATTACGCCATCCCCTATCCCATCAAGCCAGGCTGTGTGGCGGCTTATTTTCCAGAATCAAATCGGCTGATCCCGATCAACCATATCTGCACGGAAAGCGGTACGCCGGCCTATAAGTCGGTCCGTGTGCGGGTCAGCGCATCGGCACTGGCGGAAACGCCGGCCTGAAAAGGGTCGCCCTTCTTTGATTTCTTAATTCGGCATTACCCCCAGCCCCTCCAATTGCTGATCGACAAGCCAACCAGCCGGGTTATCCTGCGCCGGTCATGAGCAAGCTCCGGAGCCAATTTCCCCCCAGCTGCGCTGCACACTTTACATACGGTGCATACAAGCGCGCAACAGACCAATTCATACCAGTGCGAAATCCTTTCTGCGGCTTCATTCCGACCGCGCTCTTGTTCCTCGTTCTTATCTTGCTGCGCCCGGAGGTGGCGCCGGCCAACCCGCCCCGGGACGGCTCAGTATCCGCCTCGTCCGAGTCCGAGCAGCAGTTCAGGACGGAAATCGACTACCCGAACCCCATCGACCGCGCTCGCATCATGCGCCGCCTTCAGGAGCAACAGGCGCGGCGAGCCCTGCGCCCGAAGACCCCGACGGGCCGGCAATTCGGAGAGGGTATCGAACCGTTTGGCCTGGTCGGAACCGACCGTGTCCTTGTGATCCTGGTCGAATTCGTCGGAACCAATCAGTTCACCTGGACACCTGGCTCCTCGACGTGGGACCCGCTTGGCCGTTGTGACAATACCGAGTTCGACGGCAACAACCTTGCGAACTCGGCAGCCTCAACGTTCTTCGCCCAGAAATACGGCATCACTGCCCCAACGAATTTTACCTACTTCGGTCCCTTGCATAATGAGATCCAACGGCCCCAGGGCATCAACGATCCGTCCGAAACAATGATCTGGATGCCGGACTTCTCCTCGAGCTACTACAGCAACATCATTTTCGGAAACGGCGTTGCGTTTGATTATCCCCGTCAAGATGGCTCGCTCGTGCATGAGGATTTCACCGGCAAGTCGGTCCGGGACTACTACGAAGATTTGTCAGGAGGCGCCTACTCGCTCTCGGGCACCATCCTGGGTTGGATACGCGTGACAAACTCGATCTGGTACTACGGCGGAGACGGCCTGCCTGGCGCTCGCTCGACCTCACTCCGACCCGCCTTTCAAGGGGCCATTCCCGGAGGCGGCGACGCCAGGTCACTCGTCATTGATGCCCTGAACAGCGCCAAGGCGGCCTACCCAGACCTGGACTGGGCTTCCTTCGACCAGAACGGCGACGGCTTCATAGACCGCCTGTGGATCATCCACGCGGGTTTGGGCGAGGAGGACAATCCAGCCTTGCTCAACCGCACTCCTTACGGCGAAGGCGGCATGTGGTCACACTCCTGGAGCCTCAGTTCGCCGTACAAGGTGGCTCCTGGAGTGTCCGCCTACAGTTACATCATGATGCCGGAAAACGCCGGCATCGCCGTCCTGGCTCACGAGTTCGGACACAATCTTGGCGCGATCGATCTTTATACCTACGGGGATGGTCAGACCTCGGCGGGCTTCTGGACAACGATGTCGGACAATTGGGTTGGATTCCCTCTCGGCTTCCTGCCCCAGGCGATGGACCCCATGCACCTCGATCAATGGGGCTGGCTCACGCCGCTCCTCGTCAACGACCCCACCAAGGTCTATTCGGTCAAGCTGGGCCAGGCCAGCCGTTTCCCGGCAACGAGCAACCTCGTTCGAGCCGTGAAGATAGAATTACCAGCCAATGGTTCTTCCCACAATTACTACCTCCAGTGGCGCAATACCACCGCTTCCGGCGGCTATGATCAAGCCCTCGGCGACACCCGCTTCCGTTTTGGCCCCGCCAATACGGGCTTGCTCGTCTGGTATGAAAACGATCGGTATTACGACAACAGCATCGCCAACTACCTCACTGATCCGCCCTCTTTCGGTCCCAAAGGCAAGTTGTTGGTGGTGGACTCCCATCCCGAGCCTTACCTGGACCCCTATTGGCTGGCACATGGGGTTTCCAACGAGTTAGGCATTGTCTTCAGCCGTGGCTCGATGCGCGACGCTCCCTTCAGCCGGTGGCCGACGTTGGACTTCCATCTCAAACCTCCCTTCGCCCATGAGGAAGCGGATTTTCCGGGGCGCCCGGCGGCGCCGCAATTCTCCGACTCGCTCGGCTACTACCCTGGAATCCAGAACCTCGCGACTAGTCTCTGGCGTACCTGGCAGTGGGATTCAAGCGTGGTTCTGCCTTCCACCCAACCTTACGGCGTGCTCGGTCTGGGATACGCGGCCGGCACGCCTCTGCAAGACATCATTGCCACGCGCGTGTTCATCGGAACAAACGAAACGGTCTCCTATCGTACGAACTGGTTCTCGTCCGGTCTTGGCCAGGCTGGCGCTGATGGAAACCCGGGAACCGTCAATGGCCAATACGGTTGGAATGTGCGCATCGTCTACCAAACCAATTCCTGGGCCGAAATTGTCATCTGGAACAGTCACTATGAGTATCTCGACGATGACGGCGACGGGGTTCCGAACTGGCAGGAGGCCGTTGCCGGGACAGACCCTCAGGACGCCAAATCCTTCTTGCGCTTCACGAGCGCGAGTCTTTCTCCCGTCGATGGCAGCCTCTTGCTGGAATGGCCAGGCGCCAGCAACCGCACATACAGTGTGCTCCGTGCTTCCTCTTTGTGGACGGACTTCCAGCCAGTCGCCACCAACTTGCCCGCGTCGCCGCCACTGAACTCCTTCCTTGTACCCAGTTCCGGACCCTCCTCTGCGGCGTTCTACCGGTTGCAAGTTGAGTAGGGCTCTCACCCGCAAAGCGTCACAGCCCAGCACTTCGAGCCCGCTGTGTTTGGCCGGAGACCGGCGATTTTGCATATGCCGTCAACCAGGTCAGGATCTTCGAGAGACCGGCAGGCGAGAATGTCTCTTCAATCTCGCCATACTCCTTGAGGTCTCCGATCTTCGCGGATTGCAACAGGTGGTTCAGGCCGCTGAGCTCCTTGGTTGTGAACCAGGCGTTCCCACCTGCCTTGAGGTTCTTCCCGATGGCGGGAAGGTTCTGTGAGGCCAGAACCTGCCTGTCCAGTTGCCCATTCAAAGCCAGCACCGGACATTTCAGCCGCTGGAAATCTACGACGGGGTCATAGCGCAGCATGAATTGCATCCAGGCAGACTGAATCTGCACCATGCCGAACTCGCTATCCGCATGGGTCCGGCCTTTGAGCTTCTCGTAGAGCTGCCGGTCCTCTTTTCCCATAAGCAAAATCATACGTTGCTCCAATTCCTTCAGCTTCGCCTTCTTCTCGTCTGGCGACAGGTTGGACCGGAACATTCCTATCGTTTCGCGATTCAGCGGGCGGCACTTCTGGATGGCCGGCGTGACCTTAATCCGTGGGTTGCGCCAAGGCGTGGCATCCACCGACTGCATCAAATTGGCAAACTGACTAGCCGATGGCTTACGATCGCATGGCCAGCGGATTTCGGCGCACTGATTGCCGTGGTTCGGCTGGTTGGTCGTGAGAATGGCGCTGAATCCCTGGGCTTTGAGAGCCTTGGGAACATACCATCCAGGCGGTGGTTCACCTGCGGTACCCAATTCGAAGTCCGAGTTGGTGATACCAGCAACGTTCGCGACACCGAGATTGGAACCAGCCTCGGTTACCCGTGCGCAACACGGGACAATGAGCAGCCCTGCGAGAGTCATTGCGGTGATCCATTTAGGGGGTTACGTTCCATCTCGTTAGACCTTGCACCTTCGAGAAGGTCACGTTCAAAGAAAGGGCTGGCTGGTCATGCACAAGTCTCAGATATTTGAGTGTTCCCGCATGAAGGCCCGTTTGAGTTTTCCTGTCCCGGGGCGAGCAAAGCAGGACTTTTTTGTGTGACGACGCGCTGAGGATCCTGCAATTGCCGAAGGGCAACTCTAGCTCGATGCTGTGCTGCAAAACGCTTTCAAAATTGCCGACGCCCCTGATTTCACCGAGGCAATCAACAATGCCCAAATCAGTCTTGAGATAAAGATCCTTCAGGCTCGCGCACTGCTCGGGCGTTAGCTCGAGGGGCAAATCCGGGCTTGAGCGATGGACTGGGTGCAAATTCGCAAACGCCGTTTGGATTCGCATCAGGTTCGCCTCGCTGAACCGACAGCAGATGTCCACGTCGCGGGTCACCAAAGTAACGCCATGCGCCACGGCGGCGAATCCAGCGACCAAAACGAACTCGACTTGCGCCTCAATTAGCCTGCGCGTCAGTCCGCTAAGGTCCTGCATTTCGTTTCTCCAGTGCGTGGCGGAGCGAATCGGCGAAACGTAACGCATCGTCATTGGCCTGCATCCGCTCCCACGGAGTTTTTGCCAGGCTATCTTCAAGCAACGCAACGTCAAAGTCAGCTTCCGAGCCGAGGCGGCACTCCAGCACGGCTTCTGGCGCCGTCGAACCGTTCTCGCCCGCGTCTGCGCTAAGCCGAATTCGATTCGCCTTCATGATGGGGACGCTACGCCAAGGCCCACGGCAGTCAAGCGCGGCGAATGGAGAATGATGAATGATGAATGATGAATGAGGCCACCCGAAGCTACCTCGAGGCCACCCCAAAGCCTGTTGGTAGCCAGGGGATAGGCACCCTGAAGCCACCTTCATGCGACCCTGAAGCCACCACCCTCATGCGACCCTCAAGCCACCCTAAGGCCACCTTCGACTCAATCCACCGGCCAGACTGAGACGGCATCTTCGCGCTTCACGAACGGGCCTTTGCTCGCAGGAAGAGGCCCACTAAGATGGAGCTTCCGGTTTCTGGCTGGTGACGGCAGTCATCTTCACACACCCACCACCTCGCTGGCCATCAATATCCAAGCCGTAGCCATGGAGTTGGAAATGGGGAGCACGCCCGCCCCGGGCGTGGTTAGCCGGCGCCCTCGCCGGGTGGCTGGGCCGCGCGCCGAATCACTGAGCAGTGAGAGTTCGTTCGGAGAACCGAGAGGGTGATTGGCGAGGGCGCCAATCACGACGCCCGGGGCGGGCGCGCTCCCCCACTGCAGCACGGTTACGGCTACGGAACAGGTTTCACCCTGAAGTAGCGCTGGGTGGAAAGGGCCAGACTGTTGGTCACCAGGATTGGCACGCCGGTGCCAAGGATGGGGGCGGACAAAGGTGACCAGACGCGGCTGGCGAGGTCGTCGGTATATTCAACCTGGTAGGTCAGGCCGGACTGGGTGGGCCAGGAGATAACCAGATTGCCGTCAATTGCCTCGGCGGACAACGAGACGGGTTTGTAGGGGGTCTGGTCGGAGGCGGAGAAGCTGAAGTTGTCAATAGCGAGGCCCTGAGCTTTGCCCGTGAAATCTGTCATTCGCCATACCAGCCACAAGGCCGCACCGGGCGGCCAATCGGCAACGGCCTGACCAATTAGGGTCAGAGTGGTTTGGTTGACGGGGGCCGTGCCATCGACTGCCACGCCGCCGAGGGCGGTTGCGGCGGCGGGGAATTGCACGTTAAGACTTGGCAGGAGGGCAGTTGGGCCGGCGGGGAATGTTGCAGCGCCGGTCAGATCAACAAAGTAGTAGCATTCGAAGGTCTTGGGCAGATTGGATTGACGCCATACTTCTCCGGTGACTTGGATGCTGATGGACTTGAGGGTGGCCGTGGTTTGGTTGATGAACTTGGCGCCGAACGCCGTGGCGCCGGTGCTGCTGGTAGCGAGTAGCCCGAGCGCCCGGTTGGAACTGCCCGGCAAGCCAAAGCTGAGCTGGCCGCCGGTGGTTTGGTCGCCGGAGGTCGCGCCGAAGTGATTGAGGAGGGTCGCGGAACCGTACCAGCCGGACATCTGGGCAAGGCCGAGTCCGCCGGGACCGGTCGAACTCGCTGTAAATGCGAAATCAAGCGGATTAGCGAGGGAATATACCGTGCCGTCGATCGTCACGGGGTTATCCGCGTTGACGGAGGTCATGCCTGGGTTGGGCAGGGAATTGAAGTCCTGAGTATAGACCCAACCGATGATCGAGTAAGGGATGAAAGAGTAAGGAAGCGAGGCATTGTTGGTGGCACCGGGGGTTGCGATGGCGAGAGCCTGGCGGAAGAAGCTCTGGCCATCAGGAACGGAACCGTAGGAGTAGTCCGGAGGCAGGTTGGTGTAGTCGATGTAATCGAGGATCTGCGGCAGGCCCTGGTAGAGGCGGCTTAAGGCGACGCGACCGGATCCGCCGGTCAGGACAAAGCTGGTATGGAGTTCGTTCGAGGTGGAGAGGTTAGTGTGGCCGTCAGCGAAGAGGACCTTGAACTCACCTGGTCTCATGACCGCACCCGCAGGAAGAACCCAGGCGGTAAGATTGGTGTAATCGTTTGCCAGATAAAGGCCGTCAAGCGAGACGGTGTTGGTGGTGGGGTTGAACAGTTCGAGCCACGGGGCGCGCTGGCCGGCACGGTTGGTGATACCAGTGCGATTATCAGCTTGAATCTCGTTAATCCACAAAGATGGGAAGGCGGGTAGCGTGGCAGCCACAGAATTAAGCGCCGCGGGAGTGCGGGTTGACTGCGGCACCGATGTCGCCGGCTGGATGTTTTGAAGGCTGTAAACCTGGTTGTTGCTGGCTGAGGAGCCCGACAGCCGGATGAGGAGTTGGGAGCCGTTGGTGCTCGGCAAATACCAATAGCTCAGCGTGTAGGTGTTGTTGGTGACGATGAGGGCGGTGTTTTCCCAGATGGACTGTGAGATTGTGTCGCCGCCGCTGGTGGCGATGACGTGCAGACTGGCCTTGCCGGAGTGCTTGACGGCGGTGCTAATGACCGAGTTGGTCATGTTGGCCGAAAGGGTCCATGGGCCGGAGAGCGGAGATTCGAAATCGCCGTTAGTGAGGAGGTTGGAACCGGCCTCGGGAACGCTGCCCGCGACCAGCTTGAGGTCATCAATATATACGTCGCCCGGCGTGTTGTGCATGCAGACCAGCAAGATAGGGCGCGGGGCAGTGCCGGTGAGGGTCACATATTGCCATTGGGGCGGCTGCGGGCCGGAGCTGTTGGTCTGGTTCATCGACCAGTTGCCGACGCGCCAGTTGTCTTGATGCGGATCGATCAGTTGCAGCGAAGTGCCGGTTTGGGCAGCGACGACGGGCCAGGGAGCAGAACTGGAATAGCGTACACGTGTGATCACCGATGCAGCCGACGAATTGGTCGCCGATAAGAGCGTGAGCAGCCCGCCGTTTGGATCCAATGTGCCAGGGAAGGTGTCGAACAAGGGAACCGTGGCGCCATAAGCGCCGGAGTAAGCGGCACGGTTCGCAGCCAGCACAAGGAAACCGCCGGGGTTGATGAGTGAGCCTGGCGGGAATTTGTAGGATACCTCGGGGATTTGCCAGCCGGAGAGATCGAATGCCGTATTGGAGGAAGCATTGACTAACTCGATAAACTCGGCCCCGGGCACTGGCGGATTATACATGATCTCATTGAAAACGACCTGCCCGGCGGGAGGAGGGAGGGTGCCAGTGTAAGTGACGGAAACGAATTTGGTTGCGCCGGGCACGGGCTGACCTGACCGATCCACGCCAACAAGGCTCAAGGCGTTGCTGCCGGTGTTCAGCGGCACGGCCAGGCGAAAACCGGTCACGCTGGTCCAGGTGATCGGGTAAGCCGTGCCATTGACCAGGACGGTGTTGATATTGACCGGGGAAATGCCAGTCACGTATGCCAGATTATTGTTCAGGGTGACGGCGGAATTGACGGAGAAACTGGAGGCGTTTGCGGCAGCCAGTTGCGAAGCGATGCTCGAGCGGGCGGAATTAAGCCAGGACTTAATAGCCGTAGCGGGATTTTCCACGCTCAGCCCGTTCGCCACGATGGTATTGTATTTGGCATCCATGAGCGGGCCGCTGTTGGCAACGTTGAGCGGCCCGTTGATTAGTTCCTGCAAGGCACGCCAGTACATGCGGCGGAAGGTGGGCTCGTTGTAGATGCTTTGGGTGTTTGGGTCCTGCCCGTTGACGCTGAATAGACTCTGGCCCGCCGCCCAGGAACCGCTGCTGCCCAGCACGATATTGAAGTCGAACATCATGAGCGAGTACCGGGTGCCCTTGGTCCCCATGTAACCGTATAGGTTCTGCGCGTTGTCACAGCCGAAGGCATCCCAATTGCCGGCAGCGTGGTTGGCGGCAAAGACCCGCATCCAGTTCTCCATGTCCGCGAGATTCTCCATGTTGGCGACGTAGTTGGCAGTTCCGTGGGAACTTGCCGCATCCACCAGCGAGAAGACGTTCGTGTAGTCGTTGGCGGAGACCGGGGTGCGGCGGACCAGGAAGTTATAGCGATAGCGTGCCCTCTTCTTCAAGCCGCCGGTAGTGGTGTAGGGCATCATGTTGCACCAGGAGTTATTGTTGAATCCCATCGAGTAGCCTGAGGGCGAAGGCGCGAATTCGAACCAGGGCTGCATCTTGTAGAGCCAGCCCCCCGAATCGTCCGGGAAATGCTCCTTCACGACGTCGGCATCGGGCGTCTGGGCATCTTCCATGAGCGTGCCACGACGCACGCCATTGATGTACACCGCCACATAATGCCGGTAGAGCCAGGGAACACCCAGAGCCCGCAAGAAGGTGTTGGCGATTTGCTCGCGTTGGATGCTGGAGTCGTCCCCGGCCCCATTGCCGGGCTGATGGATCTTGTTGAAGGAAGTTGCGCCGAGGAACTTGTCATCGTCGGGCAGGATCCACTTGTAATGGCAGGGATTGCCGGTGGGGGTGTTGAAGTTCTGGTGATAGGGACTGCCGGCAAAACGCGCTTGAGCGTTGTAAATGACGCGGCTGCCGCAGACCATCGTGCAATCGTGCGCCTCATCACTCAAGTCCGCTAGCTGGGCCCAGCGATTGGCATTCACCTGCGTAATCCAGAGATGGTAAACGGGGAAACTCCCGCTGGGATTGCTATCGCCAAACATGACAACGCACTCCGGCACGGGCCCGCCGTTGTTGAGCAGGGCCGGGAAACGCGTCGTGGTCGGCTTGGTATCCGTCGCGGAGAGGTAGAAAGCCACAACTGTGCGCGCCACTCGACCTGGGATAGTGGCGCTGAAGATGCCATCCCCGGCAATTGCGTCCCCGCCCGTCCCGTCATCCCTCATCGGCACCGTGCTGTAAGTGGTGGAAGGGTCAATTCGATAATTCAAGAGCAGGCTTTGGACCCCGGTCGGGGACTGCACCCGCGACGTCACCACTACTGGCTGATTGGCCGCCGGTATGGACGGACTATGCGAGACCTGGTAAATCGCAGGACCGGCATTGCTCGCATACCGGCTATTGCGCGCGCCAGGCGTCCCCAGATTAGCCGGCACCGGCATGGGGCCGGTCGCTTCCAGCCAGTTACCATTCAATCGCAGTAAGACCTCCGGCCAGCCCCGCAGCCACCTTGCTTTGAAGCGCAGCGTCGCCGTCTGCCCCGGCCCCATGCTGTTGGCGTTCAAGGCTACCTGGCAGGAATTATCCCCCGTCCACATGTGGTCGCTGCACCGAATATGCAAGGAATGGCCGCTGGCATAACCGCTGGTCTCCTGGCTGGAACGACAATGGTCACCCTGAAGGCTCCAGCCGGTAGTGCCGGACTCCAAATCCGGATTGACCACTAGATTGGCCCCGGCACCCGCATGCACCTCGATATTATCTACCAGGCACTCCCCCACATCCAGCAACCCAATCTGGGCGTAATCTATGGAAGAGTCATAGTTCTGCCCATTATCCAACACTCCGGTCCACTCAATGTTGGTCCAGGCAGACTTCTGCGTCTCGTCGCTGTCACCCCAGTTGGCGGCCAGGCGAGTATTTGCCTTGGGATCAATCAGCTCGAGACTACTCCCACCGCCAGCAGCCCATTGGCCCCAGCGGCCGCCGGTGCCAAAGGTGACATCGTTTACGACGACGTGAATCAGGTTGGTCGAGACCACTCCCTGGCGGTTGGTCTGGGCGGTCCAGGCCGGCATCGTTAAGGCGAGGTACTCGCCATTATGCGAGAGCTTGCCGCCAAAATCGCCGAGGCAGTTGGCCGGGTTGAGATTCGGGTAATTGGTCCGCAGGTGGGCCGCGTTGCGCGCCACCACTAGGTAGTTGTCGGACGCCAGGACGAAGTTGGTTGGAAACGTGAAACTGATCCCGCCGCTCAGTTGCCAGTCGCCAAGACTGACCAGGTTGGTACTACGATTATACAGCTCAAAATACTGATCGTCGTCGTTCCCGCTGATCGGATCATACATCAGCTCGTTAATAACGATATCGCTCTGGAGGACGGGCGCGTTGTTGGTTCCGGGCGTCTTGACACTCAACCGATACCAGTCATTGGCGCCGTCCGGCCAGCGGCCCGTTGCTACGCCGTTTTCCTGTCCCCCAAAGGCCACGGCATCCAGATACCGGCTGGCGTCCGGATTCTTGAAATAGATGGTCTCACCGACGGCATCGAGCCGGAAGTTCATGATGGTCTCGGTGTAACACACGAATCCGCCCGCGGGAATAATGGTGCCTGGTGGGATCACGAATCTGTTCGTCTGGGCATCATCTGTCAGGATGCAGCCGGAGATGTCCACCGGCAGATTGGCGTGATTGTAGAGTTCGATGTAGTCGTAATCAGGTGGGTCGGTATGGGCCAGGAACTCGTTAATCACCACATTCCGCAACGGGCTGGGCCGGTAGGCATCCAATTGGCCCGGCGAGCCGCCTATTACGCCGCTGATGTCCCACGCCCGCGGGTCTTGTTCACCGTAGGTGGGATTGGCCAGAACCAGCGAGTGGCCGGTGCCGTCGGTCGCCACTGGCCAAGGATAGACGTTCGAGTAAGGCACCGTCAGCAACACCGCCCCCTGCTCATCCAGTAATTGGAGCGTGTCGGACTTCTTGAGGCTGCCCGTGTAGGGTCCTAGCACATTCGTGATGCCATAGGCAGTCTGGATGCCCGAAGGTGAGGCCGCCACAACCAGGAAAGCGCCACCGTTGAGAATCGTGCTGGGCGGGAAGGTATAGCTGATGTTCCCCGAAACCAGCCGATAGCCGCTGATATCGTGGAACCAGGGATTGGAATTATAGATTTCGACATACTCCACGTTGTTGGTGTCGGTCCGCGGGGCGGGCTTGTACATGATCTCCGAAATAATGATGGGCGTTTTCCGGCTCGAAGGGCCGAGCGCTTCGTGGGGATTGGTTACCACGCCAACCACCGCGTTGGTCACGTCCGCAACGTCGCGGAATTGGGCGGTCGCAATCTGGCCCTGAACGTGACTGCTGACGGCGAAGCCAAAGAAGACCTGGTTGGAGAAAGAAATGGCAGCGCTCCCAAGCAGCGTCCAGGTGGATCCATCGTAACTGGCGAAACCGGAGATGGTGCTGCCGCTGCGCGCTAACCGCAGCCAGGTCATGGGGTAATTGACCGGGAAACTGCCGCTGGATCGGGCAGTGCTAGCCGCGGGGTCACGCCACTCAAACAAAGAGCCGTTCATCGCGGGAGTGGCAAAGACACCCGCAAATCGGCTGCCGGCGCCTAGATCCTCCCGGACCATCAGCCCGGCCTTGGCGAACGAAAAGGTCTGGCTAAGCGATTGGAGCCGTACCTTGATGTCGAAATCGCCGTTGCGAGCCTGGTAGGCGAATTGGAACTGGTCGCTGGCGCCGCCGATATCTCTGCCGGCGCCGTCGACATCACAGCCGCCTGGAGCGCCGCGAATAGTGCCGACCGGTACTGGATTGCCGATTGCCTGAGACGTGTAGGGACCGGCGAAGAGCAGGATCGTGGTGTTAGTGGCGATGGTGTTTGGCGTCGTCGCGCGATCACAGACGTTGTTAATGATCAGCACGTAATTACTGCCCGAAGCCATGGAGGTGGTGGTCAACGTGACCGTGGCCTTGTCCGGCCCGAGATCGGCTGCGAGTGTGGCTGGGCCGTTGGTGAAGACGTAATTGGCGACATTGGTTGCGCTGGCGAGTTCGAGCGGTTCTGAAAACACGAGGAGCACATTCGTCACGCTGCGACAAAGCGCCTGCACCACGGCAGGAGGTGTCACATCGGCAATGACGGTCAGCACGGCTGGAGTGCTGGTCACCGCGCCCGCGGAATTGGAGACTACGCAAGTGTAAGTCTGGCCATTATTCACATTCGGGTTGGCCTGGTTCAGGACGTAAACGGAGTGGGTGGCATTCGTACCTAAGCTGGTACCGTTGAGGTACCATTGGTATGCCAACGGTGCCCGATTCGTCGCCAGCAACCCGAACGCAGCGCTGCCTCCATCTGGAGCGGTCACATTGGCCGGCTGCACGTAAATGCCCGGCGGAGTATCGATGCCATCACAGGGGACCAAGCGCGTGCCAGCCGTGCCCAATTCTGTCATGGGTCCCTCGAAGGTGCCATCAGGCAGTTGCCAGCGCACGGCCAAGTTGTCAATGCCGGTGGTGTGCTGCATGATCGCTTCGAGATAATAACGAAGACCGGCCTGGAGCGTGACCGGGGTCGATTGCTGGTTGGTTTCCAGCGTCCACTGGCGGGGATTCGTCTCGCCGGTCACCCAGGCAATAGGAACTGCGTCGCTAGGCGATTCGTCGCGGCTCAGGAACAGTGCGGAGGTGTTGTCGCTGGCGATCCAGAAAGTGTAAGCGCCGGTAGCAGGCGGCACGACAAAGGTCCGAAGCCGCTGACCGTAGTAGGTCATCCCGGTATTCGTGGGGGTTTCAAAATTCGAGAGGACGTAGCTGTAGCCTGCATCGGGGGCATTTGGCCAATTAGGGTTCAGCGTGGTGTTCGTCAAGGCCGCGAGGCTGTTGCCGGCGCTCGAACTCAGCCCCTGCCACAACTCGCGGTAAACGCCGAAAACCGGCGCGGGCGCGGTCACCTGATTGAAAGTGGCAGTGCAGAGCGTCGAATTATCATTCGCGCTGACGGCCAGCCCAGCCAGAGCCGTGGGGTTGAGGGGCACGATCTGAGTAGAGCCTACTTGACTGAAATCGAGATCATTCGTGCTCCAAAAGGCGCTGAAACTGGACCCAACTCGCACCAGCCGAAGAGAAACGGGGACACCGATGGTGCCCGCGCTAATAACAATTTGGTAAGAGCACCCCAAACCAGCCGTGCTACGCCATTGAAAGGTAACCCCATTATTTGTCGTAGCCAGCACGGCCGCCTCCATCGAGCCGACGGTAGTGTCGTTTCGGATCATGATCCCGGCTTGTCCGGAGGTGGTCTGGATATTGTTGACCTTGGCAGAGATCACGCCGTCACCGATAATCGGCATCCAGGCAAAATGCAGTTGATCGTAACTGCAAATGTCGGCGCCGGAGGCTGAGATGGTCCAGGTGCCATTGCTCCAGAGGGTTGAGCCGGCCAGGGCTGGCGAGCCAACATCCGCATCCACCCAGTTCGGCGGCAGTGCGGCTGCACAGGGCTGCGCCAGTATCCAGAGGGCCAGGATGGCCGGAAGCGCTAGAAGAAGCGGGGAACGGCGCGCGAAGCGACCGCCGCTTCGACCGTGTGCTGGAGTCATGAACCGGCATGGCGAAAGGTGTAATCGAAGAGGCAGAATTGGGAGACGATTCATGGTTAGCGGGGGCGAGATCGGCATTTTCTAATGGATTTGGCGAACCTGAAGGCCGGGAGAGAAGCGGGGCCGGCTCAAGGAATGAGTCTGATCATTTTTGGGCACAATCACTGATAGCACCATCATTGCCAATCCTAGCGCCTTTCTTCATCGCACATTGCCCGCGCAACAGAGAGGGTGGCTGAATTCCTATCGATTTGCAATGTCGATCTAGGTCCAAGTACCCCTTCGGGCGCATTCGCGAGTCCTTGAAAAGGTTAATAGGGACGCCTCGGCCACCCGCAAGCCATGGACTGGCATGTCTTCAGCAAGGGGATGGCAGGGGGAAAGCAAGGGGAAAGCAGGGGGAGAGTATTCCCCCTGCTTTCCCCTTGCTTTCCCCCTGCTATACTCCTGCTGTTTCATGGCTTGCGGCGACTGGATCTCAACGTTTTGGCTCAACGCACTATCTCAGAGCGTTTCGGGGTCCAGGTTGCAACGGTTAAACTGACACCTCCGGAGGGGCCTGCGCCGAAGACCAATCAAGCGTGACTTGCAGAATCTCGTTGGGTGCATCACATTGGCCTCGTCAACGAATAAACCAATTCTGACAACTTGCCATGAAACGAAGAGCTTTCCTTCAAACTGTGGGTGGGGCTGGTCTCTCGGCCTTGTGCGTTCCCCGTGTTTTTGCGGCCGAGCAGCCATTGGAAAAAGGCGAGAATCTTCCTCGGCGGGCGCTGGGACGCACGGGGATGAAGGTTTCCGTAATTGGCTTCCCAGGACTGGCCCTGACGAAGATCAACCAGGCAGAATCCACCGCCGCTCTTCACAAGGCCTTTGACCGCGGCTTGAACTATTACGATGTGGCGCCGAATTATGGCAACGGTGACGCGGAACTGAAGATGGGTGTGGGCCTCCAGGGCCTCGACCGTGGTCAGTATTTCCTGTCCTGTAAGACCCACAAGCGCGACAAAGCCGGAGCGCAAATGGAATTAGACCGCTCGCTGGAGCGGCTCAAAACGGACCATTTTGACCTGTATCAATTGCACCATTTCGTCACGCCGGGCGAAGTGAAGCAGGCCTTCGGACCCGATGGGGTCATGGAAGCGGTTCTCAAAGCCAAAGAGCAAGGCAAGCTCAAGTTCATCGGCTTCTCGGCTCATACGACGAAAAGTGCACTTGAAGCCATGAAGAACTTCAACTTCGACACCATCATGTTCCCCATTAACTTCGTGGAATACTACACGCGTGGTTTTGGCAAGGAAGTGATGGCACTGGCTAACGAGCAGGGCGCAGGGCTCATCTCTATCAAGCCCCTGTCCTGGGGCACCTGGCCCAAGACGGGCACCAAGAATCGAGAATGGTGGTACGCTTCGGTCGAAGAGCCCAAACAAGTCGCCCTCGCCATGCGTTTTGTCCTCTCCCAAAAGGGCGTGGCCACGGCAATTCCCACTTCCTTCGTTGAACTCGTCGACAAAGCCATTGATGCGGCCAAGGTCTTCCAACCGCTGGACACGGTCGCCGTTGGTGAGTTGCAGCAGATGTCGTCAAACCGTGAGTCCATCTTCCTCGATGAAGAAAAGAAGGTGTCCTTCAACTATCCGCATGGGAATCCCCACTTCCCGCACCGTCACCAGGAAGGTGACGACCGACAGACCGCTTAGGGCGCCTAGGTCGCTGTCCGAAGCCCAGGTTCCGATTTGGGCTCAGTGATAATATTGAGGCCTAAAGGTAGGTCCTGACCTATCGTGGTAATCCCTCCGAACGACCTTGTTTCGCGCCGCAGGCTCTCATTTGTATTGACGTTTGCTACAGGGCAACCTAAATCAATGCCCATCATAAGCAAATCGTGCGCGGCAGCGTGGGACAAGTCTTGCCTTTGCCAAAGCGCTCAAACAGCGAAAAGAGTGACCGAACAACTAAACTATGAAACCTGACATCAACTACATGATTAGATCGTACTTCAGGGCATGCACCCTGGGCGCCCTTGCATTGGGTGCCGCAGTGCTACCGGCTCGAGCCGACTACCCAACCGAAGTGCTGGCCCTTCAACCGCTCACCTATTGGCGGTTCAGCGACACGGGGACCTTTTCCTACGCGGCAACCAACCTGGGGACGTTGGGCACCGTCGAGAACGGCGTTTACAATGACCCGACTTACATGCAAGGCCAGCCTGGCGCCTTAGTCGGGAGCACTAACACCGCGGCCAGATTTAACGGGTCGTCCTCCAAGATCGACGTCCCATTTAGCTCCGCGTTAAATCCCGCGAGTTTCACCTTCGAGTGCTGGGCGAATGTGCAAGGTGGGGCAGGAAATTACCGTTCACCAGTCACGTCCCGGGATAGCGGAGCCAACGGGACAGCCGGTTACATTTTTTACGCCGGTGCCGGCAACACCTGGGAGTTCTGGACCGGCAACGGCTCCGGCTGGAATCCGATCACGACCGCGGCTGCGACGGGCGGTGTTGTGATTGGCGCTTGGACGCACCTGGTCGGGACTTACGACTCTGCTAGTCTGACCATGTCGTTCTATATCAACGGCATTTTGGTCGGAACACGGCCCAATTCGACTGTTGTGCCAGTGGGCACTGTTGGTTCGCCGTTGCCCTTGCGTGTCGGCTCTGGCGCCACTGAGGGCGGGGGCAACTACTGGTTCAACGGGAGCGTGGACGAGGTGGCGGTGTATCCGAGCGTGCTGACCCCCGACCAGGTGGCGGCGAACTACGCGACCGGCTCCACCAATGGCGGCGCCTATGCCGCCCAAGTTCTGGCTCTGCAGCCGGCGCTCTATTTGCGGCTGGATGAGCGCCCCACCAATCCGCCAGCGGCGAACCTCGGTTCGCTGGGCGGCGCAGCCAACGGCAGCTACCTGGCCGGCCTGCAACCTGCCGCCACGGACCTCGTATCGCCGGCCTTTCCGGGCTTCGCCGCGAGCAACCCGGGGTTGATTTTCGATGGAAAGGGCGAGGCCGTGGGCGTTAACTCGACGAATATTCCCGTGCCCTGGACCATGAGTTGCTGGGTCAACCGCCAGGACGCACCCGGGGTATCGGCCGTCCTCATGTACAGCCCAAGCTCAGGACTCAAACTGGAACAGTATGGATCTGCCACTCGCAATGTGGGTTTCACGGCCTATGGTGTCGCCGATTACACGTTTAACAACTACTCGGCACCCGTTGGGATCTGGACCCACCTTTCTTACGTCGGCTCTCCCGATGGGACTTTGCTTTACGCCAATGGTGAGTTGGTGGATTCCAACTTGGCTACCATCACCCTCCCAATGACCAGCCTGGCCAGCCCGTCGGGCGACCTACTCGCCGGAACCGTTGACGAGGTAGCTACTTTCAATCGGGCCTTGCTGCAAGGCCAGCTCAAGACGCTATACCTGACAGCGATCGGCGACCAGAATCCGCCTGCCTTTGTTAACAACATCCCGGTCGCTTCCCCCGCCGGCACCCTCTATGCTACTCTGCCCTTCTCGTTGAATGCCGACGTCTATGGCGCGGGTCCGCTCGGCTACCAGTGGCGCAAGGATGGCGCGGTTGTGGGCACGAGCGCCACGTTTAGTGTGGCAGCAGCTAGTACTGCCAACAACGGCAATTATGATGTGATCGTCACCAACGCGCATGGCGCGGTGACCAGCGCGGTGGTCAATATCACCATCAACCCGGCCATACCTGCGAGTATCGCCCAGCAACCCCTGCCGCGCCAGGTCTATCCCACCGGCACGGCTGCTTTCACCGTAGCCGCCAACGGCACCACACCCATCACATACCAGTGGAAAAAGGGTGGCACCAATATTGCCGGTGCAACCAAGCAAACCTTGGTCATCACTAATGTGGGCACGGCCGATGCCGCCACCTACAGCGTAGGAGTGACGAACGTCGCCGGTGGTGCCGTGAGCTCCGGAGCCGCTTTGACACTCCATACCCCTGCCACCGGCTCCTACGAAGCGGCTATCGTGAGCTCTGGCCCCGCCGCTTACTGGCGCTTGGGTGAGACTTCCGGCACGACCGCCTTCGATTATATGGGCGGGAACGACGCCGTTTTCACCAACGTCACCCTTGGCGTGCCCGGCTACTCAGCCAGCGATCCCAATACGGCATTCGGCTTCGATCCGGCGAACCCCAACGGACAGGGCTTGGCTGCGATCTCGGATGGGTCCATCTTCCCGTTCATCGGCGCGGCACCCTCTTTCACACTCGAAGCCTGGGTGAACTGGAATGACCTCAGCGGTGTCCAACGCGTCTTCTCCTATGCCGGGCCGGGCTTCCACGGCATCGGCTTCGGTCTCAATACTGCCAACGGCCTGCGCTTCACAACCTACGGTGTGCAGGACTTCAATTTGACCCTGCCAACACCCGTGGTGACTGGCACTTGGTACCATTTGGTAGGCGTTGCCAAGGGCGGCACGTTCTACTTCTACCTCAACGGCACTGCTGTCGGCTCGATCGCGTTTACTGGGGCGAGCATTTCCCCGACAATCCCTTCTCCCTTTGCCCTCGGCCGCAATCCCGAGGGAACCGCCGAACCAGTCAACGGCACGATCGACGAAGCGGCCGTCTATAACCGGGCTCTCACGTCCGACGAGATCATCATGCACTATAGCGTGGGCGCTTATGGCACCACGACCCCACCGTTCGTTACGCGGGCCCCGTCAAGCGGGACCGTCATCGTCGGCGGCACGGCTTCCCTCTCGGCCGCAGTCTTGGGCAGCGTGCCGATGAACTTCCAGTGGAAGAAAGACGGCGTGAGCGTTGCGGGCGCAACGAGCGCGACACTCTCTCTGACCAATACTTACTTCACCGATGCGGGCAGCTATGTGCTGTGGGCCACCAACAGCGCGGGACACACAAACACCGCAGCCGCCACCATCACGGTCATGCCGCCGCCTACCTTCGCCAACGTCACTAACGATCTGGTTCTTCACCTGCGGTTTGACGGAAACTACAGCGATACCTCCGGACACGCCAACGATGCCAACGCTATTGGTTCACCCACCTTCCTGGCCGGGGAAGTCGGCCAGGCAGTCCATATCGCCACGACGCCGGGTAACAACTACCTTCAGGTTAGCGACAACGCGGGCGACCTCCAGTTCGACGAGACGGCCAGTTTCACTGTCTCCTTCTGGGTGAGATACACCGGCAGGTTCAATGACAACCCGATCATCGGCAATGCCATCAACTCAACTTACCAGTTGGGCTGGGTGTTCACCGACGAAGGCGGCAAACTCGAATGGTCGCTCGTGAGCACAGCTAATAGCGGCACTTACCTCCGTGATCCGGTGGGCCCCGCAGTCATCGGTGACGGCGCCTGGCATAATGTGGTAGGAGTTGTGGACCGCGGGCAGCAGATGGCTTCGGCCTACGTGGACGGCGTCCTGGACGGCAGTTGGTCGATTGTCGGCCTGGGCAGCCTGAATCCTGGTAATTTGATCACCATCGGCCAGGACCCGAACGGCAGTTATGGCACCGAGACCTTCGACATGGATGATCTCGGCATCTGGCGGCGGGCCTTGACTGCATACGAAGCCTCGGGTGTTTACGGGGCGGCGCAACGGTCCGGTGAGAGCTTCGACGTCTATGGCCCGGTGAAGGTCGCCGTTAACCAGGTCGGCACTAACCTTGATCTGAGCTGGCAAGCAGGAAGCCTCCTCCAGTCCACGAACGCCGCCGGCCCGTACAAAATCGTAACGGGAGCTAGCGCCCCGTTCTACCGGACGACGGCTACCGGTTCGTCCATGTTCTTCCGTGTGCAACAGTAAGGTTTGCAGCGTAAATCGGTGGTCTGAGTAGTAGTTGTGCATGGGGCGGGGAGAGAGTTCTCCCCGCCCTTCGTTTTTCGCCCCCGGCGGATGGGGAGCCAGGCTGATCAGTCTTGGAGTAATGCCCTGCGCTGCGCCTGCCGGGTCGCCGCCCTGGATATCTGCATCGTTCAAAATACCGTCTTACCTTGAGCGCGCGGAGCAGAAACGCGAGAGAGAGAGGTTGAATTGGCGCCGGTTTAGCCGTATAGAAAGCGCAAATGGTTACTAATGCTAAGAAACCGGTGACGATTTCTCCCCTGGCAGGCAAGCCGGCTCCAAAGGAAATGCTGGTGGACCTTGCGCGGCTGGAACGTGAGTATTTCCAGCGGCAGCCTGACATAGGCAACCGCAGCCAGATGGTCAGTTTCGGCACCTCCGGGCACCGGGGCACTTCTCTGCGCGGCACCTTTACCGAGGCACACATCCTGGCCATCACGCAAGCCATCTGCGATTACCGGCGCAGCAAAAGCATTGACGGCCCGCTCTACATGGGGAAGGACACCCACGCGTTGTCCGCACCGGCGCAGCGCACAGCGCTGGAAGTGCTGGCGGCCAACAACATCGAGACCTTCATCCAGCGCAACGACGGCGTGACGCCGACACCGGCCATATCGCTAGCCATCCTCACCTATAACCGCGGCCGAAAGGAGCACCAGGCCGACGGAATTATCATTACGCCCTCCCACAACCCCGCAGAGGACGGCGGGTTCAAGTACAACCCGCCCCACGGCGGCCCCGCCGAAACCGGCGTGACAAAGTGGGTCGAGCAGCGCGCCAATGAACTGCTCAGCGAGGAAAACGTTGACGTGAAGCGCGTGCCCCACACCGCCGCCATCGCGGCGGCCACGACGCATGAGGAGGACTTCATCCTCCCCTACGCACAGGACTTGCGGAATGTCCTTGATATGGACGCCATCCGAGCGGCCGGGCTCAAGCTGGGGGCGGACCCGCTTGGCGGCGCGTCCCTGCCGTACTGGGAGATTATCAGCTCCCTCTATGGATTGGACATCACTGTGGTCAACCCGAAGCTCGATCCGACCTTCTCCTTCATGCCCGTGGATCACGATGGCAAGATCCGCATGGACTGCTCCAGTCCTTACGCCATGGCGGGGTTGGTGAAACTCAAGGACCAATACCGCGTGGCGTTCGGCAACGACCCCGATGCCGACCGGCACGGCATTGTGACGCCCGGGGCGGGATTGATGAACCCCAATCATTATCTGGCCGTGGCCATCGGTTATCTGCTAACTCACCGGCCGGGCTGGAGCACCCAAGCCGCGGTGGGCAAGTCGCTGGTCAGCAGCAGCATGATTGACCGCGTCGTCGGCAAGCTGAGCCGGCGGCTGGCCGAGGTGCCTGTGGGCTTCAAATACTTCGCGCCGCATCTATTCGACGGCTCCTACTGCTTTGGCGGGGAGGAAAGCGCCGGGGCCAGTTTTCTGCGGCGGGACGGCACGGTTTGGACGACCGACAAGGACGGCATCATTATGGACTTGCTGGCGGCCGAGATAACTGCCAGCACCGGCAAGGACCCCGGCGAGCACTTCCAGACCCTCGCCACGGAATTCGGGATGCCGTATTACACCCGCATTGACGCCGTTGCCACACCGGAGCAAAAGGCGCGCCTCGAGAAACTCTCGCCCGAAGCCGTTAAGGAAGCCAACCTGGCCGGCGAACCGATCCTCTCCAAGCTGACCCGCGCCCCCGGCAACAACGAACCGATCGGCGGCTTGAAGGTCGTGGCCGCCAACGGCTGGTTCGCCGCCCGCCCCTCCGGCACGGAAAACTTATACAAGATCTACGCGGAGAGCTTCCGCGACGAAAAGCACCTGGAAGCTATCATCACCGAGGCCAAGAGCATCGTCAGTCACGCCATGGACGGGACGAAGCACTCAGGGTGAGCCGTAAGTCTGGCGGACCGAATTCCTAAGTCCGCCCCCTGGAGCCGGAATCCCGCGCTGGTGCGGATGGACCGCTACTCCCTCGCTCCAGGGCTACTTCGGATTTCGGTCTTCGGCCTTCTTTCGGACCTCGGATTTCGGACTTCGGACTTCCGCCTCGGGTTCCCCGTGAGCATGCCCTCGATGCGACGCGCCGAACCTCTTTTTGACAGCCCCCTCACACCGGACCTAGATTGAGAGCAGGACAACTGAATACTACGATTATGAAAGCCACATATGCGCTCCACGATCTGGGCCAAAGCCTCTGGCTCGATAATATCACCCGCGACCTTCTTTCCACCGGTACATTGCGCCGCTACATAGACGAGCTATCGGTCACCGGACTGACGTCGAATCCGACCATCTTCGACCACGCCATCAAGAACAGCTCCGCCTACGACACCGCCATCCTCGACCGGCGGCGACAGGGCAAATCCGGGGAGGCCCTGTTCTTCGATCTGGCCATCGCCGACCTCACGCGGGCCGCTGACCTGCTTCGGTCGGTCCATGACCGCACCACCGGCGTGGATGGCTGGGTATCCCTGGAAGTCTCCCCCCTGCTGGCTTACGACACCGCAAGCACTCTGGCCGCCGCCAAAGACTTGCACGAGCGCGCCGCGCGTCCCAACCTGTTCATCAAGATTCCCGGCACCCGGGAAGGCTTGCCGGCCATTGAAGAAGCCATCTTTGCCGGCGTGCCGATCAACGTCACGTTGCTGTTCTCGCGCGGGCAGTATGTGGCCGCGGCCCAAGCCTACCTGCGCGGCATCGAACGGCGCATCGCTGCCGGCCTCCGCCCCGACGTGCAGTCCGTTGCCTCTATCTTCATAAGCCGCTGGGACGTCGCGGTGGCGGGCAAGGTGCCTGTCGCACTGAACAATCAGCTTGGCATCGCCATCGCCAGACGCATCTACAAGGCCTACCATGAGCTGCTCAGCACACCCCACTGGCAACGCGTTTACAACTACGGCGCCCGGCCCCAACGCCTCTTGTGGGCCAGCACCGGCACCAAGGACCCGAAAGCTCCTGACGTCCTCTACATCGAGTCGCTGGCCGCGCCGTTCACCGTCAACACCATGCCCGAGGCGACGTTGAAGGCCTTCGCCGATCATGGCCAGGTTGGCCATCGCATGCCGCCGGACGGCGGAAACTGCGAGCACGTGCTTGCTGAGTTTGCCAAAGCCGGCATTGATGTGGATGCCCTGGCCGCCCAACTCCAGTCCGAGGGCGCCAGCGCCTTTGCCAAATCCTGGAACGAACTGATGGATGTTATTGCCTCCAAGACGGAAATACTCAGAATGGCGGCCTAACAACTATTATGCTAGAAACAACTGCCCCACTGACTCAACGCCCGGGCTGGAAAGCCCTGGCCACGCACTGCCGGACCGCTCGCAAGGCCCATTTACGGCAACTATTCCAGGCCGAACCCAAACGCGCCGACCGCATGACCGCCGAGGCGGCCGGCCTTTTCCTGGATTACTCTAAGAACCGCATTACCGCCCGGACCCTCAAGCTGCTGGTGCAACTCGCGGACGAATCCCGCCTGCGCGAACGCATTGATGCCATGTTCCGCGGGGACAAAATCAACCTCACCGAGAACCGCGCGGTGCTGCACGTCGCCCTGCGGGCTCCTAAGGACGCGTCCATTATCGTGGACGGTATCAACGTGGTGCCCGAGGTGCACGCTGTGCTCGACAAGATGGCCGGTTTCTCCGATCGCGTCCGGAGCGGCGCCTGGACCGGCCACACGGGCAAGCCCATCAGCAACGTCGTCAACATCGGCATCGGCGGCTCCGACCTCGGACCGGTCATGGCCTATGAAGCACTCAAACACTACAGCAAGCGGGAGATGACCTTCCGCTTTGTTTCCAACATAGACGGCATCGATTTCGTGGAGGCGACGCGTGACCTAGACCCGGCCGAGACGCTGTTCATCGTCTCTTCCAAGACCTTCACGACGCTTGAGACCATGACGAATGCCGAAACCGCTCGCGAGTGGTTGCTCAACGGACTGGGTGGCGACAAGCAGGCCGTAGCGAAGCATTTCGTCGCGGTTTCGACCAATGCGCAGAAGGTGTCCGAGTTCGGCATTGACACCGCCAACATGTTCGCCTTTTGGGACTGGGTGGGCGGCCGCTACTCGATGTGCTCGGCGATTGGCCTCTCGACCATGCTCGCCATCGGCCCGGAGAACTTCCGCGCCATGCTCGACGGATTCCACCAGATGGACGAGCACTTCCGCACCGCGCCGTTCGAGCGGAACCTGCCCGTGCTCATGGCCCTTCTGACCATTTGGTACACCGACTTCTTCGACGCGCAAACCACCGCGGTCCTCCCCTACGAGCAATACCTGAAGCGCTTTCCAGCCTACCTCCAGCAGATGACGATGGAGAGCAACGGCAAGAGCGTCACTCTCGACGGGATGGCGGTGGACTACAACACCGGTCCCGTTTATTGGGGCGAGCCGGGCACCAACGGCCAGCACTCCTTTTACCAGTTGATCCACCAGGGGACGCGTCTTATCCCGTGCGATTTCATCGCTTTCGGCCAGGCCCTCACCCCGCTGGGCCGCCACCATGACATGCTCATGGCCAACGTATTCGCCCAAAGCGAGGCGCTGGCCTTCGGCCTCACCCCCGAACAGGTCAAGGCCGAGGGCGTTCCGGATTGGCTCGTGCCGCACCGAACCTTCGAGGGCAACCGCCCCTCCAACACCCTCCTCGCCGAGCGGCTCACGCCCGCAACGCTAGGCGCGCTTGTCGCGCTCTATGAGCAAAACGTATTCGCGCAAGGCGCCATCTGGAACATCGGCTCATTCGACCAATGGGGCGTGCAATTGGGCAAAGTGCTCGCCCAGCGCATTGTCCCGGAACTCGAAAGCAAAGACGCGCCCGCGCTCAACCACGACACCTCAACCAACAACCTCATCCGTCGATACCGGAAGATGAAGGGGGCGTAGGCCAGATGTGTTCTGCTTAGCACAAATCGCCAAGCGGAAGTGGCGACTCAGAAAGCGGCAGAGGACAGCCGCACTCCAAGACGCTGCCGCGCCCTCCAACGCCTTGGAACACGCGAAGCGTCTTGGAGTGCGGCTGTCGCCTGCCGCTTTGGCTCCCGAAGGCGGGCGCAAACTTGAAATACCACACTCGGGTGAGATGCTCGTGCTAACCTGACGCTATGGAAATACAGGTATTAGATGACGCTGCCGCGGTCGCTTCTGAAGCGGCCGAAATCATCGCCCAGGAGAGCAGGGAAGCCGTGGCGGCCCGCGGGCGTTTCACCCTGGCGGTCAGTGGCGGCCACACCCCCCGGCGAATGCTGTGGGTGCTGGCGCAAGAAAGCGTCCCGTGGCGCAAGGTATATGTGGCGCAGGTGGACGAGCGCATAGCCCCGCCTGGCCACCCGGACCGAAACCTCACTCACCTGCACAACGTGCTGCTCGTGCAAGTTCCTCTTCCCCCGGAAAACGTCTGTGCCATGCCAGTGGATTCCCCTGACCTAGAGGCTGCCGCCTGGCATTACGCCTTGAAGCTCCAGGAGATCGCCGGCACCCCACCGATCCTCGACCTGGTTCACTTGGGCCTCGGACCTGACGGCCATACTGCCTCGCTAGTTCCCGGCGACCCAGTGCTAAACGTCACTGACGCCGACGTCGCCCTGACCCAGCCTTATCAAGAAAGGCGGCGGATGACGTTGACTTTCCCGGCGCTCAATCGTGCCCGCCGAATCCTCTGGGTGGTGACCGGCGCTGACAAGGCCATGATGCTGCGGCGCCTACGCGACGGCGACGCGAGCATTCCCGCTGGCTTAGTTCGCCGCGACCAAGCCCGGGTCCTCGCCGATCGCGACGCAGCTCAAGACCTCTGAATCCGTCCAGGCCGCCGCGTCAGATAGGCTCTGGGGTCCCTCGTAAGTCCCTACCTTGTACAGAGTTGCTTAATGGTTGCCTGATAGTTGCACAATACCCACACGCCTAAAGTGCGCTATGGCATCCCAGTCGCATGACTCTATGCCGTAACCATGCCGTGGGAAATGGGGAGCACGCCCGCCCCGGGCGCGGCCAGCCGACGCCCTCGCCGGATGGCCATGGCAGGAGCTAAACTCCGCTGTGCCAAATCGGCCTTCATCCGGATTTGACAATGCGTCGAGCGCCCGCAACACTCCTGCCACTTTTTTGCAGCATGAAATATAATTGTTTTCTCACGTCGGCAGCCGCTGCGTTTCTAACCAGTGCGGCGCTTCCGGTTCTCGCTCAGCAGGTTACCCCTTCGCTGATTTATGAAACTCCCATCGAGTTCTTCGCCAGCGGCGATTTCGACCATGACGGCCGCACTGACTTGGTGGTAGTGGACAAGTCGAGCGGTAAGTATCGACTCGGCTACCAGTTGACGCCCGGGGTGATCTCCTGGGTGGACTGCCGGCCCAGCGGTATCAAGGATGTTGCGGGCTTTGGCATCGGCCCCTTGCTCGCGGCGAATCAGCAGGCGCTGGTCTTTACCTCGCCCGACGCCAACGCGGTCACGATGGTCGAGGTCGCCAGCCCGACCGCACCGGGCAGACCGGTCGCGGTGCCCTTTACAGAGGCGCTGGGGCCGAACTTCGTCGTACCGGTGGACATCGGCGGCGCCGGCAAGACGGCCTTGGCCGATCTTTATGTCGGCTCCATCCTCAACTCCCCCGACCCGAGCCAGGCTACTTGGCTGCGCAATGATAAAGCGGAGTTCCCGAAGGTCGACGAAGCGCCCCTTGCCGGCCCGGCCGCGCGCGGCAATCGGCTCTCGCTCAAGACGGGACAGCCGGAGCTGTTGTGCCTCCTGATCCAGGCAGAAAAAGGGACCTCACTGAAGGTCGAAGACCTCAGCAGCGGCAAACCCGTTGACGTGGTCACCGCGGCTGATCTGCCGGTCGGCGCGGATTATGCCGTCGGCAATTTTGGCGGCTCGGCCCTGCGTAACTTCATTGTCTATAAGCCGGGCGGGAATACCGTGACCGCGCGCCCCGTGGAAGAGCCGCAGCCCGGGAAGTTCCAGCTTGGCAAAGGCGAGAGCTTCGACCTGGGGCAGGCGGTGCAACGGGTGATCGCGCTTAACGAGGGTGGGGCCAGTAAGCTGTTCGTGATCTTCGGCGCAGGCGAAAAGGCCGGGGTGTTCGATTTTGATGGGACGAAGGCCCCCGCGCTGATCCAGAGCCTGACGGCGACCAACAGCACTTTTACCTGCGCCGCCAGCATGCCGGGCGGGTTCATTGCCTTTTCACAGCCGACCGGGAGCAAGTTCTCGACGCGCTACCAGATCTACAACGCGGGCGGCGCAACCTTCACTGCCGGCCTGTTCGGCAGCCTGCCTTCCCTGGCCGACAACGACAACATCACCATCCCGGACATCCACGCGCGGATCGCCTCCAAACAGACCGAGACGTCCGCGGACCAGATGAAGCCCTACACCAATACGATTCCCGGTACACAGGTCACCTTCGCGCTGGTGCCGATTCCCGGCGGCGAATTTCTGATGGGCAGCCCGGACACCGAGCCGGGACGGAAGCCGGACGAAGGGCCGCAGCACAAGGTCAAGATCTCGCCTTTCTGGATGGGCCGGTGTCAAGTGACCTGGAACGAATACGAGCTGTTCATGTATCCCGACGAGGAACGGCGCACGCGCGCTACGTTCCCGACTGACGCCGCCGGGGACAAGCTGGCCGACGCGGTGACGCATCCCTCCAAGCCGTACGTCGAGATGAGCTTCGGCATGGGCAAGGATGGCTTTCCCGCCATCGCCATGACCCAGCACGCCGCCAACAAGTATTGCCAGTGGCTCAGTGCCAAGACCGGCCAGTTCTACCGCCTGCCCACGGAGGCCGAGTGGGAATACGCCGCCCGTGCCGGCACCACGACGGCTTATTTCTTCGGCGACGACGCGAGCAAGCTCGGCGAATATGGCTGGTTCGAGCAGAACAGCGATTTCAAATACCAGAAGGTTGGCAAGAAGAAGCCCAATCCCTGGGGGCTCTACGACGTCTGCGGCAACGTGGTGGAGTGGTGTCTCGATCAGTACGACCCTGACTACTACAAGCAATGCGCGGCGAATGGCGAGATCGTTGATCCGTGGAACAGGGCCACCAAGCCCTATCCGCATTCGGCGCGGGGCGGGTCGTGGGATGACGAGGCTGTGAAATGCCGCAGCGCCGCCCGCCGCGGCTCGGACCGCTCCTGGAAGATGCAGGACCCGCAACTGCCCAAGAGCGTCTGGTATTTCTCTGACGCGCAATGGGTGGGATTCCGCGTCGTGCGCCCTCTCAAAGTGCCGCCGTCTGATCAAATGCAAAAATACTGGACAAGCGGCGTGGAAAGAGACTGAATGCACCGTTGGCGTTCTTCGTCGGTAAGAACACCGGCTTTTGCCTGTAACTTGTAATAGTCAACAATAACCTGAAAGGCCCCATGCAAGATAATTCGACCAGTCCTTCAAATGCGGTCTCACGCCGCCAGTTCCTCAAGAGTTCAACCATCCTCGCTGCCTCAGCGGCGGCGGCAGCGAGCTTCCCCTCCGTGCTCAGCGCCCAGAACACCCAGACCATCAATGCCGTGATCATCGGCTTGGGCGGTCGCGGCGGCGGCGCAGGCGGGAATTTCCTCGAAGCCGCCAAGGCAGCCGGCGTGGAAGGCAAGATCGTTGCCGTGGCCGACATATTCCCGGACGCGGCCAAGAGCGGTGTCCAGAAGTTCGGCGTGCCCGAGGATAAGTGCTTCAGCGGGTTCGATGGCTACGAGAAAGCGCTCGCCGTGCCTGGCGTTAATTACGCCATCCTGGCCACCCCGCCGGGATTCCGCGCCTCACACTTCAAAGCCGCCATTGAAGCCGGCAAGAATGTCTTCATGGAAAAGCCGGTGGCGGTGGACGGTCCCGGCTGCCAGGTCATGTATGCGGCGGCGGAGGCTGCCAAGCAGAAGGGCCTGAAGGTTGCCGCGGGTACCCAGCGCCGGCACCAGGCCGGGTACATCGAGACCATCAAGCGCCTCAAAGACGGGGCGATTGGTGACATCGTCACCCTGCGCGCTTATTGGGTCAACGGCGGCCCCATCTGGCATCGCGGCGAGCAAGGTGCCACCGACCTCGAACGCCAAGTTCGCAACTGGTATCACTACGTCTGGCTCAGCGGCGACCATATTTGCGAACAGCACGTGCACAACCTCGACGTCTGTAACTGGATCATGAACGACCACCCCAAGAGTTGTTGGGCGATGGGCGCCCGGCAGCAGTTGAACGGCAAGTCGGGCGAGATCTGGGACAACTTCGGTGTGGAGTACGAATACGCCAACGGGGTTCGGCTGTACAGCTATTGCGGCCAGATCAAACGTGATTGGGCTTCCGTCAGCGAAGGCGTCCAAGGCACTAAAGGCACCTCGGATCCGGGCGGCCGCATCCAACCCAAGGGTGGTGCGATGTGGCGTTTCCGCGAGAACGCCACCGATGCCTATGTGCAGGAGCACATCGATCTCATTAATGCCATCGTGAAGGGCACCGAGTTGAACGAGGCCAAGCAGGTCACCGATAGCACTCTTACCGCCATCATGGGCCGCGAAGCGGCCTATAGCGGCGCGGGTGTGGAGTGGGATGCAATCCTGAATTCGAAGTTCAGCTACGGACCTGAAATGCTCTACACGAACTGCGCCAAGATGGAATGGGGTCCCTTCCGGACCTTGAAGCCGCCTATGCCCAGCGAGCACAACATCCTAAAGAATCCCCCCATGATCCAAGTCGCTGGAGCCTGATAGGCCGCAGCATTTGGTCTGATTTCATGGCCGGCCTGCAAGGCCGGCCTTTCCGTTTATCCTGAGCCATGTTCCAACCTCCGGCACCTTCGGATTTCAGCCCTTCGGCCTTCTTTCGGATTTCGGCCTTCGGACTTCAGATTTTCCCCTTGCTCGCCGCCGTAACGCTCCTCTCGGCCTGCCGCTCCACCCCCCCGCCCCACCCGCCGCAGCGCTTCGAATTCTCGCGTCCGGCGATGGGAACGCTCATCACCATCACCCTCTACGCGCCCGACGCCGCTGCCGCCAAAACTGCCGCTGCGGCCGCCTTCCATCGAATAGACGCCCTGGAGGACATAATGAGCGACTACCAGGCGAACAGCGAGCTCATGCGCCTCTATGACCAACCG
>Ga0118677_10001543_pt1 | contig 48456 bp, 51 predicted proteins | sample AliMusrvi5mmetaG_FD_86154 | JGI IMG/M metagenome (GOLD analysis project Ga0118677, IMG submission 86154) | reverse complement strand
AAGAGCAGCCAAATACACATACTGAGTTCATACCAAATCGCCATGAGCCGTCAAACCAGAACGTTGAAATCAGGTCGCACCAAGGCCGTCAAAACGAAGCTCCTGACACCAAACCGAATCACGATCAGCAAGGCAAGGCCTTTGACAACAAGCCAAGTCACGGACAGCAAGGCAAGGCCTTTGACGGCAAGCCGAACCAGGGTCAGCCAAACAAGCCTTCTGACAACAAGCCAAATCAGGGACAGCAAGGCAAGCCCGCTGACAACAAGCCAAGTCAGGGGCAGCCAAACAAGCCCGCTGACAGCAAGCCAAGTCAGGGACAGCAAGGCAAGCCTTCTGACAGCAAGCCAAATCAGGGACAGCAAGGCAAGCCTTCTGACAACAAGCCAAGTCAGGGTCAGCCAAACAAGCCTGCTGACAGCAAGCCAAATCAGGGACAGCAAGGCAAGCCTTCTGACAACAAGCCAAGTCAGGGTCAGCCAAACAAGCCTGCTGACAGCAAGCCAAGTCAGGGTCAGCCAAACAAGCCCGCTGACAGCAAGAAACCGGGACAGCCGAGCAATACAGCTGACAGCAAGAAACAAGATGGTGCTCAACACAAGGATGAGACTACTAAATAATAGAGTCGCTATGCATTGAAAAGCTTTTCAAAAAAGCTTGCACAAAGGTCAGGCATCGCAAGATTCCTGGCCTTTTGTGTTGTGCTTACAGAAAAAGTGATGAGAGCTACGTGTTGGGAAAAATAAAAAGGTAGGTCCCTCACAAGAGTTCGGAATGACATCGGCGCGAGGAGTGAGAGGAAAATTGGGGATTGGGAGTAAACCTGATGTGGTGGATTGATTCCACTGTATATGAATGGAAAAACTTATATTTAAAAAGATTGGGAGTGTTTTTTTGCTTTATTTATTTTATGATTTCAGACTCCTGCATGCAAAACAATGTTATTCGAACCCGGCAGACTTTAACTCATGGATAAACCCGATCCAACCCGTAACGATACAACCAGGACAAAAAAAGAATCTTTGTCCAAGGAGGAGCGTCAAAAGCAACTTGAGTTTCAAAAGGAAGCGGTTGTTCATTTGAATTCGCTTTATAATTACGCGCTTCATTTAACCATGAATCCGAGTGATGCCGAAGATCTGGTACAGGAAACCTATCTCAAGGCGTATAGATTTTTTAATTCTTTTGAGAGGGGAACAAACTGTAAGGCATGGCTGTTTAAAATCCTGAAAAACAATTATATCAACCGGTTTCGCAAAAATTCAAAAGAACCAGGAAAGGTAGATTACGATCTGATAAAGGATTTTTATCATTCTATAAAAGATGTGCAGAATGATACCAGTGAAGCTGAAAGCGATTATTTCCATTCATTGCTGCATGAAGAGGTCCATCAGGCTCTTCACTCTTTGCCTGAAGAGTTCAGGGAAGTAATACAGCTGTGTGATATTGACGGGTTTACTTATGAAGAAATTGCAAATATGGTTGAAAGCCCGATCGGTACTGTAAGATCAAGGTTATACAGAGGTAGAAAACTGCTTCGTGAACAGCTTGAGGGGTATGCCAAGAAATACGGCTTCAATACCGATAAAGATCATTAAAATCAATACGCACAAAATTTGTAAACTATGAACTGCCAAAAAGCACAGGTACTTATGAGTGCCGCTGTGGATTGTGAGCTAACAGTAAAGGAAGAAGAGGGCTTTCTATTGCACCTCTCAGAGTGCAAAGAGTGTAAAGATGAGTTTGATGATGCAAAAAAAACCAAAATGATTATCAAGGAGAAAATTGTTCAGTTTAAAGCTCCTCAAAGCTTGTTTAATTCTATTATGGAACTAACCAGTGTGAGCAGTTTAGAGCACTGAGCCCCCCCTTTACCAAATATCCTGCATGAGTTATTCATTATGATAATCTCATCAAACTCTTTTATGGTTCATGCTATCTTAGTTAGAAGGGTGTCAGTGAAAATCTTCAGAGCCGACTCAGCCGGGTGCAGTACTGCAACACCAAGCTCTCCAAATGACCGAAAGCCCCATCTTCCCTCGCCGCAACAAGGCATTCAAATTTGCTTGAATCTCCCGCTTCAGCTTTACAACTCCTGAACGAACTACTTCATAGTCTACCAGCCAGTGTCCTGTATTGTCATACCGTGTCACTATTGACACTGTATGACAATATGTCATTCATCCAAAAATCAATGCGACATTTTTACCGTCACATTTCCTTTTATATCTCTAAAAGAGAACAAAAACAGTGTTTTCATACTTTGGCACGCTTCTTGCAAATTATTGGTAGTAAGTCGTTCATAGCTTACAATCAATCACATAATAATGCAAGTTTACAAAGGAGGACAACATGATCGTAAAATTATCTAAAGATCCAATGAGGATGTTTGATGACATCCGCTCAAGTGCCAAAACATCTTCAGTGCCGGCGTTCAATGTTGATATATCGGAAGATGAGAGCGGATTTCATATTGATGCCGAGTTGCCTGGTTTAGCCAAAGATGAGATCGCCCTCAATATTGAGGATGATGTGCTGACCATAAAAGCTGAGAGAAAACAGTCCAGTGAAGAGAACAAAAAAGCGTACCTGCGTATTGAAAGAACCTATGGCTGTCTGCAGAGAAAATTTAATCTTGGTGAGACTATTGATCAGGAGAACATTAATGCAGGGCTTGACAATGGCATACTTCATGTAACCTTGCCAAAAGCTCAGATAACAAAAAAAGCAAAGGAAATTTCGATCAATTAACATGATTCAATCCGGACTCAGCGGCATACGATGCGAGTCCGGCTCTTTATATATCACTATCAAAAAAAAGGAACTACTCTCATGGGAAAAATTATCGGCATCGATCTTGGCACAACGAACTCCTGTGTTTCAGTCATGCAGGGATCGCAGCCAACGGTCATTGAAAATTCGGAAGGTAGCCGCACCACGCCATCTATTATAGCTTTAACCAAAACAGGCGACCGTCTGGTAGGGCAGGCTGCAAAAAGGCAGGCTATCACAAATCCTAAGAACACAATTTTTTCAATTAAACGCTTCATGGGTCGTAAATATGATGAAGTCCCAAATGAAAAGAAGCTTGCTCCATACGAAATCATCAATGAAAATGGCGAGGCTCGTGTAAAGATAAATGATAAAATCTACTCACCACAGGAAGTTTCAGCAATGATCCTGCAGAAAATGAAGCAGACTGCAGAAGATTTTCTTGGTGAAAAAGTTACCGAGGCAGTTATCACTGTGCCGGCTTATTTCAATGATGCCCAGAGGCAGGCTACAAAAGACGCAGGCAGAATTGCCGGACTTGATGTAAAACGAATCATCAACGAACCTACAGCTGCTGCTCTGGCTTACGGGCTTGACAGAAAGCAGGAAAGTGAGAAAGTGGCGGTTTTTGACCTTGGCGGCGGAACGTTTGATATCTCAATTCTTGAACTTGGTGATGGTGTTTTTGAGGTTAAATCCACTGATGGCGACACGCACCTTGGCGGCGATGACTTTGACCAGAAAATTATCGATTATATTGCCGATGAGTTCAAAAAACAGGAAGGCATTGATCTTCGTAAGGATGCAATTACGTTACAGCGCCTGAAAGAGGCTGCTGAAAAAGCAAAAATTGAACTGTCGTCAAGGACTGACACGGAAATTAACCTTCCATTTATTACAGCAACACAGGAAGGGCCGAAGCATCTGGTTATCAATCTGACCCGTGCAAAATTTGAGGCATTATGTTCAGACCTGTTCGATAAGATTCTTGATCCTTGCCGGCGTGCGGTAAAGAATTCTAAACTTGAAATGAAGGAGATCGATGAAGTTGTTCTTGTGGGCGGCTCAACCCGTATTCCGAAAGTACAGGCGCTGGTCAAGGATTTCTTTGGCAAGGAACCGAACAAAAGCGTCAATCCGGATGAAGTTGTTGCTATCGGCGCAGCTATCCAGGGTGGTGTTCTGAAGGGAGATGTCACTGATGTTCTACTTCTTGATGTAACTCCCCTTTCACTGGGTATCGAAACCCTTGGTGGCGTTATGACGAAGCTTATTGATGCAAACACCACGATTCCAACAAAAAAACAGGAGATATTTTCAACTGCAGGTGACAACCAGACCTCGGTTGAGGTGCACGTTCTGCAGGGAGAACGCCCGATGGCTGCAGATAACAAAACATTGGGACGTTTTCATTTAGGTGATATTCCTCCTTCTCCAAGAGGTCTTCCGCAGATCGAAGTGACCTTTGATATCGATTCAAACGGGATTCTGAATGTTTCGGCCAAGGATAAGGCTATAGGAAAGGAGCAGAGCATAAGAATCGAATCCAGCAGCAAACTCAGTGATGCTGAGATTAATAAAATGAAAGCAGATGCCAAAGATCATGCTGCGGAAGATCAGAAGCGCAAGGAAGAGGTCGATACGAAAAACATTGCGGACGGGCTCATTTTCAGTACTGAAAAGCAGCTGAAAGAGCTTGGCGACAAAATACCTGCAGACAAGCGCTCCACTCTGGAAGGCACTCTGGACAAGCTTAAAGAGGCCTATAAGAACGGCACTATCGAGTCAATCAAGTCTGCCATGGAGGAACTCAACAAGGAGTGGGGAGAAATTGCATCCAAACTCTATGAGTCGCAAAGCGCTGAATCAGCACAGCCTGAACAGGAAGCTCACAGTGGCGGCAACGAAAAAAGCGCAAAAGGCAGTGCCAACGGTGAAGTTGAAAATGCAGAGTTCGAAGTAATCGATGACAGCAAGAAGTAATCGGATACATCGGTAATATGCTCTTTAACAAAGGGATTCGTAATGAATCCCTTTGTTATTTAACCTTGTTTTGCTAATTTATCATCAAATAAGGTAGAACACCGGAGAGTGTTATTTTTGCAAAATTTAACCGTGCAAACAATGCAACCTCAGCTCAGCCGTCCTAACACGGGCACAAATCAAGTCAGAGTCAGTACATCAGGGCCATGGTCAGGCAATGCGGTTCATAAAGCAGAAAAATACTTTATAACCTCTGCAAAAAGAGATAGTAAAGACAAACTTCAGATTGAGATCGGCCCGGCCTCCGGACGTAGAAAGTTATCACCTACAAAGGAGATCATCAACAAGATCATAAGCGGGGAAATTGAGCTTTTTGTGTTGACTACCCAGCCGGATATCGGTATTGACCTGAAGAAAAAAGTTATTGACAATGAAAACCGTTACGTCATCGACTTTGACAATCGGGGAGTAAAATGGACCATGAGGGATATTCCTGTCTTTTATGATTCTCTGCAGCAAAAACTTTGTGTCGAGATTGATCGCCGCACCTATACCCTTAATGAGTTTTTCAAGTAAGCGCGATCAGTTTTCGCATTTTACTTATTAAGCCTCTTTCATCATGAAATGCAAAAAGCCCCGGAATATTCAGGGCTTTTTGCATTATAAGGCCACATCAATTTATTGCTGAGATAAACGAAGGATGGAGAACTTTTGTTTTGTTGGGGTTCAGGAATCACCCCAACCTACACAGGGATCCACTTCACCGATCATCCGAACAAAAATGGTGTTGGGGTAACGTTCATCTCATTTGACTATTGGATTTTCTTGCGCGCCAATGCAGCTTCAGGCGCTTTTGGATACATGTTGACAAGTGTCTTGAACCTTGCTTTTGCATTAGCGGCATCGCCTATCTTTTCAAAAGAAATAGCCTGTTTGAACAGCGCTACAGGACGCTTGCTACTTTTGATATATTTAGCTATCACAACCTGATATTCAAGAATAGCTTTTTCATACCATTTTTCGCTAAAGAAGCTGTCGGCAAGATAAAACTGCGCCTGATCAGCAAGAGCGGATGCCGGATAGGTCTTCAAAAGTGCAGCAAAACTCTCTCTGGCCGGGGCAAAACTGTTTTTACCAAGCCTTTCCTGCCCTTCTTTGAGCAATGCAGCTGCATCTGTAACACCTGAGGGTTTAGCACTCTCCGGGGTTTCTTTTGACTTCGGTGCTGCGGATGAGGATTGTTCCTTTTTGTCAATGCCAAGATACTGCTCAATTTTCTGCAGTCTGGATTCAAGATCGTCAACCTTGTGGACCAGTAGAGAATCTTCCATTCCAAGACGTCCGAATGCAAGAGTGTTCTTATGCGCCGCCTCTTCTATACTACCCTGCAGGCGCAAAATCTCATCATGAGCCTGCTGAACATCTGAATAGGAGCCCGCAGATTCCGTTTTCAGTTTTCTCAGATCATCAGTCACGACCACAAGATCCTGTTTGGATGCGCAGGCAGACAGAACAAGAAACGGCAAGAAAAGAAAAGGTGTAATCTTTTTATTCATAACGCATAATGGAGTATGTATTCTTAAGCCGTTATTGCCCTGTATACCATTTCTTCGCTCGCCGGATCCCGAAAAAACAATTGTTACTTGACAATAAAGTGCGCCCGACGGTTTTTTGCCCAGGCTTCTTCATTTTGACCGGTATCAAACGGCCGCTCTGAACCTAAACTAACTGATTCGAGACGGGATGCGGCAACACCAAGCTTGACTATATATTCTTTTGCACCGGCAGCTCTGCGCTCTCCAAGGGCAAGGTTGTATTCGGATGTCCCTCGTGAGTCACAGTGACCTTCAATGAGAACTCTCTTGCCAGAGTTGGCAGTCAACCATTCAGCATTCTGCTTTAATTGTTCCTGTGCATCTGTGCTGAGAACAGAACTGTTAAAATCGAAAAACTGATCCCCAAGCGGTCCTGTCTGCCATTTGTCGAATCCATAACCGGTACGACCTGATGGCAAAGATGACGATTGCGAACCAACTGGTGACGGAGAGGAAGCGGTCTCACCGCCTTCGGTTGATTTTACTGCACTTGTTGATGAGCATCCGGCAGTGAACATCATGGCAATGACAAGCATGCCTTTTATTTGCGTTTTCATCAATTCAGCTCCTTTTATCATTTAATAAAACAGGGAATCACGGTATGTGATTTGCTAGTCTATAGCTTTTTGAGTCATATCTGCAGTAAATATATTGTTTTCACCTCTATTTTCCCATGTAGAACATGCAAATTAATTACCTATAGAATGCCATAATACATGAGGCTACCGGACTCGATATGGTCAGCCATGGTCACTTCTTCTCTATACCTTCAGGGGTAAATACAAATCCAATCCACACCTCTCCTGCAGCTTCCTGTTTTGGAAGAGCTGGAAGAGGAGATGATTTTTCAAGGGCTTTTTTTACTGAAATGTTGAGGTATTCGCTTGGAGCTTTTTTATCAAAAACAATCTGCTTAATTGTTCCGTCAGCCAGAATATTAATGCGGACATAGACCTCCATTCCGTAACTGTTTTTAAGCATCATCTTGGAAAAATCCCAGTTCTGCATAATAATTGATGCGATTTGTGCCTGGTACGGGGCACTCGGGCCTCCTCCCCCATACCCTTTTCCTGCACCACTCTTGCCTCCATATGAACTGCCTTTTCCACTTCCTGAGCCTGTTGATGCAGGGCCTCCTTCCGATTTTACTTTCTGCTGAAGCCGGGCAAGTGCATTGTTCAAACTGCCGGCAGAGGTCGGCGGCGTTGAGGCCGTTTTTTTGTCGACAGTTTGCTTGAGGCGCTCAAGAGCTTTGCTGATATCAGCAGGCTTATCAACAGCTTTAGGCTTTGCGTTTACGGGCAACGGTTCGACTGCAACTTTCTTTGGGGGAACCGGTGCTGCTTCCGGAACATGCTCCTTAACCTTTGCTGGTTTTGGTTCTTTCTTTGGAGTAACGGGTTCCACTTCGGGGAGCGCCTCTTTCACCGTAACACTTTTGCTGCTCCCGGCAGGATGCGGGGCCTCGGGGGAGGGAGCGGGAGCGGCCTGGCTGCCCCCCTTTGGAGAAAGTTCAGACGATCCACCTGAACCGGGAAGCGACACAATACTGACACTGACAATTTTCGGCTTAACCAGCCGGTTTGCATCTAAAATCTGGAGATATATTGCAAGGACAATCACAAGGGCATGAATGAGTGCTGCCGCAACAAGCCAAAGTGAAAATTTTTTTTCAGCATACCCAAGCTTCTGACCTTTTTCCATACTCCCCACTTATTTCCCACCTGCCTTCGTTGCAGGGAGCGGTTCAGTCACCATACCAATATGCTCAATCCCTGCATCCTTGATCTGAGCCATAACATCCATGACCAGCCCGTAAGGAAGAGATTTATCGGCTTTAAGATAGACGTCACCAGTATGCTTTACATCAAGTATTGTCGGCAACTTCTGCCGTACCTCCGAGGCATTCAATTGATATTGATTGATAAAGACGCGTTGCGAAGCGTCTATGCTGATGACAAGAGCTTTCTCATCTATATCCATCTGCTGATGGGTAGTCTGGGGTGTATCAACCTTCACGCCATTTGTCATCATGGGAGCGGTTACCATAAAAATAATCAGCAGCACAAGCATGACATCAACGAAGGGTGTTACATTGATGTCACTCATCAACCTGCCTTTACCTGAAGTTATCATATCGGGGGGGGCACCTATGGTTCGTTAATGAATGCAGCAACAAATTCCGGAGAGAACTCCTCAAGATCACGCTCAATAATGCTGATCTGATGGGTAAAATAGTTATAGGCCATAACTGCGGGAATAGCTGCAGCAAGTCCTGCTGCGGTAGCTATCAAAGCCTCTGAAATACCTGGCGCTACAGCTGCAAGAGAGGCTGACTGGGCCTTGCCAATGTTATGAAATGAGGTCATGATACCCCATACGGTTCCAAAAAGACCAATGAAAGGAGCTGTATTGCCTACTGTTGCAAGAAACGGAATCAGTGAGGACAAGCGCTTGCTTTCGGCATTGGCTTCACGTTTAACTGCACGGGCAATGCGTACCCTGAGCTGGCGAATATCGACCTTATCGCCGAGAGCGTGGTACTCGACATACCCCGAACGGAAAACCCTCGGTAGAGAGCCTTTTCTGTATTTTTCACTTTCGGAAAACGCTTTGTCAACATTGAAGATTTCGAAAAAATAGTCAAGGAAAGCCCTGGACTCACTCAAAGATTTTCTGACATAGGTGAATTTGTATGCAATGATTGCCCATGATACAATTGAGAACGAAAGGAGTACAAAAAGTACAAATAATACTACAGGTCCGGCATCCGAAAGCAGGCCAAAAATTCCGAGATAAGAATCAACCATATCGATAGAAACAATTAAAGTTCAATGAAACAAATGCACATTCTCTATCACCATATACGCCAAGGCAGAACCGGAAAGTGCACAAAGCGTATTGACAAGGTCGTTATTAACCAAGGGTGTTCCCTTTATAAGCCGGTTTTCAACAAGTGAACCATCCTCTGCAATGCTATGGGTCCTTTCGGTTACTTTTTCGCGGATCGGGTCGAAATACTGAGCCTGAACGGTTGCGCCGAAAAAGCTGTCAACCAGACTCGCCAGAAGTCCGGAAAACCCTATGAGAAGAAACGACTGGAGTATTCCAAAATCAGAGAGCCATTTGACATTGACAAGCATTGCGCTTGCACATATAAACAGCGAACCAAGGAATGCTCCTGAAGTACCCGGCACTGAAACACCACCGGATGTTCCGACAGGCACCTCCTTGAAGGTTGTCACCAGCCAGGCTTTTGGATTTGGCCACATGGTACCGATCTCTGTAGCCCAGGTATCGGCCTGCACTGCAGCAAGCGTTCCAAGGTAGGCAAAAAAAACAGCCGGGTTATTGGTGAGTGAAAAAATTACCATTAAAATCCATGCTATGCCGCCGTTTGCGTATACCTGACCAGCATCGCGCTGGGAACCTTTTTCAAAAACAAGATCAAATTTCGCCTTACGTTTTTTGCCAAGCTTCGACAAGACTGACGACAAGAGATAAAAAGTCAAAAGCGGTACCGTCCAGGCCATCCCTCCAATACCAAAAATAGTGGTGCCTAGCAAAAATGTCGCAGTTGCGCCACTGTTATTAAGAAACTTGACCTTGATGGAAAAAACTGCAAGAAGAAAAGCAAAAAGCCCTCCGATAAGAAAGTTCTCAAGAAGAATGGTATGGTTCACTTCAAGCACATAGAGCGCATAGGCAATCGACAGGGGAATAAAAAAATTGTCTAGACCGTGCGATAAAAGAGCTTCGACAGCAGTTGAGACCACCGCAAGAAGAAGTGCAAGAGCTAAAAGCATCACTAACGACTTGCCGGCCAGCCCTCCGGTAAAATCTTTACTGAAGAGCATGAGAGTAGCGCTCAGCAGAATAAAGCTGCTGAAAAACATGGTCAAAGAGCCCTCAACAGTTTTAGGGTTTTTCGTCAGATGCTCAATATGTTTTTTGCCGACCGAACTCCCCACCAGAGCAGCAAGCGAGTCACTGATGCCCATGACAAGCATGGAGGTCTGCAGTATCCACTTGTGGGACTCCCACAGAAACAGAATCTGAAGCAGAAAAATAAGCGGGAAAAAAAGTGAACCGTAACTTTTTACCGCGGGTGACTGGACATTATTGTCTTCGGGCAGTGCAAGCAAAGAGCCAAACCATTTGAAGCGGATATTCATCCCGTTGAAAAGCAAAAAAACAAGTGCGATAAGAGCTGGATAAAAGCTGGATTGGAAATAGGAGGGCACAAAGAAAATAACTACACCCATGCAGAAATGAATAATTTTTCTGACAACCAGACTGCTGATACTGAATTTTCTTGTGAGTAATTCAGCAAGGAGAACAAACAAAAGAACAAGACACAACGTCAAAACAAAGGCTGGCAAATCCTGAGGCAATGGAGCTTGGATGTTCAGCATGATTGTGGAACTTAATTGATGGTTTAGTCCGAAAAAACCGGCACTTAACTGAGCACAGAATGTCTTGAAAAATATAACTGTAACGCAACAGAATAAACAGTAAAAATCCTTGGGATTTTACCTTTTTTAATTTTTGCTTTAATAAAACATTAAATGTAATTTATGACGAATTTCAGTTTACTCCCGATAGAAACTTGGTCGCTCCAATGTCTGCATTCAATTTACATACCTGCAGTTCCTCCCGTGGTTTTGAACAACCTGCGTTGACGAGATTTGCCGGTTTCGGCTTTAATGACAAGCATTTGCTTAGCACCCTCCATTCCATGATCGGTTTTTTTCTCACTGTGGTGATTTCATCGCTGAGCGTTACTGTGCTCTGAACCCAAAGCCGATCCCAAGTCCATTTTTTTCTCTTTCAGACTTTTTATCACAGTGGCTTCGGGAACAGCGGTCTCGGAGATTTCTTTTAATTGTCAAAAAAAATACTTGAACTGCAATGAGATCTAATATTATCAAAAAAGGGTTTGAAAAAGCGCCTCACCGCAGTCTTCTAAAAGCCACAGGGTCAATTGTCTCAAACGATGACTTCAGAAAACCCTTTATAGGCATATGCAACTCCTATAATGAACTTATCCCAGGACATGCCCATCTTCAGGAGCTCGGGAAAATCGCAAAAGAAGAGGTTCGCAAAGCCGGGGGTGTCCCCTTTGAATTTAATACCATCGGGGTTTGCGATGGTATTGCTATGGGGCATATAGGCATGCGATACTCACTTGCAAGCCGTGAACTTATTGCTGACAGTGTCGAGACCGTCGCTGAAGCACACCGCCTCGATGGACTTGTCTGTATACCAAACTGTGACAAGATTACCCCTGGCATGATGATGGCCGCACTGCGAATCAACATTCCGGTTATTTTCGTTTCAGGAGGACCTATGAAGGCCGGCCATACCCCTTCGGGAAAAACCATTGACCTGATTTCGGTCTTTGAGGCAGTGGGCCAGTTCAGCAGTGGAAAAATCAACGAGAGTGAACTGGAATCCATAGAAGACAATGCCTGCCCCGGTTGCGGCTCGTGTTCCGGAATGTTTACAGCTAACTCGATGAACTGCCTCAGTGAAGCCCTTGGTTTTGCTCTCCCGGGCAACGGGACAATACTTGCAATTGACCCTCGTCGTAATGAACTGGTACAGGAAGCTTCACGCCGGATCATTGACCTGGTAAAGAGGAATATCAGACCGAGAGATATCCTTACGCGCAAAGCTCTGCTGAATGCTTTTGCCCTTGACTTTGCAATGGGAGGAAGCACCAACACCATTCTCCATACCCTTGCCCTTGCAAATGAAGCGGAACTGGATTTTGATTTCTCTGAACTCAATGCCCTTTCTGCCAAAACTCCCTATATATGCAAGGTGAGTCCGGCAACGATGGCCGTCCATATAGAGGATGTCGACCGGGCTGGAGGAGTATCGGCGATCCTTCATGAACTCAGTAAGATTGAGGGACTTCTTGATCTTTCGACACTGACGGTAACAGGGAAAACACTTGGTGAAAACATATCGGACGCCGAGGTCCTGGATCGATCTGTCATAAGAAGCGTTGAAGAGCCCTACTCATTTTCTGGTGGCCTGGCGGTTCTGTACGGGAATATTGCCCCACTGGGCGCTGTTGTCAAAACCGGAGCCGTTGCTGCGCAAATGATGAAGCATACCGGCCCTGCAAAGGTTTATGACTGTCAGGATGATGCCATCAAGGGGATTATGGAGGATGATGTCAAAGCCGGTGATGTGGTGGTTATTCGTTATGAGGGGCCAAAAGGCGGACCTGGAATGCCGGAAATGCTCTCCCCTACCAGCGCCATTATGGGTCGAGGACTTGGAGAATCAGTTGCGCTCATTACTGATGGACGGTTTTCAGGAGGTTCGAGAGGGGCCTGTATCGGACACATTTCACCTGAAGCTGCAGAGAAAGGTCCGATTGCCGCACTTGAAACTGGCGATATGATAACTGTTGATATTCCAAACAGGAGCATCTCTGTCGATTTGACTGACGATATTATTGCTGAACGACTGACTTTGCTCAAGCCGTTTGTGCCAAAAATAACAAAAGGCTATTTGGCGAGATATGCTCAACTGGTCACATCAGCCAATACCGGGGCAATACTGAAAAGCACTGTTACCTGTGAACCTAAATAAACACGCCATGCATTCTTCAGGCCAAACTCTCAATGGCTCAGAAATTTTTTTCGAATGTCTACGACGAGAAAACGTTGAATATATTTTCGGGTATCCAGGCGGATCACTCTTAAAAGTTTATGAGACTCTTTACGATGTAAAGGATATCAAGCACATTCTTGTCCGTCATGAGCAGGGTGCTACTCATATGGCTGAGGGCTACGCCCGCGCGACAGGAAAGCCTGGAGTTGTTCTTGTCACTTCGGGACCCGGTGCAACAAACACCGTTACCGGCATTGCCAATGCCTATATGGATTCGTCACCAATGGTGGTCTTTACCGGACAGGTTCCAAGCTCACTCATTGGCAATGATGCCTTTCAGGAAGCCGATATTGTAGGGATCACGAGATCAATAACAAAACACAATTTTCTTGTCAAGGATGTCAAAGAGCTTGCCATAACAATCCGCAAGGCATTTTTTCTTGCTACACACGGCAGACCTGGACCTGTGCTGATTGATATGCCAAAAGATATCCTGAATTCATCATGCGCATTCCATTGGCCTGAAACGGTAGAAATCCGTGGATTCAAGCCGACAATCACGTGCCACATTAACCAGGTTGAGAAAGCTGCACATAAAATTGCCAAAGCTAAACGACCCCTTCTTTATGTTGGCGGCGGAGTCATCAGTGCTGAAGCTTCAGAAGAGCTTCGGACTTTTGCCATACAACAGAATATACCGGTCACCATGACTTTGCAGGGACTTGGAGCTTTCCCCGGCAACCATCCGCTCAGCATGGGGATGCTTGGCATGCACGGTACCTACTGGTCTAATCAGGCGGTAAATGCCTGTGACGTGCTTATTGCTGTTGGTGCACGATTTGATGACAGGGTCACGGGAAAAATAGAGACATTTGCTCCCAATGCCTACATCATTCACAATGACATTGATCCTACCAATGTTGATAAAAACATCCAGGTGGACTTGCCGATTGTTGGCGATGCCAAAGACTTTCTGGCGACACTCCTGAAAGAGACACCGAAAACAGTCGAAAATCGTGACAACTGGCTTGCAGATATACAATCGTGGCGTGAACAGTGCCCTTTGACCTACAACAAGGAAGATGGGGCTCTGAGAACCGAATTTGTTATCGATGAGGTATCGAGACAAACAGAGGGAAATGCTGTCGTGGTTACTGATGTTGGCCAGCACCAGATGTGGACATCGCAATATTATACGTTCCGCAATCCGCGATCCATCATCACCAGCGGTGGACTCGGCACCATGGGGTTCGGTCTGCCGGCGGCCATCGGCGCTGCTTTCGGCATCAGCGATCGTCCAGTCGTCCTTTTCTGTGGAGATGGCGGGATTATGATGAATATTCAGGAACTTGTCACTGCTGTTCACTATAAGACGCCAGTAAAGATATTCCTGATCAATAACAGCTTTCTCGGAATGGTCCGTCAATGGCAGGAGCTGTTCCATAAAGAAAAATACTCATTTACCGATCTTGGCGACAGCAACCCTGACTTTGTCAAAGTTGCCGAAGCGTTCAATTGCAAGGCTATCCTGGCTGAAACTCCTGAATCGGCACAAGCTGCTATCAAAGAGGCACTTACCTATAATGAAGGACCTGTTCTTGTTGATTTCAGGGTTATGAAAAAAGATATGGTTTTTCCGATGGTCCCTGCAGGAGGGTCAATATCTGACATGCTTCTGGCAAGGTTGAACCCTAAAACAATGGTTTGAATTTGACTGTAAAATACATAATAAGATTACACTGACACATTGAATCCTCTATACCTATAATTCGTTATAGAGGATTTGCCGAACATTGGATAAATAATTAAAGCTAGAAATTTATTATTAACGGAGAGACCTGAAAACATACTACTACAATGTTTAAATCTGTTTTTTCATTCGAAGGGAGAATTAACAGGCGGGAATATTTTTTAAGTTTCATCATATTTTCCGCAGGGGTATCAATAATGGACCCTATAGTTATCAGTATTCTTTCTGGCTATATGAATACAGAAACTTATGCTCCAGTTGCACACTTGATATCCGCGATTGCATGTGCCCCATTTGCTTTTTTTTATTTTGCTCAGGGGGCAAAAAGGTGTCATGATATGAGTACAAGCATGTGGTGGCAATTAGTGCCATTTTTCGGCCTTTTGCTGCTCCTGAAAAAAGGCGATTTGACTCGAAACGAATATGGGGCAAATCCAAAGAAATCAGGCAAGAATAGGAATCGAGATACTAGAGATAATAGTGACGATCATTATTTAAGTACAAAGCCAGAAGAAAATCCATATATCGAAACAAGAAATTTACTTAAGAAGTCTAAACTTGATGGCCTTATAAGTGAAGACGAGTATAACGAGAAAAATGCCTTATTAGATATACAGGAAAGAGAGTATAATGAGAAAAAAGATTTACTGATACGGAAGGAAGAGGTTGATAAAATCGCGAAACCAATATTAGATAACCTGGATAAGCTGGTAATAGAAGGAATATTCACACAAGCTGAATTTGAGGAAAAGAAAAAAGAACTCTACGATAGACTTTTAAATGAATTTAATCACTCCAGGCGCATCAAAATCGCCAACAGTTATTCAAAAAAAATATTTCATCCTTTTAAAAAGTAAAATATTGTGATTTCTCCACAGTGATATAAAGAAGTGGCTTTATATCACTGTGGAGAAAAGAGAGGAATAGGACGTATGGGACTTATAGGACTAATGGGACCTATAAAAAATTGACTGCTGAACAGTTAGCAGTTGGAAGTGTTGGGGAGGAAGAAAAGATGGATCACTCCTTTTGGTCGGGATGACTGGGGAGTGGCGGTAGGGTTATTTTAGATTTGTAGATTTTCTGTGCATTACGCCTTTGAAACCGGAGCAATAATAACCGATAAGATATTTTACTATATAGATTTATAAGGATAAAAATTTGAATACTCCATGAAACACATCATATCAGTTCTCGTTGAAAACAAGTTTGGAACCCTGAACAGGGTTGCTACAATGTTCAGCGCCCGGGGGTTTAATCTGGCAAGCATTTCCATCGGTGAAACAGAGGACCCTGAAATTTCACGCATGACCATTGTGACTTTTGCTGATGATCAGATCATCAATCAGGTTATCAAGCAGTTGAACAGACTTATTGATACCATCAAGGTTACCGATCTAACCAACCAGCCTCATGTTGAGCGGGAACTGCTTCTGATGACTATGAAACTCAGCAAAACGCAACAGCATGAGATTTTCGAACTTATCAATGTTTTTAAAGGAAAAGTCGTGGATATAAAACAAAAATCCATTACTATTGAGGTCATCGGTTCACCGGATAAGATCAACACCACTATTGATATCTTCAAACCCTACGGAATAAAGGAGTTAGCCCGTTCAGGCGCTGTTGCAATACACCGTGGAGAGTGACACTATTTTACTGTATTATCAATCAAAACCATTTTTCTGATGAATGTTTATTACGATAAGGATGCCGATCTTGGCTATCTCAAGGGAAAGAATATTGCAGTACTCGGTTACGGCAGTCAGGGTCATGCACATGCCCTTAACCTGAAGGATAGCGGCCTTAATGTGCGCGTAGGCCTTCGCGCTGACAGTTCATCGTCTGCAAAAGCAAGAGAAGCAGGACTGCAGGTCGATACCGTAGCTGAAGCTGTCAAATGGGCTGACATCGTTATGGTGCTTCTTCCTGACCAGACACAGAAAGCGATTTATGATTCTGAAATTGCTCCAAACCTTGCAGCAGGCAATACCCTTGCTTTCGCTCATGGCTTCAATATCCATTACAAGCAGATCATTCCTTCTGAGACAATCAACGTTATCATGATCGCTCCTAAAAGCCCTGGTCACCTTGTGCGCCGTACCTTTACTCAGGGCAATGGTGTCCCCTGCCTTATCGCGGTACATCAGGATGCCACAGGAGAGGCAAAACATCAGGCTCTTGCGTGGGCTAAAGCTCTTGGCGGCACCAAGGCCGGAGTTATTGAAACCTCTATCAAAAACGAAACTGAAACTGATCTGTTCGGCGAACAGGCTGTACTCTGCGGTGGTTCAGCAGAGCTTATCAAAGCGGGATTTGAGACCCTTGTTGAGGCCGGTTACCCTGAAGAGCTTGCCTACTTCGAATGTATGCACGAGTTGAAACTGATTGTCGACCTTTATTATGAAGGAGGCCTGTCGAGAATGAACTATTCAGTGAGCGATACAGCTGAGTACGGCGGCATGACCCGTGGACCGCGCCTGATTACTCCTGCAGTAAAGGCAGAGATGAAAAAAATCCTTGAAGAGGTCCAGGATGGACGCTTTGCCAAGGAGTTCATTGATGAGTGCAACGGCGGCTATAAACTACTGAACAAGCTCAGAGAGGAAAACCGTAACCATTCAATTGAAACGGTAGGGGCTAAGCTTCGCAATATGATGAGCTGGCTGATCAAAAAATAACCTACCCGAAAGAGAAATGTATAAGATAGTATCAATACCTGGTGATGGTATCGGCCCGGAAGTAGTTGCAGGAGCTGTTGCAGTTCTAAAGCAGCTCTCAAAGAAACACGGCTTTGCAATAGAGATTGAGGAGCATCCTTTCGGGGGTGCTTCTTATGACCTGCACGGAGAGATGCTCACAGTGGCTACGCTTGAAGCCTGCAAAAACTGCGATGCTGTGCTGCTTGGTGCTGTTGGCGGCCCGAAATGGGAAAAGCTGCCGCATGAACACAAACCGGAAGCTGCACTGCTTAAAATCCGCAAAGAGCTTGGACTTTTTGCCAACCTTAGACCTGCGAAAGTTTACGATGCGCTGCTTGGTGCATCTTCTCTCAAGCCTGAGGTTGTCCGCGGCACTGATTTTCTTGTGTTCCGTGAACTGACCGGTGGTATTTATTTTGGCCAGCCGCGTGGTTTTGATGAAAACAAGGGCTGGAACACCATGGTTTATGAACGCTATGAAGTTGAGCGTATTGCGCGCCTGGCATTTGAAGCTGCCCGGAAACGGGACAAGAAAGTAATTTCTATCGACAAGGCAAATGTTCTTGAGGTTTCACAGTTCTGGAGAAATGTGGTCCACGAGGTGCACAAAGATTATACGGATATTGAACTGAGCGATATGTATGTGGATAATGCCGCAATGCAGATTGTAAGGAACCCGAAGCAGTTTGACGTGATCGTTACCAGCAACCTTTTTGGCGATATTTTAAGTGACATCGCAGGCATGATCACCGGAAGCCTCGGCATGCTGCCCTCTGCAAGCATTGGTAAAGACCATGCTCTGTATGAGCCTATACACGGCAGTGCTCCCGATATTGCAGGACAGAACAAGGCAAACCCCATTGCCACAATCGCTTCTGTAGCGATGATGTTTGACTATAGTTTCTCTTTACCGGAGATTGCTCTGGAGATTTATCAGGCAATCGAAGCCTCACTTGCTAACGGCCTGCGTACAGCGGACATTGCAAATCCAGGAGAGAGTACCGTTTCAACAACAGTTATGACAGAGGCTATTGTCAGGCATCTGGGCGCTTGAACAACATAAAGGCGGGCAGATAATGTGAAAGAAAAAATTCTCGTATTTGATACAACACTGCGCGATGGGGAGCAATCCCCCGGCGCCGCCTTGAATGTACAGGAAAAGGTTGAGATTGCCCGGCAGCTTGAAAAGCTGGGGGTTGACGTGATCGAAGCTGGCTTCCCCGCCTCTTCTCCTCTTCAGTTTGAAGCTGTTCAACGCATAGGCACGGAGTCTTCGGCTATTGTGGCTGCTTTAGCCAGAGCTGTAGAAAACGATATCACTGCCGCATGGAAAGCCCTAAGCCAGGCTCGCAAGCCTCGCATTCATACCTTCATCGGCACGTCCGACATCCATATTGCCGGAAAATTCGGAAGTGACCGTTACGGAGCAAGCCTTAAGGAGAAGCGGCGTACCATCCTGAACATGGCTGTCGATGCAGTTTCCTTTGCAAAGACATTCACCTCTGATATTGAGTTTTCCGCTGAAGATGCCGGCCGCACAGATCAAGGTTACCTTGCTGAAATTACTGAAGCCGTCATAGCTGCCGGAGCAACAACCGTCAACATTCCCGACACCACCGGGTATACCTGGCCTTCCGAGTTCGGTAAAAAAATTGCTGATCTTCTCGTCCATGTTTCGAATATCGGCAGTGCGATTATCAGTGTGCATTGCCATAACGACCTCGGCCTAGCCGTAGCAAACACGCTCAGCGCACTTGAACATGGTGCACGACAGGTAGAGTGTTCCATGAACGGCATTGGAGAGCGTGCCGGGAATGCCTCTCTGGAAGAGATTGTCATGGCACTGAAAGTCCGCAGTGACCTGCACAATTTTTATACCGGTATTGTTACTGAAGAGTTATTCAATACAAGCCGGATGGTTTCGACGTTTACCGGTATTATCATTCAGCCTAACAAGGCAATTGTAGGCGACAATGCTTTTTCACACGAATCAGGGATTCATCAGGACGGTATGCTGAAAAACCGTCAGACCTATGAAGTGATGACTCCTGAATCAGTCGGTGTACCGCAAACGAACATTGTACTTGGACGTCATTCAGGAAAGCACGGGCTGCAATCACGACTCCATGCCCTGGGCTACGACCTGCAGGACCTGGAACTTGAAGCAATCTATAAGCGATTTGTCGATATTGCCGATAAAAAGAAAGAGGTCTATGACGATGACTTGAGGGTACTCATGGGGGATGAACGAAACAAACCCCGGAACGCTTATGAGCTTGACTATCTGCATATCAACAGCGGCACGGCATCGATTCCAACTGCAACAGTCAGGATCCGTCACAACCAGCATGTATTTGAAGAGTCAGCAACCGGCGATGGACCTGTTGACGCATGTTTCAGGGCTATTGAAAGGGCTCTTGGACTGGAGTCAATGGTCTCATCTTATTCTGTACGTTCAACAACAGCTGGCCGTCAGGCTTTAGGAGAAGCCTTGGTCCGGATCAGAGACAACAATATTTCTTTTAACGGAAAGGGCGTTTCAACCGATATTATAGAAGCAAGCGCAAAAGCATATTTGCAGGCTCTTGGTCTTCGCCTGCATCATTTTGAAAACAACACTCCTGAAACCATAGACAGCGGGGTTTAAAACCAATGGCACAAACAATAACCCAAAAAATCCTTTCAAAAGCAGCTAACAGAACATTCGTCGACGCGGGAGAAAGCGTATGGCTGAATGTCGATATTCTGCTTACCCATGATGTATGCGGCCCTCCAACCTTTGATATTTTCAAGGAAGAGTTCGGCTCTAACGCAAAAGTATGGGACCCCAAGAAAATTGTCGTTCTTCCGGACCATTATATTTTTACTGCTAACGAACATGCGCACCGCAACATCGATCTTTTGAGACAGTTTGCAAAAGAGCAGGGTCTCGAGCACTACTATGATGTAGGTGGTGACCGATATAAAGGCGTCTGTCATGTAGCGCTTGCAGAAGAAGGCTTCAATCTGCCAGGAACGGTTCTCTTTGGAACTGACTCTCACACCTGCACTTCAGGTGCATTCGGTATGTTTGGAACCGGAATCGGCAATACTGATGCCGCGTTCATCTTAGGCACAGGTAAACTCTGGGAAAAAGTCCCGGAATCGATGAAGTTCACCTTTGATGGCCAGATGCCTGAGTACCTTACGGCAAAAGACCTTATTCTCCAGATTCTCGGAGATATCACTACCGACGGTGCTACTTACCGCGCCATGGAGTTTGACGGTGATGCAATTTTTTCGCTTCCAATGGAAGAGAGAATGACGCTGACCAATATGGCGATTGAAGCCGGCGGCATGAACGGCATTATTGCTGCTGACGAGGTTACCGAACGTTATGTAAAAGCAAGGAGCAACAAGCCCTACGAACTGTTCAGAAGCGATCCGGATGCTAAATACCACAGCACCTACCGGTATGACGTCCGTAAACTTGAACCAGTTGTTGCCCAGCCGCACAGCCCGGATAACAGGGCTACGGTCAGAAGCGTACAGGGAACGAAAATCACCAAGTCCTATATCGGTTCGTGCACCGGCGGCAAACTGACTGACTTTGTGATGGCGGCAAAGATACTGAAGGGCAAGAAAGTCTCCGTTACCACAAACATCGTACCGGCAACGGTCAAAGTTGCCCTTGACCTTGAGCATGAGCGCTATGATGGTCAGACCCTGAAGCAGATCTTTGAAGATGCAGGATGCAGCATTGCGCTGCCTTCATGCGCAGCATGTCTGGGCGGACCTGCTGATACGGTTGGACGTTCGGTTGATAATGATGTTGTTGTGTCGACAACCAACCGCAACTTCCCCGGCCGGATGGGCAGCAAACACGCAGGGGTTTACCTTGCCTCTCCGCTGACAGCAGCTGCATCGGCAATTACTGGAAAACTCACTGATCCGAGAGATTTTCTCTGATCGGCAGAAATGAACTAACTTAGCTGGCAATACTCAAAATGGAAAAAATCATACAGGGAAAAGCCTATGTTTTAGGCAAAAATATTGATACCGACCAGATCATTCCGGCCGAGCATCTTGTTTACAGCCTCTCAAATCCTGAAGAGGTAAAATTATACGGGAAGTATGCCCTTTCGGGCGTCCCGCCAGAACAGGGCGGACTTCCCGAGGGCAATGTTCCGTTCATCGAGGAGGGCCGTTTTGATTCGAAGTATACCATTATCATTGCCGGCCAAAACTTCGGCTGCGGCTCGTCAAGAGAACATGCTCCCTTCGCTCTTAAGGTGGCGGGAATTAAAGCCATTATCGCAGAGTCTTACGCAAGAATTTTTTACCGCAACTCGGTCGATGGCGGTTTTGTTATTCCCTATGAAACCTCAGAGCACCTCAATCAGATGATCAATACCGGTGATGAGCTGAAAATCGATGTCGCATTGAACACCATTGAAAACCTGACCCGCACGGTCACGTATACACTAAATCCTCTTGGTGATGTATTCAGCATCGTAGAGGCCGGTGGTATTTTTGCTTACGCCAGGCAGGAAAATTTAATGGCCCAGAGCTGATTTATGACTGTTACCACTAAGCCAATTGAACTTTACGATACCACTCTTCGTGATGGCACTCAAGGTGAGCATATCAACCTTTCGGTTCAAGACAAGCTGCTCATTGCCGAAAAGCTCGATGAGTTCGGTATGGACTACATCGAAGGTGGATGGCCAAGCAGTAATCCAAAGGACGAAGAGTTTTTCATAAAGGCTCGACTTCTTAACCTGAAACATGCAAAACTCTGTGCATTTGGCTCAACAGCCCGAACAGTAGCTACCGTGGAAAGTGACCCGAACCTGCTCGGATTGCTTGGATCTGAAACCCCGGTTATCACGATTTTTGGAAAAACATGGAAAGCCCATTCATTAAAAAGTCTCGGCATAACTGAGGATGAGAATGCTGAATTGATATACCGCTCTGTCGCTTTTTTGAAGTCGCAAGGACGGGAAGTTTTTTTTGATGCTGAACATTTTTTCGACGGATTCAAAGACGACCGAGAGTTTTCCCTGAAAATGCTGCTTTCAGCAGTTCAGGGCGGGGCTTCCAGAATTGTGCTCTGCGACACCAATGGAGGATCACTGCCCCATGAAGTTACCGAAGCTGTAGCAGAGGTTCTTGCGGTTACAAAGGTGCCGGTCGGCATCCACAGCCACAACGACAGCGATCTTGCTGTGGCAAATGCCATTGCTGCCGTCACGGCCGGTGCGACCCATATACAGGGAACCATCAACGGTATCGGTGAACGATGCGGTAACGCCAACCTTATCAGCATTATTCCCAATATCATGCTGAAGCTTCAGCGTTCGTTCTCCAACGTGCAGCATCTCAATCAGCTTACTTCCCTTTCGAAGTTTGTCTATGAGATTCTGAATATGCCTTCGAATACAAGGGCTCCCTTTGTTGGAAAATCAGCTTTTGCACACAAAGGCGGTATTCATGTAAGCGCTGTTATGAAAGAGAGTTCTCTTTATGAGCATATCGATCCGGCACTTGTAGGAAACCACCAACGGGTTCTCGTATCAGAGCTTGCAGGTCAAAGCAACATTCGCTACAAGGCTCAGGAGCTCGGCATCAGCATCCCGGACAAAAGTGAGCTTTTTAAAAATATTGTTCACCATATTAAAGAACTGGAACATGAAGGCTATCAGTTTGACGGGGCTGAGGCGTCCTTTGAGCTGATTTTGCACAGGGAACTTGGCAACTTTACTCCGTTCTTCGAGGTTCTGGAGACTAAAGTTCATATTGAATCGAGTAAAAATGCCAAGAATGTTGATCAGGCAGTGCTCAAAGTCAAGGTTGGGGAAGAGATAGAGCATATTGCCGCCGATGGTGACGGGCCTGTCAATGCCCTGGATAAAGCTTTACGCAAGGCGCTGATCCATTTTTATCCTGAAATCAAGAGTATCAAACTGGTTGACTATAAAGTCCGTGTTCTGGAAGAGAAACGGGGAACCAGCGCGAAAGTACGTGTGTTGATTGAGTCAGGCAATGGTCGCTATACTTGGGGAACTGTAGGGGTTTCGACCAACATCATTGAAGCAAGCCTGCAGGCCCTGCAAGACAGCATGAACTATCACCTGTTTACCCTTAAAGCTTCAGCGCCACTTCCTGAAAAAACTTCTCAGGCATAACCCCCCTCTCTTTTTTACCGGCAGCATCGGGATGATGCTGCCCGGTTATGTTTGAAACAAGCACTTTCGATTTCTTCATTACTTGTGCTGCACCGCCTGGTTTTTCTTTTGAAAAAAGAAGAAACATGCGAGAAAGCAGTTGTGATACCCTCCAATTTCTGTATCTTGATATAATACGCTTTTATTGCACTAAAACCATCGCAATTATGCGAATCCATGATCTTGATCCTGAAAACAAACCAGGAGAGCGGTTTATGCGAACCGGACCAGCTTCACTCAGCCCTGCCGAATTACTGGCACTGATCTTGCGCTCAGGATCACGAAACCTTAATATTGTTGATACCTGCAATGAAATCATCAGTGAGTTCAGACTGGAAAAGCTTGCCGATACAGCATTAGGGGATCTTCAGAAAATAAGAGGAATCGGTAAAGTGAAAGCAATGCAGATCATTGCTGTTTTTGAACTGAACAAGCGGCTGCATTATGCACGAAATTTCAACAAAAAAATCAAGGCCGCAAGGGATGTGGTGGAATATATGGCCGGCAGAATACCGGATGAAACGAAGGAGCACCTTTTCGTTTTGCACCTGAACACGAAAAACCAGATTATGAAAGCAGAGTTGGTTTCGGTGGGGACACTCAATGCCGCACTTATCCATCCCAGGGAGGTATTCAAATCGGCAATCAGGGAAAGTGCTCATGCCATTATCCTTGTCCATAACCACCCTTCTGGGGACGTTGAACCAAGCAATGCCGATAAACAAGTCACCAATCTGCTTAAAGAGGCGAGCGCAATCATTCAGATCGACCTTCTGGATCATGTCATTATAGCAAGATCAGAATGGTTCAGTTTTCGAGAACGCTCACTTCTTTAATACAGGCAGTCAGGCCTAGACGGACTAGAACAATGAATCCTGAGGCAAGAGTGCTGAAGAGTCATTTGAAGAAACTTCCCGGACATTTTTTGCCTGCAGTCCCTTCTGGGTTGTATCAAGCTCGAAATCGACCTCTGCATCCTGATTCAGTACTTTGAAACTCTGATCAGACTGGATAGAAGAATAATGGACAAATATGTCCTCCCCTCCTTCTGGATTTAATAGGAACCCATACCCCTTTTTCCCATCAAACCATTTAACTTTACTTATTGCCATGATAAACAGTAAGATTTATCATTTATAAAGATAGACAACTACACTATAGCAGAAGTGGGTTGAATCAGATCAATTACAGCTGAAATATATATATAAATCCGGAATTATTTTACCATAATATGCAATAACACTATCACATTACTTTTTTAAGCCATTATAGTAGTTCAATATCAGCTTAATGGTGCCTTATATATACTAATTTTATTTACAGAAAATGAAACAGATCATCATCATTACGGGAGCAGGAAAAGGCATCGGCAAAAGCATTGCACTTGATTTTGCGAAAGCAGCAGTCAACAATAACGACTTTGAACCTTTACTGATCCTCGCCTCCAGAACAGCTTCGGATCTTGAGTCTGTTGCATCCGAGTGCCGCTCTTATGGGGCAGAAACAAATATTATTCAGACAGACATTGCTGATTTGACGGAGGTTGACCGGCTCGTTACAACGACAATGGAACGTTACGGAACCATTGACTGTCTGGTAAATAATGCCGGTGTTGGACGATTCAAGGCTTTAGGTGAAATGACGGAGGAAGATTTTGATTATACCATTGCAACAAACCTGAAAGGAACTTTTTTTCTAACGCAAAAAGTCTTTGCTGTGATGGAAAAGAAGAGATCGGGTCATATTTTTTTTATTACCTCGATTGCAGCCGAAACGGCATTCAAGAGCTCTTCGCTCTACTCGATGTCAAAGTTTGGCCAGAAAGGTCTGGTGGAGACAATGCGCCTCTACGCAAAATCCTGCAATGTCAAGATCACCAATGTGATGCCCGGAGCAGTCTATACGCCGATGTGGGGTGAAGTTCCCGATACAGTAAAAAACGTGATGATGATGCCTGAGGACATTTCAGGTCCTGTGGTGAATGCATATCTGACGACGCAGCGAACTTCTATTGAAGAGCTTGTTATAAGGCCGGTTTGCGGGGATATCAGCGAGTGAACAATGCAAAAGCTCTTGTGGGAAAGCCGCATTTTTTCCTGTATTTTCAGGTACTCCTTTTTAAACTATAAATTTGAACAATAATCGACCATGAGTCTGAAAGAAAAAATAGACCAGGATCTCAAAAGCTCCATGAAAAGCGGCGATAAAGTTCGCCTTAATGCAATTCGTTCTATCCGGGCCACTTTGCTTGAAAAAGAGGTATCGATTCGCGTTGGTGGCGTAGGTGTTCTTAATGAGGAGCAGGAGTTAGAGGTACTGGTCAGTATTGCAAAAAAACGCCGCGATGCCATTGAGCAGTTCACTGCGGGAAACCGTCCTGACCTTGCGGCTATAGAGCTTTCGGAGCTTACTGTTATTGAAGAGTATCTTCCTGAGCCAGTAAGCGATGATGAAGTTATTGCTATTGTGAAGGATGTAGTTACTAAAACAGGGGCAACATCCATGAAGGAGATCGGGAAGGTGATGGGAGAAGCCATGAAAGCGCTGAAGGGTAAAGCTGACGGCACCAAGGTTCAGCAAATCGTCAAATCACTGCTTTCAGCATAACCTCATCTTTTTTTACCATCATGCTTGATATCAACGTTATCCGTCAGAATCCGGAAGAGGTAGTCGAGATGCTGCGCAGGCGCCAGCTTTCTTCCGAAGAACCAAAAGTTGCTGAACTTCTTGCCCTTGACAAAAAGCGCAAGGAGCTGGTACAGCACTCTGATGACCAGAAAGCTCTCAGAAACAAGGTATCCAAAGAGATCGCGGAGATTAAAAAAAGCGGTCAGGGATCAGGGGATGACCTGATTAATGAGATGAAGAGAGTTTCTGAAGATATAGCAGGAATGGATACACTGCTCAACCGAATTGAAGAAGAGATTGAAACTATTCTTCTCTGTCTCCCCAATAAACTTCACCACTCGGTACCTGCAGGACGCTCTGCGGAAGATAACCTGATGTTCAAAGAGCCGGTGAACTTTGAGTACGATCTGAACTTCGCGATAAAAAACCATCTTGAGCTGGGCAAATCCCTAGGAATCCTTGATTTTGAACGTGGGGCAAAGGTTAGCGGGGCCGGCTTTCCCGCTTATATCGGAAAAGGCGCACGCCTTGAACGCGCACTGATCAATTTTATGCTCGACCTGCACACAGAGAAGCATGGATATACCGAAGTGTTCCCTCCCTTTTTCGTCAATCAGGAATCGCTGAGGGGAACTGGACAGTGGCCAAAATTTGCCGATCAGGTGTACCATATGCAGGAGGACAACCTTTACGCCATACCGACGGCTGAAGTCCCGATAACGAATCTGCACAGGGGTGAAATGCTGGATCAGAGCGCTCTGCCGATATCCTATGCGGCCTATTCTGCATGTTTCAGACGGGAAGCGGGCAGTTATGGCAAGGATACCAGAGGGTTCCTGAGAGTGCATCAGTTCAACAAAGTCGAAATGGTAAAGTTTACCAGACCGGAAAAGTCATACAAAACTCTTGAACAAATTCGAGAAAACGCTGAAGCGATCCTCATCGCCCTGAAGATCCCTTACCGAGTACTGTTGCTCTGCAGTGGAGATATCAGTGCAAACGCTACGAAATGTTATGATATCGAAGTCTGGTCGCCTGCGGAAAACAAATATCTTGAAGCATCAAGCTGTTCGAACTTTGAGGATTACCAGGCAAGGCGTGCAAACATACGTTTCAAACCTGACAGCAAGTCGAAACCGGAGTTCGTGCATACCCTGAACGGTTCCGGCCTGGCGACCTCCCGACTGATGGTATCGCTGCTTGAGCATTACCAGACTCCGGAAGGCAACATAAGGGTGCCGGAGGTTTTACGGCACTATACGAGGTTTGACGAGATTACTCAGGCTGCCGGGTAAGCCTGCAACGGCCTGCTATCAAGAAATTCACGGACCATACGGCTGACCTTTTCAACATCGATAAGAAAAGCGTCGTGCCCGTATGGCTCATCAAGATAGAGTATCCTTGATTTAGGAATAAACCTTGCAAGCTCTTCCTGCTCCTCTTTGGGATAGAGAATATCGGAGTTGATCGAGAGAATCTCAACAGGAACAGGCAAGGAACGAAGCACTTCTTCATACTCTCCCCTTCCCCGCCCAAGATCGTGCAAATCCATAGCCTTAGTAAGCGTAATGTATGTATTGGCATCAAACCGCTCGACAAGCTTTCTCCCCTGATGATGCAGGTAGCTTTCGACCTTGAACGCACCTGTACTGCTCTGGATATCGCGACTGAACCTTGACTGGAAGTTCTCGAAACTGCGATAAGTGCACATGGCCATCATCCTTGCAGCTGAAAGACCTCTGGCCGGAGGAGTGCTCTGGGTGTACCATCCATCGTTCCAGTCACGATCAGCATAAATAGCCTGGCGTTGCGCTTCACTCTGACCAATGCACCATGCGGAATGCCGTCCGGAGGCACCCATAGGCATCAGAGCCTGAACCACATCAGGGTAGAGAAATCCCCACTCAAGCACCTGCATACCCCCAAGAGATGCTCCCACCGCAAGCTTAACCCGATCAATACCGAGACCGGCAAGCAAACGGCGCTGCACATGAACCATATCCCTGATGGTAATCAAAGGAAAATCAGGCCCGTAGTGAGTGCCTGTCTGTGGATTTAAAGAGAGCGGGCCTGTAGTACCATAACAACTTCCCAGTACATTGCTGCAGATGATGAAATCTGTAGTTTCATCGAACGCCCCTCCCGGGGAAAACATTCCTTCCCACCATGCATCGGCATCTGCAGAACCTGTCAATGCCTGGCATATCAGTATCACATTGTCTTTCTGCGGGTTCAGAGTTCCCCAGGTCCTGTAAGCCACCCGCAACGAAGGGAGTTGAGCTCCAAGTTCAGTGGCATAGGATTCAGTTGAATCGAAATAGTGCGTTTTATTGGAAATGATTTCTGTATATGCTCTCATGCGCTTTTTGTCAGTTTTGCAAAGGCTTGTTCAAAATCCGCCTTGATATCATCAATATGTTCAATACCTGTTGATACTCGTACCATATCGGCCGTAACCCCAGCTGCCTCCTGTTCGTCCAATGAAAGCTGCGAGTGGGTTGTTGACGCAGGATGAATCACCAGAGTTTTTGCATCTCCCACATTGGCAAGATGGCTGGCAAGAGAGACATTGTCAATAAACCCAACAGCTTTTTCATACCCACCCTTTATACCGAAGGTCAGCACGCAGCCAAAACCATTAACGAGATATTTTTTTCCAAGTGCATGTGTGGGATGGCTCTCAAGACCAGGATAATTTACCCACTGGACCGCAGGGTGCTGCTCAAGCCAGCGGGCAAGTGCCATGGTATTGTCGGCGTGTCGCTGGACCCTGAGTGAAAGTGTCTCGAGCCCTTGCAGGAGCATGAAGGAGTTAAAGGGGCTGATTGCAGGACCGATATCACGCAATCCCTCAACTCGAGCCTTGATAATAAAGGCGAGTTCACCGAAGGTTTCGTGAAACTTCAAACCGTGATACCCTTCAGAGGGTTCGCTGATCAGTGGAAACTTACCGTTTCCCCAGTTAAAGCTTCCTCCATCGACAATGACTCCTCCCATCGATGTGCCATGGCCTCCGATCCATTTTGTAGCTGATTCCACAACAATAGAAGCGCCATGCTTGAGAGGACGGCAGATATAGCCGGAACAGCCGAATGTGTTGTCGACAATAAGAGGAATCAGGTTTTCGGCGGCAACAGCTGCGATTGCCTCAAAATCAGGAATATGAAAAGCAGGATTGCCGATTGATTCGAGATAGAGAGCCTTGGTGTTACTGTCGATAGCGTTTCGAAAACCTTCAGCGCTGCATCCTTCAACAAACTTGACACCTATGCCGAGACGACGAAAGGTAACCTTGAACTGGTTATAGGTTCCACCATAGAGATGGCTTGAGGAGACAATGTTATCCCCTGCCTCGCATAGTGTGGTGATAGCTATGAACTGGGCAGAGTGTCCGCTTGCGACAGCAAGAGCAGCCTTTCCCCCCTCAAGTGCGGCGACACGCTGTTCGAAAACATCGGTCGTCGGGTTCATGAGTCTGGTGTAAATATTCCCAAACTCTTTCAGGGCAAAGAGGTCAGCACCATGTCTGGCGCTGTCGAAAACATAAGAGGTAGTCTGGTAAATGGGAACCGCCCGGGACTTTGTCACCGGATCGGGGCGTTGGCCTGCATGGACCTGAAGCGTTTCAAACCTGTATGGCTGCTGAGTCTCGCTCATTGAAAACAATGGTTGAAAAATGCAGCTATCGCTCCCTAAAAGAGGAATAAACCCCTATCAAAAAAGGGCTTAAACGGATAATGTCTGAAGAAAGGTATGAACCTGCGGTAAGGCATGCATACCATCATCATTCCCGGTTCTTACTCCGGGATGGAATTGGCACCACTCATTGTGCAATGACGGTTGCCAAGGCTTCTCAGGGCCAGTCCCTCCACCTTTCTGGATGATAGCTTAAAAACTTGAAAAGAACATTTAGTTCAGTTAATCTACGACAGGGAATAGTATTTTACAAACAGCCTGAAGAGGGCAATGCACTTAAATGTTATTTATCATTTTCCATGATCACAGCACGAGAACTGGCTCTGAACGTCCTGCAGGCACTTGAGACCGACAACAAAAGATCAGATCAGCTGCTGCACCGGATGCTGCAGCACACGACCCTTAACCGTATCGACCGTGCTCTGGCAACCGGGTTGGTGAACGGAGTCCTCCGATACCGCAGTCAGCTTGACTTCATCATCTCACACTTCTACCACCACAAGCTTGAAAAAGCCGCACCGGTAATGAGAAATATTTTCCGCCTCGGTGCTTATCAGATTCTCTTTTTTGACAAGGTTCCGGACTGGGCAGCTGTGAACGAATGTGTAAAACTTGCACGAAAGTACAAGGGCGAAAGAATGTCGAAGCTTGTCAACGGTGTATTACGAAAGATCACTCCAAAAAGTGTAGCACTTGATGAGTGGCTGAAGGATAAAAGCCCGGAAGAGCAGCTGGCCACAAAATATTCGCACCCGCTGTGGCTGGTTGAGCGCTGGCTCGGAAACTACGGGAGAGAACAAACCGAAGCTACACTCACCTATAATAACCAGTTCCCTCTGTTCGGATTCCGGATAAACAGCCTCAGAACATCCCTGAAGGAGTTTTTTTCCGGCCTGGTGCTTGAGGCTGCAGCGCATGAAGAGTGCGGCATTGAAAACTTCTTTCTTTCAAAGGATTTCAACAGCTTTGAGCCTGCTGTAACTGAAGGACTCTGCAGCGTTCAAAATCCCACTCAAGGACTTGCCTGCCTGTTGCTTAACCCTCGACAAAAAAGTACTGTGCTTGACCTCTGTGCAGCACCAGGCGGGAAATCCACATACATGGCTGAACTGATGCAGAACCAGGGAGAGCTCACCTCTGTGGACCTTTATGAACAGAAACTCTTGAAGACAGAGACCCACTCCGAGGCCCTCGGCATAACCATCATCACCACGGTGGTCGCTGACGCAAGGAGCTACGTGCCTGAAAAACGACCTGACAGCATTCTGCTTGATGTACCCTGCAGTGGAACGGGCGTTTTAGGACGGCGTGCTGAACTGCGTTGGAAATTGACCCCCGCAACGCTGAAGGAGCTTCTGACGCTTCAGGCGGAACTGCTTGACCATGCCGCGGAACTTCTTGACGAAGGTGGTATTCTGGTGTATGCCACATGCTCCATCGAGCCTGAAGAGAATGCGCTGCAGATTGAGGCTTTTCTCCTTCGTCATCACGATTTTGTTGCGGATACAGAAAATGACAGCGTCCCTGAAGCATTCAGACAGGAGCAGGAAAATAAGGGCGCCATACTAACCCTGCCAGGCATGAATCCGGGTTTTGATGGCGGATTCTGTCAACGATTGCGCAAAACAAGACCGTCGTCAGATGGACACGCTGCATAGCCAGTTCAGGAGCGCTCTTGAGAATTTCCTGAATTATATGCTGATTGAGCGCAACTTTTCGCAAAACACAAGGGAGTCATACAACAACGACCTTAAGCGCTACCTCATGTTCATGCAGGAGAGCGCCAGAGGGATGAGGGGCATAACAGCGAGTCATATCGAACGGTTCATCAGCGAACTTTATGAGACCGGATTGGAGGCAAGTTCGATGGCCAGAAACATATCGGCCATTCGATCATTTCACAAATTTCTGGTTATTGAACGCGCCCTTGATACCAACCCGGCGGAAAATCTCCATCTGCCAAAGCTGGCCAGATACCTCCCTGCCGTTTTGAGTGTTGAGGAAACCATGCGCCTGCTTGAAGCGCCTCTGGGCAATACCGCTCAAAGCAAATATGGCTCAAGAGATAAGGCATTGCTCGAACTGCTTTATGCAACCGGAGTCAGGGTGAGCGAACTTGTAAACATACAGCAACAGAGTCTTTATCTGGAGGCAGGGTTTGTAAGGATTTTCGGAAAGGGATCGAAAGAGAGGCTTGTGCCGGTCGGTGACTCGGCTGTACAATGGGTAAATCAATACAGGACGGGGCTTCGCCTGTCGCTGGTGAAGGGGGACTCGGACGACTATCTCTTTCTTAATTCGAGGGGGAAAAAGCTGTCAAGGATGGCCATATACTCAATGGTGGAACACTATGCACAGCTCGCAGGAATTGAAAAAAAAATCAGCCCGCATACATTCCGCCATACGTTTGCAACCCATCTTCTTGAAGGCGGGGCCGACCTGCGCGCCGTACAGGAAATGCTCGGCCACAGTTCGATTGTCACTACACAGATTTACACTCATATCGACCGTTCCTTCATCAAGGAGGTCCATAAAACCTTTCATCCGAGGGGATGACAGAGATGGTGACGGCGATGCGATGTTTTTCAGTATCCTTTTTTCTCAAGAATAAGCCTTTTCTTGTCGTGGCTCTCCATCTCTATTCTGAATGCGGCAAGATTCATATTCACATCAAGGAAAAAAAAGAGCAGTGACGTACTTAAACAGAGCATACTGCCAATAAATACAGCCGATAACACCATTGGCAGGTCTATATTTACCAGAGCACTGAGAAACAGCATGATAATGAGCATTGAAGCACCAAAACATGTCATACAGGCCAGCAGAATAGCAACACGAATATACCGTGCCCTTTTCCAGAGAATAGCCACCTCCCTGTTTATGCGCAGAACATACGACTCAGAATTTGACTCCAGATCATCAAGGAGTGATCTTGACCGGTCAATAACACGACCAAGGCGGTTGGTCATGGTCAGAAGAAGAAGACCAAGACCGGAAATAAGAATCATCGGTCCGATTGCGGTCTGAAGAATAGGGACAAGCTCCCTGAATGAAGTAACTGACATAGTATCCTTGTTAATAACATATAAAAACGATCATCATCATCTGTAACGCACTGTCAAAATAGTAATTCATCCAACACACGCAACCCAAAATCGGAAGTTTTGCCAAAGATTGACAATCCGATGAATCACGGAGGTCAAAAGGACAATTTATGACCTTAAAGTTATAACATGACCAGTTGCTGGCATGGCTGCTTTCAAATGCAGATGCTCTTCAAGGATAAAGCGTAAGCGTATGTCAATTTCTCCTTTTATGGTATCTTTAGAAGAACAAAAGAGCAGGAAGACCATGATAAAACCTTTACTTCTTGAACAGAATACCCCTCAATACTCATGTTTGAATCAGTAATTGCCTTCGTGCAGTCCGCGGACCCAATGGCAATATATTTGCTTCTCTTTATCATTGCGTTTCTGAAAAATTTTTTCCCTATAGTCCCTTTTGATGCTCCTATTGCGTTAACAGGGTATCTTCTTGTATACAAAAAACTTAGTATCGTATTGGTTATTTTATGGCCTTCACTTGGCTCAACATTGGGGTTTATGGTTATCTACCTCATCAGCAGGAAGTTTGGAATGAAACTCTATGCCAGAGATATTTCTGCAACCCCTCCTCGATGGGGTGAAAGAATTCATAGGATTTTTCCGCCCACTGAGATGGAATTTATACGCAAACGGTTTGCTGCTCATGGTTATCTGGCTGTGCTTCTCAACCGCTTTCTTTTAGGCTCCCGGTCATTAATTTCTCCGGTTACCGGCTTAATGCACCTGAATGCTTTTCTGGTGCTCATTGCTGCAGGAATAAGTGCATCAATCTGGAATATCCTACTGGTTTACGGCGGGTATCTGCTCGGTAAACATTGGCAGAATATAGGTGAATTTGTTGTTCTGTACAGTGTTCCGGTAACGGTAGTTTTTGTTGTGGTCATTGTTTTTGCAGTGACAAAATATCGAAGGGAACGAAAGCGTCCAGAGCAGGCAAATCAATAACCCTTCTGCGGCCAACCTGAAGCAAATAATAATAAAGGAGATGGACCAATGGCAAAGAAAATGTTTGAAATCAAATGGCTGAGTGCGCCGGAAGATCATGATTATCCGGCGGCAAAATCATATTTGAGCATACTGTTCGAAGAAACATTTGCAAAGAAGATTGTGAAAGAATTGAAAAAAACACCAATTTCCAAGTTCAAGGCGAAAGACATTTTCAGGGCATCCTCGCTATCGCTTCTTGGCGTCAGCAATTCTCATGTTTTAAAGGATCAAAAGAAAATAGAATCCGGTGCTGCTATTGCTCCCCTTCTTTTAGTGCGGGATACCTTTAATGGCAAGCTCATCATTGCCGATGGATATCATCGGTTATGCGCAGTATATTCGTTCGATGAAGATGCGCTTATTCCCTGTAAAATCATTTAGCAGGTGTGCATCAAGCTATGGAGGGAACCTGAAAAAAACATTTTTAACATTCAATTAATTGCCGACATAAAACCTGAAGGAGTTTTGCAATGTTTGGACAAATGGATTTAGTGCTGATTGGTGGAGCCGTTCTTTTACTTTTCGGCCCATCTAAATTACCTGAACTTATGAGGGGAATGGGAAAAGGGGTGAGGGAGTTTAAAAAAGCCCAAAGTGAGTTTGAAGGTGAAATCAAAAATGCTATCGAACCTCCGGAGAAAAAAACCACTCAAAACAAACAAGAGGTTTAGGGGGGAACCGTTGGCAGTTGGGTGAGGAGAGAAAATAGATCCCTCACTGCGTTTCGGGATGAAAAGGGGATGTTGGACTGTCTGGTTTTGTAATCATCCACGGTGGCCCTAGGCAAGTTCAGTATCTGCTGACAAATCTTCTTTCACCCGGGGATTATAGCGGTGGCCATGTTATTATTTTGCCGGCTTGGACGCAGTGTCAGCTGATTTTGATTTCCCTCTTTTTTTTGGGCGTGATTCTTTCGCATCTGTAACATCGGAAGGATCCTGCTCGTCGGATTCCTGCCCGGAAGTATCAAGATCTTTTTCAAGTTCTTCTTCTGCGTCGTCTTGAAGATTAAGCTCTTCGTGAAGATCATCATCAGGAATATTCGGTATGGCAACAACTTCACTCTTGAGCAGTTCATCAATAATATCATCAGGGTGCACGATTTTTTTTCTGCGAACTTGCCTTTTGCCTTTCACGTCAGGAGCGATCAGCGTCAGCACCTCATGAATTGATGAATAAATATAGAGCTGTTTGTCCAGTTCCTGGAGTTTCAGCATATCCTTGATGAGCTTGCAGAGGGAGACAAAAATAACCACCCCTCCACTCTTGTTGGCAAACTCTTGAGCATATCGGATTGAGGATACGACCGTGGGGTCGATGGCTTTGACATCGGAAAAATCGATGATAAGGTTTTTGCTCTCTTCCTTGACAAGCAGGTCCGCAACTGTTGAGTTAAATCCTTCCCCATGACGAAAGTCAAAGATGCCTTCTTCGATTTTCAGGACGGTTATCTCTCTACGGATGGTAACTGAAGATTTCATGACTATTACGGTATCAAAATGGATGCACAGGCAAATGTGCTTGATTATAATGAAACTTTGCTCAAGATGATACATCTCTTTATTGACAGAATGCGAGGAAGATGTTGGAGTCAGAGAGATGAAGATAAAGCCCCCTTCGGTTATTCGATTTATTTATAAACGGTTATGATGATTTTTAGAAGACTGGCACCACACTATATCTCCTTTCGTAATGACTACCCTCTGCTAAGGCTGTTTGGATTAAAGAAATACTTTCTCTTTGTTATCATTTTGACAACCCCCATTCACCTCTTCAAGAAGGAGCTTTAATGGCTATCATGACGGAATTTCTAGATTTGATTGTTCCAATAAAAGTTATTGAGGAGAAATATCCTGAAGGCTGGGAGCGCTGTCTTAAAGACCATAGCGCAGCCTTGAACGCCCGGGTCTGGTTTGATACCTCTCTTTTTCGGGATGGGGCTATGAACCATGACGCGATGAAGAGATTGCTCGATGAGTGGTGGAAATTAGGGTTTGAATGTTATGCTGAACAAGGTGGAATAATGTGCTGGAAGGATGTATGTGTTTATGAACGAATGGAAGGTGGTACAGGGATGCCATGTGACTGGTTAGTCGAAGTCCCAGACAGCCATAGTGTTTATTTAAAGGGGACAGAGCCTGGCGAGATCATTGGCCGTAATTGGGATATGATCGATGACTGGGATGAGTCGCAATTTCCGGCGGATTGAAAGACCTAACTTCAGCGATAGAGCCCTTTTTAATGTTTTTTTCAGAAAGAACTATTTGTTGAAAGAAACGGCAATATGCTGCTTAGTACCCTATAGGACGCCCTTTCGCAAGCCGGGGCTTTTTCTATTACTGCAAATTTCTTCCTGATATGAAGTAATGCAATACCACCTTTTGGCGTAATAGCCATCTTTTAAACAAAAAAACAATGTTTTTTTAAAAATAAATAGCATTATTACATCATAAAGCATTAAAATCAACGTCTAGTTAGTAAACAACTCTCTTCCGTCGGAAATGGCAATTCAAAAACTGCAGGACTTATCAGTAACTGAAAAGTCTTCCTGGAAAAGCCATCATCCTGAGGCTGGTTATACCAAGGAGGCCAGAATACTGGACGGAGACATCGTTCATACGTGGGCTCAAGCCGATCATGATATAGAACTTGACTTCATGGATGCTGATCTCCTTAAGCTTGTACTCAGCGAAACCGGCCTTGTAAACAAGAAGTTTCATGTCATTTTTGATCTCAATCACGTTACTGATATTTCCTATTCCTACAAGAAGGCCATTACCGAATTGCTGTTTCATTGGCAGCCATTCCTGGGGTTGGTATGTTTTTTCAATGTCTGCCCATCCATGTCCGTCATCGTAGACTCTTTTGCTGCAGTTGCGCCTCATAATTTTTGTGTCCTTCAGACAGAAACATATCAGGATGCAGTGAAAAAAGCACTGGCATTCAAAGCAAATGATGCTTTATCAGAAAACGGTGAAAATGAAGCTGCAAGTGAACATTCGGAATTCAAACGACGGTTTCTAGGTGCTGTCGCAAGGATGTCGTGGCTCAACATTCTGGACTATCCAATCCCCGTCCCTGCTCCTGACAGTCAGTATTACCATTTTTTTCAGGCTATAGATGCATTACGCTCCGACTTCAAAGCAAAAGAGACAGAAAAAGAGAATGAAATAAAACAGATCCATCAGGATTATGAAACCCGAATAACTCAAACAATCATAAAAATGAATGCACAAGCAGAAGTTGGCAAAAAGTCCATCCATGAGTTTGAAGCACAGTTGGCCACTCTCAGGGCAAGGGTAGCAGCTCAGGATATGGAGCTAACAAGAGTGGCTACGGCAATTTCAGAAAAAACCAATGCACTGAGAAATCTCCTTGACCAGATACACTCTCTTGATATTGATACTGATGTAAAAAGGAAGATGACTGATGAGTGCCTGAAACTCTTAGAAACAGAAACAATAGAAAAGCGCCTGAACATCGAACTAACTGAAACCGATTCTATCTTTCTTTCAAAACTGCAGAAAAAGCATACCAACCTGAACCAGCGTGAGCTGAGAATAAGCTTACTTGTCAAGCTGAATTATGACACCGTAGAAATTGCCAGGTCTGTGGGTATCTCAACAAGAGGAATGGAAAGCATACGCTACCGGATGCACAAAAAACTTGGTTTAGGAAAGCATGAATCTATAAAGACATATCTTTCAGATTTTTCAACAGCGTATTAATTTCTGGAGTATACTATCTCGACTTCCTTGATCAGTCTGTCTTATCAACACAATTGAGTACGAGCAATAGTGGAAGACGAAAGAAATACTCAAGGAATATGGAAGTGCAGTAAAAGGGTGGAATGCGGACAATTATCCTGCGGCTGATCTACCCAACCACCCGCTTGGGGTTGAACAACATGCAAAGACACACCAATAGTGCCACGATCCGCAATCTCTTGATTTTTTCGGCCGTTGCTGTCTCTGCCGGCTGGATCGGATGGGAATTGGATCACCTCGCGGGATCATCACATATACTTGGTCCAGGTCAGCTTTTCTGGCTTGTCATGCCATTTGTGACGGCAGTGCTTTTACGAACTTTTGGGGGTGATGGATGGAAGGATGCCGGCTTGCGCACAGGGCTGAAAGCAAATGCGTTATGGTATGCTTTCGCGTTTTTTGTATTCCCCGTAAGTGCATCAATCGTTGTTGTGATCGGCCTCCTTTCAGGGTTAACCCTAGTGCCTTATTTTTCAACAGCGATGGTAGGAGCGCTCTTGAAAGCAGTGATAGCAGGACTTCCCCCCTCGCTCTTGAAAAATATTTTTGAGGAGTTTGCCTGGCGTGGATATCTCGCACCGAGAATTACCTCGCTGGGTATGAATGATCTTGCCGGACACGCTCTGGTTGGAGTAGTATGGGCCGCATGGCATGTTCCGTATTACCTCTTTTTTCTAGATCGCCCTTCTTTTGTATCATATACTTCTCTGAGTTTCACAGCCTTTTTTCCAATGATGTTTGCCGGTGTTATCGCAATGTCATTAGTGTACGGAGAGATCAGGCTTCTGACTCAATCGGTATGGCCCCTGCTGCTGCTCCATACCGTCAGCAATGCTGTCGGCAGTCCCCTTTTACTTGGTGGCTTGATCAAGATAGCACCAGGTGCGGAAGTGCTTGTTTCTCCTGGACCTGGTTCAGTTCTCAGCATCATTTTATACTCTGGAATCGGTGCGGGGTTATACCGGTTCAGAAATCGAAAGGTGTCAGGGGAGTGTTGTGCTTCACAAGAAAAAAGTAATCAGAGAGTAAAGCGTAAGCCTCTGGAAAAAGGAGTAGTGAGGAATGGAGTAAAAAAAAAGCGGGGAAAAAATTCCCCGCTTTAACTTAACTATAGATAGCAAGGCTTAACCGTTGCGTTTCTTTTTGTTGCCTGTAAAGAATGCTGTTTCTTTTCCTGCCGGTTTAAAAGGCTTCTTGAAGCTCTTTTTTATGCCGTAAGGTGATGACTGGCGCTCCTGATCCTCCATTTTGGTAAGCCTTAGCTGACGGCCACAGACCCTTACCTTTCTGAGTTCATGAAAGACGTTATCCGGCATTCCCTGAGGAAGTTCAACTGTGCTGTATGCATCGTTGATTGAAATCTGACCGACTGACTCCGGATCGAGACCGACCTCGTTGAGAATAGCGCCAAGAATATTACCTGCTTTCACACCATCCTTGCTGCCGACCTCAATTCGATACCTCTCTTTGCCTTCTTCACCATAGGTCTCGTCTTTTTTTCTTCGTTTAACCGGGCCGCGGTCTCTGTCAGAAAACCCACGATCTCTGTCAAAACTTTCCCTGCTATCTTCACGGGGTCTTGGCTTTTCAGGCTTGTTGGATAACAGCAGAGGTGTCTCTCCTTGAACCATCGATGCAAGTGCGGCTGCCGCTTCAATTGCGGGAACATCATGCTCGTGGCAGTACTGCTCGATAAGACTGGTAAAGAATCCAAGATCTTCAGCGGCAATCGTATCGGTAATTTTCTGATTGAACTTTGCAACCCTCTTGTTGTTGATGACTTCTGTTGAAGGAAGCTCCATCAATTCAATGCGACTGTGGGTAGCTCTTTCAATAGAACTCAGCATATTTTTTTCACGTGGAGATACAAACAAAATGGCATCGCCTGCACGGCCAGCACGTCCTGTTCGTCCTATGCGGTGAACGTATGATTCGGTATCGGAAGGAATATCGTAATTGATAACATGACTGATGCGTTCGACATCGAGTCCACGTGCCGCCACATCGGTGGCAATAACAATGCTCAGCGCTCCATTCTTTAATTGTTCAACAGTGCGTTCACGCTGATTCTGGGCCATATCTCCGTTCAGTGCTGCCGCACCATAACCACGGGCCTGAAGTTTTTCAGCAAGCTCGAGCGTCATTGTTTTTGTACGAACAAAAATAAGCATGCCATCGAAGGGCTCGACTTCGAGGATTCTTGTCAGGATATCAATCTTGTGACTTCCGCCGACAATCCAGTAACGCTGGCGAATGGTATCGACAGTGGTGGTTTTTGACTGGATGGTAACTTCTGCGGGCTTATTGAGGTACTTTTGTGCAATACGGCGGATAACCGAAGGCATGGTTGCAGAGAAAAGGGCAACCTGACGACCTTTTGGTGTCTGATCAAGGATCCATTCGACATCGTCGATAAATCCCATGCGAAGCATTTCATCGGCCTCATCAAGCACAAGACACTTTAGAGAGGAGAGATTAAGTGATCCACGCCGCATATGATCCATAACACGGCCAGGTGTTCCGACAACAACATGCACACCACGTTTCAGCATGCGAAGCTGAATGCCGTAATCCTGTCCACCATAAATTGGTATAACATGGAAACCCTTAAGATATTCGGCATAACGCTGAAAAGCTTCGGCAACCTGTATGGCAAGTTCCCGTGTAGGAGCCAGAATAAGAGCCTGAGGTTCGGCTTGTTCAATATTGATGTTGGAGAGTATCGGCAGGGCAAAAGCGGCGGTTTTTCCTGTGCCGGTCTGTGCCTGTCCGAGGACGTCACGTCCTTCTAAAATAAGGGGAATTGTCTGAGCCTGAATCGGGGTGGGATTTTCGTACCCGACTTCTTCAAGGGCTCTCATTATCGGTTCTGCGAGCTGAAGGCTGCGGAAATCCTGCGGCAATAATTGCTGTTCTTTCATTTGTATATTTTATTCCAGATCATTGAGAAAAAAAGCCTCGTATGAGGCGGGAGTGGCAGCAATGCAGGAAAGAAAAAAATGAAGAAGAGTTCTCATCAACCGAAAACATCCGGGCAACTTCAGAAAATACCGAGCGCCATCGTTTCGTCACAAACACTGGAAATACTCAAGGCCTGTATGACCATATATCCCTGTGTCCTTTCTTAGCATATTCACCACGCATTTAAAACGTCAGCATAGTACGATTTTTTTTTACCAAAGACGAATTTTTTATGAGGTGAGGTAACCGGCGACAGAGGTGAGTGAGAATAGATCCCTCCCTGACGGTCGGGATGACCAAAAAGCTTCCTCGGTGATGGTGATAAAGAAGGCTGCGTTGACGAGCTGGTTTGCTGCAGCTTGGCTACTTGAGCGGAAGTGGCCGGAGCGGTGGGGTCGCCGTGAGGTGCCGCCTGGGGATGAGACGGGGTTGGATACGCTTGTGGTGATTGGGTGAGGGGTCAGGGACTATAGTTCAACGTTGCTTTTGATTTGTTCTATAGTAGAATAAATATGATATTGGTAGTATGACTACCGATAAGAGAGTAAAATTAAAAGCAACTCTTGCAAATCACATTCAGGGGACAGTTGCTTTATCGTCATGGCTCGAGAGGCTGGGTATATCGCATGACCTCCAGAAACATTACCGTAAAAGCGGATGGCTGGAGTCTATCGGTACGGGAGCACTGAAGCGGCCAGGGGAGGAGGTGGCATGGCAGGGTGCTCTTTATTCGATGCAGGAGCAGGCAAAGCTTCCGGTTCATGCCGGTGCACTCACTGCACTTTCTTTACAAGGTTTCGGTCATTATGTACGTCTTGGCAAAGAGCCGGTCTATCTTTTTTCTTCCCTGAAAACACAGTTGCCGGCATGGTTCAGAAATTATGACTGGCAGCGACCGATCGTGCATGAGCGGTCGTCATTTCTCCCTGAAAACAGGGCTCTCCTCGATATGCAGTTGCCTCTGTTTTCGATACGCATATCCTCACCGGAACGGGCTATTCTGGAGTGCCTGCACCTTGCTCCTGACTCAATCGATCTTATGGAGTGTTACCAGGTGATGGAGGGGCTCTCTACACTTCGGCCTCGTTTAATGCAGCAGCTGCTTGAGGAGTGCAGGTCAATAAAAGTTAAAAGGCTTTTTCTCTATATGGCAGAGAAAGCCCGCCATGAGTGGGTGAAACGACTTGAACTGTCGAAACTCGATCTTGGCAAAGGTCCGAGAAGCATAGTCAAAGGCGGGGTCTACAGTAATAAATACGCTCTTAACCTTCCCAAGGAGCTGGTGCAACTATGATTGCTGAATCAGGAAATGGCTGCAAGTCCTTTCTGCTTGATGAGTGAAAGGAGTTTCAGTGTTGGCCCTGCGGGCTTTTTGATTCCACGCTCCCATTGGCTGACAGAATCTTTGCTCACATTCATGTAAAGGGCAAACACGGTCTGGCTTACCTCCTCATGTTCACGCAAGGCTTTAATCTCGTTGGCACTCAATGCATGAATCGGTGTCAGGCAAGCTTCGTCAAACTGACGCATTGTCTTTTTGTCGATAACACCGGCATCATACATGCCAGACATTGTTTCGTGGATCGCTGCAAAAGCGTCGCTCTTGTATGTTTTGACTTTATTCATGGCATTTTACGGGCTTAAAGTCCCCGGTGTTAATGAGTTTTTCGAGCTTTAAGCTGCTGGCATCATCATTGAAAGGGGAATCATGTTAGAAGCGGTATTGGCTTATATTGCAAGACGTTATATAGTGTCCCTACCCCGTTAAGGATATTTCTGCTGTGTGTTTATTAGATGTTGGCCGCAACCCATTCACGCATGTATTTTATTAGCTCCGGCACTGGAAGATTAGGTATTTCAGTTTTATTAAAACCATGAGACAATAAATCGTCGTAATTATCTGCCATGAATTGTGTGAATTGATCGAAGAGTCCTGAAGGGCCCGGAAGGTCTATTCCAACATCGTTCACGAGCCAGTGTCGTACAGCAGCAACCACACGTACCGGTTCATCGTGATGGACAGCAATGTCCGAGCTTGAGAGATCAGACAGAGCAATTTGATACCTGTAAGGCTCTTTCTCGAGAATCAGACAACGTTTGCTCAGTTGTTCCCCTGTACCGAAGCAGCTACATCCGACATCAAGACCAAGCTCAAAAGGCATATTGAAGCGAAAATACTCTCCGGCACGTTTTGCCTTGATACGAGAGAGATCATGAATAGCGTATTTAGACTCTCTAACCAGCTCAACAATCTTGCTGAAACGAGTCTCACCGGAGTTTAGCCTTTCTGCTGCCATTCTGGGATTAAGGCCAGCACGAAGAACAGTGAAGAGAAGAGGTCGAAGCAACGGTCGAAAGTGGTCGTCATAAGGGCAGTTGACGAAAACATTCGTGTCGAAAATAGATATTGACACGCTTACCTGTTCTTGGGTGGATTAGGATCATCTCCGTAACTGTCGTGTTCACGGATTGTTCCGTCTTTGCGATGGACATATAGTTGCCCACTCTCCTTTTTGGCTTGGCTACGGCCATAATTTATCGCGTCTGCCTGTGTGTCGAAAACCTTTGATGCACGACTCGCACCACTTTTTTTGACTGCCCATCCGTCTTGTCTTGGAACGACATGTCTGCTATTCTTTATCATCAGCACCTTGTTTAAAATCAACTAATCCGAAAGACTCTCAAATGCCATGAATTATCAATGAGTTTGGAGGTCTTATTTTGATAGCCATAATCAACTTGGTTGAGAATTATATGCTTATTTGACCAGTCGACACGGCGGTAAGCATCAGGAATTCAGGGGTTCCATGCCCGTACCATGCTTCCAGCATTTTATGCAATCATTAAAAGGTTGCTGGAGTAAATATCATTTATTAGCAATATAATACATCTTACTTATTTAGCCGCAGGCTTTTTGAAAAAAATATAATTGCTTGCAGTGATGAGAAAAGAAAGAACGATAGTGGAACAGGGGTGTGGATGGTGTCGGCCTCGATGGTGGCAGTTAGGCTGAGGCTGATGATGAGGACGGTGCTGCCTTTGGCGAGGTCGCGGAAGCAGGTAAATTCCAAAATGTACGCATGGTACAGCAAGAGCGTTAAGGCGTAATGCGTTGCTCTGCTTGCCTGAACATCCATCATCAGCGCTAACGAGCTAACGCCCTGCTGACTGCTTCAGGTTCATGAGCAATGACGGTTAAAAGAACCCGTGCAGCTCGATCTGGTTGACGGCGTTTTTGTTCCCAATCTTGTACCGCCCGCACATCAAAGCCAAACCTCGAAGAAAATTCGGGTTGCGGCTTTCATTGCGTCGCTTCGGCTCCCTGTTGCTGCTATTGAACCACCTACTGTAGCTTATGCCCCGCCGATTTTATTTATTGGTGGCGTTGGGGTTGAAAACGGCTTCAAGTGTTGGTGCGGTGAGAACTGCTTCGCCCCAAGCTTCTAATGCTAGTTCGGTGGCATTGCTTAACGACTCTATTGCCCATGCAGGTAAAGAGCCAAAACGACGTTCCAATAGTCTTTTCAGAAGCTTCGACTCACCTTCCAGGCGACCTTCTACCCGGCCTTTGGCTATAGCGATTCTTTCTACGCTGGCGATGTATTTCACGTTTTTATGCTCCTCAATTGTTTCTATTGCTTGCCAGATCTGTGTTTCCAACCATACCGGCAATGTCATTAACCAATCTATGACCTTAAACAAGTCGATGACTCGCTGCTTATCCCAGTGTCGTTTATAGAGTATTCGTACTAAACGGAGTTTGGCTTCGTAGCGCTCCTGATGTTCCTTTCGGGTTTGTCGGGTCAGGATATGTGCTGCTGTAATTAAACAAAATGCATTTTCCGAAGCAAGAAGTGAAATCAGTGGGCAGTGGGCAGTAAAGAAAAATAAGCCTTCAGTTGCCAATTTCGTCTTTCACTCAGCACGTCTCAACACTCTCTTCCGCTCGGCATCCTGTACCACAGCCCGCAACTCCTGATCGAGAAATACATGTTCCTTTGTCCAATCAATCCCAGCATAAGCATCAGGGAAATAAAACGCCATAAACTCGGGAAAATAGTGCTCAATAGCTTCTTTCCACGGGCTGTCGTACTGATCATTCAGAGGTTCCATCTGCGTGTACTATGTTTACTGCATCTTATCCAATCATCAAGAAATTACGATAATAAATATAATTTATTATCAATATAATACACCCGACATATCCCCTTTGCACTTTACTACCGAATACAGCTTCATTTGCGAGCATTACCAGTATCCTGAATATCCCGTCTGTCTTTATAGCTGCATTTTGACTATTGCCGCTATTGAACAACGAACCTAAGTCCCCATTAAATACAGTTAGTCATGAATGCCCAGTTATGACGCCCATCCGTTTTCTGAAAAGCTGACAACCTTGAAAAGGATATTTGCCAGATACTGTCTGAACGGTGTTGTTACCGTCATGAAAAATGAGCAGGTGTTTTACCGTACCGTATTGCAGGGGAAATTGGGGTATGCACTGTTCAAGAAGAGAGAAAAATTAGGTTTGGTAATTTGCGTTCCTCCCTCTGGAAGATCAATAACCGTTGGTTTCATTTGGTAATTTGCGTCCTTGAATATCATCACCTATCCCCTTCTTCTGCTAACATAAGTACAGTTAGTCATGTACGTCCCCTTAATCCATTCGTATGAACCCAGTGGTAGAGAATAAAAATTGCCTCGATAGGAGACCGTATTGTCTTTTCGGACGTTATAAAATTTACCGGCAACTCCCCCGAGGGGGATCGGGGTATACTGGCGCAAATAGCCGATTTCAGTCTTCCATTCATCGTCAGGAATCAAGCGGGTCGAGGCATGAACCTTGGTATTGGCGGTACGATGAAGCTAGTCAACGGCTTGCTGGTTTAAGAGTTCCAGATTTACAAATGTCCGTCCTTCCAGAAAGTTTCTTTTGACATATTTGACGCCGGCCTCGATTTTTCCCTTGCTTTGTGGGTCTGATTTTCGGCATAAATGAACCGTAAATTTCCGTAGCAGCACATATCCTTCGAACTCTGCCGTATGGATAACCGCACCTCTGTTTTCATCAACAACAAGGGTACAGTCCTGATCATAAACAAGGGTTTTTGGCATCCCTTCAAAGAAGGCAAATGACAGTTCGTGAGCCTCGAGCACAAACCGAGTTGTTACCGGCTGATTGGTAAAACGGACATATTTTCTTCGACTGCGTGAGAGCACCATGATCATGAAGTGCACTTTGATCCGATGTTTGTCTTGATTAATGAGCCATAACTCTCCAAAATCAACTTAACCCTGCTGACCATATGGCAACTCCTCAACAGGATGACATTGCCGATTCCGCCCTTTGGGTTTCGCGTGATTATGGGTTTGGCGAACCCACTGCACAAAAGAATAAATGGTACGGGTGGTAACTTTCGGAAAGTCCAGGTAATGCTCTTTCAGCCAGTCTTCAATCTGCGCAGAACTTCATGCGGGATAATTCTTGATCCGATCTGCTACAAACGACTCATAGGGCATCAGCTTGCGGTTACGCAGCTTCTGTTGCTGAAGAAATATCAAAAAATCATCGTCGCTCATCAGCCGGTATTTGCAGACTGTCTCCCGGTGAATGCCGGCTATACATGCGATCTGACTGTCATTGAATCCTTTTCGGAAAAGTTCCTTAACTTGATTGTGCATTGTTAAGCGTTTTAACGGTGTCCTCATAGTCCCTTCGTTTAGTTTTGGTTCGCACCGTTAAACTACGAAGGACTATGGGTGTTATTTTACGCCAAACTGCCGGTTCTTATTTTCCGAAATGTGCTGGTTCTTATTTTCCGTTTACAGATGGAGACTTCTTGATGGATGGTATATCAGAATAAAAGCAAAGGCATATACTTGTGAGAATACTTTGTTTATTCGTGACGCCGAACACTTATGGTCATCTGATGAGATTGAGTGGGAAAGAATTTCAAAAGGCGGAACTGGATATGGCATTTTCCGACTTAAAGTGCCTGAAGGTTGGCTAGTATATTCATCATGTCCAGTTCATGGAAGACCAGGAGGATTCATTACGGTTGTGACAGGTAATGCCAGTTTAGTATTTATTGCTGATGAGAATCATAAATGGGATTGCACTTTGATTGAACCATAAATCTAAACACTATGAATAACGATAAGTTTAAATGTATGGGCGGCCTCATATCGGGTCGTCGACGTCATCAAGATTTACAACAATAAAATTAGACAGTATGTCAGGTGAAAGGTCATTGACTTGCATGTGTTTTTTTAACAACGCTGTGACTTCAGATTTTTTGAATTGCGAAGCTATCTTTAATGCCGTAGAGCCGTTAATTGTTTTTGCGTAAACATCAACTCCACGAGAAACTAACAATTCAATGATAGCCAAATGACCATCGCGAGCCGCCAACATGAGGGCGGACATCCCATCTGGTGTTGATGCGTTGATATTTACACCGGCATTAAGCAGCGCCTCAGATATTTCTGTAAAACCTTCTTGGGCGGCAAGCATCAGGGGTGTAAACCCTTGGCAGGAGAACTCAATATTTGCACCATATTTTACCAAAGGATCGATACTTTCTTGTGATCGGGACATTACTGCAGCCAATAGAGGAGTAAACCCTTGGTCATCAACTTCATTGACATCAATGTCTTTTTGGGTTTCTAATATAGAGACAAGATAATCGCTACAACCCATAGGGCCAACGGCAACAAATAGTGGATTTTTCATCGAAACAGCCTCCGTTAAGTTAAATTATATGAAGCCCAACGTAGAAGTAACCGGCCATGCGCGGCTCTATCGCGAAGCAACAGTGGAGACTGCCGGGCTAGGTTTTTAGTTCTTGTTGTAGCCAAACGCATTCGTTTGTAGCGCTCTCTTCCAGTATTGCTCTCTGTCAATAATTACTTGGTCGTCTGTTCTCATAGAGCGAAACTCAAGGATTGAAAACTGAAAATTTTCACGGGCATACCCGATTCCATTTGTGGTGATGAGTTTTGTAAGTTCATCATTCCACCCGTGCCCTGTACCGATATAGCACGCCCATCTTGACCAAATACCTGAATCGCCATAAGCCGAACCGACGTACATCTTGCCATTGCTTTTATCCACTATTAGGTAAACGCCTTTTACGTTCTCAAGGGCAGATTTCCAGTCTGGCTTGTGCTGCCTGATGATTGCTTCAAGCTGAGAAAAACTATGCTCTACATTTTCGTAACCGCAGAATGCTTCACCTTCAAAAGCTTTTTCAAGAAGTTGTGCGACCTTTAGTTCGTTGAAATGATTTTCTAGGTTGAAAGCGCGCCCTCTTAAGCCAGGGCCATGATAGTGAATGAGGATGCGCCCGATAAAATCTTGGTGTAATTCGATGAGTTTGACGTTATATGAGTCTGGGTTACGTGTGATGACTTCAAAAATCCCACCGAAAAGCCATTTTTCTGGTTGGTGGTAGTAACGAATTAAGCTGAAAATAAACTTGCGACTGAAGTCGTCACGACCACCGCGCCAACTATTCCAACCTTTCCATTCATCAAGGTCGCGAACAAAAACTGAAGTGGACCCCAACCGGTAGACAAAAAGAGGTTGAGTTTAAGTTGGTAGCCTGACCTGTTCATGCAGCGGAAAGGCGCTGCCCCTCTTTTACCTTTAAATCTTCTGTCGGCGTGTTCAGTT